>Ga0209985_10002699_pt1 | contig 15768 bp, 12 predicted proteins | sample NOAtaG_FD_187305 | JGI IMG/M metagenome (GOLD analysis project Ga0209985, IMG submission 187305) | Freshwater lake microbial communities from Lake Erie, under a cyanobacterial bloom - NOAA_Erie_Diel6S_1000h metaG (SPAdes) (version 2) | ecosystem: Environmental > Aquatic > Freshwater > Lake ...
TGCTCCACCCGACGCTCGACCCGAAGGCGCCGCGCACGCAGTTCACGCGCGGCCTGCCGGCGTCGCCGGGCGCGGCGTCGGGCGCCGTGGTCTTCTCCGCCGACGAGGCGGAGCGCCGCGCCAAGGTGGGCGAGGCGGTGGTGCTGGTGCGCGTCGAGACCAGCCCCGAGGACATCCACGGCATGCATGCCGCCACCGGCATCCTGACGACGCGCGGCGGCATGACGAGCCATGCCGCGGTGGTGGCGCGCGGCATGGGCCGGCCCTGCGTCGCGGGCGCCGGAGAGATCCGCATCGACTACGCCGCCGGCCACATGACCGTGCGCGACCGCCGCGTGAAGGCGGGCGAGCGCATCACGCTGGATGGCGGCACGGGCGAGGTCTTCGTCGGCGAGGTGCCGACGGTGCAGCCGAGCCTGTCCGGCGACTTCGCCACGCTGATGGGCTGGGCGGACGGGTTCCGCGTCCTCAAGGTCCGCACCAACGCCGAGACGCCGCTCGACGCGCGCACCGCGCGCGAGTTCGGCGCCGAGGGCATCGGGCTCTGCCGGACAGAGCACATGTTCTTCGATCCCGAGCGCATCCTGGCGGTGCGCGAGATGATCGTCGCCGAGGATGGCGCGGGCCGCGCGCGCGCGCTGGCGCGCATCGAGCCGATGCAGCGCCGCGACTTCGCCGAGCTCTTCGCCATCATGGCCGGGCTGCCGGTTACGATCCGCCTGCTCGACCCGCCGCTGCACGAGTTCCTGCCGCAGCGCGAGGAGGACTACGCCGAGCTCGCGCGGGCCACGGGCCGCGACGTGGCGGCGATCAAGGCGCGCGCGCAGCGCCTGCACGAGTTCAACCCGATGCTCGGCCATCGCGGCGTGCGCCTGGCGATCACCTATCCCGAGATCTACGCGATGCAGGCGCGGGCCATCTTCGGCGCCGCGGTGGACGCGATCCGGGCCGGCGCCGACGCGCCGCTCGTCGAGGTCATGATCCCGCTGGTCGCGACGCGCCGCGAGCTCGACCTGATGCGCGACCTCGTCGCGAGGGAGCACGCGGCGACGCGCGAGGCCACGGGCATCGACGTCGCCTACCAGCTCGGCACCATGATCGAGCTGCCGCGCGCGGCGCTGCGCGCCGGCGAGATCGCGGAGACGGCGCAGTTCTTCTCCTTCGGCACCAACGACCTCACGCAGACGACCTTCGGCCTCAGCCGCGACGATTCCTCGTCCTTCCTCGACGCCTACGAGGCCGCGAAGATCCTGTCGGTCGATCCCTTCGTCAGCCTGGACCGCGACGGCGTGGGCGAGCTCGTGCGCATCGCCGCCGAGCGCGGGCGCGCGACGCGCGGCGACCTCAAGCTCGGCATCTGCGGCGAGCATGGCGGCGACCCGGCCTCGATCCGCTTCTGCGCCGAGACCGGCCTCGACTACGTCTCGTGCTCGCCCTACCGCGTGCCGATCGCGCGCCTTGCCGCGGCGCAGGCGGCGCTCGCCTCCGGCTCCGTGCGTGCACCGGCGGCGAAGCCGGCCGCTACCCGCGGCAGCGCCGCCTCCGGCGCGGCGCGCAACCGCAGCGTCCTGCTGGCCTCGGGCCGTCGCCCGGCGGCGGGCCGCGTCTCCGTCGGCAAGGCGAGCGTGCGTCCCGTGGCCGTCAAGGTCCCGGGGCGTGGCGCCGCCAAGCCCGCGCCGTCCAAGCCCGCGCCCGCCAAGCCCGTCGTGACCAAGGCACCGGCCGGCAAGCGCTCCGTGCCGCGCAAGCCTGCTCCGGCATCCGCGAAGGCGAGCACGACCGCGAAGGGCAAGACGGCCGGCAAGGGTGGCGCGCGCAAGCCCGCGCCGTCGCGCCCGCGCGGTGGCGGGAAGCCCCGTCGCGGCCGCTGAGCGGCCTCAGCCTTCCGCGGCGAGCCAGGCCGGGCGGCCGGGCACCAGCCGCGCCTCGCCCGAGGAGAGCACCGCGCCGTCGCGCATGCAGGCCTCGATCGCCTCGAGCCGCAGCAGGGCGAGGCCGCGATCCCCGGCAGAGCTGCGCATCTCGCCGGCGTCCTGGCCGTCGAGCGTCACGATCGTGCCCGGCGGGGGCGGCGGCCCCTCGATCCGCACGGGCACGAGGCGCTTCTTCGCGAGGCCGCGATAGCGCATGCGCGCCGTGACCTCCTGGCCGACATAGCAGCCCTTCTTCCAGTCGATGGCGCGCAGCTCGTCGTAGCCGTTCTCCAGCAGCAGCCCGTCGGCCATGTCGCGCGCGCCGTCGGGCACGCCGAGCGAGAGGCGCAGCGCCTCGTAGGCGGCGACGGACCCGGCGGGCCAGCCATGGCGGCCGAGCGCGGCCAGGCCGTCGGGCGGCAGGACGAGGCGCAGGCCGAGCGCGGGCAGGCGCGGATCCACGAGCGCGACGCCGCCCTCGAAGGCGATGCAGGCGCCCGGCGTTCCGGGGAGGCCGATGGCGGATGGGGCGTTGTCCCCGACCAGGAGCGCGACGCCCCATCCGGCGAGGATCTCGATCGTCGCCTTCGAGCGCAGCCTGTAGGCCATCAGCCGCTTGCCCAGCGCCTCCGCGCCGGCGGCGTCCGTGTCGAGCAGCAGGCGCTCCCCGTCGGGGACGACCGCGAAGTCGTGGAGGAAGCGGCCCTGCGGCGTCAGCAGGGCGGCATGGATCGCCTCGCCGCCCATGGCGCGCGCGACGTCGTTCGACACCAGCCCCTGCAGGAAGGTCGCGCGGTCGGGACCGGAGACGGCGAGCACGGCGCGATCGCCGGGCAGGACGAGGGCGGGGCCGGTCATGCGGGGCAGGCGAGGCTGGCGGCGGGCGCGGGAGCGTTCATGACGGACTGAGCTAGGCGGGTCGGCTCGGCTTGGCAAGCACCGGCGCGGACCCTATAAACGCCACGCCCATGCGCTTCGTTCTTGCAGACGACTCCTTCGCCTTCGACGGCTACAGCCCCTCGAGCCAGCCGATGGGCGGGCCCGAGAAGTCCTTCGCCGCCATCGCGGGCGCGCTCGCCCAGCGCGGGCACGAGGTGCTCGTCTTCAACCGCACCTCCTACGGCCTCGAGGCCGAGGGCGCGAAATGGGAACCGCTCGACAAGGACAAGCCCGCGGAATGCGACGCGATGGTCGCCCTGCGGCTGCCGCGCCTGCTCGACACGGTCGCGACAGCGCGCCGCCGGATCCTCCTGTGCACCGGCGACCTCTCGCATCTCGCCGGTCCCGAGAACGAGGAGATCCTCGCCCGGCACCGGCCGCTGGTCCTGTTCTTCTCCGCGGCGCACCAGAAGCGCTGGGGCAACCCGCTCGGCCTCGAGACGCGCGTCTTCGCGCCGGGCCTCGCCTCGAACTACCTCGGCGAGGAGGCGATGCGCTGCTACGACCCGCCGCGCGCGGTGACGACGGCGCATCCCCAGTCCGGCCTCGGCTGGATCCTCACCCTCTGGATCGACCGCATCCGCCCGGCGGTGCCGACCGCCGAGCTGCATGTCTATTCCGCCCATCTCAACCGCGGCATCTTCGGCAGCGAGGTCCCGCCGCAGGTGAAGCCGCTCGTCGACCTCGTCCAGGCGGCGCGCGACCGCGGCATCGTCGTCATGCGGCCGCAGGGTGATTCGGGCATGGCCGACGCCTATCGCTCCGCGCGCGCCTTCCTGCACACGGGCGGCCCGAACGACGTCTACGGCTTCACGGTCGCGGAGAGCCAGGCCGTCGGCCTGCCGGCCGTGATCCGCCCGGCCGCGCCCGTGCTGTTCGAGCGCGTGACGGGCGGGCTGACGGCGCATGTCGCGACCAGCGAGGCGCAGTTCGCGCAGGCCACGATCGAGCTGCTCACCGACCGCGCCGCCTTCGACCGCATGAGCGAGGCCTGCCGCGCCGCGCGCAGCGGCCGGACATGGCAGGTCGCCGCCGCCGAGTTCGAGGAACTCGCGGGGTGAGCGCCCCCGGGCCGCGCGTGCCCGCTTGAACCTCCTGTTCGTCACGGCGACGCGCATCGGCGACGCGGTGCTGTCGACGGCGCTGCTGGCGCACCTGCTGGAGCGCCACCCCGGCGCGCGCGTGACCATCGCCTGCGGCCCGGCGGCGCGACCGCTCTTCGCCGCGGTCCCCGGCCTCGAGCGCGTCATCGTGATGGCGAAGCGCCGCTTCTCCGGCCACTGGTTCGCGCTCTGGGCGAACGTCCTCGGCACGCGCTGGGACGTGGCGGTCGACCTGCGCGGCTCCGTCACCACCAGCTTCCTCCTGCGCGGCCGCGCGATCGTCGACCGCAAGCCCTTCCCGCGGATCCATCGCGTGCGCGAACTGGCGGCGCTGGCGGGCGTCGACGAACTGCCCGCGCCGCGGATCTGGCTCGCGCCCGCGCATCGCGCGAGCGCCGCCGCGCTGCTCCCCGGCGACGCGCCGGTGCTCGCGGTCGGCCCGTCGGCGAACTGGGGCGCGAAGACCTGGCCGATCGGGCGCTTCGTCGAGCTCGTCGGCCGGCTGACCGCGCCCGGCGGGAGCCTTGCGGGCGCGCGCGTGCTGGTGGCCTCGGCGCCGTCGGAGCGCGAGCAGGTCGCGCCGCTGCTCGCCGCGATCCCGCCCGGGCGGCTGGTCGACATGACGACCGGCGCCGACCTCCTCGACGTCGCGGCGTGCCTGGAGCGGGCGCGGCTCTTCATCGGCAACGATTCCGGGCTGATGCACATGGCGGCCGCGGCGGGCGCGCCGACGCTGGGACTGTTCGGGCCAAGCTCGGAGCAGCGCTACGGGCCATGGGGCGTGCGTGCGCGCGCCGTGCGCTGCCCGGAGAGCTTCGAGGAACTCGTGGGACGCGCGATACGCGGCGAGCGCGGCCATGGCGTGCTGATGGAGAGCCTGGCCGTCGACGCGGTCGAGGCCGCGGCGCTCGACCTGCTCGCGGCGGGGAGCGCGGGGTGAGCGCGCGGCCGCGCCTGCTGCAGGCGATGGCGGGCGCGCCGGTCGGCGGCGCCGAGGCCTTCTTCGAGCGGCTCGCCATCGCCTTCGCGCGCCGCGGCGTGGCGCAGCGCGTCGCCATCCGCCGCGACGCGCGGCGCACGCAGGCCCTGCGCGCCGGTGGCGTCGACGTGGTCGAGCTCGGCTTCCGCGGGCCGCTCGACCTCGCGACGCGCTGGTCGCTGGCGCGCGAGATCGGCCGCTTCGCGCCGGACGTCGTGCTCGGCTGGATGAACCGCGCCTGCGCGGCGCTGCCGCCGCGCGCGCTGGTGCCCGGCGCGCGCCACGTGACGGCCGGCAGGCTGGGTGGCTACTACGCGCTGAAATACTACCGGCGCTGCGACTGGCTGGTCGCGAACACGCCGGACATCCGCGACTGGCTCGTCGGCCAGGGCTGGCCCGCCGCGCGCGTGGTCCACCTGCCGAACTTCGTCGACGCCGAGCCCGCGCCGCCCGCGGAGCGCGCGGCGCTCGGGACGCCCGCCGACGCGACCCTCGCGCTCGCGCTGGGACGGCTGCATCCCAACAAGGGCTTCGACGTGCTGCTCGAGGCGCTGGCGCGCGCGCCCGGCGTCCATCTCTGGATCGCGGGCGAGGGGCCGGAGGAAGCGGCGCTGCGCGCGCGCGCGGCCGCGCTCGGCATCGACGGCCGCGTGCGCTTCCTCGGCTGGCGGCGCGACGTCGCCGCGCTCCTCGCCGCCAGCGACATGCTGGCCTGCCCGTCCCGCCACGAGCCGCTCGGCAACGTCGTGATCGAGGCCTGGGCGCATCGTCGCCCCGTTGTCGCGGCGGCGAGCCAGGGGCCGCGCCAGCTGCTGCGCGACGGCGAGACGGGCCTGCTCGTGCCGGTCGAGGACGCCGACGCGCTCGCCCGCGCCATGTCGGCCCTCGCCGCCGACCCGGCGCGGGCGGCGGCGCTTGCCGCGGCGGGGCGCGACGCCTATGAAGCGGGCTTCACGGAGGCGGCCGTGGTGCAGCGCTATCTCGACTTCCTCGCCGCCATCGCGGGCCAGCGCTGATGTGCGGCATCTCCGGCATGATGTCCTCCGGCCGCGAGGCGCCGGCGCAGGGCCCGGTCGATGCCATGGGCGCGGCGCTGGCCCATCGCGGCCCCGACGGCATGCGCGCCTATCGCGCCGGCGACGTCGCGATGACGCACAACCGCCTCGCGATCGTCGACCTGGAGACGGGCGACCAGCCCCTGTTCGAGCCCGGCGGCGCGGCGCTCGTCGCCAACGGGGAGATCTACAACGACCCCGAGCTGCGCGCCGCGCTCGCCGGCGCGCGCTTCGCGACGCGCTCGGACTGCGAGGCGCCGCTCTTCCTCTATCGCCGCGACGGCGCCGCCTTCGCCGACGCGCTGCGCGGCATGTGGGCGATCGCGCTGCACGACCCGCGCGCCGGCCGGCTGCTGCTGTCGCGCGATCCGTTCGGGATCAAGCCGCTCTACTACGTCGAGCGGCCCGATGGCGTCGCCTTCGCCTCCGAGCCGCAGGCGCTGCTCGCCGCGGGCCTTGCGCGGCGCGACCTCGACCCCGTCGCGCTCGGCGAGCTGCTCGAGCTGCAGTTCACGACGCGGCGCGAGACCATCTTCGCCGACATCAGGCGCGTCCTTCCCGGAGAGACGGTGACCGTCTCCGGCGGCCGCATCGTCGACCGCAGGCGGCGCGCGGCGCTGCCCGCGGGCGGCCCGGTGGCCAGCGACGAGGCCGCGGCGCTCGCCGCCATCGACGCCGCGCTCGACGACTCGGTGCGCGTCCATCGCCGCTCCGACGTGCCCTACGGGATGTTCCTGTCCGGCGGCGTCGATTCCTCGGCCATTCTTGCCCTGATGGCGCGGCAGGACGAGCGCCCCGTGCGCGCCTTCACCGCCTTCTTCCCCGAGGCGCAGGCGCGCGACGAGCGGCCCGAGGCCGGGGCCGTCGCCGCCGCCTGCGGCGCGGCGCTCGAGGAGGTCCCGGTCACCCGCGCGGACTTCCTCGCGGAGCTGCCGGCGATCGCCGCGGCGATGGACGACCCGGCCGCCGACTACGCGGTGGTCCCGACCTGGCTGCTCGCGCGGGCCTCGCGCCGCGCGGGCATCAAGGTCGTGCTGTCGGGCGAGGGCGGCGACGAGGTCTTCGGCGGCTATGGCCGTTACCGCGCCGTGATGCGGCCGTGGTGGCTGGGCGGCCGCGCGATGCGACGGCGCGGCACGATGGACGGGCTCGACGTGCTGCGCGAGCCCAGCCGCGGCTGGCGCGACGGCGTCGAGGCGGCCGAGGTCGCCGCGCGCGGCGAGGGACGCTCGCGGCTGCAGTCGGCGCAGGCCGTCGACTGCGCCGACTGGCTGCCCAACGACCTGCTGGCCAAGCTCGATCGCTGCCTGATGGCGCATGGCGTCGAGGGGCGCACGCCCTTCCTCGACCCCGTGGTCGCCCAGGCCGCCTTCCGCCTGCCCGACGCGCTCAAGATCCGCTCGGGCCTCGGCAAGTGGATCCTGCGCCGCTGGCTGGAGGGCGCGCTTCCGGGATCCCGGCCCTTCGCGCGCAAGCGCGGCTTCACCGTCCCGGTCGGCGAGTGGATCCTGGCCGAGGGCCAGCGCCTCGGCGAGCTCGTCGCCCGCCAGCCTGCCATCGCGCGCCTCGCGCGGCCGGGCGCGGTGGAGCGGCTCTTCGCGCGCGGCGGCAAGCGCGAGGGCTTCGCCGCCTGGACGCTGCTCTTCCTCGCGCTCTGGCACCGCCGCCACGTCCTCGACCTGCCGCCCGCGGGCGGTATCCTCGACACGCTCGCCGACACGCCCAAGGGGTGAAACATGACCGATCGCCTGACCATCCGACGCCCCGACGACTGGCATGTCCACCTGCGCGACGGCGACATGCTCGCGGCCGTCGCGCCGCTGACGGCGCGGCGCTTCGCGCGCGCCATCGTCATGCCCAACCTCGTGCCGCCGGTGGCCACGGCGGCCGCCGCGCGCGCCTATCGAGAGCGCATCCGCGCCGCGGTCCCTGCCAGCATGGGCTTCACGCCGCTGATGACCGCCTACCTCACCGACGCGACCGACCCGGCGGACATCGAGGCCGGCTTCGGCGATGGCAGCTTCGCCGCGGCAAAGCTCTACCCCGCCCACGCGACGACCAACTCGGCGCATGGCGTCACCGACCTCGCGAAGCTCGCGCCGGTCTTCGCCACGATGGCGCGCATCGGCATGCCCCTGCTGCTGCATGGCGAGGTGACGCTGCCGGGCGTCGACATCTTCGACCGCGAGGCGGTTTTCATCGACGACGTGCTCGACGGGCTCGTGGCCGCCAACCCGCGGCTCAGGATCGTGCTCGAGCACATCACGACGCGCCGCGCGGTCGAGTACGTGCGCGCCGCGCCCGCGAACGTCGCGGCGACGATCACGCCGCACCACCTCGTCATCAACCGCAGCGACATCTTCCGCGGCGGCGTGCGGCCGCATCTCTACTGCCTGCCGGTGGCCAAGCGCGAGGAGGACCGGCTGGCGCTGCGCGACGCGGCCTGCTCGGGCGAGGCGAAGTTCTTCCTCGGCACCGACTCCGCGCCCCACTCGGTCGAGGCGAAGGAATGCGCGTGCGGCGCGGCGGGTGTCTTCAACGCCGGCACCGCGATCGAGACCTACGCGCAGGTCTTCGACGAGGAGGGCGCGCTCGACCGGCTGGAGGCCTTCGCCAGCCTGAACGGGCCGCGCTTCTACGGCCTGCCGCCGAACGAGGAGCGGATCACGCTGGTGCGCGCGCGCACCGAGCCGCCCGCGCCCCTGCCGGCCGGGCGCACGCGCGTGGTCGGCTTCCCCGACGCGCCGCTCGCCTGGCGCGTCGCGGGCGAGGCCTGAGGAAACCGGGAGGAATTCGCGATGAACGCATGCATCGTCGGCTGGTCGCACGGCAGGTTCGGCAAGCGCGAGGGGCTCGACCTCGAGGCGCTGATAGCGGAGGTCGCGGTCGGCGCGATCGAGGACGCGGGCCTGGAGCCCGCGGACGTCGACGCGATCATGGTCGGGCATTTCGGCGGCGGCTTCGTGAAGCAGGACTTCCCGGCCTCGCTGGTGCTGCAGGCCAGCGACGCGTTCCGCTTCAAGCCCGCGACGCGCGTCGAGAACGCATGCGCCACCGGCAGCGCGGCGGTGCACCAGGGGATCACGGAGATCGAGGCGCGGCGCGCGCGCATCGTGCTGGTCGTCGGCGTCGAGAAGATGACCGAGACGCCGGGCGACCAGATCGGCGGCATCCTGATGAAGGCAAGCTACGTGAAGGAGGAGGACCGCGACGGCATGAGCTTCGCCGGCGTCTTCGGGCAGATCGCGCGGCTCTACTTCCAGCGCCATGGCGACCAGTCCGACGCGATGGCGCGCATCGCCGCCAAGAACCACCGCAACGGCATCGACAATCCCTGGGCGCAGCTGCGCAAGGACCTGGGCTTCGAGTTCTGCCGCACGATCTCGGACCGCAACCCGCTGGTGGCGGGGCCGCTGCGCCGCACGGATTGCAGCCTCGTCTCCGACGGCGCCGCGGCGCTCGTCCTCGCCGACGTCGCGACCTCGCTGCGCCTGCGCAAGGCCGTCGCCTTCCGCGCGCGCGCCCACGTGAACGACTACCTGCCCATGAGCCGCCGCGACATCGTGGCCTTCGAGGGCTGCGCGCATGCGTGGCGGATGGCGCATCGCGACGCCGGCACGCGCGTCGACGACCTGCGCGCGGTCGAGACGCATGACTGCTTCACCATCGCCGAACTGCTGCAGTACGAGGCGATGGGGCTCGCGGCGCCGGGGCAGGGCGGTCGCCTGGCGCTCGAGGGCGCGACCGAGAAGGACGGCAGGCTGCCGGTCAACCCCTCGGGCGGCCTCAAGTCCAAGGGCCACCCGATCGGGGCCACCGGCGTGTCGATGCATGTCATGGCGGCGATGCAGGCGACGGGGAGCGCGGGCGCGATGCAGGTCCGCGATCCCGGCCTGACCGGGGTCTTCAACATGGGAGGGGCTGCGGTGGCGAACTACGTTTCCATCCTCGAGCCGCTGCGCGCCTGATGCGCAAGCGCAAGCTCGTCGAGAGCCTGGAGCTCGAGGAAGACCAGCTGGAGTGGCTGCGCGACATGGCGGCGCAGCACGGCCTGCCCGACGCGTCGAAGGCGCTGCGCGTGGTCATCGACCACGCGATGTACGACGCCGACGAGGACCGGATCTTCATGGAGCGGCGCTGCCGGCGCTGCGGCTGAGCGTCCCGCCGCGCCGCGCCTGTCGATTTCCGGCGGGCGCGGGGCTATAAGGCGCGCGCGACCCGCGCCGCGCCGGGTTCGCGCAACAGGAAACGGCCGTCATGCCCGTCCTCGTCACCGGCGCCGCCGGATTCATCGGCTACCACGTCACCGAGGCGCTGATCGCGCGCGGCGAGAGCGTGACCGGCTTCGATTCGGTGAACGCCTACTACGATCCAGCGCTCAAGCAGGCGCGGCTGGCGCGCCTGGCGCGGCACGGCGACCGCTTCCGGCTCGTGCGCGCCGACCTCGCCGACGATGGCGCCTTCGCCGCGGCCCTCGGCGCGTCGGGCGCGGATCGCGTCGTGCACCTGGCCGCGCAGGCGGGCGTGCGCCACTCGATCGAGCATCCCGGCGACTACATCCGCGCCAACCTGGTCGGGCACTTCAACGTCGTCGAGGCGTGCCGCCGCCATGGCGGGATCGTCCATCTCGTCTACGCGTCCTCGTCCTCGGTCTATGGCGGCAACGACAAGCTGCCCTTCTCGGTGGACGACAAGGTCGACCAGCCGATCTCTCTCTACGCCGCGACCAAGGCCGCGGACGAGCTCATCAGCCATTCCTACGCGCATATCCACGGCCTGCCGCAGACGGGCCTGCGCTTCTTCACGGTCTACGGGCCCTGGGGCCGGCCGGACATGTCCGCCTACATCTTCACCCGCGCGATCTTCGAGGGGCGGCCGATCACGGTCTTCAACCGCGGCGAGATGAAGCGCGACTTCACCTATGTCGACGACATCGTCGCCGGGGTGATCGCCGCGCTCGACCGCCCGCCACCCGCCGGCGCCGGCACGCGGCACCGGCGCTACAACCTCGGCAACCACCGGTCCGAGGACCTGATGCGCTTCATCGCGCTGATCGAGCGCGCGGTGGGCCGCGAGGCGCGCATCGAGTTCGCCCCCATGCAGCCGGGCGACGTGCGCGAGACCTATGCCGACATCGAGGCCAGCCGGCGCGACCTCGGCTTCGCGCCCCGGACGCCGATCGACGACGGCATCCCGCGCTTCGTCGACTGGTTCCGCTCCTACCATGGCGCCGGCGACGGCGCCGCCCGATGACCGATCGCAGCAAGCGGGGTTGAGGATGAACGCCGACGCGGCCCTTGCCGAACTGATCGAGCGCCTTCCCGGCGCGCGCGTCCTCTGCGTGGGCGACGTGATGCTGGACCGCTTCGTCTATGGCCGCGTCGAGCGCATCAGCCCCGAGGCGCCGATCCCGATCTTCCGCGTCGAGCGCGAGCAGTCGATGCTCGGCGGCGCAGGCAACGTGGTGCGCAACCTCGTGAGCCTGGGCGTGCAGGCGCAGTTCGTGTCGGTCGTAGGCGGGGACCAGGCCGGCAACGACGTGATGCGGCTCGTCGGCGGCTCGGACCGGCTCGAGCCGCATCTCCTCGTCGACCGCCAGCGGCCGACCACGATCAAGACGCGCTTCGTCGCCGACGGCCACCAGCTCCTGCGCGCCGACCAGGAATCGAGCGCTCCGCTCTCGGAGACGACGGCGCGCGACCTCGAGCGGCTGATCGTCGGCGCGGTTGGCGAGTGCGACGTGGTCGTCCTCTCGGACTACGCGAAGGGCGTGCTGGGCGAGGCGACCACGCGCGCGGCGATCGCCGCGGCGCGCAAGGCGCGCAAGCCCGTGCTGGTCGACCCGAAGGGCGCGAACTGGACGCGCTACAAGGGCGCGAGCGTGCTGACGCCCAACCGCCTCGAGCTCGCGCAGGCGACCGGCCTGCGCGCGGAGGACCTGCCGGAGGTGGAGAAGGCGGCGCGCCGCCAGATCCGCGCGCTGGGTCTCGAGGCGATGCTCTGCACGCGCGGCAAGGACGGCATGGCGCTGGTGCGGCCGCGCGGGCGCAGCGTCGCCATGGCCGCGATGGCGCGCGAGGTGTTCGACGTCTCGGGCGCCGGCGACACGGTGATCGCCGCCTTCGCGGCCGCCCTCGCCACCGGCGCGTCCATGGAGCGCGCGGCGATGCTCGCGAACGTCGCGGCGGGGATCGTCGTGGGCAAGGTCGGCACCGCCGTCGTCCATCCCGACGAGATCCGGCGCGAGCTCGTCCACGAGGCGAACGTCGCCTCCGAGGCGAAGATCATGTCGATGGCGCAGGCACAGGAGCAGGTGCAGCGCTGGCGACGCCTCGGGCTCAAGGTCGGCTTCACCAACGGCGTCTTCGACCTGCTGCATCCCGGGCACGTGACGCTGCTGCGCAAGGCCCGCGCGGCCTGCGACCGCCTCGTCGTCGGCACCAACTCCGACGCCTCGGTGAAGCGCCTCAAGGGCAAGGACCGTCCGCTGCAGGACGAGGCGTCGCGCGCCACCGTGCTCGCCTCGCTCGCCAGCGTCGACGGCGTGGTGATCTTCGGCGAGGACACGCCGCTCGCGGTCATCAACCAGCTGCGCCCCGACCTGCTCGTGAAGGGCGCCGACTACACGATCGACAAGGTCGTGGGCGCCAGGGAGGTCCAGGGCTGGGGCGGGCGGGTCGTCCTCGTCGACCTCGAGCAGGGGCATTCCACCACGCGGCTTGTGGGCAAGGCGTCCGGCAAGGCCTGATGCGCCTCTGGCGCGGGGCGCGTCCTCCGTCCTATCGTGTCTCCACACAAGAGGGGAGACACGCCCATGAAGACTTCGATCAAGACGCTCGTCGCCGGTGCCGCGCTCGCCGCGCTGTCCTTCGCCGGCGCCGCCTCGGCGGCATGGCCCGAGCGTCCCGTGACCATCATCGTCCCGGCCGGCGCCGGCGGCGGCACCGACGGCACGGCGCGCCTGCTGGCCAAGCAGCTGCAGGACGAGCTCAAGCAGCCCTTCAACGTCATCAACAACGGCCAGGGCGGCGGCATCGTCGGCCATACCCAGATCTCGACCGCGCGCCCCGACGGCTACACGCTCGGCATCGTCTACAACTACTACCAGTGGAAGATGATGGGGCAGGCGGACATCAACCACACGATGTTCACGCCGATCGCCATGTACAACGTGGACCCGGCCGCGCTGCTCGTGAACGTCAACTCGCCCTTCAAGACCGGCAAGGAGGCGCTCGACGCCATCAAGGCCGACCCGGGCAAGTACAAGATCGGGTGCGGCGGCGCCTGCGGCGGCTCCTGGCACATCCCCAACGCCGAGATCTTCATCAAGTACGGGATCAACCCGGCGAGGCCCGTGATGGTTCCCTCCGCCGGCGGCGCGCTCAGCAACCAGGACCTCGCCTCCGGTGGCCTCGACCTCGCGGTGGGCTCGCTCCCCGAGGGCAAGCCGCTGATCGAGGCCGGCAAGCTCCGCGCCCTCTACGTCATCTCGCCGAGCCGCCAGGGCGCGCCCTTCCAGGACGTGCCGACCGCGAAGGAGGCGATCGGGATCGACATGGAAGGCGGCGCCTTCCGCATGGTCGCCGGGCCGAAGGGCCTGCCCGCCGACATCGCGCGCATCCTCGAGACGACGCTGGAGAAGATCTGGAAGTCGCAGGAGTTCCAGGACGGCATGAAGCAGCGCAACTTCGGCACGAAGTGGCTGAACTCGAAGGACACCGTCGCCTTCATGCAGCAGCACGAGAAGTCCCTGTCCGAGACCATGAAGGCGCTCGGCCTCGCCAAGTGAACGGGAGCGGGGGCGGGCCGTCGAGGCCCGCCCCCGGCATCCGGACATGCGCTTCAACGATGCCGTGCTCGGCGCGGCCTTCCTCGCCCTCGCGGCCTTCATCATCTCCTCGGCCAGCGGCTTCCACGTGCCGCCCGGGCAGAAATTCGGCCCGGGCTTCTTCCCGACGATCGTCGCCAGCGTGATGGCGGCCGCGGCGCTGGGCCTGGTGGCCAAGGGCCTGCTCGCCCGCCGCCGCGCGCGCCTCGTCGAGCTGGACCCGTGGCTCTCCCAGCCGCGCCTCGTGCTGCAGGGCGCGGCCGTCTTCGCCTTCCTCGTGGCCTATGCGCTGCTGTCGGAGACGCTGGGCTTCCTCGTGCTGGCGCCGCTCCTGCTCTGGGGCCTGATCTCGCTGCTCTGGGGGCGCCCGCTCGTGGCGCTGCTGATCGCCGCCGCGTCCAGCTTCGCCATCCACCAGTTCTTCGTGCAGGTGCTGCTGGTGCCGCTGCCCTGGGGCCTCGTGCCCTACTTCAAGCTGTTCTGAGGCCTTCCCATGCTCGAAGGGCTCGTCGACACCGCCAACCTCGCCAAGGCCTTCGGGCTCGTCTTCGCGCCGAAGACGCTCGCGATCATCTTCCTCGCCTCGTTCTACGGCCTGTTCTTCGGCGCCATCCCCGGGCTGACCGCGACGATGGCCACGGCGCTGCTCGTGCCGGTGACGTTCTTCATGGACCCCGTGCCGGCGATCGGCGCGATCATCGCCGCGACGGCGATGGCGATCTTCTCCGGCGACGTGCCGGGCGTGCTGCTGCGCATCCCCGGCACGCCGGCCTCGGCGGCGTATACCGACGAGGCCTACGCGATGACGCTCAAGGGCCAGTCCGAGCTGGCGCTGGGCGCGTGCCTCGTCTTCTCGGTGATCGGCGGGCTGTTCGGCTCGCTGGCGCTGGCGCTCGTCGCGCCCGCGCTCGCGGAGTTCGCGCTCAAGTTCTCCACCTTCGAGTATTTCTGGCTCGCCTGCCTCGGGCTGACCTGCGCGGTCTTCGTCTCGCGCGGCGACCCGCTGAAGGGCGTGATCTCGCTGTGCTTCGGCCTCGCCGTCGCGCAGGTCGGGATCGACGTCGTGCATGGCACGCCGCGCTTCACCTTCGGCAACATCAACCTCATGGGCGGCATAGACCTGGTGCCGGCGCTGGTCGGCTTCTTCGCCGTGCCCGAGCTCATCCGCAACGTCACCGCCAACCATGGCCGCGTCGAGATCGTGGCGCAGAAGATCGGCTCGGTCTTCCGCGGCCAGTGGGAGCTGTTCAGGCGCTATCCGCTCAACACCTTCCGGGGCAACGTCATCGGCGTGCTGATCGGCGCGCTCCCCGGCGCGGGCGCGGACATCGCGGCGTGGATCAGCTACGCGGTGTCGAAGAGGTTCTCGAAGGAGCGCGAGAAGTTCGGCACGGGCCACCCCGAGGGCCTCGTCGACGCCGGCGCCGCGAACAACTCGGCGCTCGGCGGCGCCTGGGTCCCGGCGCTGGTCTTCGGCATCCCCGGCGACTCCATCACCGCGATCGTGATCGGCGTGCTGTACATGAAGGGGATGCAGCCCGGGCCGACCGTGTTCATCAACAGCCAGGACCTCGTCTACGCGCTGTTCATCGTGTTCTTCCTCGCCAACCTGCTGATGATCCCGTTCGGCTGGGCGATGATCAAGGCATCGCGCCGCATCCTGTCGGTGCCGCGCGAGGTGCTGATGCCGGTGATCCTGCTCTTCTGCGTCGTCGGCTCCTTCGCGATCGAGAACTCGATCTTCAACGTCTGGGTCATGCTGGCCATGGGGATCATCGGCTACCTGTTCGAGGAGAACGGCATCCCGACGGCGCCGGCGATCCTGGGCCTCGTGCTCGGCAAGATGATCGAGGAGAACTTCCTGCTCTCCATGATCAAGGTGGGCGGCGACGTCACGGGCCTCTTCGCGCGGCCGATCGGCGGCACGCTGGGCGCGCTCGCCGTCGCGATC
>Ga0209985_10002703_pt1 | contig 15758 bp, 19 predicted proteins | sample NOAtaG_FD_187305 | JGI IMG/M metagenome (GOLD analysis project Ga0209985, IMG submission 187305) | Freshwater lake microbial communities from Lake Erie, under a cyanobacterial bloom - NOAA_Erie_Diel6S_1000h metaG (SPAdes) (version 2) | ecosystem: Environmental > Aquatic > Freshwater > Lake ...
CACCCGCCTGACCCGAGCACAGCGGCGCCTTGCCAACGCGAAAAAGCAAAACGCCCGCTGAGCGTCGCCAGGTACCAATCATGGAACGCCGGCCCGCGCTGAATGGCTCGCGGACAGCTTCAGCATGGCAGTGGTTGGGCCCAAAACCCATATGGCGGTGCTGTACGGTTACGTTTGAACGAATAGATGAACTCTCGGAGCATTTCAATACGTCGATCATCTGTACAGCGATACGCAGTGTATGTCTTTCCGATTTCCCATGTGCCATTTGCGGCATAAGGAATGATGGCGTAGCATGGATGTTTGTGTCCGACCCATTGATTAACTCCGGACTCTATCCAAGGCGGGGGCGAATAGCCGGGAATGCACTTGAACCTTGGAGCGAAATGACTTCCGGTTGCACTGATCGTTCTGAAAGATTCGGCACCGTTCGAGATTGGTTCCAACTTTACGACCGTGATCAGTTTGCTGACGTTGAGGTTTTTGAAGAGTACCACCCGGTTCATTCAACTGAGACAATGCTGGCGTTGCTTTCGTTTGACGAAGACGATTTCGGCGATGATGAAGAACTGGACGATGAATGATGTGCTGCAGAAAGCGATGCACGATGCGTCACGAAGTTCTGATTGCTCGGCGTCCGTACGCGAGCGATTAGATTCGCACTGTATTACCTGAGTGCTTCGAGTGGTTCATCCCGGTGGGTTAGTCTGGGCGTCGTGCTTACTCAACAGCACAATTTGCTGTCGCGCGGGCGGCAAGTGGTCCGGGTTGAGGTCGAGTCCCAATGATCGCTCAAAATACGGAGCCATGCATTTTCTGGTTCTAATCTCAAGGACTCCATTGACCATTCCAAAATCAAGTTCAATGGCCTCGCGTGCGCCACCAGTGATTCTCTCGTGGGGAACGATTCGCAGCACCACCTCCTGGTGCCATGCGTGATCATTCTCAGGGCATGCGATTGAAGGGCGCTCCTCGCGAATCTCAAGGATCCTTGCAAACAAGAAATCGCGGAAATCAGCTTTCTCGTGACACCACGATCGGCAGTGCCAACGAGAACCGTCAAAACCCAATGCATGTGGACTAATCCAACGCCACTTTGGTTCTGGCTGCGAAATCGTCTGATAAAGGACATGTAGGCTCAGGCGATTTCGGATCGCACGCAGAATGGCGCGGAGTGTGCTGGGGTCCAGCTTTCGCCTGAGTATGGGCATCACTGCGAAGGCGGGGCGGTTCAAGATCCAGGATTGCTCATCAGGTAGAATTCCTAGCGAATGCAGACGCAATGACGCCAAATATGCGTCAGCCGATGGCTGAATGAAGACTGGGCGAAATTCATTTCCAGCGACGTAAGACTTTGCACTTTTGTCATAAATCAGGTTGCCAGGTGCAGAGTCCTGGTAGCGACTCAAGTCTGCAGACGCTTGTGGCACCGATACTCCAAATTGTTTGCAGAGATCGCCCCGATTGATGTGGCCTTCCCAAAAGAGCCGGAACTCTATGAATTGAAGGCGCGCTTCAATATTTCGACGCAATTTGCCATCCGTAGGGTCAATGTCCTTGCCTTCCTCTTCCAGCATCAGTATATTTTCTTTACGGGTTTAGTTTGTTGATGAGTTGTCTTTCTACACGCATGATTGGCGATGGTCAACTTCCTCGACGGCCAATCTGTCACTCAAAAGGAGAAAATCCATGCCGAAATTGACGTTCTTTCCCTTAGGGAATGCTGACACAACCCTGATTGAACTCACTGGAGGTGAGAAGATCCTCGTTGACTATGCAAACCGTCGGAGTGCCGACGACAAGGAAGACAAGCGAATTGACCTGCCAGCCGAGTTGCGAAAAAGTCTTGGTACCAGCAGCTACTTCGATGTGGTGGCGTTCACTCACCTTGATCAAGATCACTACGACGGCACTTCCGATTTCTTCTTCCTTGAGCACGACAAGGCTTACCAGAAGAAAGTTGATAACAAAGACCGGATCAAGATCAACACGCTTTGGGTGCCTGCTGCAGTCATCACTGAAGATTTGAAAGAAGAGGAATCAAAGGTGGTTCAGGCAGAGGCGCGTTACCGCCTGAAGCAGGGAAAGGGTATTCGGGTGTTCTCCTCGCCAAATCGTCTTGAAGACTGGCTCAAAGAGAACGGTCTCAAATTGAAAGATGTTGAACATCTGATCGTTGACGCTGGAACTACAGCTCCCGAGTTCAACCTCGAAGATCACGGTGTGGAGTTCTTCATCCACAGTCCGTTTGCAACTCGCCAGGACGAGAATGAACTTGAATGTCGAAATGATGACGCACTGGTCATGCAGGCGACTTTCAAGGTGAATGAAGAAACGACCAAGGTCTTGCTTTTTGCGGACATCAATTACGAGGTGATTGACGACATCGTAAAGCAGACAAAGCACCACGATAATGAAGAGCGGCTCGAATGGGATGTTTTCAAGATCTCACACCATTGTTCCTACACGGCAATTGGGCCGGATAAGGGGGACGACCAGACAGAGCCTTCCGAAAACGTTAATTGGCTCTTTCGCGAGCAGGGGCAGTCTAAAGGAATCCTGGTCTCCACCAGTAAGCCGACGCCGAAGAAGGGCTCAGACGAAGACAAAGATGATCAACCTCCGCATCGTCAGGCGGCAAGCTACTACAAAGAAATCGCAAAAGAGAAGTCCGGCGAGTTTATCGTGACGATGGAGCATCCGTCGGTTTCAACTCCACAGCCAATCATAATTGAGATTGATCAGTTCAAGGCGACCGTCAAGAGATTCATGAACGTTGGTGTAGCGGCTGCGGCATCGGTAAAAGCACCGAGAGCGGGGTGAGTGCATGTCTGTTCTGTACGCATCGACTGGTGGGATTGTTGTTTCAGCTGAATCGTTAGTGTTGCCCCGATCAAAGGCAACTCTGAAAGTCGTGACTGGGACGCTACCGTACGTTTCGCTGGTCGAATGTCTGAGTCACACTGGAGGCAGTGAGACAATCGTGCTTGATCTCGAGGTTGAATGTCCGCAAAAGCCCGTACATGACATTCACCGTCAGGAGCGCATTGCGATCACGTTTGATGTTTCGGATGATTCAGTGCCTGAGGTCTGGGCCCTTCGGGCCAATTTTCCATCTGTGCCGCATCTCAACATCCGGAATGTGGACACGCCAAAGAGTCTCTGCCTTTACGAAGAAAGTTGGGCTGAAATCCTCCCAAGATGGACGCCAACAAGATTCATAGAGCGGACTCGGCAATGGTTAGCTCTGACGGCACGTGGCGAACTTCACCAGGACGATCAACCGATTGAGCCTCTGCTTCTTCCAAATTCAATTCGGGTAATCATTCCGTCCGAAGTCTTTTCTAACGCTGAGTCAGGTAAGCCAATCAACCTTGGGCTCTTCCTCGCCCACGACGATCCATCGCGTCGCACATTGCTTGCCAAAGTTAGGACTCCCGAGACGACGAGTGGCTTGAAGTACGTTGCAACTGTCCTTATTGCGAAGCCCCAAACGCATGGTATGGTTCGAAGGTCACCAGCAACTCTTCAAGGCCTTGCTGCCTTCTTAAAGGCAGGCGAAGTTGATCTCATTGCAGAGCTTCGAAGTCGCCTACCTGAGCTTGACAAGAGTCAACAGGTTGAATCAGGGCTCGCGATCATCGTGGCGACACCCATGCGAAGAGCGAAAGAGGGACAGGTTGAGCGTTGGGATAGCTGGGTCTTTGTGACGAGAGATTCGATCAGAAAGATCGGGATCGATATCGGACTCTGGGACAAGCAACAACCAAACGGCGACGCAGGCTTGATACTTTTTCCCGACAAGATCGATCCTGGTGCGGGAATTCCTGTGGAAGTACTGGCTCCTCACGTGAGTTTCTCCTCAGCCATGGCGGCGAGAGTTAACGGTGTTGATGTGTTTGACGGAAACATTGTCAGCATTGGAGCAGGTGCACTCGGTTCCCAAATTGTCGACGGCATGTCCCGTTCAGGCTTTGGGAAGTTCACCATCGTTGATGATGATGACTTGTTGCCGCACAATCTGGCACGTCACATCCTGCCAGGTTTCTATGTTGGCTGGCCCAAGGCTTTGGCCTTAGCTGATTACCTGAACGTGACTCTCGAAGGTCAAGCACGAGGCGTTGTAGCGAATGCACTCTCTCCGTCATCACAAGGCCGCTTGCAGGAGTTGTATTCAATCGCAGATCTGCTTTTGGATTTGTCAGCATCTGCGACCGTCGCACGACACTTGTCGATTGATGCTGAATCAAAGGCGAGAAGAGTTTCGGCTTTTCTCAATCCAGTTGGTACCGATCTTGTGGTGCTGGCAGAAGACAAAGAGCGGAGTTTGACCCTCGATGTCCTCGAAGTTCAGTACTATCGAGCTTTGCTTCATGAACAAACACTCCAAGGGCATCTTTCCGCTGCCAACTCACGCCTCCGATACGGGAGGTCATGCCGCGACGTCAGCACCATCATGTCGACCTCCAAAATGACGATGTGTGCAGCGTTGGCAGTTGATGCTATCCGAGAAGTCGTGACCTCAGATGGCCCCCTCATTCGCGTAGTGCGAAGTGACTCGAAAAATGGTTCAGTCACTACTGTCGACGTCAAAACGTCGACTTCTGTTCAGCAATCCATCAATGGCTGGACACTTATTCTTGATCAAGGCCTGCTTTCAAAACTCAGCGATTATCGTAAGCAGCGACTTCCGTTAGAGACTGGCGGTGTTCTCATCGGACACTTTGACCTCGCTCGTCAACGAATCTATGTCGTCGACATGATCCCATCCCCGCCTGACAGCGAGGAGTGGCCAACACTTTACGTACGAGGATGCTGCGGACTGCTTGAGCAAATTCAGAGTATTGAACAGCAGACCGGCGGACAGCTTGAGTATGTTGGTGAGTGGCACAGTCATCCTGATAATTGTCCAACCGAGCCTAGCCCGGATGACATAACCGTTTTTGCCTGGCTCACAAAACACATGGCTGCCGCAGGCCTCCCGGCACTCATGGCAATCGTTGGTGAAAAGGACTCCTCTCGCTGGTTTCTTGGTGAAATGCTTGCAGCTTGGGAAGTCAGAATCGAAGAAGGACACCATGGTTGAAATCAACAATGGCGCAGAAAGAACGAACAGAAAGTCTGAATCCGGTGTGATGCAGGGCAATCTTGGCAGTTGCCTTTGCCTTTCAGGCGGCGGGTTTAGAGCAACTCTCTTTCATCTTGGTGTTCTGACGCGGCTAAACGAGCTTGGCGTCCTTTCCACAATCACAACATTCTCCAGTGTCTCTGGGGGCAGCATTCTTAATGGCTTCTTGGCCTGTAACTGGGATAAGCTTGAAGCGTCGCCTGATGGGGTGTTCAAAAACTTCACTGACGTAATTGTTGAGCCTGTTCGCCGGTTTTGTGCAAAGGACCTTCGCACTGCCCTCCTGCTTGGCGTCAGACTGAATCCAAAGAACTGGATTTCGCTTCTCCGAGATCGCATGTCCGTTTCAGCCAACTTTTTGGCAGAAGCATACGAGCCAGTCTTCTCGAAAAAGCTATCTGAATTGCCGCAGAATGGTCCTCGATTCATTTTTTGCGCTACCAATGTCCTCACTGGAGCTTGTTGGCACTTTCATGGCGGACTAGTCGCTCGTATGGGCGATTTCTATACGGGTTATTGCGATGCGACTGCCGTGCGCGTGAGTGATGCCGTTGCAGCATCATCCGCTTTTCCTCCAGGATTCAGTGCGCTGAAATTGAGTGTTCCAGCCAAGACAGAATTCTCAAGGACCGACCCATGGGGTGAATTGCGTGTGGTATCAGCAAAACGTGGAGCTTCCACCAGTCTTACTGCGACGAAGATCTTCCTGACTGACGGAGGCGTCTATGACAATCTCGGCGTTGAACCTGTGTGGAAATCCTATAAAACCCTTCTTGTCTCCGATGCGGGCAGGCCATTTGGAGCCGCAATCAAGTGTGATGCAGGTGCAATTAGACGGCTCAGTAGAGCCTCTGAAATCAGTATGGAACAAGTTGCAGCGGTTCGAAAGAGGTGGCTGGTCGATCAGTTTCTTTCAACGAATCGATTCGGAACTCTTTGGACACTAAACACACGACTGGGTGACTTTCCGTTACCGGAGAAGACTGGGTACGGACCGGAGGCGGCTAGGTTGATTCAGGCCGTACGAACTGACCTCGACGCATTCACTCAAGGAGAAATTGCATGCCTTGAGAATCATGGCTACTCCCTTTCCGACGCTGCGGTACGTTCATACGCATCGCAATTGTGCAAGAAATCAGACGCTCCGTTTCGGTGGCCCAGCGAAGTCTTGAGTTCAGACGAAAGGGCCTGTGACTCCCTAAAGACAAGTCATCGCAGAAAGGTCATCCGCGATATTTTCCGGTATCTGTCAGGCCTGTTCGCTTAGTTCAGCTGGGAGAATGCGGCTGTAGAACTGCCGAGAAACACTTGTCCCTGACTTGTCCCCAGATTGTCCCCAAAATGCATGAAAACAACACCAGACGGTGAATTGTGTACAACGGACGCCATGGCTAGAATGCTGAAATGCGGTGAGTTTTGTGGTTTCAGGGACATGCACAACTCACTTTGGGAGCAGGAGGTCGCACGTTCAAATCGTGTCGCCCCGATTCTTCAGAAACTCAGTCCGAATCACGACTTACGATACCTGACGACGTTCGTCAGTGCGGCGAAAACCCGGTTTCAATCGTGGAAGAACTTCCACGAAATGAATGGGAGACCCGCGCGTGGCACGAAAACCCAATGTTTTTCCGTCGTATCTCCTGCACAAGCAATCCGGGCAGGCTAGAGTCCGAATTGGCGGTAAAGAATTTCTTCTCGGCGAATATGGCTCAGAAGAATCCCGCGTCCTCTACGGGGAATTGATCGCCAAACATGCTGGTGGTCACCAGATTGATCCGCGCCGTAAGAATATTCTGATCTGCGAAAGTGCGGTGGAATTCATTGGAATTGGGTGGTTGGTGCGGTCGGACGATGAGTTTCAGATCAACGGTCAATGACGGCGTCAAGCGAGTTGCGGCGAGGTTTCGGCGGAGAATGGCACAAGGAATTACAGTCAGCGCGGACGGTGAGCGCAGGCCAATTCGAAATCTGAACTTGGATGCGGTGACTCTACGCGGTTCGGCGAGAGTAGGAATGGATGACGCCGCCGAGCTTTGATGTGCAGACGATATCACTCACTCGAATCGTCGTCGCTTCTTCTGGAGGTGCAGTTAAGTTCGGTGGGAGATGATCGCGGGAAGAGTGCGGTCGTTCTTCGTTGTAGTGGCGGCTCCAGATTCGGCAGATGTGATCGAGATGTTTCTCCGCGACGATGACGAATTTGTTGAGACACTCGAACTTCAGCGTCTGGATGAATCGCTCGACGTGGGCCCGCAGATTGGGCGACATCGGAACCGTTCGTTTGATCTCAACCCCGCTGGTTTTGAACACGTCGTCGAACTGTCTGCTGAACTTCACGTCGTTGTCCCGCATCAGGTACTCCGGTGACAGACTCATGTCTTCGGCCACCATCAGAAAGTTTCGAGCCTGCAAACTCACCCACGCAGAATCGGGCTGCACGGTGCTCGGTGAAATCCAGACTCGACGTGAACCAAGGTGCAGAAACACCAGCAGGTACACATCGACCAGACCTCGCGCCGTCCACATCGGCTTTGACAGAAAGTCGCATTGCCAGAGCGTGTCGGCGTGGATGGATTATCGCTACCGCGGCTCGGCCTGCATCCTCCCTCATCGGTCGGCGGCGGAGCCTTGCTTCCCATGACCCTTTGCCGCGTTGCGGGCCGGAATCGATCCCATGTTCCTTCAAGATCATCTTCACGGTTTGCCGGGAAACACTCTTGATTCCCAGCTTTCTGAGTTCCCCGAGAATCCGGGTGTAGCCCCAGTCGTTTTCCCGGGCCAGTTTTAGCACAAGTTCCCGAATGTCGTCCGGCGTGCGCGGGCGACCGGGTTTCCGAGCGGACGCGTTCTTCACTGCATGTGACGGGTGACAGCGCAAATATCCAACCTGGACTGGCTCTATTCAGCCGCTCTTCGCGTGATGAATGGAGGTTGAAGTGACCTGAAACTCATCGTTTGGAGCCGGTGAGAGCCAAACTATGCCCGCAAAACGCCTTCCACCCGCTTGCCCGAACTCATCAAAACAGGCAAAATCAACGGAAATTCAGAGCACCTGTTAACCAACCGGTCTCAGGTTCGAGTCCCTTCCGGGGAGGGGAGCAACTTAGCCACAAAGATCCCAGAAGAACCCTGCGAACTGTGATCCAGACACCCGAAGGTACACTCGCCCAGATCGCAGAACCGGGATGCGGCGATCCGTTTTTGATTCCAATGGCAAGCGGTGCTTCACCCAGATTAAGCTCGTAGCAACCGTCACGCCTTGAAGTGGACTCCCTATGCCACCAATGAGCGATAACATCCAAACCGGATTTGCAGCAGCATGCGGCTTTTTTCTGATTGGTTGCACGACATGGTTCTTCGCGTCTCGCCGCAAGACTTTTATTCGTACATTTGTGCCTGCCGATGAACTTCGCGAAGTGTCCCGATCTCTTCCTCGTGGCGAGCAGTTTCGCCGAGGCATGCGTGCCATGGGACTGCTCCAAATGGGAGTCGGCGGCCTGTTTGCGATAATCGCGCTGGGTGCTTGGCTGGGTTGGTAAAGCACGAAATAACCGGCAATCGTTGCTGATGGGTGTTCCGGTAATTCGACATCCCACCCCGGTATACTCGTCAATCCCATCGGTTGGTAGGTCGCTATTGTCCCTGATACGATTGCAAACGTCCGCAGTCCCCACCGATCCAGCGCTGTTTACGGGTCTGCGGATCCTGTCGCTTGCAGTATCAGCGGCATGTCGAGCCTATTGGATTCGAACGCTTCCGCCACATATTCTGACACAAGTTGGGTTTCGCGTTCAAACGAAACGCACTCGCCCCGATTCTTTCTAACTTTTTCTGAAACAACGACTTGTGTTACCTGCCGACGTCCGGCAGTGCGACCTGAAATTTCTACGAAATCCGGCAGACTACCGGATTCGGTGAGATTCAGGTTCCACGGTCATGTTGAAAAACCAATCGCTTCGCGTCCCTTCCTGCCGTCGTCACAAGCCCTCCGGGCAAGCTGCGGTCACCGTCAACGGTCAGGACATCTGTCCTGGGACATGGAATACTTGGGCAAGTGAAGCCGAATACAATCGGCTGATCGCCGAGTTCCTCACTCACGGACGACAACTTCAAAGCGGTGTTCAACAAACCGTTGTCGAAGTTCTCAACGCTTACCGTGCTTTCGCTGAGAATGACTACCGCAAAGGCGACCAGGTTACTCGTGAATAGAGCGGCATCAAGGATGCCCTGAAACTCGTTCGCGAATTGTACGGCCGACGATCGCCAATGATTTCGGTCCCCTGGCATAGAAGACGGTCCGGAAGCGAAAATCGAAACGAACGGCTGGCGAGCATTACACCACCGCAACCTGCCGACGGGCGATCCATCGGGCTTGCAATCTTGCCTTTCCGGCCCCTGAGCCGCCTTGCCGCGGCGTTGGTGAGAGCGTTGAGAGCTGGCAAGAGCAGCTTACCGAGAAACAGCAGGCCGAACTCACCCAGTGGCATTCAGACCATAGTTGCAGTCCGAACCAGCTCCGCCGAGTTCAGGGACTTGCGTACCCAACGCAAGCATCTCGGAGTGCTGACGTCAAAACCGGTGAAATTGCGGGTAAAGAACCCGGCGTTCCCAGATCTACCTGCATTCGTGTCCATTCGTGTCCATTCGTGGTTCAACGTCACCCCTGCGTTTCCTTCGCGTCTTCGCGTCTTCGCGTGAGACCAACAGCCCACGCCTCGGCACCGCCACCCTGGTGACCTCGAACCTGCTGATTCTGGCGGCATCGAATGTGCTGTTTCCATTCTGTGCCGTTTCAACAGCAAAGCTCATGTGCAGTACCAACACACTCCCACTGTTTGTCGACAGGTCCAGTGGCATTTGGCGACGGCTGTTGATTATGCCATTCAACCGTCCGGTGACAACCGAGGAGAAAATTAATGGCATGGACAAGTCCGACTACTGGCTGAATCAGGGCGAGTTGCCCGGGATCTTCATGTGGGCGTTGTCTGGGCTGCGACGACTACAACGCCAGGGGGCATTTTCGGAATCAGTCGTTTGCAACGATGCCATCGCAGAACATCGGGCCGAATGCAACCCGACTGCTGACTGGCTCTTGAACACTTATGCGAAATCTGATGGCGGCACGATCGAAAAGACGCAAATGTTTAAGAACTATTTCGACTTCTTCAAGCAGTCCAACGAAAAGCCACTGACGCGGAGTGCGTTCTTCAAGGAAGTACGAAGGGTGTTTAAGGGGGTGAAGGATCAAAGGGGGGAGCGGAAGGGGACAGACCGAAGGCGACTGATGACCGGGATCAGCCGTATAGATTGACCGTCAAAAAGGTCCAGGTGGTCCAGGTGGTCCGGGTGAAATCAAAAAGTATCTCCATAAGACAACACACATATGGAAGAGTTTGTTCAAAAGCACCTGGACCACCTGGACCACCCCCAGCACACACAGCGAAATGAGCATGCGCACGCCGCGGGAAGTGTATGCTGAAAGATGCCGTCCGGCCGGGCCCGGGGAACGGGTGTATGACAACTGGTTTCAGAGCGAAGATCACGAAAAATTTCTTTTCCAAAAAATTTTCAACGCGCGACATCGAGGCTAACCCCGCTGGCCCCCACCAACTTGGGGTGGGGGGCTGGGCAAAAAACGCTATGGCGCATCTCATCGCACCGCACCTTCATCAGGAACCGTCGTCGGCTCGCTGTCTGCCAGGTGGCCGAAATTACCCCGCGCCGGCCGCGTATGCGTCAGCTGCTTTGCTCATCTGCGTCCGACACCACGCCGACCACAATTACCACAGTTTCCTCGAAACCTTGCATTTCGATCTTGGGCCCACAGTGATCTGCCCAGCAGGAATTTCTCCCGCCGGTTCCCGATCTACTTCGGTCGACTCCTGTTCGTTGGACTTGCACGCGTTAGCGGCAGCAGAAGTCGCTTAGAGCACAATCCATCGCTACTCGGCCATTCATGGTGCACCCCGCGTAGACCGTCTGCCAGTCTGTGATCCTGCCTACAGCCAGTCACTCACTGCGCCTCCTGAGATAGTGCCACGGACACCTCGGTCAATGTCCGTGAAAACCCCCAAAAGGCTGGTGAAAATCACCCTGCCATGCACGCCGAGTCGCCACAACACTCTGGGGTTCAACGAGTTGTTCACGGGCAAGATGCGATCCAGCGGAGAATGCGTTTTCGTCAATCAACACGTGTAGAACCGGTCGATGTGTGAAAAATGCAGAAACCTACTTGGGCGTTTGTGTCGGTCGGGCGCAAAAAATCCTCGCGGCGACCGGACATTTTCGGACATGTGTAATGTCGTCGCATGTCTCGAGCAGGTCACACGGTCATCGGCAACGTTGCCGCTCGCCTCTTTGGCCACCGCTCCATACCCGCATGCATGGCAGATACGCTCGCCCGCTGCTATTACCGCCTTTGCCAGCGACGACGATATTGCGAGTCAGTTTTCGCTGCGTCAAGGTGAATTCTGCGATCGCATTCAACCTTTCAGACCCACAATGGGTGCTTGTACCAGTCATTTGGCATTCCCATCCGTTTCAGGGCTCCATCAGTCTCTGGAGGTTGCCTCATCAAGGCATTGAATCGGCGTCGCCACTCGTTAGCGAATAGCATTTGCCCCGAGCAGCGTTTCAGAAGTCGGTATGTTAGCAGGAGCGTTACAAACAGACGGCCCGCATCTGGAACCAATGGCGGGTGCCAGTACTTCGCTGCTGGTAGCCTTGGCCAGATTCCCCAGACACGATCCCAGAGGCGACAATGATGTGCACAGACATTTCGCACGTATGTCAGATGATGCAGAGCAGACGCGAAGTCTTCCTTCTGCATATTGTAACGAGCCGAGATTGGCTTTTGATACGCATCAAGAAGACCGCCGAAAACTTTCGAAACTGCGCCGAATGACATGATCTCGGTGGCGATCCAGAACGGCAGATTTGGATATTGTGAATAGGTAGACTGAAAGTGAGCGACAAAAAGTTCGCTCGATCGGTCCACTTCTTCCTGAACCTTTTTCATCCATGTGTCATGGTCGAACGAAGGCCGAAACCATTTTTCGTCCAAATATCCAAACGCACCCGCCTTTTCGCCAAAACAATGTGCCACCGATGCTCGGACATCGACTTCTATCACTTCGAGAGCTTCGGTCAGCAGATCGCGCAATGAGACATCAAACTGATACGCAGCGATCACTTGACCGAATTTTGTACCCTCCCGAAATTGATGCCGGTTTGTTTCAAAGGCAAGGCAGTACCCGCTGAAGCGATAGTAGTTGAGATGCCAGAGCATTGCCTCCGCTGCTTTGCGGTCATCGATGACCAAACCTCGAGATGCAAGGCGATCGACTTGTTCAGAAATCGAAAGCCACGGCTTATCGTACGGCGGTAGGCTGGAACCCGAATTCACATGCAAATCTCCGGCTGGAGCACTGAGACGGACGGGCGATTGGCTTTCCGACAGCGCAAAAAAAAACTCGCCAATTATGCACGTCATTCCGAGGGCACATGACCGTTCGAAAGAGAGGTGCGGCGAGCAAGTTGACGAAGACTATCGGACAGATTGGTCGAAAAATCAAGCGCAACCCTCAAAGGCCGATCGTTTTCCATGCACGACCGGCCGATTCTGCGGATTGCAGGGCGATTTGAGTCGATCCAGAAGGCTTTACCCCATTTCCTGGGAACGCCGGGTTCTTTACCCGCAATTTCACCGGTTTTGACGTCAGCACTCCGAGATGCTTGCGTTGGGTACGCAAGTCCCTGAACTCGGCGCAGCTGGTTCATGCGTGCGGAGCTTGAGTTGCGTTGACTGTTGTCAGCGTTCGGGCTTCAGAGCGGGCTGAGGGCGTCAGAAAGCGGCGAATCGGGTTCGCAGGAGTCGCCGTCCGCAAAGGATGCGTGCCTGCGGTGCTGACTCAACTCGAATTCACCATGCGGGGATGAAGCGGCCCGCTGTTGGGGCTGCTTTCGCAGAACGCTGGTCAGAGCGATCTTCAGGGGTGAGGCACGGATCGGTCTGCAGACAACTTCAGGACTACGTCCTGGTCCGAAGGGCGAGCAGGTTCTCGGGCGAGACCTTCAAGGCCGTTTACGGCGGCGTCACGACTGGAAAGACAGCGGCTCCTTGCCACCCGATGGCCACTCTTTGTGGGTCTCGACTGCCGCCCGATCACACGGTGGCAGGCACGATCGTGTCCTTCCGTCTGCAATCACGGAAGCCCCTGATGAAAGTCTTGAAACCTCGCGATCGGACAAAGCGAGTCGATCAAAGGCCCGGGCGGAAGTAGACGGCGAAGGAAATTCAGTTGAGTCAGAGTTTCCGAAGGAAACGAAGTGGGGGAAGTAGACGATCACCCTACATGCTGCGCGCATTCAAACCGGTGGAACTGCGGGCCTTGAGAGCGGCGTTCCCAGAATTCACCAATTCAGAAAAGATCAATTCTGTGAACGGTTACGACGCTCTTACCCGGCACCGAATCCTGGTGATCATTCTTCACCTCAGACGGCCTCTCCATTTCGCTGGATTCGACGCAAAATGAAACACCCCAAGAACATGCACCACATCCATTCCGTGTTCGAACAGCAGCAGGTACGGGAAACCAGATAATCTTGCCGCGCGAGCATTTTGAAACACGATTCCGAAAGATTCCGGAAACTTGGCGATGGAATCGAATCGCTGCTCAACTGCGATTCGGAATCGATCGCCGAGACCTGGTGAAATGTCGTCATACCAGCCGACAGCAGCTTTCAGGTCTTCGGCAACCAGCGGATGAAATCGCAGTTGTTCAGCCATTCACACGGCGCCACAGCTCGTCGCGGTCAATTGCTATCGACGGATCTGACTTGAGTTCGGCCGATCTTCGGCCAGCCTCGTTCGCCTGCCATGGATGCAGAATCACGGGTTCATCAGAGGCCCCGATATCGTCCCAAAGCAGCTCTACCAGTCGGAGCTTTTCTTCAACAGGCAGGCTTTTGAGTTGTTTCAGATCAATGCTCATTTTAGCCCCATCATTCACTTCCAATCGCGAACCAGTCCACTGCAAAGCAGTGATCCTCACGGGAGTATATCGACAGATTTCCAATGTCGAAAGGGACTTCCTGTTGAACTGAGGCAAATGCCCATGTGGCCGGGCATCCACAACTGCCGAACCGGTTCAGTCATTCAGCCGTCAATCAGAATTACGGAATGGGCCGTCGAAAACGGGATACTACCGCAGCATCGAAAAGCCGCTGGCCTGATTATCGTGGCCCTGTAAATTTCCATGTTGGCACTGCAAATGGCACTGTAAATTCTCCGTTGCGGTGACAACCCTCTTTTGCTGGTCCAAATGAGAATTCGGTTCAAATCCATTATGACCTGTCGCTCAAGGCCAATGCCGGATTCATCCTCCGTGCGAATCGCTGGATTTGACGCAGATACGGTCCCGGGTTGAGCAGAACATCGATGAATTCCGGAACTAATGGTTCGAACGCCTGGCAGCCATCCCGACTTTTTCTAACTTGCTCTGAAACAACAACTTGTGTTACCTGCCGACGTTCGGCAGTGCGACCTGAAATTTCCACGAAATCCGGCAGACTACCGGATTCGGTGAGATTCAGGTTCCACTGTCATGTTGGAAAACCAATCGCTTCGCGTCCCTTCCTGCCGTCGTCACAAGCCCTCCGGGCATGCTGCGGTCACTATCAACGGTCAGGACATCTGTCCTGGGACATGGAATACTTGGGCAAGTAAAGCCGAATACGATCGGCTGATCGCCGAGTTCCTCACACACGGACGACAACTTCAAAGCGGTGTTCAACAAACCGTTGTCGAAGTTCTCAAAGCTTACCGTGCTTTCGCTGAGAATGACTACCGCAAAGGCGACCAGGTTACTCGTGAATACAGCGGCATCAAGGATGCCCTGAAACTCGTTCGCGAATTGTACGGCCGGACGATCGCCAATGATTTCGGTCCCCTGGCATTGAAGACGGTCCGGCAGCGAATGATCGCAAAGGACTGGGCTCGCAGCACAATCAATCAGGCATTTGGTCGGATTCGCCGGTGCTTCAAATGGGCTGTTGAGAACGAACTGGTCCGCCCGGACATGTCTCATGGGCTCATGGCGGTTTCCGGATTGAGAAGGGGCCGGTCTGAAGCCCGGGAATCGGATCCGGTACTACCTGTGGACGACGCAAGCGTCGGAAGTCACTTTACCCAGTTTGACGAATTTCGTGGCCGATATGATCCGTTTTCAGCGGATTACCGGATGCCGTCCGCAGGATGTTTGCAATCTGCGACCTTGTGATCTCGACATGTCGCCACACACCGTTGTCATACGGCAACCGCCCTGGTACTTGCCGGAAGCGAAAATCGAAACGAACGGCTGGCGAGCATTACACCACCGCAAACTGCCGACGGGCAATCCTTCGGGCTTGCGATCTTGCCTTTCCGGCCCCCAGCCGCTTTGCAGCGGCGTTGGTGAGAGCGTTGAGAGTTGGCAAGAGCAGCTTACCGAGAAACAGCAGGCCGAACTCACCCAGTGGCATTCAGACCATCGTTGCAGTCCGAACCAGCTCCGCCGAGTTCAGGGACTTGCGTACCCAACGCAAGCATCTCGGAGTGCTGACGTCAAAACCGGTGAAATTGCGGGTAAAG
>Ga0209985_10002709_pt1 | contig 15727 bp, 13 predicted proteins | sample NOAtaG_FD_187305 | JGI IMG/M metagenome (GOLD analysis project Ga0209985, IMG submission 187305) | Freshwater lake microbial communities from Lake Erie, under a cyanobacterial bloom - NOAA_Erie_Diel6S_1000h metaG (SPAdes) (version 2) | ecosystem: Environmental > Aquatic > Freshwater > Lake ...
GTCTCGGTCTCGGTCTCGGTCGCAGTCGCGGTCTCGGTCTCGGTCGCGGTCTCGGTCTCGGTCTCGGTCTCGGTCGCGGTCGCGGTCGCGCTCCCGCGAAAGGCCCACCTTCGCGCCCCGGGGCGCGTAGGATTCGCTCCGTGAAACGCAGCGAGCGCGCCGCGCGCATCGAGACGACCCTGGCCGAGCTCTATCCGACGGTGCCGATCCCCCTCGATCACACCGACGCCTTCACGCTGCTCGTCGCGGTCGTGCTCTCGGCCCAGACCACCGACAAGAAGGTGAACGAGATCACGCCGGCCCTCTTCCGCGAGGCGCCCACGCCCGCGGCGATGGCGGCGCTCGGCAGCGCGCGGATCCTCGCGCTCATCCGGCAGGTGGGTCTGGCGCCGCAGAAGGCCCGCGCCCTCGAGGGCCTCGGCCGGCTCCTCGTGGAGCGGCACGGCGGGGCGGTGCCGCGCACCTTCGCGGAGCTCGAGGCGCTGCCCGGCGTCGGCCACAAGACCGCGAGCGTGGTGATGGCGCAGGCCTTCGGCGTCCCGGCCTTCCCGGTCGACACCCACATCCACCGGCTGGCCTGGCGCTGGGGCCTCTCCGACGGGAGCAAGGTCGAGAAGACCGAAGCGGACCTGAAGTCCGTGTTCCCCGAGTCGAGCTGGAACCCGCTGCACCTGCGGATCATCTTCTTCGGCCGCGAGCACTGCCCCGCGCTGCGCCACGACCACGGGCGCTGTCCCATCTGCGCGTGGGCCGCCTCGAAGGCGGTGCGGCAAACCGAGCAGGCGGCGGCCGAGGCGAGCCAGCTCGCCCGCTCGGCGAAGGCCAACACGAAGCGCGCGGCGAAGGACGACGAGGCCGCTCCGCGAACGTCTCGGCGTGCCGGCGCGTCCCCGACCGAGGCGGCGCGGGCGCGAAGGGCCGCGGCGAAGTCGGCGGGCGGCGCGGCCGAGCGCGGGACGAAGCTGGCCACCACGCGCGCGCGGGGGCCACGATGACCGAGGCCCCGGCGTACGTCGTCGTCGGCGCGGCGGTGCTCTTCGCGCTGGCGTGGATCGCGTCCGCGTTCTGGCCGCGCGCCGCGCGAGAAGGGCGCAAGCGTGCACGCGCCGCCCACTCGCTCGCGGTCAGCGCCGGCTCCGACGAGACCATCCCGCCTGCCGAGCGCGCCGCTGCTTTGGTGCGCGCGGGCCGCATCGCCCTCGGCGAGCTGAAGAGCGTCCGCCTCGCCGCGCGGCACGCCGAGTGGGCCCATCGCCTCGCGCCCGCGAGCGACGAGGTCGTCGCGCTCCTCGCGGATACCTTCCCCCGCGCCCGCCGTCTGCGGGCGCTCGAGCGCCTGCTCTGGAAGAGCGCCGACGCGCAGGGCGAGTCCGGCGCGGCGAGGGGCGCCCTCGACGCGCTGGTCACGCTCTACGAAGGGCCGCTCGCGCGCCCCGAGCGCGCGCGGACCTTGCGTCGCCTCCGCGCCCCGTCCGGCTGAGCCGTGGTCCGCGCCGTGCGCTCCCCGGGCCGCCGAGGGGCCGCTCCCTCGGGGCCGCACGCCCGTGCCCGGACATTGCTCGGATCGGTTATCGTGGCCCGGTGCGCACCGACTCCCATCTCAGCGTGGTGAAGGCCCAGGTCCGGCAGGGCCAGCTCACCGAGCACACCGCCGAGCGCTTCGAGTCCGGGCGGATCTTCGCGGTCGCCGGCGGCCTCGGCCTGCCGCGCACCTGGGCCTACGCGACGGGCGCGCTGCTCGGCGGCTTCGAGGGTGCGCTCGAGGCGGGCCGCGCGGAGCCGAAGCCAGGCCTCGCGCGGCTCCTCGACGCCGCCGAGCATGCGCGCACCGCCCTCGCCGAGGCGTGCGAGCGCCTCGTCGAGCGCCAGCTGCCGGACGCCTCGTTCGCCGCGGTCGGCCTCGATCGCGGCGAGCTGCACGTCGTCTCGGCGGGCTCGGTGCGGGTCTACCTGCAGCGCGCCGGCAAGCCCCAGCGGCTCACGCCCCGCGACGACGCGCCTCTCGGCATCCTCAGGGCGCGGGTCGCCCACGCCAGCCTGCCCGTCGAGCCGGGCGATCTCGTGCTCGTCGGCTCGGCCACCGCCTTCAGCGTGCAGGCCATCTCGAAGGTCGTCGCGGTGCTCGCCGAGGATGGCCGCACCACCCCAGCAGTGATCGCCTCGCTCCTCACCGACCCCGCGGGCCAGGCCGGTGCCGCCGCCGCCGCTGCCATCGTGCGCGTCGTCTGACCGCGCCCGCGCTCAGCGCGCTTCGCAGCGGATCGTCACGTTCACCTCGATGTGGTCGGAGACCTTGAGGCGGACGAGCGGGTTCACCGAGACGCCGTAGTCGGGCAGCTCCACCGAGAAGCGGGCCTGCGCCCGGAGCAGCGCGGGCGTGTCGCCCTCGGCGGGCAGATAGCGCACCTGGGCGCGGGCGCTGATCTCGTGGGTGGCGCCGTGGATGGTGAAGCGGCCGTGCAGGGTGACGTTCACCACCTCGTTCGGCGCGAGCGAGGTCGCTCCCTCGACGCGGGTGATCTCGAAGACCGCGTCGGGGTGCGCCGCGGCGTCGAGCCAGCCGTCGCCGTGCAGGTGCTCGTCGCGCAGCGCGTCGCCCGTCCCGATGCTGGTGATCGGCACCCGGACCGAGCCGCTCGCCGTCGACAGGTCGGAGGGATCGACCGACACCGAGCCGGAGACCGTCGTGCTCGTGCCGGTGATCCGCTCGAGCGGCGCGTCGGACACGAACTGGATGCGGCTGCCGCCCGCGACCGCGAAGGAGCGCGACTGCGCAGAGGCCGCGGCAGGAGCGAGCGCGGCGGCGAGCACGAAGACGAAGGAACGGACGAGCGCGTGCATGGGGACTCCTCGGAGGCGGGCATTCTATCTGCCCCACGCCCGCGCCGGCGCGCGAAAACGTGACGCGGGCTCCGACGCGGCGGGGCCTCGGGCGATTCACCTGCCGCAGGTCGGGGGCGGCGCCGCGAGCGGCGGCGAGCGGGACAGGATGGCCTCGCGGAGCGCAGTGCCTTCGGCCTCGAGGGCGATGTCGGCGCCGCTGCGCCGGACGCCGAGGGCGCGGTAGGTCGATGCGAGGTCGGGAAACGTGTTCGCGTCGAGCCAGGGGGCCGCGATGCGGGTCGCGGTGCCGGGGCGGCCGCCGTCGAGCGCGCGGAGCAGCGCCTCGTCGTCGAGCCGCTCGCGCCGCAGGTCGTGCGCGCCGAGGAGCGCCGCGTCGAGCGAGCTGCCCTCGGCGCGAAGCGCGACGTCGATGGCGAGCGCGATCGCCGCACCCGCCCAGTAGACGCGGTCGTAGGCGCGCGTTCGGTGCCGGTCCTCCGACTCGCCGCGGAGCGTGCGACCGGTCCCGCCGCGCTCGCCGCGCCGGAAGCCTGCATCGAGCAGCGAGAGCGCCGTGCGCGGCTCCATCCAGCCCGCCCGCGCCCGCAGCACCGTCTCGTAGTACGTCGCGATCCCCTCGGTGAGCCAGGCGCTCCGTCCGTCGAGGAAGGCGTGGCCGAGGTGGCTCAGCTCGTGGACCGCGACCCAGTCGCGCCCGAGGGCCTCGGGCGTCGCGTCGCGCTCTACGAAGGCCAGGAGCGTCGGGCGCTCGCCGTGGGCGGCCATCCCGAAGGCCACCGGCCCGCCGCCCGTGCCGAGGGTGGGCAGCGCGATCACCGCGACCGACTCGTGCGGAAGCCTGCCGAGCGACCGCGAGGCCGCGTCGCCCGCCGCCTCGAGCCAGGTGCGGATCGCCGCCTCGGGCGGGCTACCTGGCAGCGTCGCGACCTCGAGGCAGCCACCCGGCGCGGGCACCGCGAAGCGGCCGAGCGCGCCGAACGCGGCGTAGGACACGTAGCGGAACGCCGCCTCGCCGAACGAGAGCGCGCCGCTCTCCGGATCGCGGGCGAAGAGCGCGCTGTGCGCGGTCCCCTCGGGCAGCACGAATTCCACCGGGTAGCGGGCCGCGGGATCCCGGGGCTCGGGTGCCCACAGCCACGCGCTCGTCGGGGCGTAGACCGCTCCGGGAAAGCGCATCGGCGCGTCGGGATCGCCGCCGCCACCATCGAGCGCGACGCGGTAGCGCACGGCCCGCGCTCCGTCCGGCACCTCGATCACCGGGCCCGCGAGCGGGCCAGCCTCGCTCCACGCGGCTTCGAAGCGCGCGCGGCCCGCCGCGTGGATCGGCACCAGGCGCGCCGGCAGCGCGCCGCGAAGCTCGACCTCGACCTCGCGGAGCGAGGCATCGAAGACCACCCGGTAGCGCAGCGCTTCGGGCGACCTCGGGGCGGACCTCGCCGCGCCGCAGGCCGCGAGGCACGCGACGAGGCACGCGCCCAGCAGCGCCCGCCCCGCGCTCACTCCGGGCCGCCGCGTTCCTGCTTCAGCCCAGTGCGCTCGGCGAGCTTCGCTTCGGCCTGCCGCTTCTTCTGGTAGCGGAGGAGCGATTCGTCGGTGATCACGCCCACTTGCGGCGCGTCCGGATCGCGCATCGCCCCGGGCCGCGTCGCCTTGGGGGCCCGCGCCTCGGTGAGACGCACCGCGAAGTCGGCCTTCCACGCCGCGAGCGTACGAAGCGGATAGCTGGGATCGGCCGGGTCCTCGATGATCCGCTGCACGATGGGATCCATCGAGGAGAAGACCGGGGCGAGCTCGACCGGATCGTAGGCGCCGCCGCGGTCGAAGAGGCCGCCGCAGATCGGCCGCAGCGAGCACGCCGTGCACGCCTCTGCGTAGAGGTGCCCCCAGTCGGTCTGCCGCACGGTCTGCTTCTCGTCGAGGAAGTGCACGACGCGCTCCTCGCCCTTGACGATCTTGCGGGTCTCGGTGCTCGCCCAGCCGAACTCGGTCATGTAGCAGAGCGGCACGCGCTCCACGCGGAAGCTCCGCCCCGACTTGTGCAGGAACGAGAGCGCGCGGTGCAGGGAGAGCTCGAAGTCGCGGAGCTTCGGGGTGAACTCGGCCTGGTTCACCTCGGCCCGGCCCATCGAGGGGTCGAGGTTGTTCCACACGAAGTGCCGCAGGAACGGGAAGCGCCCGCAGAGCACGCGCACGTTCTCGTCGAGGTGATCCGCGTTGAGCCGGTTGATCACGCCGTTGATGTTCACCTCGATGCCGGCGTCGTGGGCCGATTCGATGGCGGCCATCGCGCGCTCGACCGTCCCGGCGATGCCCCGCAGCTGCCGCTCCACCTCGGGGCGCACCGAGTAGATGGAGACGTGCACGAGGGAGAGGCCCGCCTCGGCGAGCGCGCGCGCGTAGTCCCGGTCGCCCAGGCGCCAGCCGTTCGTGATCATCCGGACGTGCAGCCCGGCGTCCCTCGCGTAGCGCACGATGCGCGGCAGATCGGTGTGCAGCGTCGGCTCCCCCCCGGTCATCACCACGCCGAAGTAGCCGCGCCCGACGAGGTCGTCGACGAGCTCCTTCATCGTCTCGAAGGTGTGCTCCCAGGGCGTCGCCGGGTTCGAGCAGAACCCGCAGAAGTGGTTGCAGTGCCGGACGACCTGGATGTAGCCGATGTTGGCCAACGGCCGAGTCTACCGCGCCTGCCCGCTGGCTCCGCCAGCTCAGTCGCCGCTCGTCCACGCCGGAGGCAGGGCCGGCGGGGCGAGGCTGGCGGCGCTCGTCGGCTCGCTCGGCCGGGCCGCGAGGGAGCTCGGCGGCGCGGCCGTCTCGACCGGACTCGCCGCGGCGGGAAGGGGCGTGAACGGCGAGGGACCGAGCGAGCCGGTCGTCGTCACGGGGGGCTCGTCCTCGGGGCGCCGGCTGCGCTCGACCCGCACCTCGACGTCGAGCCGCAGGCTGCCCGGCGCGTCGCCCGCGTGGAACTCCACCCGGAACACGCCGCTCGAGGGGAAGGCGTACTCCGCCTCGTAGGTGCCGGGCGCGCTGCTCTCGCGCGCCTCGATGCGGCGGCCGGCCCGCGTCGCGTCGCGTCGCACGACGAAGAACGGCGTCTGGCCGGGCGCGGGCCCGGTCCCCTCCTCGAGCACCGCGCGGAGCGTCACGCGCTCGCCCGAGAGCGGCGCCGGCGTGACCTCGATCCCGGCGCGCCGCGGCGGCGTCACCGGGCGTTCGAGCGCGTCCCGGAGCGCGTCCGCGTCCGCGTCCGCCGGGGCGAGCAGGAGCGCGCGCTCGAGCGCCCGCTGCGCCTCGTCCCGCTGCCCGGCGTCGAGCGCGCTCCGGCCCTCTCGGACGAGCACCCGGGCCGCGGCGGCGCGGATCCGGAGCGCGTCCGGGTCCTCGGGTGACTCGGCCAGGAGCCGATCGGTGAGCATGCGGACCGACGCCTCGCCCTCCCACCGCTCCTCGGCGAGCGCGCGCTCCGCGAGCGCCAGCGTCTCGCGCCGCGCCTCTTCCTCGCTCGAGCGGGTGTAGAGCTCGAGCAGCATCGCGCCGCCGGCGACCAGCGAGGCGCCGACGACGAACGCGAGGAGCACGACCGCTGCGCGGCCGAGCATCCCAGAGCTGCGCCGCGGCAGCCCCATCGTGCCGAGCTCGGTGGGGCTCGGCGTGTCCCGGCCTCCACCCGTCAGGGAAGGACGCGCCCCGAGCGTGGGCTCGTGCGGGACCCGGCCCGAGGGCTCGCGGCGCTCGGCCATGCCCCGGCCGCGCAGGTCGATCCCGGCCCGCGCGGCCGCCTCGCGGAGCGCGTCGGCGAAGTCGGAGGCGTCCTCGAAGCGTCCCTCCGGGCGCTTGGAGAGGGCGCGCATCACCACGTCGGCGATGGCGTCCGGCACCTGCGCGCCGCCCGCCTTGCTCTTGAGGTGCGGCGGGCGCTCGTGGATGTGCTGCATGAGCAGCGTGACCGGCGTCGCGGCGGGGAAGGGCGTCTCGCCGGCGAGCAGCTGGTAGGTGAGCACGCCGAGCGAGTACACGTCGCTCCGCGCGTCGGTCTTCTCGCCGGCGGCGCCCTCGGGGGATATGTACCGGGCGGTGCCGAAGACGAGCCCGGACTGCGTGGCGTGGGTGGGATCCTCGGCGCGAAACAGCCGCGCGATCCCGAAGTCGAGGACCTTCACGAAGTCCGGGTCCTTGCCCTTCGTGACGAGGAACACGTTCTCCGGCTTCACGTCGCGGTGCACCACGCCCTGCGCGTGCGCTTCGCCGACGCCCGCCGCGATCTGCGTCGCGATGTGCAGCGCGCGGGCGACGGGCAGCTGCGGCTCGATGCGGAGGAGCTCGGCGAGGGTGCGCCCGCGGAGCAGCTCCATGACGAGGTAGAGGCTGCCGTCGGGCAGCTGCCCGAAGAGGAAGACCCGCACCACGTTGGGGTGGTCGAGGGCCGTCGAGATGCGCGCCTCCCGCTGGAAGCGCCGGACCGCCTCGGGGTTCTGCGCCATCTCGGGCAAGAGGATCTTGATGGCGACGTCGCGTGCGAGCGTCGTCTGCCGCGCCCGGTAGACCGCGCCCATGCCGCCGGTGCCGATCGCCTCCTCGATCCGGAACTGGTCGAGCAGCACCTGGCCGATCCGGGGGTCGCGCTCCTCCTCGGTGAGGCGCAGCGTCGAGCCGTCCTTCGTGCAGAACTGCGCCGCCGCGTCGTAGCGCAGGCCGCAGAGGGGGCAGATCTTGCCGAAGCCGTCCATCGTTCCGTCGACCCGAGCCGCCATCCTCGGGCCGGATTCAGGCCTCCGAACGAGCAGCCCGCTCGTGCTTCGAGGATGGCACGAAACCCCGAGGTGGTCAGAGCCCGCGGCAGGAAATCCGCGGGCCGTCGGGCCCGCCGAGCGCGCGGCGCAGCATCGCCGCGTTCAGTCGAGGAAGCGCCCGATCGCCCGCAGCCGCAGGTTCACCGACGCCGACGCGATGCCCTCGGGGAAGGGGCTGCCCGGCGCGATGTCCACCACCGTGCGGGCGAAGAAGCGGACCCTTCCGTCGCTGCCGAGGATGTGGTCGGAGAGCGCGGCCGCACCGGCCGTGTCGATCGCCATGAGACCGCTCGTCGGCGTCCCCGCCGGGATGCTCGGCAGCGTCCCGAGCCGCGTCGCCTCGGCGGCGCTCACCGCCGAGGCCGGTGCCCAGAGCAACTCGGTGGCCGGCAGCTCGAAGGTGAGCCCGTTCGGCGACACGGCGTAGTCCGCCCGCGCGATCTCGATCGCGTCGACGACCCGGAGGAGCGGGCTCGCCTCGGCCAGCAGCGCCTCGAAGTCGAGGACGTCGCCGACGGGGATCGCCACCTCGAGCGGCTCGGGATCGCACACGCCCGCCGCGCACGCGATGGGGAGCTCCGCGGTGCTCGGGCAGATGCCCGTCGCGCTGCAGTCGATCGAGGCGATCGACCCGGACGCGCCGTCCCGGAGGGCCGCCGGCACGCCGAGCGCGCTGGCGTTCAGCTCGAAGGTCTGGGCACCGCTCTCGAGCTCGACCACCACCCCGTCGCTGCAGCCGAGCCACCAGAAAGCAAAGAAGATCAAGGATGCTCGCATGCCGTCGAGGATGGCCGATGCGACCCGCGGCCGCTACCGCCCCGTCCACGAGACGTCCACGACATGGCAGGTGCAAGCGCCCGCCGAAGCTGGTACACCGCCGCTCGTTGCCGTGCTGGGCGCGCCGAGGGGTGCGCCCCCGAGGAGGACCGCAGGTGAGCTCCGAGTCCATGCCCCCGCCCCCGCCCTCCGATGGAGGCGGGTTGCGCTACGCCCTCGTCGGTCTCGTCCTCGCCCTGCTCGCCGGGGTGGGCTGGTGGATGACCAGCACGCCGGCCGCGCCGCCGACGGCCGCGCTCGCCGACGCCGGTCCGCGGATCGAGCGCTCGACGGCGCTCGTCGACGACTCGCTGGAGATCGCGGTGATCGAGCCCGACGCGGGCATGCCCGACGCGGGGCCGCCGCCCGAGGCCGAAGAGGCGGTGCGCCGGACGCCGCGCGCGAGCACCGGTGAGTGGGACTGCTCGGGCGAGCTGCCGCGGGAGGCCGTCGCGAGCGTGGTGCGCAGCTTCGATGCGCAGATCCGCAGCTGCTACGAGCGGCGCCTGAAGGCCAACCCGCTGCTCAGCGGCACCATGTCGCTCGAGGTGAAGGTCGGCGCCAGCGGCGGCGTCGAGGGTGTGCAGGTCGGCGGCAGCCTCCGCGACCGTGACGTCTTCTCCTGCGTCCGCGGGGTCGCGACCCGCATGCGCTTTCCCGCGGTGAGCGGCGGCTCGTGCGCGGTGCTCCGGGTGCCCTTCGAGTTCTCGCCGGAGAACTGAGCGTCTCAGCGCCCGGGACCCTCGCCCGGGCCCCCCGCCGTCGCGTCCTCGGGACCTGCGTCCTCGGGCGGGATCCACATCGTGCCGTCGGTGTCGGTGACGACCTCCGAGGCGTCGGGCACCGGCGGGTCGAGCTCGGCGCGGCCCGCGAGGTAGGCCGAGATGGTCCCGAGCACCGCGGCGAGGGTCAGCAGCGCACCGAGCGGAAACGGCCGCACGGCCGGCCCCTCGTCGCCGGAGGGGGCGGAGCCTTCGCTGCTCACGCCCCGCTCACGCGGGCCGCACCAGCGAGAGGCGCCGCTGCGGGGCGAGCGCGACCAGCCGGCCGCTCTCCTCGCCCACGAAGAGCCAGCCCTCGGCGTCGATGCGGAGGAAGTCCGCGACCAGGTCCTGCGGGACCCCATCACGGCTGCGCCCGCCGATCGACGCGCCGTCCTCCGGGCGCAGCGCGTGGATCGTGCCCGAGGGCACGAAGAGCACGCCCGCGCTCGCGATCGGATCCAGGCGCCGCGGCACGTCGTCGGTCTCGGCGCCCGAGAGCACGCGCTGCCAGTCGGTCCGGCCCGTCGCGAGATCGATCGCGGTGAGCCGGCCCGCCGCGGTGTTGACGAAGAGCCGCTCGCCCACGACCGCCGTCCCCGCGCCCTGCCCGATGCCTGGATCGGGCCGGGTCCACAGCTCGGCGCCGGTGCTGGCATCGAGCGCCACGAGCTGCCGGTTCTCTCCACCATCGATCGCGACGACGATCCGCCCGCCGCTCGCCTTCACTGCGAGCACCCCGCCGTCGAGCTCCACGCGGAAGCGCGCGGTGCCCGCGAAGAGATCGAGTGCGACCAGCTCGTGCGTGCCGCGCTGCGGCTCGCCCGACACGACGAAGACCTGCTCGCCGGCGATGACCGGAGGGAGCACCGCATGCACGTCGTCGGCGTAGCGCCACGCCAGCGCGCCGCTCGCGGCGTCGAGCGCCGAGACCGTGCCGTCCGCGGCCACCACCACGAGGACCCGACCCTCCCGATCGATCTTCAAGGTGCCCGGCCCCGGCTGCACGAAGCGGAAGCGCGGGGCGCCGGTGCGCAGGTCGAAGGCGGTGAGGCCGTCGCGTCCGTCGAGCACGATCGCGGTCGGGGGCAGCTCCCTGCCGAGCGCGAGCATGCCGCCCGTCGCCTTGCGGTCCTTGGCGTCGAGGCGGACCTCGAAGAGCGGGTCGCCCGAGCGCAGTTCGTGGAGGACGGCGAGGCCGCGCTCCGAGATCGTCAGCACGCCGTGCGGGCTGGCGAGCGTGAGGGCCGAGCGCACCTTGCGCTGCCAGAGCGCGTCGCCGCGCTCGCGGTCGAGCACGATCACCGCGTCCTCGGTCGTCGCGACGAGCAGGTCCTCGAGCAGGTGGCTGTTCTCCGCGTCGAGCGAGCTGAGCGCTGCCGACCACCGCGTACCCCAGCCCACGCTCTTCGGGCTGGAGACTTCGCCCGCGTCGGGCGCGCTGATGTCCCCGGCCGCCGTCGGCAGGGTGCGGAGCCGATCGGGGTCGGTATTCGCGAGCGAGCCCGCGCGCTTCAGCTCGCGCACCGCGCGGGAGATGCGGCGGACCTCGCCGCGGAGCATCTGCACCCGCAGGTTGCGGACCTGGCTCCGGTCCACCGCGCAGAGCGCGCGGAGCAGCTCCGAGTTCAGCCGCAGGATGGCCCGGACGAGGGCCGGCACGTCGAGGGAGGGGATCGTGACGATCCCGTCCTCGCTCGTGCCGACGGTGAGCTGGACGCGGTCGGGCTTGCCCTCGGTGCGGAGGGCCACGCTGAAGCTACCGACCCGCTGGCGAACGTGGGGTGCGCGGCCCTCGCGCCACGCATCGACGAAGCCGCCGCAGGCGGCGAGCATGCGCTGGGCGGCGAGCACGAGCGGACCCTTGAAGATCGGGATGCGGCGCCCACGGACCCACGCCCAGAGCTGACCGCCGAAGAGCATGGCGTGCACATCGGCGTGCCGGAGCGCGCCGCGCGCGTCGTCGTCGCCGGCGAAGATCGCTGCCTCGAAGCCGAAGGAGAGCGGGCGCTCGCTGCCCGGATCCTCCACCGCGCCGCCCCGTACCACGCTCGCGCTCCGTCCGTCGTCGACGACGTCGGAGAGCTCGGCGTTCGCGGCCCGCGCGAGCAGGCGCTCGAAGAAGCGGCGGTCGCTCGCCTCCTCGGCGAGGGCCGCTGCGGTCGTGTCGAGCAGCGCCCGGAGCGGCACACGCCGATCGAGGCAGACCACGCTCGGCGACGCGTCGGTGTGGTAGAGCGAGACGAGCACCGAGGCGCCGCGGCGCAAGAGGGCGAGCTCGAGGGGCTGGCCGACCACGGCCACCAGCGCCTTGCGGCGGGCGCCGCCTGCGAGGTCGAGCAGCGCCCCGAGCAGCTCCGCGAGCGGCGGCAGCTCGAGCTCCGGCGAGCCCGGCTGCAGCAGCGCGGCGAGCGCCCGGGCGTGCGGGCGAGAGTCCTCTCTCGGCGCCGGCTCGAAGGAGGCAGCGCGCGTGGGAAACGGGATGACGGTCATCGGCGCGACAAGCGTAGGTGCCTTGCGCCTCCGGGATCCAAAATCCGGAGATTGCCGCGTTCTTGACCGCGGCGCGGCCGTCCCCGTTGGCGCGTCAGCGCGACGGTGGCGGCGCACTCGGCGGCGCAGGCAACGCGGCGCCGACGAGGCCGACCGCGAGCTGCGTGACGTAGACGAGCAGGCTCGCCGCGACCGCGTCCGAGGTGGCCACGCCGACCGCGCCGTAGAGCTGCGCGAAGACCTCTTCGCGCGCTCCCGTTCCGCCGACGAGGAACGGGAGGAACGCGGTCGCCATCGCGAGCGGCACCACGACGAGCGAGCTCTCGAGGCCCACCGAGGGCGCGAGCGCCGACACCACCACGTGGCCGGTGACGGCGACGACGGTCTGGGTCACCAGCGAGAGCCCGAGCGCGAGGGCGAAGGGCCCGAAGCGGGCGATCGCCGGCAGCCGCGCGAGCAACTCGCCGAGGCGCGCGGGCAGGCGCGGCGCGAGCCGCCTGCCGAGCGCGATGGCGACCACCGCCGCCACGCTCACCACGATCCCGGCCGCGGAGCCGACGAGCACGAGGGTGTCGTCGGCGCCGTGCAGCGGATGGAGCAGCGCGGTCGTGGCGACCACGAGGAAGAGCCCGGTGAGGCCGAGGACCCGATCGACGAAGACCACCGCAGCCGCGCCCGTCGTGCCGGCGTCGCCGAACGCCCGACGGCTCGCCACCGCCCGCACCACGTCTCCACCCACGCCGCCCGGCAGCCACGTGTTGTAGAAGAAGCCGATGTAGTTCAGCCGCACGAGCTCGGAGAGCGGCGGCAGGTGCGGGGCGCCGTAGGCCGACAGCATCACCCGCCATCGAACCGCGCCGACCACGAGGTTGCCCATCGAGAGCGCCGCCGCGAGGAGCAGCGCGAGCGGCGGGATCGACACGAGCGCGTCGCCGACCGCGGCGAGGTCGCTCCGCAAGAGCACCCACGCGAAGGCCGCGACCGTCACGCCCACGCGCACGACGAGCCAGAGCCGCGCGCGGAGCGCGGAGGGGTTCTCGGGCTGACTCGGGGCTTCCATCGGCGCGCCAGGGCTACCAGCGTTCGCGGCCGCGTGCGACCGCTCTCGCGGCGGCTGCGCTCACCCGCTCTTCTTGCTCGAGCCGAAGAGCTTCGAGAAGAGCCCCTCGTCCTTCGTCGCCGAGGTCTTCGGGGACTTCGGCTTCGCGGGCTCCGGCGCGAGTTGACCGCGCATCGCCGCGATCCGCAGCTCGCGCGCAGCGTCCAGGTTCTTGGGGTTCGCCTCCGCGGCCCGCCGGAACGCGGCGACCGCGTCGGCCTCGCGTCCGAGCCGCCGCAGGGCGAGGCCCCGGTAGAAGTGCGCCCGGTCGTGGTTCGGGGCGCCCTCGAGGGCGCGGTCGAGCTGCGTCAGCACCTCGGGCGGCGGGGCGCCGTCGGGCTGCACGTTGAGCAGGCACCACGCGTAGCTGACCCGCAGGTCGGGGTCCTCCTCGGAGAGCCCGAGCGCGTGCTCGAGCAGCGGCTGGGCCGCGGCGAAGTCGCGCCGCTTCATCAGCACGTCGGCCCGCTGCTGCTCCATCGCCGCGTTCAGCACCGCCGCGAGCTGCCGATCGGACGCGGGCGTGCCGCCGCCGTCGATCACCGTCTTCAGGTAGGCGGCCCGCTTCGGGTCGTCGGTGAGCGTGTCGTGCGCGGCGTTCAGGAAGTGGAAGAGCCGCTCGGCCTCGGGGCGCAGCATCGCGAGATCCGGCGGGAGCCGGTCGGGGTGCCAGCGCTTGGCGAGGGTGAGGAACTGCGCTCGGATCGCCTCGGCGCTCGCGTCCCGCGGCACGGCGAGCATCTCGAAGTAGTTCTGCGCGTCGATCTGCTTCAGCCGCGTCTTCACCTCGGTGAAGAGCGCCAGGGCTTCAGCGGAGAGGCCTGGAGGGGGGCTTTCACCGTCGGCGCTCACGCGGCTGCCCGGCGCGCCCGAGGGCCGCGCCGCCGCGTCGGTGCCCGTGTTCTGCTGCGCCGTCCCCGACGTGATCACCTCGCGCACCGGCCGGCGCGCCGCCGCCATCGCCTCGGTGTAGGGGACGAGGGCCTTCGTCGCGACCCACAGGTAGACGAGGCGGCGGCCGATCTCCGGGCCGAGCTCGCACGCCTCGACGAGCTCGGAGACCTTGCTTGGGCCGGCGCGGGCGACCTCGGCCAGGCGCGCTTCCTTCGGAAGCAGCGCGAATTTCTTGAAGTCCGTGCCGAGCGCGACCCGCAGCTGCGTCTGGCCGAGCGGCCCGAGCACCGCCTCGAGCGCGTCCGCGCGCACGCCGGTACGGAGCGAGGTCGCGAGCAGGGCGCACACCTCCACCGAGCCGCGGATCGCCTGCTCCCCGACGAGGTCGTGCTCGGGGTAGAAGGCGAAGGGCCCAGCCTTGCGCACGAAGGTCGCGAGGAGCGCCCGGCCGAGCACCGGCGACTCCGGGGCGATGAGCCGCGCGGCGATCGGCGCGCCGCCCTGGAAGAGGATGCGGTCCTGGCCGGCCTCGCCCTCGGTCTCGGGCCAGATCGCGAGCGTCCCCGAGGCTCCCCGCGCCTGGAGGTTCAAGAGGACGTGGAAGAACGGAGTGCGTTCGAGGTCGCCCACGATGGTCGGCTCGGGAACCGTCATCAACGCCTCGGAGTGTGCCACGACCGGGCGGCCAGCGATCGAAAAGCCGCTCCACGGCCGACCTGGGCGGCGCGTTTCGCCCTTCCAAGGCGGGCCGAGGGCTTCGTGGTATCGCTCACGCATGGCCCCGCCGACCCTGCTCAGCGCCGTCCGCGACCTCGAGCGCCTGCGGCAGATCGTCGGGGTCCTGGTGCGGCACGGGTTCGGCGAGATCCTGTCGCGCACCGCGTTCGCCTCGCTCGTCAGCGGCAAGGCGGAGAGCAAGGGGACCCTCGGCGAGCGGGTGCGGCTCGTCGTGCAGGACCTCGGGCCCTCGTTCGTGAAGCTCGGTCAGATCGTCTCGACCCGGCCGGATCTCATCCCCGCCGAGACCATCGCCGAGCTGAAGAAGCTGCAGGACCGGGTGCCGGCGGTGGGCTTCGACGAGATCCGCAAGCAGATCGAGACCGACCTCGGAAAGACGCTCGAGGAGACCTTCGTGTCCTTCGAGCCGGTGCCGCTCGCCTCGGCCTCGGTCGGCCAGGTGCACCGCGCGAAGCTCGCGGGGGCCGACGGAATCGTGCGCGACGTCGTCGTGAAGGTGCAGCGGCCGAACATCCGCCAGCTCATCGAGCGCGACGTCGAGCTGCTGCACCTGCTCGCGCAGGGGCTCGAGCGCGCCGTGCCCGAGGCCCGCCTCTACCAGCCCGCGAAGATGGTCGAGGAGTTCGATCGGGCCATCCTCGCCGAGCTGGACTTCGGCCTCGAGGCCGATCACGCGGCGCGCTTCGCCAAGAACTTCGAAGGCTCGGCGCTGGTCCGCTTCCCCAAGATCCACCGCGAGGTCTCGGGCAAGCGCGTGCTGGTGATGGAGTTCTTCGACGGCAAGAAGATCTACGACGCCGTCGCCGCGGGCTACGACGCCGAGCGGATCACCCGCGCCATGCTCGCGGTGCTGATCCAGTCGATCTTCGAGGACGGCTTCTTTCACGCCGATCCGCACCCCGGCAACGTGCTGATCCTCGGGGCGCAGGACGCCCCGGTGATCGGGCTCATCGACCTCGGGCTCGTCGGCCGGCTCACGCCGCAGCTGCGCGACAAGACCGTCGACCTCCTCGTCGCGTGCATCCAGGAGGACCACCGCGCGATCGCCGACGCGCTGCTCGCGATCGGTACGCCGACCCGCAAGATCGACCGGCGCGCCTTCGAGGCGGAGGTGACCGCGCTCTCGGCGAAGTACCTCGGCAAGCAGCTCGCCGACATCGAGGTCTCTGCCCTCATCCGCGACTTCGCCCTCGGCGCGCAGAAGTACGGCATCGAGATCCCGCCCGACTTCCTCATGGTGGGCAAGGCGATCGCGACGCTCGAGGGTGTGGGCAAGGAGATCGCCCCGAGCT
>Ga0209985_10002710_pt1 | contig 15727 bp, 13 predicted proteins | sample NOAtaG_FD_187305 | JGI IMG/M metagenome (GOLD analysis project Ga0209985, IMG submission 187305) | Freshwater lake microbial communities from Lake Erie, under a cyanobacterial bloom - NOAA_Erie_Diel6S_1000h metaG (SPAdes) (version 2) | ecosystem: Environmental > Aquatic > Freshwater > Lake ...
AAAGGTTAGAAAGAGACCTACCCAGAGGGTGAAGAATAACACGCAAAATTGAAAAAGAAAAAACTGATAGGCTGAGTCTTCGAAAATTAATCCAACTATTCCACATACTACAAAAAAGATAAAACTAGTAGCCCGCATTAACTCGTGAGGCCATGATTCGGAAAAACTATTGTTTTCAAAATTAATAGGCGGTTTATAATCGACCGATTACGTTCGTTTATAAGAAAGACGCAAAAAGACGCTGAGTAAATTAACAACAGCAAAAAACAGTTGCTAATCAAAGTAAAAGAGGAATAGTACACAAACGCTGAACAAATCATGGCTACAAACGAGATTGTGAAATTGAAGCCATACTGCTTAAAATAGGTAAAAATCCCAACGTGAAGTGAAGATGATAGTAGGTAGGGTAAGTACCAAAAATTCGTCAAATAATGACCTAGCAAAGTACCAATTACTACACCCAACACCCCCAACTTCTTCACGAGCAAAAGTGATACGATCAAATTGATAGTCAACTCTGCCACTGAACCAACTACCCTCTTTCTAAAAAGGTTTTTGGTATTCACCATTAAGGTTGTTGGAATTATAGTATTTAAGTAGACGAAATTTGCCAAAATAACGTAAAGTATAGACCTGTCCAAAGGCTCCGTACCGATCCATATTGTATAAAATTGATCGAAGAAAATAATAACCCCAGGCACAACCAGGATTACCAATACAAAACTTATTGACAGTAATTCGCCCCACAAAGACAGCACTTTCGAACGTTCGCCTGTAGCTACCAATTCACCAGCACCTGCTTGCGCAACATTAATCAGTAATGAAAATACTGCGGTGATCTGCATAAACAAGCTCACATAGATAGAATAACTAGCGATATATGAAACGTCCAAAAAATAGGAAATAACCAGATAGTCTGTTTGGAAAACGATTAACACTAAAATTTTATCAATAAAAACATACTGGGCAGAGCCCTTAAGAAATGTATAGTCTCGAAGTTTAGTAAAAACAGAAAGCCAGGGAAGTTTTCGTGATATAATGAAATTGATAATCTGATAATAGAAAAAATTGACCAATACCGTTACTACCCCAACGCCTAATAAACTAAAACCAAGATAAACAGCGTAAAGTGAAAGAAGAGATATAACAGGTTGTAGAAAGATACTAATCCAACCAATATAATAGCCCTTTTGGGTTGCTTGCAATACGATAGCAGGTACACCAAAAAAATAGCTGAACGAGACGTTCAGTGCAAAAAGTAGAAGTACAACATTAGCATTTCTAATCTGGTCAAGGTGAAAAACATCTTGAAAATAGAATGAAAGGACTGAACCTAAAATAAGTAATACAATTCCTAAAAAAGAATAGAATCTTTGAGCACCACTGGCATACGAATTGACCAAATCGAACCGTTTTTTGGCGAGGGCTGAATAGATCGATAAACTTAGACTAACGCCAACACCAAACTCAACCAAATTTAAATAACCCACTATCTGTAGAATCAACTGATAGGTGCCATACTCAGCGGCACCAATGAAATGGAGGATTTTAGGTGTAACATAAAAATAGGTAGCAATTCCCAAAAGCTTTCCGGCATTTGCAATCAGTAGGTTAAGAAGGGCGTTTTTCGTTCTCATTAAATCCTATTAAAGCGGTCGGGGTAAGCCGTTAAAACCCTCCGTGCCAAATAGTATTTTGCTACCACTTTAAATATATATGAATTTCGTACTACCAGACTTAACAAAATATAATCCAAATATTCAGCCAGGCTACTAAACGGTTTTCGCAAAGCAAATATCAAATGAAAAACATACCTCAGTTGGGCATGGCTTGTGAAACCACTTGAAAAAAGTAATAGATTCAAAAACAAAGCACGTGGTGCAAGCGAATTCGCAGCTAATTTAGCCGCTAACATCTTGAAAGATTCCTGAGAAATTTGCATTGGCAAGTGCAATAAGTTTAACAAACCCAAACTCAAGGGTATCATTGACCAGTTATCTTTGATGTCCGGAGCCTTCCATTTTACCAACTGATACTCCGAAAAATATACCTTGCCTTCTGTGCCTAAACAGCTAAACAGGAGCGCCAAATGCGGTGCCAGAGTCATGGTATACATCACGCCAAATCGTAGTGATTTTGACAAAAGAGAAACGTTATAAACACCGCTTGAATAAAACAAAAGATTCTGAAAGGAATCCAGCTTAAAAGCCAACTCATCCATGCCGCTTGTCTCAAATGATTGTTCCCGAGCAGATGTCCACTCATGTGTTGAGAAATTAAAATAAGTAAACGTAGATCTCTCGATTAACGAATTTTGAATTATCTCAATAGCATTTTCAAACGGAAGATCGTCATCGCTCAATAGCCACATCCACTTGGTTTCACATAGCTCAATACACTTGATAAAATTTCCAGCTAACCCTACATTCGCTCTGTTACGTACGACTTTGAGTGTATCTCCAAAGATTTCTAGCTCCTTCGCTAGCGTATCCACAACAGGTATATCAGAGCAGTTATCAATCACCAAAATAGAAACGTTACTGATGTTTTGCCTTAAAATACAAGCCAAATTCGACTGCAATTGAATATTGCGATTGAAAGTAGGAATTGCAATGGTTAAATTTTTCAAAATCTTCGCTTTAGCATCATTCAAAAAAAGCTTGTGAATAAGGAGCAAAGTAAAAACGGAAAAACATCGCTAAAATATCCCCGTAGTTCTTTTTAAGTTTTTGTATAAAAGCTGACTCTCAAACGGGCCTTTAATCTTTACTAACTGGATTTTCTAGTTAAAATATTGAAGAATTTAATCAGAAAGAAAGAAAGTCCGAGCCTTCCAACTAATAGCTGCATTTTTCTAAATCGATTTTGGTAGGCAGCAGAGATGGTATCGATGTCTGGTGAAAAGGAGTCGTTGTGGTGAGGTGCAAGGTTTCTATGTTTTAACGTATATTCACTATTATCTTTCTCCAAGTGCTTCTGGTACAAGAGCATTGATTTTTCGTAGGTATCCACTTTTATATCAGTTCTTGAAGTACTGCTGCGATGAATTCGGTAATAGAGCAAAATTTTTGGATAGTATATAATAACTCCTTTACGAGCGGCTTCCATGGAGTAGATCCAATCTGCCGCATCGCCACTCCACTCTACGTTTTTTACAGTAGACTTGATGAACTTAGACTCCCATACAGCACCAGAAATATTATATGCAATAGAGGCAGAATATCGTTCAAAAGCTTCTAATCCGGAGGAAACCATTGGCTTTTTAAAGGAAGCCGAACAGCCGAACACGCCCATTTTAGCATCGAATAAAAATCGATCACAATATAGCAACTTAGGCTTCAGAAGTTTGTAGTACTCAAGCGCCTTGTTCATCTCTTTAATGAAATTTGGCTTCCAATAATCATCGGCAGCCGCAATACAAATGTAATCGGCCTCAGCAGACGCGTTACTTACAGCAAATGCTACACTTTTAGCGTGGGTATCAAGTGGAGTTGGCGGAACAATAAGTCTCACCTTCGAACTCGAACTGAACTTTTCTATCACCTCATCAAACGAGCCGTCAGTTGAATGATTTTCACTTAGAAGTATTTCAAAAGGTTTTTCAGTCTGAGCAAGGAATGAATCGATTGCGGCTTGATAATACTCACGATAATTTCGTTTTGTAATAACAATAGATATTTTCACAAAATAATGTATTTTAAACTACCAAACCTCAAAATTTGCATAGAGCCACTCTCTGGGACTACTACCCCTGCTTCAAGAATAAGAAACTCTTTCAACGTATATAGCTAGACAGGACTTCGCTGATATACTGGTAATGTAAGCCGTTAAGCCCAGGCCAAACACCCAACCAAAAAGATCGGTTCATTACAATATCTGTATTGTTCAACTCTCCTACTACTCGATGAGGAATCGACAAATAAGCTGGCTGACGCAATAGGTTTCCAGCAAAAAGCAAACGTGTACCTATTTTGTTTTTCTCCAGGTGCTTGACCAACTCATTGCGATCAATCGGGCTTCCGTCACGTATGGTAATCAAAAAACCGAACCAACTGGGGTCGCTATTCGGGGTGGCTTCCGGCAATATGAAATGATCTTCAAATGGCTTCAGCATATTCTTGAGCAGCGCGAAATTTTCCCTTCGCCTGGCCACAAATTGGTCTGCCTTACTTAACTGACTTAGTCCAATCGCTGCTTGCATATCGGTTACTTTTAAGTTAAACCCAATATGCGAGTACGTGTATTTATGATCGTAGCCAAAGGGTAATTCGCCCAATTGCCAGGCATGCCGCTTTAGGCAGGTATTGTCTTTGCCAGGTTCGCAAAAGCAATCGCGCCCCCAATCGCGGAAGCTCTCCACTATTTTTTTCAAAGCAAATGAGTTGATCAGCACCGCACCGCCTTCGCCCATGGTGATGTGATGTGCGGGGTAAAATGAAACGGTAGCCAGTTCGCCAAACGTACCTGTTTTTTTGCCACGATAAGTGGCTCCCAAACTGTCGCAGTCGTCTTCTATCAACCACAAGCTATGTTGCCTGGCAAAGCTCGTCACCACATCCAAATTGAACGGGTTGCCCAATGTATGCGCAAGCATAATTGCTTTTGTTTTTGGGCTGAGGGCCGCTTCCAATAACTCAGTCTTAATGTTGTAGGTGGGAATTTCGATGTCAACAAAAACCGGAACACATCCAAATTGGATCATCGGGTTTACAGTGGTTGGAAAACCTGCAGCCACTGTAATCACTTCGTCACCCGGTCGCAACGCACGTTCTTCTAGCTTCGGAGATGTGAGTGCGTAAAATGCCACCAAATTGGCTGATGAACCGCTATTGACCAATGCGGAAAACCTAGCACCAAAATAAGCTGCAAATTCCTTTTCAAACTGAGGTCCGAAACGACCGGTGGTGAGCCAACCGTCCAACACCGCATCGACACCCATTAACAAGTCATCGGCATCGAGCACTTTTCCGGTTACCGGAATATAGTCTTGCCCCGGAATAATTGTTTTGGTTGTACGCGCGGTTGCGACTGTGCGTAGTTGTGCTAGTAGTTGATCGTCAAAATTTTTAAACATCAGTAAAGCAATAATGATTTTTCTAGAAAATCGACTGGAGTAGGTAATCGTAGCCTTTGATAACGTACATCGCTAAGTATAAGGTAAGGCATCAAACTATCACGGGTTGCCTGTAGTCCAAAAGTTGACGCTGGCAAAGTTAGACCAAAAAAAGTATACACACGCTCTGCTAACTGCCGTACGCTACAGGTAAATTCTGCCGGCAAATTTAAAAAACGAGATTCCCTTTCCGTTAATCTATTCAACGCTAAAACAATTTCACAGAGATTTTGAACATGAAGGTATTGCCTTATTTGTGTTCCATCACTCATGTGGGGAATTTGATTATTTTTTGCACATGAAACAAGGTAAGGCAACAAACGATGTTTCGGCTCGCCAAAACCATAGATCGTAGGCAAAATCAAATGGAAGTGGCAAAAGTTAACTTTCCAAGACTGCACAAATCGGGTCAACAATCGCTTCGAGGCGCAATAATGATTGGATACTTTGTTGACTGCCGCCAACAGTTGATCTTCTGAGTATACCTGCCGAATCGGATCATTCCCAATTTCAAAGTAAGTCCCAAAGGTTACCAACTGACCGGTGAATCCCGTATTTTGCAAATAGGAAATCAACCGAATGGGGAACTGTAAATTGACGTGATAAAGTTCATCTTGCGCCACTTGGTAATTAGATTGGACACCCGCCCCAACGCAATTAATAATCAAATGATAATCGAACAACAGTTCAAAGGTATCAGAATTAGTATCCAGCGTCCGAAATTGCTCATCAGAAAGGACTGCGGGCTTTCTTCTACCAAGCGCCATTACTTCATTCCCAGGTTTATCAAAAAAACGAAACAACGCATTTCCTAAAAATCCGCCAACGCCAAGCACAGCAATCTTCAATTCGAAAAGTGATTGATATCGTTTAGCATCAGTTCCGCGGCTGGCTTTCCATTCAAAAATTGAAAATACCAACCGATAGTACGTTCAATCGCTTCACTACCATTCCACCTCGGGTGCCACTGAAGTTGCTCGATACTTTTACTAATATCCAATTTTAGAACCTGGGCTTCGTGTGGCTGATTAGGCAAAGGTGGAGTCTCAAAATTCCCCTCGCCCCAAATAGAAATACTTTTAGTCACCAAATCAATCACTGGGAAATGATCTTCTGGTTGAGGTCCAAAATTCCAGGCTTGTCCTGCCGATGGCGACTCCATTAGACGAAGGCCCAACAACAAATACCCGCTGAGCGGCTCCAACACGTGCTGCCAAGGACGTATAGAAGATGGATTGCGAACAGAAATAGGTCTTTTTTCAACTAAGGCGCGAATACAATCCGGTACTATACGATCGGGCGCCCAGTCGCCCCCACCTATCACATTACCGGCTCGCGCACTGGCAACTCTAATAATGGGCATGCCGGATGAAATCGGACTAAAAAAAGAATTTCGGTAGCTTGCTACAACCAACTCTGCACAGGCCTTGCTTGCTGAGTAGGGATCATATCCTCCAAGTTGGTCGTTCTCTCTGTATGGATACTCCCACTCTTTGTTATCATAAACTTTGTCCGTGGTAATAATAACAACCGCACACGGATTGGTCAACTGGCGAACTGCACTTAATAAATTGGCAGTACCCACCACATTTACTTCGAAGGTATTGGCTGGTATTTCGTACGACAAACGTACGAGAGGCTGCGCAGCCAAGTGAAAAACAAAATCCGGTTGAAAGTCCGTCATCTCTTTTTCCAATCTTTGATAGTGCAGTATATTGCCAAACACAGATTGAATTTCATGGTTTGACTCAATCACCTCAAAAAGTCTTTGATAGCGCTCGGGTGGCAAGGAATAACCTTTGACATTTGCGCCTAACTGATGTAGCCAGAAAGCCAGCCATGAACCTTTAAAACCGGTATGACCCGTTAAAAAAACTTTTTTGTTTTTATATCTGGATAACAACTTTTTTGTAGCTACCATTTTTTCCAAGACGCTTGGCCTGAATTCCACTCGCTTTCTAATTCCATTTTATCGCGCAGTGTATCCATTGGTTTCCAGAAACCATGATGTTTAAAGGACGCCATCTGTTTGTCTCGTGCGAGTCGTTCCAGCGGCTCACGTTCCCATATGGTGGCATCCGAATCAATATAGTTCAATACCTGAGGTTGGCAAACAAAAAAACCACCGTTGATCCAACTGCCATCACCCTTGGGTTTTTCCATAAAGGAGACGACTTGATTATTGTCATCCAGGTCGAGGGCACCAAATCTTCCAAAAGGCTGCACTGCTGTTACTGTACACAACTTCCCTGCTCTCTTGTGGTTTTCAACCAATTGATCAATTGCAATATTTCCAACCCCATCTCCATAGGTTAACAAGAAAGGAGCATCTCCAATATGATTGGCCACTCGCTTTATCCTTCCACCCGTCATTGTATTAATCCCTGTATCCACTAAGGTGATTTTCCAGGGCTCGGCTTGCGAATTATGAACATCTAATTTATTTGTCGCCAAATCAATAGTAACATCTGATTGGTGCAAAAAATAATTGGTAAAATATTCCTTGATCATGTACCCTTTGTAACCCAAACAAATAACAAACTCATGGTATCCAAAAGAAGAGTATGTTTTCATGATATGCCACAAGATGGGCATACCACCAATTTCGACCATAGGCTTTGGCCTCAAAGAAGTTTCTTCACTCAAGCGCGTTCCTAATCCGCCTGCCAAAATAACTACTTTCACTATTTACGAATTAGAATCGGAGTAATACCCATACCCGTCTGCTCTTTTTCGGTAGCCGTAACCGTAACCATAGCCGTAACCGTAGCCATAACCAAGGCCGGATTTGTAAACATCGTTAAATACAATGCTGATATTTTTAAGCCTACCACTAACAAAATGATCCTGTGTTGTCTTAAGCAATTCCTTAGGTGTATAGTTCTGCCGAACCAAAAAGATAATGTGGTCAGCATATCCGCACAGGGCAAACGCATCTGTGACGATAGCCAGCGGGGGGGTATCAATAATCACGTAGTCGTACTGAGTCTTAGCCAACCTGATAAACTCATCCAACCGCTTATTCAATAATAATTCAGCAGGGTTAGGGGGTGTTGGCCCACCACTGACCAAATCAAGATGTGGAAAGTTGGTGGCCTGTACCACATCCTGAAACTGATCTATACCAGCTAAAAATGTGCTCAGCCCAGTATTGTTTTTCAAATTGAAATCTTGGTACAACTTTGGCTTCCGCATGTCTGCCCCAACAATGAGGGTTTTTTTGCCCGACAACGCAAACACCGAGGCAAGATTAATTGAAGAAAAAGTTTTACCTTCTCCACTAATGGAACTGGCAACAACAAGAACTGCTTTCTCGCTGTTGCCGGTGAAGTAAGCAAGATTAGAACGAAGCGCCCGGAACGATTCTGATATGCCTGACTTAGGAGAAGTTAACACCTCCAGGTTTAGCGAATTCTTCTTGTGCCCGATTCCACCGATAAATGGAATGGTGGTGAAACGCTCGATATCTTCTTTGGATTGTATGCGTGTGTTAAAGAAATCTACCAACACAAATACGAATAAAGGTATCAATAAACCCATAAAACCGAATAGAAGGTACGTTTGCTGCAGTTTGGGTGATATCGCCCCTCCCGATTGCATGGGCGGATTGACGACAATTAAATCAGATACATTTGCAGCCTTAGAGATTTCAGCTTCGGATTTCTTTTGCATTAAATAGACAAACAGATTTTCTAACAGCGAGTAGTTACGTTGGATAGAGATGTATGTCCGTTGAGCCAGTGGCAAATACCCTATTTGCCGTTCTGCAGCATCAATCTGCTTTTTTAAAAAATCATCTTTTACTTTATCGGTCGATCGCAGGCTCTCGATAGACGCGAGCAATTCGCTCTTGAGTTCCTTTAGTCTGTTCTGCCTATTTGTTATGATCGGATTGACAGACTTTTCTCTACTGTTAAATAACTTCAACTCTAACTGTAAATCAACTATTTTACCAACTAGAGAATTGATGATCGGATCTGTGATTCCCATGGAAGCCGGCAAAATGATTTGATCAAGGTCCTTACTCTCTGCCAGGTACTTATTCAAATAATTGTAATAATTTGCCTTTATCAATAATTCGGTCTTTTGAACATCAAGACCCTCTACTTTTGCATACAGTCTTTGGGCATCAATGCTTAAATCGCCAGTGGTTCGGTTGCTCTTTTTAAATTGCTCCAGCTGCACCTCAAAAAGCTTCAACGAATCTGAAATATTTTCAAGTTGACCTTTTATAAAAGACACCGTTCTATTGGCCATGAGATTTTTCTTTTCTAAGTCGTAGAGTTGATAGTTTTTAATCAATGTATTAATGAAGTCTATTTCCTTTCGCGGATTAGAACTTACCATGGAAAGATTCATCACACCAGCTCCTTTTTCCGTCCAATCTACTTTTAGTTTTGAAACATATTCTGCAGTGAGTGCAGAGGAGCTCCTCAAAACCAAAAGATATTCCAATTCGTCTGGGTTGACCTGCACGGAATCCCTGTTCCTTTCAATTGAAAATTCAGCATCCTCAAAAAATACTTTTTCCCCATACCGGTATTCGCTAGCATTCCGTTCTGCGTTTAATGGTTCTAAAGTATACCGTGCGTTATCAATTGCTTTGAAGGTATAACTGACAGATGATTGGTCTTTTATCTTCACACCAACAACCCGGTAGGGCAGCTGATTGTACGACTCGGTTATAAGTACCCTTCCCTCCTTATAGAAACTGCCAAGAAAATGTAGTTCTTCAACAGTACGCTGAACAATTGGGTAAGAGCGAAGAATGTAGGGCTCGTTCAGGTAGTTTCTGTATTGATCAATCAGTGCATTTTTATAAAGGAGCTCTGCTCCACTTGTTTCTTCCTTTTCTCTAATAATCAAAGACGCGGAAACAGGGTAAATTCGCTGAGCGTATCGGACATTGTAAAAAGCGATAGAAAGAAAAAGTAATAGTGAGCCAATTACAAAATACCAATATCGCAATACCTGATGCAAAATCCTCTTTAAATCAATTGCGTTTGATGACTGCTCTTTGCTGCTTAACTCGACTTGAGGATTGTTTTGACTGATAGCCACTAGATTTATTTAGTATAGTTGATGACCAATAGAAGCAGAGATAGAGAGGAAATAAACAACGATAAATTCTGTCCAAAATATTTTCTAAAAGGACGCTGTTTTAGTGCAGGAACGATAAGCACATCATTTTGATAAACATAGTAATACGGTGATTTTATAAAGTCTTCATCCAAAATATTGAGGTAAACGACTTCCGTCTTGCCCCCTGTTTGACGGATCAGTTTGATACTTGTTTTGTCCGACAAATCCGTTAACCCTCCAGCCTGACCAATGGCTTCAAGCATGGTGACTCTATTATTATTTAGTACGATAACCGATTCCTTATTTACTTCACCTAAAATTGTAATTCGATAATTTAATAATCTTACTTTTACAATAGGAGATTCTAAGTATTTATTAGCGATCTCTTGCAGATAGTCTTGGGTCTCAAAAACCGTTTTCCCTCCCACTTTTACTTTACCTACAACAGGGAAGGGAATTTCTCCATTCTCGTCTACGATATCTCCTATTAGCAAAGAACCTCCAATTATACCATTACCTATTGGCTGGGATGTGTTAGTCGAAAGAAAATCATATTCCTTTGGCGTCAAACTTTCAAATCGCACCGAGAGAATGTCATTTGTTTGAATTTTGTAATCAAATGGCTCGATTGAATATTTTCGAAAAACCGAGTCAGTAGGCATGTTCTGCTTATTCACATCATTTTTTTGCATCAGCTGGTACTTCTTGTTGGTAACACAAGAACCAAAAACCAAAACTGACAAGACCAATATTGCTAATAAACGCATCTACTCCTCAAATTAAAAAGTTAAAGGTAAGGATAACATTCACAATTGTAATAGTCTTTTCAAAGCTTCGCCTCCTCAGTCCCATTGGAATGAGTGGGCACCATCAAATTCTTTCTGCGCTAAGCCGTTAGCGCAGCTTCGTCACCCCACAACCAAATGGCTTTTTCGGCACGAAGATTTCCTTTATTCAATTCATACTCTGCAGGTGACAGAACCAATGTCCGTATCTTTCTTTTGATTAATGTCTCCGCTTTCTGAACACATATGCCTAAGTAGGGTTGATCGATCTCCCCTACCAATACTAAGTCAATGATCCCACTGTCTTTTCCACCAGCATAGTCTCCCACAATGAATACACCGTCTACTTTGCCCAGGCGATGGACAACTTTATGAACTACGCTATCTAGAATCGTTTCGAATCCTAAGTACTTGTGCACTAGTTTCCTTAGCTCCTGGTAAAGCAGGTGTTTAGTGTTAGCCCGATAGGCAATGGTACGTCCCTCGCTGGAGGAGATCAAATATCCTGCGCTTGAAAGCTTGTTCAATTCATGCCTGATTGAGTTGGTTGATTCACCAAACTCTTCCGCCATTTCACGGAGGTAAGCGGAGGAATGACTGTTGGAAAAAAACTTCAACAGCATCTTGATTCGCGTACGCGAAGTGATTAAAGACTCTAACTCTAGCACAGCACAAATCTACACTTTTTGAGTAATTCTGTTACTCGATAAAGCACTAAAGTACCCTAGATGCTCTATCCATCTCTTTATCAGTAAGTTTCCTCACTGCTTGCTTGTCAATTTGAGCGGTAATTATCTGCCCGATCGACTCCAGAACCACGCTGAATTGGTGTTTATTGTGCACCGATGTAAGCCGGCCAATCGCGCCCTTTAATGGCCCATCCAATACCTTCACCGGATCACCCACGGCAATCTGCGTAAAGTTGGAGCCGGCTTCGATAAGCCAACCTGTTTCGATAAATCGCTGGATGGTATCCAATTCTGATTGATGTAAGACGGCCGGCTTGTCATTGTGTCTGATATTCCAGGCAATACCCGGCACCTGTAAGACGTCTGAAATTAGATGCTCTTCTGCAAACACGAAAATATAAGAGTTGAAGAGCGGCACGGTCACTTTCTTCTTGCGATCGCTCCACTGCCGCATAACCTGCTGCATAGGAAGAAATGGTTCAAATTTCTTTTTAAGCAATAGCTCGTTGACCTTCTTCTCCTGTCTGCTCTTGGTATAAAATACAAACCACTTTTTTTCCATGCATCAACTGATAGCGCAAGTTAAAGAAAGTTTGATTTTAAGATTAGGATAATTAAGCCGAAATGGATTAGGTTTGTTTCAAGCATACTACTTATGAAGTTACTAAAACCTATCCTCTCACTTGTTATCACTGTTGCTCTTGTCGGCTTCCTTAACAAAAGCTGGAATTTCGGCTCTCCCATCCCTCCTCTTGGCAAGTTCTTAGATCCCTTTCATGGGTTTTGGAAAAATGCAAAGACGAGTGAAGTGGAAAATGAATCTATTTCCTTAGCTGGCTTGGCCGACAAAGTATCCATCGTTTATGATAGCGCTTTAATCCCACATATCTACGCTACTAATGATAATGATCTGTTTGCAGCGCAAGGCTACATCACCGCCAAGAATAGATTGTGGCAGATGGAGTTTCAAACCCATGCTGCAGGAGGAAGATTAAGTGAAATTGTCGGCAAGGCCGCTCTTGACTTTGACAGAACTCAACGCAGGCTAGGAATGGTTTATGCAGCAGAGAATTCCGCCAAGTCGATGGAGTCCAATCCTATCGCTAAAGCGATGGTTGAGAGTTATACCAAAGGCGTCAATGCCTACATCCAATCGCTGGATTACGAGTCGCTACCTATAGAATATAAATTGCTAGGGTATGAACCCGAATTATGGACCAGTCTCAAATCAGGATTGCTTCTGAAGTACATGGCCAAAACCCTAAACATGGGAGAAAAAGATTTAGAAATGACCAATGCCTTGAAACTCTTTGGCAAAGAAACGCATGATCTTTTGTATCCTGATCATGAAGGTGTTAGTGACCCTATTGTAGACAATACTGGCAACTGGAAATTCAAGCCCGTTACGTTAGACTCATTGCCGTTAGCAGTTCCCATCGAATTGATTGCCATTCAACCAATGGAGAAGGTTTCTCATGAAATTGGCAGCAACAACTGGGCAGTGAGTGGTTCTAAAACAGCCACAGGCTCTCCTATTCTTTGCAATGATCCTCACCTTGAATTAAATCTTCCTTCCATTTGGTACGTTGTCCATTTATCTGCTCCTGGCATCAATACGATGGGTGCATCTCTTCCAGGTTCCCCGAATGTGATTAGCGGTTTCAATGACTCTATCGCCTGGGGTGTTACCAATGCTCAACGCGATTTGGTAGACTGGTTTAAGATTGAGTTCAAAGACAAAAATAAAAACGAATATTTAAGCGATGATCAATGGAAGCCAACCCGAAAAGTAATTGAAAAGATTCAACTAAAGGGTGAAAAGGCCTTTTATGACACAGTCATTTATACACATCATGGTCCGGTGGTTTTTGATGAGAGCTTTCATGGTGAAAGTGAAAAAAATCATTACGCTTTCCGCTGGATAGCGCATGATCCATCGGAAGAAGTGATTGCCTTTTACAAACTTAACCGAGCGAAGAATCACCCAGACTATATGGAAGCCCTTGATCATTACGGATCGCCAGCACAGAACTTTGTGTTTGCATGCGTAGATGGAGACATTGCCATGCGGATTCAGGGAAAATACCCAGTTCGTAGAAAAAATGAAGGCAAGTTTGTTTTGGATGGCACTAAAACCTCGAATGATTGGAGTGCTTTTATTCCTAATGACCACAACATCGCCTATAAAAACCCGGAACGTGGTTTTGTGAGTTCCGCGAACCAGTATCCGGTAGATCAAACCTATCCTTACTATATCAATGCGAGCAACTGGGAGGAATATCGCAACAGACGAATTAACAAACTATTGACTGAGTTAACCCAAATCGAACCTATTGATTTGATGAAGTTGCAATTGGATAATTTTAATTTAAAAGCATCTGAAAGTCTTCCGACTTTCCTCAGCTATATCGACAGCACTCAACTGAAGGGAGCCGAAGCCATCGCTTATCAAAAATTAAGTAAATGGGACTACTATAACAACAAGGAATCGGAAGGCGCGTCTTACTATGAAGCATGGTTGCGGGCTTTTCTTCCAATGGTGTGGGATGAGATCAGCTCCTCAAAAGTGGCTTTGCCGAGACCCGCTACCTATATGACCATTCGCTTAATGAAAGAAAAACCGGATCTAAGTTTCTTTGATATCATCGAAACACCGGAAAAGGAAACCGTAAAAGAGGTAATCCGGAAATCATTTATCGAAAGTGTAGCCGTTATCGAAAAATGGAAAGAAGAAAAGAAAGGCGAGCCTACTTGGGCCGAATACAAAGATGGATATGTGGGGCATCTAATGCGACAGGAAGCTTTTAGCTATCATATCAAACATGGGGGGAATGGAAGCATTGTTAATGCACATTCAAAATCGAATGGCCCTAGTTGGCGGATGGTGGTTAGTCTAGAAAAGACTGGCGTTCAAGCATGGGGAGTTTATCCTGGTGGGCAGTCGGGTAATCCTGGCAGCCCTTATTACAACAATCTGCTAGGCTTATGGACGGAAGGAAACTACGTTAAGTTCGATTTTAGTTCTGATGCCGATAAAATGAAAGGAAAAGAATTAGCTGTTATTACCCTTAATCCCTCATCCAGATGAAATTCTCCATCCAAATCATAATCACGATTGCCGCTTGTTTTCTATTTCAAACCTTCTTTCCATGGTGGACAATGGCCATCGCAGCACTTGCTGTTTCGTTTGCGGTCGGTAACAAAGCAGGCGTTTCTTTTGTCGCGGGTTTCGTTGGTGTCGGCATCCTTTGGCTTGGAATGGCCTACTATATTGATCAGTCCACGCATTCTATTTTGACCGAAAAAGTAAACAAGCTTTTACCGCTTAACTCATTTGTGCTAACCACGTTAATCGGTGGATTTGTGGGTGGCTTTGCAGCCCTCACGGGAGCGTTGTTAAAGCAAAAGTGACAAGCTCTACATTGCAAAAAGCGATCGACTCAATTGAGCTTTTCAAAAAAAACAAAAGATAACGCGAAATAAGATCATTCTGCCTTATATTTGCGTTCTTTTTTAGCTCCACGGAGAGGTGGGTGAGTGGCTGAAACCAATAGTTTGCTAAACTGTCGTACGGGTTAAACTGTACCGGGGGTTCGAATCCCCCCCTCTCCGCTCAAGATTATACTGGTCTCGTAGCTCAGCTGGATAGAGCAACTGCCTTCTAAGCAGTAGGTCACTGGTTCGAATCCAGTCGGGATCACAAAAATTGTTGGTGAGTAGATATGTTTTTATATCTTCGCGCCTCTTTTAAAATTGTTCGGGGTGTAGCGTAGCCCGGTATCGCGTGGCGTTTTTGGCGCTGAGGTCGCAGATACGAAACGGACTAGAGTATTTTGAAATTGTGAGTAGTAAATTCGGGGTGTAGCTTAGCCCGGTGTTGCGTCCCGCTTTAAGGCGGGAAGGGTCGCAGATACGAAACGAGCTAGAGTATCTTGAAATTGTGAGTAGTAAATTCGGGGTGTAGCGTAGCCCGGTATCGCGTCCCGCTTTAAGGCGGGAAGGTCGCAGATACGAAACGAGCTAGAGTATTTTGAAATTGTGAATAGTAAATTCGGGGT
>Ga0209985_10002711_pt1 | contig 15724 bp, 14 predicted proteins | sample NOAtaG_FD_187305 | JGI IMG/M metagenome (GOLD analysis project Ga0209985, IMG submission 187305) | Freshwater lake microbial communities from Lake Erie, under a cyanobacterial bloom - NOAA_Erie_Diel6S_1000h metaG (SPAdes) (version 2) | ecosystem: Environmental > Aquatic > Freshwater > Lake ...
CGAAGGCCGTCGGCTCCAGCGTGCCGGCAGCCAGACCGATCAGCGTGATGGTCATGAACACCGCCATCGGGTCGTTGACGCCGGACTCGACCTCCAGCGTGTTGGCGACCCGCTCGTTCAGGCGCGCACCGCTGGCCTTCAGCAGCGCGAACACGGCGGCCGCGTCGGTCGAGGCCACCACCGCACCCAGCAGCAGCGCGGTCACCCAGTCCAGTCCGAGCAGCCAGCGCGCCGCCAGCGCCAGCAGCGCCGCGGTCAGCGCCACGCCAACCGTGGCCAGCGCCAGCGCGGGCCGGAAGGCGACACGGAAAGAGGCCACACTGGTGCGCAGGCCACCGTCGAGCAGGATGACGGCCAGCGCCAGGTTGCCGATGAGGAAGCTCAGCCGGTGGTCGTCGAACTCGATCCCGCCCGGCCCGTCTTCGCCGGCCAGCATGCCGACCACCAGGAACACCAGCAGGAACGGCACGCCGCGGCGCGACGACAGCGCGCCGAGCACGAGGCCGACGAGCGCGATCAGCGCTCCCAGCAGCAGCCACTGGTTGACGAGGTCGATGAACACGGGGCGGGTCCTGCGGGCGACTCCCGCAGCAGGCGCGCGGCCGGGGATCGACCCGGCCGAACAGCCGTAGGATAAGCGCGCTGCGCGGCATCACCGTCGCCGTCGCCGGCGCCGTTGGCTTCGCCTTCGCCTTCGCTTCGTCGTGGCCGCGACCGTCCGCGCGGTGGGCAACGGCCCGCAACCGCCGCGCCACGGCGCGCCCGTGCCGGCCCCGCCACGGCGTCGGTGCGCACTTGATGGGAGCCCAGGCGCGGCGCGCTGACTGCGAGACAAGCCGCCGCGCGCTACGCTGGCAGCACTGCCGCCAACCGGCCGAGAACCTCGCGCACCGTGACCGACGACCGCAACGAACTGCTGCGCCAGGTGAAGGCGGCCATGCCGTCGCTCGCCGGGCTGACGCCGGAGCTGGACCATGAGCTGGCGGCGCAGGTGCAGACGATGCACCTGCCGGCCGGTGCGCCGGTGTTCCGGCCGCACGAGGCCTGCCCCGGCTTTCCGATCGTGCTGGCCGGCCGCGTGCGGGTGACGCGCACGCTCGAAAACGGCCGCGAGCTGCTCCTGTACGACGTCGAAAGCGGCGAAAGCTGTGTGATGTCGACCGCCTGCCTGCTCGGCAACGCCCGCTACGGCGCGCACGGCCACTGCGAGACCGACGTCGACCTCGCGCTGCTGCCGCGCCCGCTGTTTGACCGGCTGCTGGCGCAGCATGCGCCGTTCCGGGCCGAGGTATTCGGCCTGTTTGCCGACCGGCTGATACGGCTGATGGAGCTGGTCGAGGCGGTCGGCTTCCAGCGCCTGGACCAGCGGCTGGCTGCGATGTTGCTGGGCAAGGGTCGCCACCTGTCGACCTCGCACGAGCAACTGGCGCAGGCGTTGGGAGCCTCGCGCGAGTCGGTCAGCCGGCAACTGAAGCACTTCGAGTCGAACGGCTGGGTCCGGCTGGGTCGCGGCGCCATCGAGATCCTCGACCCGCGCGCCCTGCGCCATCTGGCCGGCGGCGCGGCGCCGGTGAGCGCGGTCACAGACCCTGCCGCGCCCGCGCAGTAGCGTTCGCCCAGTTGATGACTCACCGTCCGGAGGAAAGTGATGAAGACCAATGTGGGTGGCCTGGACCGCGGGCTGCGGATCGGCGGCGGCCTCGCTCTGCTGGCGCTGGCGGTCACCGGGACGGTGGGCGCGTGGGGCTGGATCGGCGTGCTGCCGCTGGCCACCGGACTGCTGCGCACCTGCCCGGCCTACACGCTCCTGGGTATCGACACCTGTCCCAGCGGGCCGGCCTCGGCCCGCTGACCCGTCGACCCGTTCGCGCCGGCGCCCATCGCGCGCAGCCGCCTGTGGGCTGCGCTGTACTTGCCCCAGGTCGCCTGGCTGCGGCGCTGGCCGCCGTATAGTTGGCCTGTCCCCTTGAACAGACTGCGGGAGCAAGCATGAGGATTCTGGTGCCCATCGACGGCAGCAAGCACGGCCAGGCAGCCGTCCATTTCGTCGCATCGCGCAGCACGCTGGTCGGCAGCGCGCCGCAGATCGAGGTGCTCAACGTGCAGTTGCCGGTGCCGGCGCGCGCGGCCCGCGTGGTCGGCCGCGAGGTCGTGCGCTCGTACTACGACGAGGCGGCGCAGCGCGCGCTCAAGCCGGCGCGGGCCGTGCTGAAGAAGGCCGGTGTCGAGGCGAGCACGGCGATGCGGGTCGGCCACGCGCCCGACGAAATCGCAGCGGCCGCCGCCCGCCAGGACAGCGACCTCATCGTCATGGGCTCGCACGGCCACGGCGCCTTCGCCGGGATGATCCTCGGCTCGGTCACCCAGGGCGTGCTGGCGCGCTCGACCGTGCCGCTGCTGGTGCTGCGCGGCCATGCGGTAGGCCGTGCCGACAAGAAGGAGGGGCAGCCCGACTCGCTGAAGGTCGGCATCGCCGTCGACGGCTCGCGCTTCGGCAAGGAGGCGGTCAAGTACGTGCTGCGGCATCGCGCGTTGTTCGGCGCCGCGCCGCAGTTCACGCTGCTGCACGTGGTATCCGACTTTGCCGGCGCGGTCATGCCCGACATGGCCGGCATCGCGCTGCCCGCGCTGAGCGCCGCGGAGATCAAAGCGCTGCAGGCGCGCGCCTTCGATGCCGCGGTCGGCCCCATGCGCAAGCAGTTCGATAAGGCCGGCGTGCCCGTGCAGGCGGTGGCGCTGGTCGGCAACCCCGGCGACGAGATCGCGGTCTGGGCGAAGAAGAACAAGCTCGACGTGCTGGTCATCGGCTCGCACGGCTACGGCGTATTCAAGGCCGCCCTGCTGGGCTCGGTGGCCACCCGGGTGGCGGCGCATTGCGAGACGCCGCTACTGATTGTCAAGGCGCGCTGAAGCGGGCCCGGCTATGCGCCGGGTCGCAGGCACGCGCGCGCGGTCCGCGCCCGAACCGCAGCGGCGGCGGACGCGGCGCCAAATCTAGCCCGGATGTTTCATCAGGGACGCGGGATCAGGGACGCGGGATTTGCGCGGATGCCCGCGCGAGCCAGATTGCGCGAGACGGGCGCAGCCGATGCCCGTAGGCATCGGCGAGCACTCGAGCGTAATGTGGCCGCGCGGGCGCCGCGCAAACCCGCGTAGCCCCGGCCGTCCAAAGTGGCTTGGGCCAAGTGCAGGCGACCGCCGCGGCTTCCAGAGACAGATCGTGGATGCACGGGGCGACTTGGTGAAACATCCGGGCTAGTGGTCTGCCCTCACTGCCGCCCCGCATGGCCGCGTGATAGCGTTTCCAAGAATCGGCCCGATGCGCACCTGAATGCGGGTGCTCGTAGAGGTCCGACCTAACTAGCCAAGGAGATCCCGCATGAAACCCCTGTTCCCGCGCCTGCTGGGCGGCGCGCTGCTGGCCGCCTGCGCGGTGCTGCCGCTGGCGGCTTCGGCCCAGGCGTTCCCCAACAAGCCGATCCGGCTGATCGTTCCGTTCCCGGCGGGCGGCACCACCGACATCATCGCCCGCATGGTGTCGGACGAGTTCAGCAAGAACCTCGGCCAGCCGGTCGTGGTCGAGAACCGCGGCGGCGGCGGCGGCGCCATCGGCGCCGCCGAGGTGGCCAAGGCCGCGCCCGATGGCTACACGATCGGCGTGGCCACGGTCTCGACCAAGGCGGTGAACCCGGCCTGCAACGCCAAGCTGCCGTACCGGTCGCCCGACGACTTCGCCACCATCACCAACCTGGCCGCGGTGCCGAACATCATCGTGGTGAACCCCGGCAAGATTCAGGCGCAGAACATGGCCGAGTTCGTCAAGCACCTGAAGGCCAACCCAGGCCGGCTGTCCTACGCCTCCTCGGGCACCTGCGGTATCGGCCACATGATGGGCGAGCTGTTCAAGGCCACCAGCGGCACCTTCATCGTGCACATCCCGTACCGCGGCGCCGGCCCGGCGCTGAACGACGTGCTGGCCGGCCAGGTGGAGATTCTGTTCGACAACATTCCGTCGTCGCTGCCGCATGTGCAATCGGGCAAGCTGCGCGCGCTCGCCGTGGCGGCCCCCAAGCGGGTCGCCGCGCTGCCCAACGTGCCGACGCTGGCCGAGCTGAACATGGCGCCGGTCAACGATCAGGTCTGGTACGGCCTGGTGGCCCCCGCCGGCACGCCGCCGGAGGTCATCCGCCGCCTCAACGACGCCGCGGTCAAGGCCGTGAACGCGCCCGCGGTGCGCGAGCGCCTGCGCCAGCAGGCCGCCGAGCCGGTCGGCAACACCCCCGAGCAGTTCCGCGCCCAGATCATCGCCGAGCGCGACAAGATGATCGACCTCGTGAAACGTCAGGGCATCAAGCTGGAACAATGAACGGGGACAGACCACGCGACGCGCCGCAGGCGCCCGCGTGCTCTGTCCTCTTCTGGAATCAAACTCCAGAAAGCACAAGGGCCGCGCAAGCGGCCCTTGTGCTTTCCAGCGTCTTCTGACCAAGCCGTTCAAGCCGCCATTTTCTCCGCCACCGCCTCATTCGCACTGTGCCGAATGAGAAAGTCGAACGCCGACAGCGCCGCCTTCGCGCCCTCGCCCGCCGCAATGATGATCTGCTTGTACGGCGTGGTGGTCGCATCCCCGGCGGCGAACACGCCGGGCAGGCTGGTGGCACCGCGCGCATCGACTTCGATCTCGCCATGCCTTGACAGGGCCAGCGTGCCCTGCAGCCACTCGGTGTTGGGCACCAGCCCGATCTGCACGAACACGCCGGCCAGATCGATGCGATGGGAGGCACCGGTGGCGCGGTCCACGTAGACGAGGCCATCGACCTTCCGGCCGTCGCCGCTGATGGCGCGGGTCTGCGCGTGGGTATGCACCGTGACGTTGGGCAGGCTGGCCAGTTTGCGCACCAGCACCGCGTCGGCCTTCAGCCGATCGGCGAACTCGAGCAGCGTCACGTGCTCGACCACGCCGGCCAGATCGATGGCCGCCTCCACGCCGGAGTTGCCGCCGCCGATGACCGCGACCCGCTTGCCCCTGAACAGCGGACCGTCGCAGTGCGGGCAGTAGGCCACGCCCCGGTTGGCGTACTCCGCCTCACCCGGTACCCCGACCTTGCGCCAGCGCGCACCGGTAGCCAGCACCACGGTGCGGGCCCGCAGCCCGGCGCCGTTGGCCAGGCGCACCCCGGTCAAGCCGCCGGGGAATCCGGCCGGCACCAGCGCCTCGACACGCTGGCCGCCGATGATGTCGACGTCGTAGGCACGCGCATGCGCCTCCAGGGCGGCGGCGAACCGGGGCCCCTCGGTCTGCAGCACCGAGACGAAGTTCTCGATGCCCAGCGTATCGAGCGTCTGGCCGCCGAGCCGCTCGGCCACCAGTCCGGTGCGAATGCCCTTGCGCGCCGCGTAGACGGCCGCTGCGGCGCCGGCCGGACCGCCGCCGACGATCAGCACGTCGAACACGTCCCGGGCGGCCAGACTCGCCGCGGCGCGCGCCACCGCCCCGGTGTCGATGCGGGCGAGGATCTCGCCGATCTCCATGCGGCCCGATGCAAACGGCTGCCCGTTCAGGTAGATGCCGGGCACCGCCATGATCTGGCGCGCCTCGACCTCGTGCTTGAACAGGCCGCCATCGATGGCCACGTGGCGGATGCGCGGGTTTAGCACCGCCATCAGGTTGAGCGCCTGCACTACGTCCGGGCAGTTGTGGCAGGTGAGCGACATGTAGGTCTCGAACACGAAGTCGCCCTCCAGGCCGCGGATCTGCTCGATCACCTCGGGCGCCAGCTTGGGCGGGTGCCCACCGGCCTGCAGCAGCGCCAGCACCAGCGAACTGAACTCGTGGCCCAGCGGGACCGCCGCGAAACGCAGATCCATGGCGGCGCCGGCGCGGCTGATCGAGAACGAGGGTCGCCGCGCATCCTGACCGTCATAGCGGACCGACAGCAGCGGCGACAGCGGCGCAATCGCCGCCAGCAGCGCACGCAACTCGTCGGACGCGGCGCGCTCGTCGAGCGAGGCAACGATCTCCACCGGATGCTGCAGATGCTGCAGGTAGGCGGCCAACTGGGCTTTCAGGTTGTCGTCGATCATTTTCCGGGTAACGCATGCGGGAGTGAACGGGAGCGGCCCGGCAGCCTGCGCCGGCGGGCCGCCCGCCTTGCGGATGACGAGCGCGTTCAGATCTTGCCGACCAGGTCCAGCGAAGGGGTCAGCGCCTTGGCGCCTTCCTGCCACTTGGCGGGGCAGACCTGGCCCGGGTTGCGGGCGACATACTGCGCGGCCTGCAGCTTGCGCAGCGTCTCCTTGACGTCGCGGGCGATGGCGTTGTCGTGCACCTCGGCGGTCTTGACGACGCCTTCCGGGTTGACGACGAAAGTGCCGCGCAACGCCAGGCCCTCTTCGGGGATCAGCACGTCGAAGGCGCGCGCCAGCGCGTGCGTCGGATCGCCGACCAGCGGGAACTTGGCCTTCTTCACCGCCGGGCTGGTCTCGTGCCAGACCTTGTGCGCGAAGTGCGTGTCGGTGGTCACGACATAGACCTCGGCGCCGAGCGACTGGAACAGGTGGTAGCTGTCGGCGGCATCCTCGACCTCGGTCGGGCAGTTGAAGGTGAAGGCGGCCGGCATGAAGACGAACACGCTCCACTTGCCCTGGAGCGACTGGTCGGTGACATCCACGAACTTGCCGTTGTGGAAGGCCTTGGCCCTGAAGGGCGGCACGCGGGTGTTGATGATCGACATCGGATTTCCTTATCGGGGTTGGGAGGACTGCTCGCGGTTCGGATCGGCCGGCGCCATGGCGTCGGCAGCGACAGGGCTGATTCTGTAGCTATCGAAACAGCCGATCCAATTGGATTTGGCTAAGGTTGCGATAGGGCCGTCCGCCCGTGCCGCACGCGGCCCGCCGGCCGCCGGCCGCCATGGCCCCGCATCACCGCCCCGCATCACCGCCCGGCATGACCGGTCTGCGACAATCGGACGCCTGTCATGAATCCGCCGGCACATCCCGCCCCCAGTTCCGCCGCCTGGCTCGCCTGGGCCTTCGTCCTGGTGTGGGGCTCGGGCTACATCGCCAGCAAGGCCGGGCTGCAGCACGCCGCCCCGTTCACCTTCCTGACGCTGCGCTTCAGCCTCGGCCTGCTGTTGCTGGTACCGCTGCTGCTGTGGGCGGCGCGGCGCGAGCCGCTGCGCTGGCCCGGCGACGCGCGCGGCTGGCTGCATGTCGTGGTCGCCGGCCTGCTGATGCACGCGGCCAACCTCGGCGGCAGCCACTACGCCCAGTACTTCGGCATGTCGGCCGGCGTCACCGCGCTGGTGCTGGCCACGCAGCCGCTGGCGACCGCCTTCATCGCCGCGGCGCTCCTGCACGAGCGCCTGCGCCCCTACCAGTGGCTGGGCGTGCTGCTGGGCCTCATCGGCGTGGCCTTCGTGGTCTGGCACAAGATCGACGTGCGCGCCATCGCCGCGCCCGCCGTGATCGCGGTACTGGCGTCGCTGGCGGCAATCACCGCCGGCACCCTGTACCAGCGCGTGTTCTGCCCCACCGTGGACCTGCGCACCGCCACCGTGATCCAGTTCGCGGCCAGTTGGGTGGTGCTGCTGCCGCTGGCCTGGGCGGTCGAGGGGCTGCGCATCGACTGGTCGCCGGTGGTGTTCGTGTCGGTTGCCTATCTGGTCGTGTTCGGCTCGATCTTCGCCACCAATGCGCTGCACACGCTGATGCGCCGGGGCGAGGCCACGCGCGTCACCAGCCTGCTCTACCTGACGCCGATCGTCGCGGTGGCGGCCGAGTGGCTGCTGTTCGGCGTAGTGCCCTCGGCTCTGACCGTCGTCGGCATCGTCGTCACCTGCGCCGGGGTGGCCCTGGTGGCCTGGCAGCCGCGGGCGGCCGCCGGCGGAGCCGCGCGGTGAACCCGAGCCTCTCGCTGGGCCGCATTATCCTGCTGTCGGTGCTGGGGCACCTGGCGCTGACCGCCGCCCGCCTGACCGGTGCGCTGTATGCGCTGGACCAGGGCGCCTCCACCTTCACGGTCGGGGTGCTGATCGCGCTGTTTGCGCTGGTGCCGATGCTGCTGGCAGTGCGCACCGGCCGCTGGCTGGACGCCGTCGGACCCTGGAAGCCGCTGGGCATCGGCACCGCGATGATGCTGGCCGGCTGCGCCCTGCCGGCCCTGTTTCCGTACGAGGTGGCCGACCTGGCGCCGCTGCTGGTGGCCAGTTGCCTGATCGGTACCGGCTCGCTGTACCTGCAGATGACCGCGCAGCACCTGGTCGGACACCGCGCCGAGCCCGGCAGCCGGGCCGCCGACTTCAGCTGGCTGGCCCTGGGCTTCTCGGTGTCCGGGCTGATCGGGCCGGTGGCCACCGGCGTGCTGATCGACTACGCGGGGCACCGCGCGAGCTATGTGGCGATGGTCGGCGTCATGCTGCTGACCGCCGCCATCCTGTGGGCCAACCGTGCGCACCTGCCCGCACGCCATGCCGCCCCGGTGACCGCCGAGCCGGCGCCGATGTTCGACCTGTTCCGGCACCGCGCCGTGCGCGATGTGCTGGTGGCCGCCGCCTTCATCACCGTGGCGTGGGAGTTGCAGGCCTTCCTGGTGCCGATCCATGGCACGCTGTCCGGGCTGTCGGCCTCGCAGATCGGCCTGGCGCTGAGCAGCTTCGCGGCCGCGACCTTCGTGATCCGGCTGGCCATGCCCTGGCTGTCGCGCGCCTTCGTCGAATGGCAGGTGCTGACCTTCACGCTGGTGACCGCCACGGTCGCCTACCTGCTGATGCCGCTGTCGACCGCGCTCGCGCCGCTGATGGCGGTGATGTTCCTGCTCGGCCTCGGGCTCGGGGCCGCACAGCCCAACGTGATGGCCCTGCTGCACGAGGAGGCGCCCCCGGGCCGGGTCGGCGAAGCGCTCGGCCTGCGCGTGGCGATCATCAACACCTCGTCGGTGGCGCTGCCGCTGGTCTTCGGCGCCGCCGGCGCGGTGGTCGGGGCTGCGGCCGCCTTCTGGGGCATGGCTGCGGTGCTGGGCGGCGCGAGTTTCGCCGCGCACAAGCGGGCCCGGCTGGCGCGGCAGGCGCGCAAGGCGCACGCCGACCCGGCACGGCAGTCGCGGCCATGAAGCCGGGCGCAGCCCGTGCCACGCGCACCGTGGGCGGCACGAGCGCGGGCCGCGTGAGCGGCGGCGCGGCCGAGCAGCAGCGCGCGGCGTCGCCGCCTGCGATCGTGCCGAGCCGGCGCCTGACGGCCGCGGAACTGCGCGCATCGATGCTGCGGGCGCTGTCGCAGTTGCCGCCCGGCGCGCCGCTGTGGATCTTCGGCTATGGATCGCTGATCTGGAAGCCGGAGTTCGACTTCGACGAGCGGGTGCCCGCGCGCATCTTCGGCTTTCATCGGCGGCTGTGCCTGCGCTCGGTGCGCTACCGCGGCACCGAGGACTGCCCCGGTCTGGTGGCGGGGCTGGACCGCGGCGGCTCCTGCGCCGGGGTGCTGTACCGCCTGGCGCGGCGCGCCCGCGGCGCGCAGTTTGCGCGCCTGTGGGAGCGCGAGATGTTCCTGGGCTCGTATGCGGCCCACTGGCTGGCCGCGCAGCGGCTCGACGGCGGCGGCAGCGTCCGCGCGCTGGCCTTCGTGGTGCGGCGTGAGGCCGGCAACTACTGCGGCAACCTGCCGCAGGCCGATGTGCTGCAGGCCCTGCGCAGCGCCTGCGGCATCTACGGGTCGAGCCTCGACTACCTGCGCCACACGGTGGCCGCGCTGCGCGCCGAAGGGCTGCGCGACCGCCAGCTCGAGCAGTTGCTGGCGCAGGCCGAACGGCCATGACGAATGACGCGGCCGGTTGGCCGGGCCGACGGCGCTCAGGGCGCTCAGGGCGCTCAGGCCGACGACGGCGCTGATGGCGCAGCGCGCCTATGATCGTCGGGCGTGCAGCGCGTGCTCCGCAAGCGGCGCCGCCGCTGTCGTTCATCACTCATCATCGGCATCATGGACATCGCAAGCATCCGCACCGACTACAAGCGCGGCGAACTCGACGAAACGCACGCCGCCGACGATCCGATCGAACAGTTCTCGCGCTGGTGGGAGGAGGCGCGCCGGTCCGAGATCGCCGACGTCAATGCGATGACGCTCGCCACCGCCAGCGCCGCCGGCCGGCCCAGCGCGCGCACCGTGCTGCTGAAGGACTTCGACTCGCGCGGCTTCGTCTTCTACACCAACTACGACAGCCGCAAGGGCCGTGAGCTGGCCGCCAATCCGCAGGCGGCCCTGCTGTTCTTCTGGAAGGAGCTGGAACGGCAGGTGCGCATCGACGGCCACATCGAGCGGGTCAGCGCCGAGGACAGCGACGCCTACTTCGCCAGCCGGCCGCTGGCCAGCCGCATCGGCGCCTGGGCCTCGCCGCAGAGCGAGCCGATTCCCGGCAAGGCCTGGCTGGTGGCCAAGGCGGCGGAAATGGGACTGCGGCACGGGCTCAGTCCGGCGCGGCCCCCGCACTGGGGCGGCTACCGCGTCTGCCCTGAGGCAATCGAGTTCTGGCAGGGCCGGCCCTCGCGCCTGCACGACCGGCTGCTGTATACGCGCGGCGACGGCGGCTGGATGCGCTCGCGCCTGGCGCCCTGAACCGGGCTGCCGCCCGGCGGCACCGTCTTTCCGCCCCGGCGCGGTGCGGGTCACACCCCGCAGCGGCTATGATCGCCGCTGACCGATGTCGTGAGGTACCGCGATGAGTGATGACCCCATCTCGATCGTCATCGTCGAAGACGAGCCCGAGTTTCGCCGGCGCTTTGCGCAGATCATCGAAAGCGAGCCTTCGATGCAACTGGTGGGCGTGGCGGCCAACCGGCGCGAGGCGCAGGTCATCATCGACGCGGAGGACTTCGACGTCCTGCTCATCGACCTCGGCCTGCCCGACGGCAATGGCATCGATCTCATCCGCCACGTGAGCCAGAAGAAACCCGATGCCGACATCATGGTGGTCACCGTCTTCGGCGACGAGCAGCACGTCGTCTCGAGCATCGAGGCCGGCGCCACCGGCTACATCCTCAAGGACTCCACGCCGGCCGACGTGATCTCCTGCATCCGCCTGCTGCGCGCCGGCGGCAGCCCGGTGAGCCCGGTCGTCGCGCGCAGCGTGCTGCGCGCGATCCGCAACCGCATCGGCTCCAGCTCGCCGGCCGCGCGCACCGCCACCCCGGAGAACAACCCGCTGTCGGCCCGCGAGACCGAGATCCTGCAACTGCTCGCCAAGGGCATGAGCTTCATCGAGATCGGCGAGATTCTCGGCATCTCGCCCCACACCGTCACCGCGCACATCAAGAAGATCTATCGCAAGCTGGCCGTGCACTCGCGCGGCGAGGCGGTGTACGAGGCCACCCAGATGGGCCTGCTGCGCACCTGAGCGGCACACTCGACCGAGCCTTGCCCCGCCCGCCCCGGGAGTTCGCCGATCACCACCGCGGTCGACCGCCACCCGAACGGCGCCGCCTGGGCCCGCGGAGCACGATGACCTGCCTGTGGCTGCCCATGGTTGTGCTGACTGCGCTGCAGCGCGCCCGCGCTTGGGTGCTTGCGTGCGCGCTGCTATGCGCTGCAGCAACCGCTTCGGCCAAACCCCTGACCGCCGTCGAGTGGACCGCCACTGCGGTCGGTGAGCCGCCCGCAGCCGACGCCACCTGGCTGCCGCTGCCACTGCCGCTGCGCTGGACCGCCGCGGCGGACTCGCCGCTGCAGGGCGTAGCCATGCGCCTGACCTTCCGTCTCGACTCCGTGCCGCGCGAAGCCTTTGCCGTGCTGCTGCGACATGCCGACACCGGCGGCACCATCAGTCTGAACGGCCGCTTCATCGGTGCCATCCACATGGCCGACGCAGACACGCACGTGCGCTGGCGCCGGCCGCACCTGCTCGCCATAGACCCGACGCTACTGGTGGTCGGCGACAATGTTCTGCTGCTGCAGACTACTTACCGCAGCGGCACACATGCCGTCGCCGGCGTGGAGGTCGGCGCGCTGGCGCAACTGCAAGGCGCGCACGACCGCCAGTTCTTCGCTGCCAGCACGCTGCCCTGGATCGGCGCCATGCTGGCCGCCGTGATCACGCTTCTGTTCGGCGTGCTGTGGCTGCGCCGGCCGGAGCCCGTTCTCGGCCTGCTGACCATCGCCGCGGCACTGTGGATCTTCCGCTCGGGCTTTTTCCTGGTCGAGACAGCGCCAGCGGCGGCGCAGGCCGCACTGCGGCTCGTCTACTACGGCGCCAGCGGCGGCTTTGCCGCGACGATGACGCTGGCGCTGCTGCGCCTATCGGGCCGCAGGCAGCGGCGCGATGTGCTGGCCATCACCGGGTTCGGGCTCTTCGGTCCGGCCCTGCTGCTGCTGACCGGGCAGAACACCGCGCCGCTGCTGGACCAGCTGTGGATGCCAGCCCTCGTTCTGATGGCGGCGATGGGCTACTCGCTGGCGCTGTACAACCGCGCCCGCGACCGCAACCCGGCCCACGTGCTGCTGCTGGTGACGGCGCTGGTCGCGCTGGGCGCTGCCCTGCACGACTATCTGCTGTCGCAGGGCCTGTCGACCGGCAGCATGGCGCCGGCACTGCACTGGGCGGGACCGCTGCTGCTGGTGGCGCTCGCCATGCCCTTGGTAGACCGCTTCGTGCGGGTGCTGCGCGAAGCCGAAAGCGCACGCGCCGAACTGGAGACCCGCGTGCGCGAGCGCGAGCAGCTGCTCAAGCGTAACTACGAGCGGCTGCGGCAGAGCGAGCGCTTGCAGGCCCAGGCGCAGGAACGTCAGCGGATCATGCAGGACATGCACGACGGCCTGGGTTCGCAGTTGCTGTCGTCGCTGATGCTGGTGGAGCGGGGTGCGGTCAGCCAGCCGCAGATGGTGCAGATCCTGCGCGAGTCGATCGACGACATGCGGCTGGCGATCGACGCGCTTGCCTCCGAGGACGCCGGCCTGCTGGCGGCGCTCGGCAACCTGCGCTTTCGGATGGAACCGCGCCTGAACGCGACCGGAATCGAGCTGGCCTGGGTGGCGCGCGGGCTGCCGGAGGAAATCGACATCAACCCGGATGCGGTGCTGCCCATCCTGCGCATCGTGCAGGAGGCGCTGACCAACGCGCTCAAGCACTCGGGGGCGCGTTTCGTGCACGTCACCATCGGTACCCAGCCGGACGGCGACACCACCTGGCTCACCGTGCGCATCGGCGACAACGGTCGCGGCATCGTCGAGGAGCGGGTCGGCGGCCGCGGGCTGCTCAATATGCGCAATCGCGCTGCCCGCATCGGCGCAGGGCTCACGCTGGAGACCTCGCCCGGCGCGGGCACCGTCATCACGCTGCGCTACAAGCTCGATCCGGCGCATCTGGATGGCCCGACTACCCGTGCCCAGCAACTGAGCCTGAACACCGAAGCGGTCATCGAGCGCGCCCGACGGACCTGAAGGCCGCCGGCCGACGGGGCGCGGGCCTGCCGGCTCCCGCGCCACGGCTTGCGATGGTTCATGCCCCGCGCGGCGACCTCGACCCTCGCCTCGGGCAACCGGTGAGGCCTGACTTGCACCGGGCCATGGCCGCAGGCCGGCCCGCTGGCGGCTGGCGGCGAGTCCTACACTCCCGCGCGTCATGGCGCGCACCCCGGCGTCCTCCGCCTCGCTGTTCGACGACGAGGCCCTTACCGCATCCGCCGCTGCCAGCGAGTCGGCGGGCGGCGGCGCGGTTGCGCCCGCGCCCGGCACCGACGATTTGCGCCGGCTGGGGCGTCAGTTGCCCGCCGGCGTCTTCCTCGGCACCTCCTCGTGGAGCTTCGGCGGCTGGTCGATGGTCTACGCCGGCGGCGCCAGCGAGTCGCTGCTGTCGCGCCGCGGGCTACCGGCCTATTCCGCCCACCCCGTCCTGCGCGCCGTCGGCATCGACCGCAGCTTCTACCAGCCGCTGGCGCAGCGCGAGTACGAACGCTACGCCGCGCAGGTGCCGCCGCAGTTCCGGTTTCTGGTCAAGGCGCCGGCGCGCATCGCCGATGCGGTGGTGCGCGGCGAGGGCGGTGCCGCCGAGGTCGACAACCCGACCTTCCTCGACGCCGAGCTGGCGCGCGAGTGCTTCGTCGAGCCGGCGCTGCGCGGGCTCGGCGCCAAGGCCGGGCCGCTGGTGTTCCAGCTTTCGCCCCTGCCGGCCCGGCTGGCGCGCGGAGCGGCGGCGCACGCCACCATCGACCGCATCGCGCGCTTCGTGGCCGACCTGCCGCGCGAGGTCGACGGGCAGGCGGCGCTGTACGCCGTGGAGTTGCGCAATGCCGAACTGCTCACGCCGCGTTTCGTGCACGCCCTGCGCGCGGCCGGCGCCCGACTGTGCCTGGGAGTCCACGCGCGCATGCCGCCGGCGGCACGCCAGGGCGCGGCGCTGCGCGCGATGGATGCGGTGGACCGCACCGGTGATGACTGGCAGCTCGCCGGCCCCCTGGTCGTGCGCTGGAGCCTGCACGCCGGCCTGAAGTACGATGAGGCAAAGAACCGATACGCGCCCTTCGACCGCCTGCTCGACCCGGACATTCCGACGCGCGGCACGCTGGCGCACCTGATCCACGTGGCCGTGCGCAGCAGTCAGCCCGCCTACATCATCGTCAACAACAAGGCCGAGGGCAGCGCGCCGCTGTCGTGCATCGAGCTGGCGCGCGCGGTGGTCGGACGCAGCGGGGACGCGGGATGAGGCTGCGGCCACGGCGTTGCGCCCAGCCGACCGGCCGTGGCGCTCCGGCGCTGCCTGCGGCGGCGCCGGACGCCGCCGCAAGGCCGGTCTGCATCCGCCCGGGCCTGGCCGACCGCCGGCCGCTTCGTTGAAACTGCGCCGCCGATGCCCCATCGTCCGCCACCGCGCTCCCTGCACCGGCGACTCTCGTTGCCCCGCGCTGCGCTGATCGGCGCGCTGCTCGCCGCGCTGGCGCTGCCCGCGAGCGCGGCGTCGCCGGCTGCGGCCGCTTTGCGCCTGGCCAGCCCGGTGGCGCTGGTGCAGAACCTGGACAGCGGCCACACGCCGCTGGCGCGCGGGCTGGGCGGCGCGCCGCGCTCGATCGCCTCCATCACCAAGCTGATGACCGCCATGGTGGTGCTCGACGACGGCCAGCCGCTGACGGAACTGCTCGATGTCGGTCCCGATGACGTCGACACCGTCAAGAACACCCGCTCGCGCCTGCAGCGCCTGCATCTGCTGACGCGCGAGGAACTGCTCACCGCGGCGCTGCTGTCGTCGGACAACATGGCGGCCCTGGCGCTGGCGCGCCACGGCAAGGGCGGCCGCCAGGCCTTCGTGCAGCGCATGAATGCCAAGGCGCGCACGCTCGGCCTGACCGGCACGCACTTCGTGGACCCGGCCGGCCTGGCGCCCGAGAACCGGGCCACCGCCGCCGAGATCACGCGCCTGCTGTCCGCCGCCAGCGGCTATCCCTTCATCCGCCACGCCACCACCCAGCCCGAGGCGCACATCCGCGGCCTTGCCTACCGCAACACCAACCCCTGGGCAGCCGATCCGCTGTGGGGCATTTCGCTGTCGAAGACCGGCTTCACCGCGGAGGCCGGCCGCTGCATCGCCGTCGTCATGGACGTGGCGGGCGTGCAGTACTCCGTGGTGCTGCTGGGCGCACGGTCGCTGGCGGCACGCGCCCGCGATCTGGCGCAGATCCGCCAGTGGCTGCTGCAGCAGCATGGCGCACCGGTGCATGCGGTGGCGCGCGACGGCGCGCCGAGCTGA
>Ga0209985_10002713_pt1 | contig 15721 bp, 15 predicted proteins | sample NOAtaG_FD_187305 | JGI IMG/M metagenome (GOLD analysis project Ga0209985, IMG submission 187305) | Freshwater lake microbial communities from Lake Erie, under a cyanobacterial bloom - NOAA_Erie_Diel6S_1000h metaG (SPAdes) (version 2) | ecosystem: Environmental > Aquatic > Freshwater > Lake ...
CGCGAGGTCTGACGCTCCCGTGTCGCCGTTGCCGTCGAGGTCCCCCGCGCATGGCGCGGGCGCGATCGCGTAGAGGTGCAGCGCGCCTTGGTTGGGCGCCGCGCCGTCGGTGGCATAGGCGCCGACGGCGAGCGTTGCCGAGTCGAGCGCGATCGCGTGGCCGAACGCGTCGCCTGTGCCCGCCGTGGGCGCCGTGAGCGACCACGCGCGCGAGATCGGCCGGATTCGCGCCGACGAGGAGCGGTCTTACCCCCCCTTACCTAGCCGAGTTTGCCGCGAGTCATCTCGGACACTTCGGCCTCCACGCAGCTTGGAGGTTCGCGTGAAGAGATAGCGTTTCATGGAAGGGCGGATCGCCTACACCTTGCGCGAAGTGGACGCGCCGATGCCATGCACTCAGTCGCGTGGGCGGGCTGCCCTTCGGGCAGCGCGCCTGCTCACGCGCTGTTCGTCGACGCACGGACTGCGAGCAAGGCGATGTCCACTCCGCCGAGCACGGGTCCGTCGATCAGGTCCAGTTCCTCGAGGGAGCCGGTCCATCCTACGCCGCCATCGTCATAGCCGACCTCGAGCGCGCCGTGGCCATCGAATCGCCACTCGCCTTTGTATCGCTCGCCTTCATAGCGATACGACCGTGCGATCTCGTCTGGGTTCCCCGCAACGATGCGCAGCCATCGATCGAGCGAGAACGAGATCTCGTGCATGTCGTAGCCCCATTCCGCACCGATCGTCACATCGCCGAGCGCGCGCAGCACCTTGCGCGGCCGCTGAGTAACGAGCACCTCAAACGGGGGCAGCGCCGGAAGCGGCTGGCCGAGCTCGTGGGCGAGCACGGCTGCAATGAGCCAGTCCGCGTTCGCGATGCGGGGCACGATGTCGGCCCAGTCGATCGCCAACCCAAGCGCCTCAGCCGCCTCCGTGAGCGATGGGCGAACTTCGATGGTCGACGACAAACCGTCGACCCGCATGACTTCCCGCCATCCAGCGCCATCGCCTGAGCCCGAAGCGCCCGCTCGGGAAGCGATGACGGTGAACCGACCGTCGCGCTCGCGACGGAACTCCATGCGATCCGGTTCGCCTCCGTCCGCCGCAGCCCCCGCAGAGTCAAGCAGTTTGATGGTCATGGTCTTCACGCTCATGTCTCGATCCTTCTTGTGTGAATTGCGTGTCGTGGATTCGATGCCGCGTTCGCGCTTCATTCGGCGACCGCGCGATGCCGCTCGCGCCACCATTGAGCCTCGCCGCCGAAGGCCCACACCACGCTCATGCCGCCCGCAGCGATTCCGCGAGGCGATCGCGGCAACCGCCGAGCGGCCTGAACAGGTCGCGCAACTTGCACTGATCGCGCTGCGACGATGACTTCATCGCGACCGCGACCTGGTCGATCGTGTTGAGAAGGGAAGTCGCACCGACCTCTGCGAGCGACCTCGGGCAACTCGCGACGGCATAGAGGTCGAGAAGCGGCTCGAAGACCTCGTGTGGCGCCGCGAGCTGCCTCGGGCTGCTCCCCGAGAGAAGCGCCTCATGCGTCCGACAGAGCCCGGCGAGCGTTCGAAACAGACCGCTCTCCGCCGCCGTCAGCAGCTTGCGCGGGCGGCCGACCGCGCCGCGTGCAAAGTGGAGCTCGATGCATGGCTCGAGAAGGCGCTCGCGGACCTCGCGCCCGGCTTCATCGACCGCTGGACATCCTGCCGCGACCGAGCGCATGAACGTCGGATCGAGGCTTGCCTGTTGCAGCAGCCGCTCCCGGCGCAGATGCTTGCGAGCCTGGTCGCGCGCTTCATTGGTCGCACATTGGCGAAGGAACGCCTTCAGCGAGCCGGTTCCGCTATACCCCGCGAGGACTGGCTTGCCCGCCGCGATCCGCAGAGCAAGCTCCGAGCGCGCCTCTTCCGCGACACGCAGCCGACTCACGACTCCGAGCACTTCCCCAACGGCGGTCGCGCAGCCTGTGCTTGCCCGTCGGGCGAGGTCTTGCTCCGCGCCCTCGATGGTGGCCGCCATTGACCGATGCGCTTCACCTGCCGCCATGCCCTTGAACCACGCTGCACCGTTGGAAATGTCCATAGAACAGCCCGCGCCTTTCTGCCACATGTGAGTGACCTTTGTTTCGGGATGAGTCCGTCCGCGGCGATGCAACCGCCCAGAGGTCGCACTTCGGCCTCTGCCGCGAACCAGGATGCACTTTGGAGACCTCTTGGAGATCTCGAAGCAATGGACCCGTCAGGATCACAGCGCCCGTACCGACCGAGGAACAGCCTGAGAGGGGTGAACGAAGCAGTTCACCAGCTCCCGGAGGCTCTTTCCGCGGTATCAGCTCGCTGCGCGTCGCTGACGGCGCCGCAGAACAAGTCTACCGCAGCTGCCCCTGGCATCAAGACACTTGTGGTCGGATTTCGGCCCCCTGCGCCCGCGCGGCCTGCATGCACACGCGCGCGAGGCTCGGTGGTCCAGTCGAATCCTGGGCGAACCTTGCGAGAAATCCCGGCATCGCATCGTCGAGGGATCGGCGGCACGGCTCAGACCGACGCAACAGCCGCCAGGAGACACTCGACCATGAGCGACAATCACGACGACGAGAAGAAGGACATCGATCCGGCCCGCAACGGGCCCGAGTCCGAGCACATGGGCCTCGGCCGCAAGTCCAACCGCGCTCCGCGGCAATCGCAGGAGGAGTTCGATGCGACCGTCGCGAGAACGCATGCGGCGCTCGGGGAGATCATCGCACCCCAGAAGGCGAAGGCGCTCGACCTGCTTCCTGCCCTCGTGAACGCAGGCTTCGAAGTGCTGCACCAGTTCAGTGACTCAAGCGTGCTGGTCGGACCGCCCTACTTCGGCGGGCTGCTCGGCATCCGCGATGAGAACGGCAACCGCCTGATGCTGCGCTTCATGCACGGGGTCTCCCGCACCGCAACCGCTGCGCAGCGCGAGCGGTTCCTGGCGAACGCAAACGACCGCCTTTGGGCCAAGTACTGCTTCGACTCGGACGGCGATCTCATCATCGAGCACGCCATCTGTTGCGAAGGCGGCGTGTTCCTGCCGAACATCATCCGCACCATCCTGAACTTTGCTTCATTGTGCAGGTTCACCGTGAAGGAGTTCGACCCCAACGGCATCCTCGCCGACAACGGCGACAACCAGTCCGAGACCGAAGAAGGAGAACGCCATGCAGAGTGAAGGGTTCGACATCGATGCCATGCTGACCGACCCGACCACCATCATCCTCGTCTCCCACGGAGATCAAGCGCGCCTTTCCTCCGGCGAGCGCAAGGCGAAAGAGGTCGCCGCCTACCTGATGGCGAAGCTGCGCCACCAGCCGATTGCGCTCCTGGCGCTCGGGGGCGAGGCGGCGCAGCAGACCGCGCAGATCATCGCCGATGCAGTCGGTGGCGCGGCGTTTCAGGTCGACGAGCGATTCGCTCCCCGCGAGCTCGATATCGCCCGCAGATGCGTCGAAGTCGGGGATGGCGAGGCGCTCGATGCATCCGAGCGCATGCTCGAGACGCTTGAGATGCACCAAGCCCGCTCGATGAGCGAGGGCTCCCGCCTGGTCGTCGTGGCAGGCGCATACCTCATGGCAGAGCTCGCTGAGTCGCTGAGCCCGTGGAGCGATGCGGACGGCTTCAACGACGACGAGGAGGGCTACCCGCCGCATGAGCCCTGCCATATCACCGCGATTCACTCGGGCGTCGTTCGCATCTGGAACATGCCCCCCGCCGTTCCTTCGGATTCGCCCGCAACACACTGAGGAAATCACATGAGGGACACCCGAGACATCACCCTGATCCAGTCGACCATCTACCATGGCCACATCGTCTTCGCACGCAGCGACGAGAGCTTCTTCCCACACGACGCCCTCGGCGATCGCGGCCGCAAGGGCGCGCGAGGCGTGCCGGTCTACTTCTCCGCCAGAGAAAGCACCATCGAGACCGACATTCGCATCATGAGCGGCGTGCGCTTGAGCCCGCGGACCTCATTCATGCCGTACCTGAAGGCTGTTCGAGCGCGGGCCGGCGACCTGCTGCACATCACGCGAATCGGCGATCGCGAGTACCTCGTCGAGTATGTGCGCTGCGTGTTCTGACCGCAAGGCGCCGACGCCGCTGCGCGTACAGCCTGCGGGCGACTGGCCCGCCGTCGCCATTGCGCAAGCCATCGCGCCGATTCGTGGCATCTGCGCATGAGCGATGAGGTGCCGTCCATGCTGCTGCTGCGATCCACGTCCGCCACACCATCGAGTCGGACTTCTTCGTTGCACTTGCCGAACACATGCTCAGCCAGGTTGAGTCTGCGGTAGATCTCCACGATCGTCTGGCACGTCGACGCCTGCTCCAAGGCGTGGGAGATCCGCGCTTCCGTGAGATGCTTCTGCTTCACGCGAACCTCGAAGGCTCTTTGAGGGCGCAGTGCTCCAGAGAACCCGAAGACAGCTTGGCCGAGGAGGCGGGTGGAAGGCGCCACCCGCCACTTCTTCCGCTTCCTCAAAGCAATCCGACGGCTTCGCCGTCCGTGCTCTCGTCGGGTCAAGCTGCACGAAGATCATCGCTGCGTCCGCGCGGTTCTCGCTGAAGCGCACGACGTCGGTCGACAGCTGCGCCGCATCGCCATGAACGACCAGCGACCGAAACACTGGCGTCCCGTACTCCTCTGGGAACGAGTTCTCGAGCAGCCCGACGGCCCGGGTCATGCCGTCAACCCACAGCGTGATCTCGGTGGCCGACTTGGTGAACGGGCCGTCATGCGGCTCCGGTGGGCCGTGCTGGTAGAGCAGCACCCGCACCTCGTGGCCAGCCAGCGAGTAGGTGGCCTCGAACATGCCGATCTCCTCGACGCGGCATTCATCGGGGACGAAGTCGCAGATCAGGTCGCCATGCATTGCGCGCGTGCGCCGGAGCCCCTTCACGAAGACGCACTCACGCGTCACCGCAAGCGTGCCAGTCTTGGCGTCGAGCAGAATGCGCGTGGCGAAGCTCTGCGCTTCCAACGGCATGTCATCACTCCCGTCCACGGAAGCCGACAGAGCGACGGGCGAAGGCTTCAAACCCCTCGCGTGAAGGTACGCGACCGAGGCCGTGAGCAACACGCACAGCCAGACTCCGATGTACCTGTACGCCGATCGCCACCATGCGTGCCGACGCGGCGTGCCTTCCATCCAATCATCCTCCATCACTCGATCCTTTCCGCCTGGAGGCGCTGGCCGAATCTGGTCTTTCCTCGATCGCGCGGTGAAAATCCGTTCCTAGGCCGAGCCCTTCACGCGCCGCGGAAAGCTCGTCACCCGCACGGCTCTCGCCATCGTGCCTGGTCTGGCGGTGAGCCGAGACCATTCGGGAGTACGGCGCCCTGTTCGTTTTGCCGCAGTCCCTCGTACCTTCATCACAGCCGTCATCTGGATCCTTCATCAGATCCGTCCTTTCAATCTGACCAAGTGCATCCGCCCTGATCGACGCGACCGTGGCCAACACAACCCACAAGCGTGCCGACCCGCGCCCCCCTCGAGGCAGCGGGTGACGAGACCCCCATGTGATCGGTCGTGTCACCTCGTCACGCGGTCACTCGTGCACAAGAGAGAGGGACGGCGTGTGCCCTGACTTTCCGACCGCCTGTGCCGAACATTCACAACGTTTGCCTCGATCCCCGCGCCTGCAACGCGCAACTGACGCCCCAGGCTTCAGTTCATCGACGCCCTCATCCCCGCCACGAGTTGTGCGCGGCTTTCGCGGGCCGGGGCGTACAGCCGGCGAAGCGTCGACTGATCGCGTGGGGACGCCCGCTCAATCGCAAGGTCGAGGGAGTCGCCGAGGTCGATCAGGACTTCGGATGCGTACCAGATGAGGTCGTCGTCGAAGCCCTCGTGGCGGTAGTAGTGAAGGAGCGGGTCGAACGCCGCGTGCGGCATGCACACCATGTCGGGCCTGTCGCTCGAGCGGATCGCAAGGTGCGCGCTGCAGAGGTCGCCGTAGGTCTGGAAGAGCCCGCCTTCTGCGGCGGTGCGCAGCTTTGGGGGTCGACCCGGGCGGTCGGAAGCGAAGTGCAGTGCGTGACACGGCTCGATCAGGCGATCACGCACGGTGATCTGCCGGTGATCGGCCTGCCCGGAGTGATGGTGGGCACGGCTTCCGTCCACCGAGTGCTCGCGCAGCAGGTCCCTTCCATGCCGCTGCAGCAGCGTGTTCCGCCGCGCGGAGGTGCGTGCGACATCGATCTGCCTGCGAATCGCCATCTTTCGCAGATAGGCGCGGAGCGGGCGCGTTCCGCCGAATCGGGCCAGGACCCCGAACCCGGAGAGCAGCCGTGCGATCAAGTCGCTGCGGATATCGTCAGGCACCCGCAGCGCATCGACGATTGCAAGAATGGCGGATTGAGCGACCCTGCAGCCCCCGATCGCTTGACGCACCAGTTCGCGCTCGTACAGCCGTGCCTCGTCAGTCACATCCTCCGCATCGCCGTTCGACCTGAGTCTTTCGTGTCCCGCCGGCGGGTGGGCGTGGGAACCCACGGTCGAAACGAGTGAGATGCGGCGGGTATGGCTGATTGGCATGCGTCGAACACCTTCCTGCCGCGGGACATGCGGCGGTTTGCGAGATCCCCTTGCTGGATCAAGACGCGGGAAACCCCACGGGCAAACGACGCACCCTTTGCTTGATCCGCTTCATCCAGACTGTGGCTTGCGAACGAGTCGCAGGGTCTCAATCTACCAAGGCCGTTGCGAGCGTCAATCCCTGTTGAGCGAAACAGCCTTGAATTCGGCCGCGAGATGAATCAGCGACCGATCCGCCCGATGAGCGACGCGTTCACCGCGATCGAGCAGCACAAGGCGCTTGCATCCAAGCAAGGGGCGCGCGGCATCATCGTCACCCACGGCGACATCCTCGCGCTTGTGGCGGCGGATCGCCCGCCGTTCGAGGAGGGCGACGACGACCCTGACCAACGCCCCAAACCGCCACACGAGAACCGCCATGGCAGCGCGATCCTTGGTGGCACGGTGCGCCTCTACAACATGCCCCCGGGCGCGGAATGAGCCGAGGCGGGCCTCATGCGGCCCACCGCGCACGGTGGAGATCGATGAGGCGCTCGACCTCGGACCGAGCGCGCTGCGAGAGCCGCTTCGCAGCCTCGTACACCCGCTTGATGATCTCATCGATCAGGTCGAGCGCAGCGATCGCGTCGGCCTTCACCTGGTGCATCGGGAACTGATCGGCACGGACCTCATCGAGCAGTTTGCGGCACACCGGGGTCAGCTCGACGCTGTGCTCGGGGTTGGAACCGTCGCGGAGGCACGCGAACAGTGCGCGGAGCGCGTGTGCGTCTTCGATCAGGCCCTCCCGGCAGGCCTTGAGCAGGCCACGCGGGCGGCCGATCTTTTCGGTCGAGAAGTGCTCCATCAGCGATTCGCAGACGAGGCAGCGCACATCGTCGCCGAACATCATGCGCGGCGGCGTCGCCGCACTCGCTGCCTGGATGCCGCGACGCTGGCTGCACATCCGGTACTTGCTGCCGCGCAGCCACTCCCGATGGACCTCGGAGCGACGCATGCTCTTGGCCTCGTTGCGCACGCTCGTACCGATGAACGCAGCGAGCGAGCCAGACGCCTTGTAGTTCGCAAGCAGCGAGGGGCGGCCCTGGATGCGTGCAAGCCAGTTCTGAGCAGCATCTTCGGCATAACGGTTCAGGTGTTCAGGGAAGATGACGGCACCGGCGATGCGCGCGATCTCCGCCTTCGCCCATTCCTCCCCGCGCACAAAGGCGCCCACGATCTTGTGCGCTGCAGACAGTTCTTCCCAGCTGGAATCCGAGTGGCGATCGTCGTTCTTCATGGCAGCAGGCAACCTTCTCCCGTGCCGGTGCACGGGTGATCGAGTCGAGTGCGACTGCTCCGGCACCGTGCCGGAATCAGCGCGTCACGCCACGAGCGCGTTGGCTCGTAGTTGGTCGACTACGACTCTTGTCGCTTGCTGCCGAGTTGAAGAGTTGAGGCGCGTGCATGGCCTGCAAGAGGCGTTCTGCCCGCCCTGCGTGACAACAGCCGTTCCTGTCCTGTCTTCGCCATCGATACCGCTGTTGTCGCCAGAAACCATGTTTGCTCCTTGTTTGGTTCGCGTGCTCTCGCCGCGGGCGCGATGCTAGGCACGCTTGCCGGACGTCGGCTCGTTCCGACCGAAAATTTTCGACGCCGATCACTCGGGGAACGCCCCCCACCCGATCCGTCGTCCAGTTGACGCAGAGGTGGAAGGGCGCGCCTATTGCAAGGTGCATGCCAGCTGAGTGAATGAAATGACCACGCCGCTCGCGTTGCGTTGGGACTGCGGAAGCGCCTCGAATGACACGAAGCCGCCCGACGAGCGGTTCAAGCGTCTCGCGGCTGCCATGATGGCAGCGGAAGCCTCACTGCCGCCTCAGCCGCTCCGCCATTGCCCAAAGGCGTGCGCGTTCGTTGTTCAGGCGCTCGGCCGCCTGCTCCAACTCGATACGAGCGGCCGCAAGCGTCGACTGGTACTCGTCGATCTCCTTGCGTACACGCTGCTCACCCTCGCGCACCGCGGTCGCGTGGGCGGAGGCGTGCGTCTGGAGCACGCCCGCAGGAGCCGGAGGAGGCGCCGCCTGGGCGATGACCTGTTCAACGCTTCGGCGCCAGTTGACGAGACGCTCGGTCAAGAGCGCCCCGAACCCGGGCACCCCCTTGATCGCAGCCTCGGACACATCGGCGGCCGACTCGATTCCGAACGACTGGAGCGCGGCCACCCGCTCTGGGCCGATCCCTGGAATGCCTGAGTCGCGGACAAAGGCCTGCGCCAGTTGCTTCGCGCGCCACTCTTCCCGAAACGCCCCTTCCGCGAGCCGGAACGGGGCTTCTGGGTCGAGCAGCCTCAGTCGCAGGTACTCGGCCTGCGAGCGGGCGGCATTGCGAATCCGCTCGAGCCGGTCGGCGAGGCAGCCCTCGAGCGAGCTTGTCCGTCGCTCGAGATGCCGATACTCATCGAGCTCGCGGGCCAACACCGATCGCTGGTTCAGATAGGGGCCGACCTGCCGCTGCAACCGCCGTCGGCGACGCGCATCCGCCACGATGCGGCCGCATTTCACCGCCTGGGCAGCCCCGACGAGGAGGACGAGCCAACCCCATCCGCCTCCTACGAAGACCAGCCACGCCCCGGCCACCAGCAACACCACCATCCCGAGTACGGCCGGCACTGCGCTCCCGACCCGCCTCGCAAGGAACACCTGGTCTTCCGCCGAGATCGAAGACGGGGTCATGGGAGTCGTGTCAAGCGCATTCGCGGGGTCGGGCTCGCGCAGCATGGCATCGAGCCGCGGCGGATCCGCCAGTTGCGCGACATCGCGGAGCACATCGTGGACGGTGACCCCTGCCTGCGCCCGCTGCGGAGCTGTACCCGCGAACGGCTCGCGCGGCAGGCGGCACAACGGACACCCGCCCCGGAGCGCAAGCACGGAGTGCCGGGGATTCGCGTGGCACGGCGTCTGCCTCGTCCGTACATCGCGCAGCGCGGCCGCCCACTCCTCGGCGGTCGGTCGCACGGGCTTCAGGAACGCACGCTCGAACATCGCCGCCAGCGGACCGAGCGCCCGCAGTGGCAGGCTGTCGGGTGGCGGCATGAGCGGCGTCCGCAGCGACTCCGCGTATGCAAAGGCACCGACCCGGATGGCTTCCTCGATCGACCCGCCGAACTGCCGGTCGCGTGGGATGCCAGCGAACGGATGCCGCCCGAGCATGAGCAGCTGGAAGATCAGAACCGCGAGTCCGAAGAGATCATGGTTCGTGGTGCGTGGCACCGTTGCGAAGTCCTTGCCCTGCAGCTCGGCGGGCGTGTAGATCGCGGTGCCCACCGTGCAGAGTCCGACCCCGTTCGGCATCGCGATCTGGAACGAGTCCGTGTCGATGAAGCGCACCGTGGCGTCGGGCCGCACCATGATGTTCCGCTCGTTCACATCGCCGATCACGACGCCTGCGCGGTGAAGCTCCGCCGCCGCGTTCATGATGTTCCCCGCCAGATGGAGAAGGAACCCGTAGGTCGCCTTCGGGAAGTGCATCCGCTGCATGCCGGGGTGGACCGCCGAGTCGACGACATGCCCGTCGACGCGCTCCATCAGGAACCCTCGGATCACGCCCGCCCCGTCCTGCACCACATCGAGCGGCCACGCCGATATGCCTTCGGGGACGGCGTTGCGCATGGACACCATGCACTTCAGCTTCTGCAGCGCGCTGTCGGGCGGCACGCGGTGGAACATCTTCGCCACGACCGCGGGCCGGCCGAGCACCGCATGGACCTTTCCCTCGCCGCCCGACTGGATCAGGTCGCCGAGCAGGACTGCGTTGCGGGATGAGTCGCGGAGGTTCTTCATGCGGACGGCTCGCGGACGGCGAGCACCAGCGACTTGTCGTCGTCGGTGCGGGCGTTCACGACTTCGCTTTGCAGAAACCCGCGGAGCTGTTCGGGAAGCGCCGCGTCATCGGCCGACTCGAGAAGAGTGCTGAAGAGCTGCACGAATGCAGGGCCATGCGGCGACTGGTCGCGTCGTGCAACGAAGAGCGGCATGAGACCGTCGCTCATCATGGCGAGACGCTCGACCCGCCGTTCGACGCAGTGCATCCGAAGTCGGTCGAGCGCTGAATCGTCGGTGACGAAGTCGGTGACATTCACCATCTCTTGCTCGCACGCAAACGCAAGCGCGAGGCCGTCTGCGTCGCCGAACACGATCGCGCCATCGCCGATCTGGCCAAAGCAGGCGAACGCCGGCGTCACCAGCGCCACGAGCAGGGTCGTCGAGAACTCGCGCACTTCGATCCCCTGCTGCTGCGACGACTCGATGATGTCGGCACGCGCGACCGCGAACGCCTCGCGCACGAGGTCCATTGCCTGCGCCGGCGTCCCGCACGCGGCCGCCGCGCACTTCAGCACGCGGAGCGCGGCGGTCGTCGCGAGTTGCGCGCCCTGCTCTCCCTCCAGTGCCGACCCGGCACCGTCAGCCACCGCCGCGACGAGCGCTGTGCAGCGATCCTCGCCGTCGTGGCAGAGGTCGACGACCGCACGGTCCTGGCAGGAAAGCCCGCTGTCCCTGTGCAGCACGCCGACCGCGCACTCCGCAACCCACCGCCATGCGGGCGATGCGGCGGCGCTCAAGTAGGCACCTCGCCCCAGCCTGCGTCCCCCGTCGAGGGAAGCAGCTTGACGCTCGATCCGACGGCCGCCTCCGACACGCGACGCTGCGATGCGGAGAGCCACACGAAGAACTCGCGAAATCCGCTGCGCTTGAGTTGAAGCGGCTGGCGGCTGCTCGTCAGTTCGCGCAGCTTGCCGAAGTCGGCGCCGGTGACGCCGAACGCGAAAAGGGTGAACTTGCCCTCTGCCTCGCCGCGGCGGACGGCCTCGCAGGCGAGCTTCCAGCTCTCCTCGCAATCGGTCGGGGCCCCGTCGGTGAAGAGGAAGATCCATGGGCGGTAGTACGCGATGCCCGCGGCGCGGTACTCCCTCTTGCGTTCCTCGAGAATCTGCATCGCACGCAGCACGGCTGCGGCCATCGGCGTCTCGCCGTCGGCGACCAAGGGCCTCGGCTCGTACTGGGACGGGCTGATGAAGTCCTGCGCGACCTCGACGTCGCCGCCGAAGCGCACGACCGCGAGATCGACGCGGCGCGACGCCATCTGGTCCGCGGCGACATCCTGCTGGTAGCCGATGAGACCTTCGTTGAGCTCCCGGATCGCGCGGCCGTCCATCGATCCCGAGGTGTCGAGGATGAGCACGCATGGGGCGCGTGGGTCGGGGTTGTCGGCGAAATCAGAGGCGTTGAACGCAAACCCTGCACGGAACGGTTCCTGGGCCATGTCTTCTCCTTCGTGTTCTGCTGAAGCGCTCCATCGAGCGCTGAGGCGAATCTCGGCGCCAACGGGGCGCGAGGTCGGTCGCAGATGTCCTTTCCACCACGGGGCTGACGGAAACCTGACGGCGCGGTCGGGGGATTTCCGAACGGTTGGCCCAAAGAATCTGCGGAATTCGATCCGAGACCTCGCTTCCACGCCCGTTTCGACCCCCCGCACGGTCAAGGCCCGCCGATCTTTCCATTCGTCCGTGTTTCTGCGCGAAGCTGTCAGAATTCCCGACGGTGCGCCGTCTGTCCTTTGACGGCGTCCGATGGCGCCGCGGCCTGAGTCCGCGCGACCGAGCGGAACTCCGGAGTCAGCAGTCCAGTCGTCCAAGGAGGAAATGAAGACCATGTCTCATCCACGCCCGCAGAACCGTTCGATCGAAGAGGATGAACTCGATCGCAACCGCACGCTCGCCCGCCGCAACGGCCAGTGGCCGCGGATCCTCAGCGTCGAGGAGACCAAGGCGCGCGCGCTCTCTCCGCTTCTCGAGGACGCGGGCTACGAGATGCTCAAGATCCAGCACGACGAGATCGTCTACCTCCGCGACCACGCGACCGGCCAGGTCATCTCGCTCTGCGACCAGAACGGCGACCGCCTGACGATTCGGCTGGTGCACTCCATCCGCCCGACCGCATCGCGGGAAGAGCGTGAGGCGCTTGTCGGCCAGCTCGGCAGCAGGATGTGGGGCCGCTTCGACCTCGACGACGATGGCGACCTCGTGATCTTCCACGACATCTGCTGCCGCGGTGGGGTCCATCTGCCGAACCTCATGCAGACCATCAAGCAGTTCCTCAATCTCTGCGCGTTCGTGCGCCACTCCCAGGACCCCAACGGCCTCTTCGACATGGCCCAGGAGCCTGAGGATGGTCTCGAGGACGACGGCACGGACAAGCATGAGTGATCGGAATTGGTGCGAGGCGGGCTGCGTCGATGCGCAGTCCGCCTCGGCAAACCTTCCAGTTGACGAGAGCGAAATGTCTTCAGCAAGAAAGCTGCACACGAATGGAGGCGTAGATGAAGAATCAAGAGTCGATTGCGGTTTCGATGGCAACAGGGTCTGCGGGCGACCGCGTCGCCGACGCACTCCGTGAAGTGATTGAACAAAGTCCTGGAGCGCAACGACTTGTGCGAGCGCTCGCGGACTGGTTGCAAGAGATAGCCGACTCGGCCGGCCAGACCCAGAAACCGAGAGAGCACGAGCCGTCGAACGAGGCTTTCCGAGAAGCCGAAACGACCGCGCCCCCTGCCGCCACGGTCCAAGGATCGACGCCGTGCGCGACGCATCCGATCATCGAGACCAAGCCGGCCGACCTCGAGGCCGAGAGGCAGGCGGTCATCGCCCGTTGGGGCAACCCCGGAGTCTCACCGAAGCTCAGCGGCGCAGTCGCGTCCTCGTCGACTGATGCCCCAAAGGCACCAGCGCGGCCATCGTTCGACTTCACCAAGATGCGTCGTCGTCTTCGACAGCATCTCCGTGCCCTTGACTGGGCGATCAACTGCTCGAAGCACGGATTCGACGATGCCGCCCAGGCTCATCGCGAGCTGCGCGACACCGGAGCGCGCGAGCAGATCTTCTTCTGGGAGATCAACCGCCAAGTCCGCAGTCTCTCCGAGCAGCAGTTCCGCGACTTCAAGGCCCGCTATGCGGCCGTCGATGCCGCGCTTGGCCTGTTCCTCGAGGAACCAGCCGCCCACTTCCGCAGCGCGAAGGTGTTTCGAGTTGTAGGCGCGGCCGTCGAAGCGCTTCATTCGGCGCTCGCGATCGTTCGCGCGGAAGGCCTCTTCGATAGCGATGTCGAGGATCTCTTCAGGCTGTGCGAGGATCACCCCCAGTACGGTCCTTCGCTCCCTCACCATCCATCGGCACTGGGAGAGTTCGACCCGAAGGCGTTCGAAAGGCGTCTCGACGCCGTTCGTACCGAGATTCGCGAGGAGATTGCGCGCGAGAAGGCGCCACGGCAGGCACTGAAGAAGTTCGAGTACCACCTCGAGCGCATGAAGCGCGATCCGTCGAGTGCGGATTCGCAGTCGAAGCCGCTCTGCACGGCGCTCGGGGCGTGGGTCGAAGCCGGAAGGAAGTTGTCCGACCCTGCGCTGCTCGCCGTGTTTCACGCTGGCGCGCTGGTCGGAGACCTTCCCCAAGGCGTGCGGGAGCATCCGCTTGGCGCCGAGTTCGTTGCCATCCTCGAGCAGCCCGCTGGCGACCGCGGGAAGGCGCGTGATGCAGAGGACGCGGATGACGATGCGGATGACGGCGACAATGCATCGGATGAGCGGCTCTTGACACCCGAGATCCTCGCGGTGCGCGAGGCGCTGCGCGGAAAGCGGATCGTACTCATCGGCGGCGACGAGCGCCCGAGCCGCAAGGAGGCGATCTGCCGCGCGTTCGAACTCGCCGAAGTCAAGTGGGTCGCGACCCGACCGCACGAGACCCACGACTCGCTGGTCCCGCCGATCCGCCACCCCGACACCGCCCTGGTGATCCTCATGATCCGTTGGTCGAGCCACAGCTACGGCGACATGTGGGAGGTCTGCGAGCGGTACGGAAAGCCGCTCGTGCGACTCCCAGGTGGCTACAACCCCGCGATGATCGCAAAGGCGATCACCGAGCAGGCGGGAAGGCGGCTGCGGATCGCGGGGTGAGGGGGTTTCGCGTTCCCGAAGCGAGCCAACACTCGGTTGAGCCACAGTTTGACGGACAAGGAATCCGATGCATCGGTCCGCACATCGAGCAGTCGCGCATCGACGGTGGGAAGGAACACGCCGAACGCGCAACAGATTGTGAATGCCGTTCTCAGAACGACCTAGACGCCACGAACTTCGAGCCGCCCCGATCCGAGCTCATCCGCGTGCTGGTTGTGGCAAGTCAGGATCACGACCTGCATCCTCTCGCCGAGCCGCGCGAGAAGACGCGTGGCATGGCGCCGCCTCTCCGCGTCGAGATCGACGAGCGGGTCGTCAAGCAGCAGGATCGCCGGCCCAGCCGCAAGCGTGTTCTCCGCCAGTGCAATCCGAACCGCAAGCGAGAGCGACACCGCTGCGCCGATTGAGAGACGCTCCGCAGGAATCACGGTCTGGTTTGACCTGATCACCGCGGTCGGCAAGCCTTCGCTTCCCTCGATCTTCGAGTAGGCATTCAAGGTCAGTTCGCAAAACAGCTCCTCAACGCGGGTCGACAGTCTCGCGAATGGATCAACGCCATCTCTGAGTGCCTCGATCGCATCAATGATCCGCTGCTTCGCCTCAGCGCTGGCAAGTTCGCGCTTGAACTGAGCCTCCCGCTCCGAGGCGGTGACATGCAACGCCTCAAGATCGACCTCCCCCGGATCTGCAAGCGCGGCGATCTCGACTTCCGCGGCGCCCGCCTGCGCCCGAGCCCGCTCGAGCGCATCCTTCTTTCCGCGGAGTTCGTGCCGCATAGCCGCCAGGTCGGTAGCGCCTCCACCGGGCGCGGGGAGAGCGTCGAGATCCGACTTTGTCTTGCGCTCTTCGTCGCGAGCATCGAGCAAGGCGTCGCCGAGCCTCACGCGGTCGCCCCAATCCCTGGTCCAACCTGCCACCGCACCCTCAAGGCGGCGGACATCCGCCCGTATCTCCCCGATCGACTCGCGAAGTGGCGCGAGTTCTGCTTGGATCGCCGACTCATCGCGGCAAGCGGGCAGGTCTGCGATCTCACGCTCCTCCCGCTCCCAGTCGTCCGCGGACTTGCCCTGCCGCGCACTCTTCAGTGCCTGCTCGCACATCGCGACCTTTGAAGCGGCATCCGCGCGCATTTTCTGTGCGGCAACCACCGCTCCTAGATCGTCGCATCCGAGCCGCTGAAGCTCTGCGGCCCGTTCC
>Ga0209985_10002717_pt1 | contig 15713 bp, 17 predicted proteins | sample NOAtaG_FD_187305 | JGI IMG/M metagenome (GOLD analysis project Ga0209985, IMG submission 187305) | Freshwater lake microbial communities from Lake Erie, under a cyanobacterial bloom - NOAA_Erie_Diel6S_1000h metaG (SPAdes) (version 2) | ecosystem: Environmental > Aquatic > Freshwater > Lake ...
GGCTCATTGGACTACCCTCACGCTGCGCGCTCGGGGATTCGCCCTTGGGGCGGCCCGGCGGGCTCATTGGACTACCCTCACGCTGCGCGCTCGGGGATTCGCCCTTGGGGCGGCCCGGCGGGCTCATGGACGGGACCCGGTCTGCAGGCTCGCCGACAAGGCTTGCACGAACGCGTCGTTCTCCTGCGGGGTGCCGACGGTGGTGCGCAGGCAGCCGGCCAGCAGGGGATGCATCCGGGACACGTTCTTGATCAGTATGCCGCGCTCCTTGAGCCCGGCAAAGACCGCGTCGGCGGCAGCCACGCGCAACAGCACGAAGTTGGCCGCGCTGTCGAAGGCGGTGACCCCGGGCAGGGCACGCAGCGCGGCCAGCAGCCGGCTGCGCTCGGCGCGCAGCGTGGCGGCCTGCTCTTCGAGCAGCGGCAGGTGGCCCAGCATGAACTCGGCTGCCGCCAGCGTCAGCGCATTGACGTTGTACGGCGGCCGCAGCTTGTCGAACTCGGCGATCCACGCCGGATCGCCGCACAGGTAACCCAGCCGGATCCCGGCCAGCCCGAGCTTGGACAGCGTGCGCAGCACCAGCAGGTTAGGCCGCGCGGCCAGTTGCGGCATCCAGGTGTCCTGCGCAAAGGGCAGGTAGGCCTCGTCGAGCACCACCAGGCCGGGCGCGGCCTCCAGTACCGCCTCGACCGTCGCACGATCGAACAGGTTGCCGGTGGGATTGTTGGGCCAGGCGATGAAGACGACGGCCGGCCGCTGTTGCGCGATGGCGCCCAGCAGGGCGGCGCGATCGAGGGAGAAGTCGGCCGCCAGCGGCACGCCGACGAAGCGGCAACCATCGAAGATTGCGCTCATGTCATACATGACGAAACTCGGCCACGGACTGAGCACCGTGGCCCCAGGCCGTGCGCAGGCCTGGATCACGAGGTGGATCAGCTCGTCGGAGCCGTTGCCCAGCATCAGCGCCATGCCGGGCGGCAGCCCGACCGCCGCCGCCAGCTGCCGCTTGAACGGCTGCGGATCGGCCGGCGGATAGCGGTTGAGCGCCACCTGCGCCAGCCGGGCGGCCAGCGCGCGCGACAGATCGGCGGGCAGGCCATAGGGGTTCTCCATCGCGTCGAGCTTGAGCAGGCCGGCGGCCGGCGGTACGTGATACGCGCTCAGCGCCCGCACCTCGGGGCGGATGAGCGCCGCGACGAGCGCCTGCACCGGTTGGCGCGGACCGGCCGGGTTCATTCGAGCCGCAGCTCGGCGCTCATCGCGTGCGCCGTGAGTTGCTCGCCGCGCGCCAGGACCGAGGCGATCGGCCCGAGCGCGCGCGCGCCGGCGGCCGACACGTTGATGACATTGGTGCGCTTGATGAAGTCGTACACGCCCAGCGGCGAGGAAAAGCGCGCCGTGCGCACGGTGGGCAGCACGTGGTTCGGTCCGGCGCAGTAGTCGCCCAGCGCCTCCGAGGAGTAGTGGCCGAGGAAGATGGCGCCGGCGTGGCGCACCCTGGACAGCAGTGCCGGCGCATCGGCGGCCAGGATCTCCATGTGCTCGGGCGCCACGCGGTTGCACAGGGCGAAGGCCTCGTCGAGATCGCGGGTGACGATCAGCGCACCGCGCCGATCGAAGCTCGCCGCGATGATGTCGCGGCGCGGCTGCGACGGCAGCAGGCGTTCGATGGCCTGGGCAACCGCCTGCACGAAGGCCGCATCGGGACAGGCGAGGACGGCCTGCGCCAGCTCGTCGTGCTCGGCCTGCGAGAACAGATCCATGGCGACCCAATCCGGATTGCCGTGGCCGTCGCTGACGATGAAGATTTCCGTCGGCCCGGCGATCATGTCGATACCCACCGTGCCGTACACGCGCCGCTTGGCCGCGGCCACGTAGGCGTTGCCGGGTCCGACGATCTTGTCGACCGCCGGGATGGTGGCGGTGCCATGGGCCAGCGCCGCCACCGCCTGCGCGCCGCCGACGGCAAAGGCGCGCGACACGCCGGCCAGATGGGCTGCGGCCAGCACCAGCGGATTGCGCGCACCGTCGGGCGTGGGCACCACCATGATGAGTTCGGGCACGCCGGCCACATGGGCCGGAATCGCGTTCATCAGCACCGACGAAGGGTAGGCGGCCTTGCCGCCGGGCACATACAGCCCGACGCGGTCCAGCGGCGTGAGGCGCTGCCCGGTCACGGTGCCGTCGGGCTCGGTGTCGGTCCAGTCGCCGGCCAGCAAGCGCGCATGCTGGCGCTCGTGGAAGGCGCGTACGCGCCCGGCGGCCGCGTTCAGGGCGGCGCGCTGCGCCTGCGGCAAGCCGTCGAAGGCCGCCTGCATCTGTGCCTGTGAGATCTCCAGCGCCGCCACCGACGGCGCGCTCATCCGGTCGAAGCGGTTGGTGTACTCGAGCAGGGCCGCATCGCCGCGACTGCGCACGTCATCGACGATGGCATCGGCGCGCCGCTCGATATCCTTGTCCACCGCCGTGTCCACCGCCAACAGACGCGCGAACTGCGCCTCGAAGTCGGCCTGCGCGGTGCCCAGGATGCGGACCTTCATGGCGCCACCGCCTGCTCCAGCCGATCGATGAGCGGCATCAGTTCCTCGCGCCGGGTCTTCAGGGCGGCCTGGTTGACGATCAGGCGCGAGGAGATCGGCGCGATCTCCTCGACCTCCACCAGCCGGTTGGCGCGCAGAGTTCCGCCGCTGGACACCAGGTCGACGATGGCGTCGGCCAGCCCCGCCAACGGCGCCAGTTCCATCGAACCGTACAGCTTGATGAGGTCGACGTGCACGCCCTTGGAGGCAAAATGTTCCCGCGCCGCCTGCACGTACTTGGTGGCTACGCGCAGGCGCGCCCCGCGCCGCACCACGCTGGCGTAGTCGAAGCCCGCCGGCACGGCAACGCACAGCCGGCAACGGCCGATGGCAAGGTCCAGCGGCACCGCCAGCCCCTGCGTCCCGTGCTCCATCAACACGTCCTTGCCGGTGACGCCGAGCTCGGCGGCGCCGTACTGCACGTAGGTCGGCACGTCCGCGGCGCGCACGATCACGATGCGCAGGTTGGGCTCCGAAGTACCGATGATGAGCTTGCGCGACCGCTCCGGATCCTCCGCCGGCGCGATGCCGGCGCGCGCCAGCAGCGGCAGCGTCTCGTCGTAGATGCGTCCCTTGGACAGGGCCAGCGTCAGCATGAGCTACTTGATCCGTTCGATGCGCGCGCCCAGGGCCGTCAGGCGCCGTTCCATGCGGTCATAGCCGCGGTCCAGATGGTAGATGCGATCGACCACCGTGATCCCCTCGGCCAGCAGGCCGGCGATGACCAGGCTCGCCGAGGCGCGCAGGTCGGTGGCCATTACGCTGGCGCCCGACAGGCGCGTCACACCCTGCACGATGGCGGTGTTGCCCTCGATCGCGATGCTGGCCCCCAGCCGTTGCAGCTCCAGCACATGCATGAAGCGGTTCTCGAAAACCGTTTCGGTGATGTGGCTGGTGCCCTCGGCCACGCAGTCCAGCGCCATCAGCTGCGCCTGCATGTCGGTCGGAAAGGCCGGATACGGGGCGGTACGCAGGTTGACCGCCCGCGGGCGGCCGGCCGCGCGCACGCGCATCCAGCCGGCGCCGGTGTCGATCCGGGCGCCGGCCTGACGCAGCTTCTCGGTCACGGCATCCAGGCTGGCGGGCGCGGCGTGCGCGAGCAGCACGTCGGCGGCACCGAAGATACCGCTGGCCGCCGCCGCCACCGCAAAGGTACCGGTCTCGATGCGGTCGGGCATCACCGCATGGCGCGCCCCGTGCAGCGCCGCCACCCCCTGCACCACGATGCGGTCGGTGCCGGCGCCGCGGATCTGCGCGCCCATTTTGACGAGCAGCCGCGCCAGGTCCACCACCTCGGGCTCGCGCGCGGCATTCTCGATCACCGTCTCGCCCTCGGCCAGGCAGGCGGCCATCAGCAGGTTCTCGGTCCCGGTCACGGTCACCATGTCGGTGACGATGCGCGCGCCCTTCAGCCGGGGCGCCCGGGCAACGATGTAGCCGTGCTCGATGGCGATCTCGGCCCCCATCGCCTGCAGCCCCTTGATGTGCTGATCCACGGGCCGGGCGCCAATGGCGCAGCCGCCGGGCAGCGACACGCGCGCTTCGCCCTGGCGTGCCAGCAGCGGCCCCAGCACCAGGATCGAGGCACGCATGGTCTTGACCAGCTCGTAAGGCGCCTCGGTCGACTCGATGCGGGCGGCCTGCACGGTCAGCTGCAGACCCGTCGACGTCGGCTCGCGCTCGACCGTTGCGCCCATGCCGCGCAGCAGCTTGCCCATGGTGGCCACGTCGGCCAGTTGCGGCACGTTCTCCAGCACGAGCGGCTCGCCCGTCAGCAGCGCCGCCGCCAGGATGGGCAGAGCCGCGTTCTTGGCCCCGGCCACCGCCACTTCGCCGGCCAGCGGTACGCCGCCGGTGATCTTCAGCTTGTCCATCGGCAGTTCAGCGCGCGGGTCGTTGGCGGGCGGCCGTGGCAGGAAGAAGCGGCGCGGCGGGGGAGACTGGAAATCCAGGGCATGGTGAGCGGTCATGGTCGGTCCTCGCAGGCCCGCTTCCCCGACGGAAGCGGCTGCGCGCGACGATGGCCGGAACGGATGAAGCGGCAAGGCGGCGCACGTGAAATCCCGGTGAAGGCGACCTAGCTTGCCCGTGTGGCAGCGGAGCCTGCCGTCGCGGCCCACTCGCCCGGTGTCAGCGTCTTCATCGACAGCGCGTGCACCTCGGCGCGCATGCGTTCGCCCAGCGCGGCATAGACCAGCTGGTGGCGCTGCACCCGGCTCTTGCCCTCGAACGCGGCGGCAACGATCACCGCCTCGAAGTGCTGGCCGTCGCCCTGTACGGTCAGGTGCTCGCAGGCGAGCCCCTGCGCGATGTAGTTGCGGACGTCGTCGGGAGTAGGAAGCATGGAGCTCGGACCTATTGGCGGATCTTGTGGCCGCGCGTGAGCATGGCCAGCGCGAGCGACGCCGCCAGCGCCAGCGCCAGCAGGACGACCGCCAGGCTCAGCCAGGGCGACACGTCGGCCTGCGCGAAGAAGCCGTAGCGGAAGCCGTCGACCAGGTAGAAGAACGGATTCAGGTGCGACACGGCCTGCCAGAACGGCGGCAGGCCATGCACCGAATAGAAGACACCGGACAGGAAGGTGGCCGGCATGATGATGAAGTTCTGGAAGGCGGCGAGCTGGTCGAACTTGTCGCTCAGGATGCCCGCGATCAGTCCGAGGATGCCCAGCAGGGCGCTGGAGGCCAGCGCGAACACCAGGATCCACAGCGGTGCCTTGACCGCCAGCAGCTGCGGCGCAAACCACAGCGTGACCAGCAGCACGCCGCAGCCGACGACCAGTCCCCGCACCATCGAGGCCAGCACGTAGGCGGCGAAGAACTCGAGGTGGGACAGTGGCGCCAGCAGCACGAACACGAGGTTCCCGGTGATCTTGCTCTGGATCAGCGACGACGACGAGTTGGCAAAGCTGTTCTGCAGCACGCTCATCATCACCAGGCCCGGGATCAGGAAGGCGACGTAGCTCACGCCCGGGAAGGCCTCGACGTGCGCCTCGAGCACGTGACCGAAGACCAGCAGGTACAGCACGCCCGTGAGCACCGGCGCGGCGACCGTCTGGAAGCTCACCTTCCAGAAGCGCAGCACCTCCTTGTGGAGCAGCGTCCGAAAGCCCACCGCCGGCCGGCGCGCGGGCAGGCCGAGCGGTTGGGCAGGCGCCCCGGGCTCCTGCACCGGGGCCGCAGGTTGCTGCGCCAGGCTCACGCCGGCACCCCCGTTGGTTCCTCGCTCATCATCTGCAGGAACACATCCTCGAGATCGGCGTGGCCGACCTCGATCTCCTCGATGGCTGCGCCGGCCGCGCGGCAGGCGGCCAGCACGCCTTCGACCTCGGCCGGCTGCGCCAGCCGCAGCACGTAGCGCGGCGCGTCGGCTTGCACCAGCTGCGGCCGCAGACGCTCGGGCAGCGGACCGGACAGCCGCAGGCTCACCTGCAGGCCCGCCAGACGCTGCAACAGCCGGCTCGTGTCGTCCAGCGCAATCAGCCGGCCGCCGCGCAGCATGCCGATCCGCCCGCACAGTTCCTGCGCCTCTTCGAGATAGTGGGTGGTCAGCACGATGGTGTGGCCTTCGCGGTTCAGGCGACGGACGAATTGCCACAGGCCCTGGCGCAGTTCGACGTCGACCCCGGCGGTGGGCTCGTCCAGCACGATGACCGGTGGCCGGTGCACCAGGGCCTGCGCCACCAGCACGCGCCGCTTCATGCCGCCGGAAAGCGCGCGCATGTTGGCATCGGCCTTGGCGGTCAGGTCCAGGTGGGCCATCACCTCGTCGATCCAGGCGTCGTTGTGGCGCAGCCCGAAGTAGCCCGACTGGATGCGCAGCGTTTCGCGCACCGAGAAGAACGGATCGAACACCAGTTCCTGCGGAACCACGCCCAGCATCCGGCGGGCATTGCGGTAATCGCCGGCGACGTCATGGCCCATGACCTTGACCGCGCCGGCGGAGGCGTGCGCCAGGCCAGCCACGATGGAGATCAGCGTCGTCTTGCCCGCACCATTGGGGCCGAGCAGGCCGAAGAACTCACCCTGCTCGATGCGCAGCGACACGCCAGCCAGCGCAGTGACCGGGGCGCGCCGGCCTTCGTAGCGCTTGACCACGTCGGTGGCGTCGATGGCGGGAAGCATGCTGGCTTTGGAGGGACGGGAAAAGCCGAGGGGGCCGCTGGCCCCCTCGGTCAGGCCGGACAGACCGGCATGGCGGATTCTACGGGGCGGTGCCGCGTCAACCGGGGCGATGCACGTGATGGCCGTGCATGCCCTCGCGCCCGTGCTCGACGATCGATTCCTGATGCGGGGTTCCGAGCAGGCCGTCGACGCCGTACAGCGTGGCCAGGCTCGCCACCGCCGGCGGTACGCCGGTCAGTTCGAGGGTCACACCCAGTTCCTGCGCGGTACGCCGCCAGGCCAGCAGGGCCGCCACCGCCGCGGAATCGACTTCCTTGACGGCCGACAGGTCGAAGCGCGTCTGCCCCGCACGCAGCGCCGCGCAGCCCTCCTCGACCAGGGCGGCGGCATTGGCGCTGGTGAAGCTGACCGACTCGACCCGCATGGCGCAGACGGCCCTACTTCTTGCCCGCCAACTGGCGATTGCGGTCGGTGAGCGCCTTGATCAAGCCGTCGATGCCGTTCTGGTTGATCTCGCTGGCAAAGCTGGACCGGTAGTTCTCGACCAGCCACACGCCAGCCACGTTGACGTCGTAGATCTTCCAGCCGCCATCGCCCTTCTCGACGCGGTAGTCGAGCTGGATCGGGTCGCCGCGACCAGGCACCACGTTGGTCCTCACCACCACGTCGGTCTCGCTGGGCTGGGCGCGGAACGGCCGCAGCTCTACCCTGTGATCGGTGACCTGCGAGACCGCGCCGGCGTAGGTGCGCACCAGCAGCGCCCGGAACTCCCGCGTCAGCGCGGCCCGCTGCTCCGGCGTGGCCTGGCGCCAGCCGCGCCCGACCGCCAGCTGCGTCATCTTCTCGAAGTTGACGTAGGGAACGATCTTGTCGTCGACCAGCTTGTTGAACCGGCCGATGTCGCCGCTCTGCAGCGAGCGGTCGCCCCTGATGGCTTCGAGCACCTCGTTGGACAGCGAGCGCACCAGCGCGTCGGGCGTCTGGGTCGCTGCCTGCGCCCATACCAGCCCGGGCGCGGAGGCCAGCACCGCGGCGGCAAGGGCACTGAGCAGGGCACGGCGATCGGCAAAGAACGTCATCATCGATCCACAAGGAGGGAGGCAGGTCAGATTGGTGCGGCCGGCAGGTTCAGCCGCCACCGCCGCGGATTAGACCACTATCGCGCCTGGGCGACGGACGGCTGAAGCGCCATCTGCGGCCGGCCGGTTTCGCGGGCGGCCTCCTCATCGTCGTCGGGGAGGCGCGGCGGGTTGCCGTCGTAAATCAGGCTGCGGCGGCGCTGCAGGTAGCCGTCGCGAATGAACTGGTAGCGGTCGAGCGCACCGTCGAGCAGGCGCTCGGCCGGGAACAGGCCGACGCGGGTGTCGATCAGGTTCAGGCCCCACAGCGAGTTACGCAGCCGGATCGGGTCGACGTAGCCCATCGGGTTGGTGTAGAAGCCGACCACGCGGCCCACGCCGTCGCGTACCGAACTGGGCCCCAGAAAGGGCAGCACGAAGTACGGTCCCGGCCCGGTACCCCATTTTCCGAGCGTCTGGCCGAAGTCTTCGTCGCTCTTCTCCAGACCCATGCGCGAGGCGACGTCGAAGCAGCCCAGCAGGCCGATCGAGCTGTTGATGGCCACGCGGGAAACGTCGCCGGCCGCCGCGGTCACCTTGCCCTGCAACACGTTGTTGAGCGCGTTGGGTACGTCATACGCGTTGGCAAAGACGTTGCCGACACACTGGCGCACACCATCCGGAACGTAGTCTGCGTAGGCACGCGACACCGGCTTGATCACGGCCGCGTCGACGCGGTCGTTGAACTCGCTCATGTGGCGGTTATAGCGTTCCCACGGGTCGACCGGATTGCTGCCCGCGTGGGGCGGAACGGTGGCACAGGCGCCCAGCGCCGCGGCGGCGATGCCGGCGGCCAGCAGCCGGATGAGCAACGATAGAAGGTGCATGGTCGGGCCTACTTCTTGGTGTCGCCGCCGCCCTCGGCAGCGCTCTTGAACAGGAACTGGCTGATCAGGTTCTCCAGCACCACCGCCGACTGCGTGATGCGGATCACATCGCCCGCGGCGAGGTCCTTGTCGTCGCCGCCCGGGTTCAGGCCCACGTACTGGTCGCCCAGCAGACCGGCCGTGAGGATCGAGGCCGAGGTATCGCGCGGGAAGGAAAAGCGCCGCTCGATCTCCAGCGTCACCAGTCCCTGGAAGGTTTCGCGGTCCAGCGCGATGGCGGTCACACGCCCGACCGTGACGCCGGCACTCTTGACCGGCGCGCGCACCTTCAGCCCGCCGATGTTGTCGAAGCGCGCCGTCAACGTGAAGGTGTCGCCGCGCGTGAGGGTGGCGAGATTGGCGGCCTGCAGCGCGAGGAAAACCAGCGCCAGGAACCCCAGCAGCACAAACAGTCCGACCAGCGTCTCGATGCCTTTCTTGCCCATCTCTCGTCCTTTGCCCTTTACGGCGTGGAAAACATTGCCGCGGTGAGCACGAAGTCCAACGCCAACACCACCAGAGAAGACACCACCACGGTGCGGGTCGTGGCCTGCGCCACGCCTTCGGGCGTCGCCTGCGATTCATAGCCCTGATACAAGGCGACAAAGGTGCATGCCACCCCGAACACAATGCTCTTCAGCACGCCGTTGCCGACGTCGTCCCAGACATCCACCCCGCCCTGCATCTGCGCCCAGAAAGCCCCGGGGTCGACGCCGATCAGGCCCACCCCGACGATGTAGCTGCCGATGATGCCAACCGCCGAGAACATGGCGGCCAGCAGCGGCATCGCAATGATGCCGCCAATGAAGCGCGGCGCCAGCACCCGGGCCCGGGGGTCGACCGCCATCATTTCCATGGCCGCCAGCTGCTCGCCGGCCTTCATCAGGCCGATCTCGGCGGTCAGCGAGGTGCCGGCGCGGCCGGCAAACAGCAGTGCCGTCACCACCGGACCGAGCTCGCGCACCAGCGACAGCGCCACCAGCAGGCCCAGGCTCTCGGCGGCACCGTAGCGGCTGAGCGTGTAGTAGCCCTGCAGACCCAGCACGAAGCCCACCGCCAGGCCGGAGGCGAGGATGATGGTCAGCGAGTAGTTGCCGATCTTGTGGACCTGCGCCACCACCAGAAAGAGGCGGCGCAGCGCCGGTGGGGTGAACTTGACCAGTTCGACAAAGAAGGCGGCGTTGTGCCCCAGGCCCTGCAGCACGCCGAGCGCCCAGGCACCGAGGGCGGCCACGCGGTCGTGGGCGCGTGCGAGCCAGCCGTTGCGTGGGGCGGCTCTCATGAAAGACGCCTCTTCGCCGCGTGCAGCGGCCGCAGCGCATGCGGGCGACCGGGCGGGCTCATTGGACTACCCTCACGCTGCGCGCTCGGGAATTCGCCCTTGGGGCGGCCCGGCGGGCTCATTGGACTACCCTCACGCTGCGCGCTCGGGAATTCGCCCTTGGGGCGGCCCGGCGGGCTCATTGGACGAGCCCCAGGTCTTCTTCGAGCGAGCGGCTCGGGTAGTGGAATCGCACCGGACCGTCGGGAGCGCCGTCGATGAACTGGCGCACCTCCGGGTGCTCCGAGGCCTGCAGTTCGGCCGGGGTGCCGTGCGCCACCACGCGCCCCTGGGAGGACAGCAGATAAGCGTAGTCGACGATCAGGAAGCACTCCTGCACGTCGTGCGAGACGACCAGCGAGGTGGCGCCGGTGGCGTCGTTGAGCTTGCGGATCAGGTTGGCGGTGACGCCCATGCTGATCGGGTCCAGCCCGGCGAACGGCTCGTCGTACATCAGCAGGTCGGGGTCGAGCGCGATGGCGCGCGCCAGCGCGATGCGCCGCGCCATGCCGCCCGAGACCTGCGAAATACGCAACTGCGCCGCCCCGCGCAACCCCACCGCGTTGAGCTTCATCAGCACGACGTCGCGGATCATGACCTCGGGCAGATTGGTGTGCTCGCGCAACGGGAAAGCCACGTTGTCGAACACCGTCAGGTCGGTGAACAGCGCCCCGAACTGGAACAGCATGCCCAGGCGCCGGCGCAGCGCGAACAGTCCTGCCTTGTCGCGCGGATCGACCAGCCGACCGTCGAAGGTGATGGTGCCCTGGTTGGCGCGATACATGCCACCGATCAGGCGCAGGAGCGTCGTCTTGCCGCAGCCCGATCCCCCCATGATGGCCGTGACCTTGCCGCGCGGGAACACCAGGCTCACATCGTTGAGGATGGTGCGGCTGGCGTCGTAGCCGAAGGTGACCCGGTCGACGGTGATGAAGGCGTTGTCGTTCACGCTGGGGGGCGCAAGGCGGCGGCGACGGTCTGGCCGGTCGACGAATCAGGCCTGGCGGTAGTTTTGGGGATGGTCGACGCCGATGCGGCAGGTCATCCGATCCGCGCCAGGGCGGCGGGCCCGCCTTGCGCGACGCAAGATTCTCGCATAGGGGGCTCCGAACAGCCGGCGTGCCGGGGCGGCGTACCGCACCGACGCCATGCGAGCCGCGTACTTCTGTGCCGCCCGCCGCGTGGCGCCGGCAACGGGGGTCTCCAGCACTGCCGCGGGCGCCGGCCGACCCGGGTCTGCGCCAAGTCGCGCTGGCGCCGGACAGCGCGAGTCGGCGGGGTCGAACCGCCGTGCCGCGGCCGGGCCACGGCTTTCGTCGGCCTCCGGGAGCGGGACGCCCCGCGCGGTCGGGCACACGGTCAAACGGTTGAGCGTGGTCATGCGTGCGCTCCTCTGCGATGGGCATCGCCAAGCCATGGGCGCAGTCTGCCGATGCCCGAACCGGTCGAACAGTAGCCATCGGAGCAACGCAGCCATGCGCTTGTGCATGGCCTGCCATGCCGCTTCGGCCGCCGCCACCCGGCCGCAATCGACCGACCGGCCGGCCGGCTGCAACCGGACCCCGGCACCCGGCATTCGGTCGGCGCGCGATACGGGCTTGGCGCTGCGGGCGGGGTGCCGCATCCGGGCGCGTGATGCGGCGGCAAGCTGCGCCCTGTTCGGTGCAACACGGCAGGGCTTCTCTCGCGCCCGGACCCCTGCTTGGCGCGCACTGCGCTCATCGACGCCGGTGCCAGCATCGGCCTCAAGCCCGGGACAGCCCGTGCGCGCCTGCACCGTATGGCGCGGTGGTTGCTGCAACGGAAGGGCAGTTTGCCGCGGAACGCCGCCTTAAACTGTCGCGATGACCGAAGCGAGCAGCAACCGCATCGTCGCCCGCTACCGGCTGAGCGTGCCGGCCGGGCTGGCGCGCCAGCGCGCCGAAGCACTGGCCCTCGAGCAGAGCATCGAGATGCCCGCGGAGGGCGTGCTGGACGAGCGCGTGCTGCGCGAGGTCGTGGCGCGCGTGCGGGCGGTGGAACAACAGCCCGACGGCAGCGCGCTGGCCACGTTGGCTCTGAGCGACGAGTCGGTCGGCACCGAACCCGGCCAGCTCATGAACATGCTGTTCGGCAACAGCTCGTTGTTGCCCGACGTGGAGCTGGTCGACGTCGAGCTGCCGGAGTCGCTGGCCCGGCACTTCGGCGGACCGCGCCAGGGCATCGACGGCCTGCGGGCAGCCACCGGTGCCTTCGGCCGGCCGCTGACCTGCACCGCGCTCAAGCCGATCGGCTCGACCGTGGAGCACCTGGCCGCGCTCAGCGCGAGCTTTGCCCGCGCCGGCCTGGACGTCATCAAGGACGACCACGGCTGGGCCAACCAGGCGAGCGCACCGTTCGTGCAGCGGGTGGCCGCCTGCCAGCGTGCCGTGGCCGAGGTCAACGCGGCGCGCCGCGACGGCCGCCGCAGCCTGTACGCACCGAGCCTGTACGGGCACCATGGCGACATGCAGCGCCAGATCGAGCTGGCACGCAGCCTGGGCGTGCGCATCGTGCTGATTGCGCCGATGAACTGTGGCGTGGCTGCTTTCCACGCTCTGGTCCGCGAACACCCCGACCTGCTGTTCCTCGCGCACCCCGCGCTGGCCGGGGCGCAGATGCATGCACCCGCCCTGCTGGGCCGGCTGCTGCGCGTCTTCGGCGCCGACGCGGTCATCTTCCCCAACCACGGCGGTCGCTTCAGCTACAGCCGCGCCACCTGCGATGCGCTGGCCAACGCGCTGCGGGAACCCTGGCACGGCCTGAAGACGGCCGCGCCGGTCCCCGCCGGCGGCATGAGCGTCGAGCGCGTGCCCGAACTGAAGCGGCAGTACGGCAACGAGGCGATGCTGCTGGTCGGCGGTTCGCTGCTGATTGCGCGCGACCGGCTCTACGAGCGCAGCGTCGAGTTCGTCGCCCGCGTCGCGGAGGAAGTCCAGTGAGCGGAGTGCGGCGCTTTGGCCCGGCCGCCGGCGGCGACTTCCGCTGGGACGGCGTGGAGTTGCTGCGCTACAAGCAGGACGGCAGCGCGCCCTTCAAGGGCATCACGCGCCAGGTGCTGTTTGCGCAGCCCGATCAGGCCTGCGAACTGCGCTACTTCGAGGTGGCGCCCGGCGGCTACTCCACGCTCGAGCGTCACCAGCACACCCATGCCGTGCTGGTCCTGCGCGGCCGGGGCACGGTGCGGCTGGGGACGCAGGTCCACGCCATCGCCGAGCGCGACCTGGTCACGGTCGATCCCCTGACCTGGCACCAGTTCCATGCCGCACCGGACGCGCCGCTCGGCTTCCTGTGCCTGGTCAGCAAGGAGCGCGACAAGCCGCAGTTGCCGGACGCCGAGTTGCTGCCGCCCGACGCTGCCTGAGGCGGCGCGCGCCCGGGCTTCGATGCAAGCCACCGCGCCTCATGCGCCCGGATCGGCCCGGCCGGCGCCTTGGGCACGGACCGAACCGCAGGTGCCTTCGCCACTGCCCCTATGGCGGTGCAGTCGCTGTTGACCGGGAGTCGCAAGGCGCGGTGGTAAGGTCTCCGTGACCCCGGGCAACGAGCCCCAGGAGCCCCCCATGAAAATCTGTGTGGCCGGCGCCGGCGCCATCGGCGGCTATCTGGCCGTGCGTCTGGCCGGCATCGGCGAAGAGGTAAGCGTGGTGATCCGCGGCGCCAACCTGCAGGCGGTGCGCACCCACGGCATGACACTCGTCGAGGCCGACGGCAGCCGGAAGGTGGCGCGCCTGGCAGCCAGCGACCGCATGGCCGACCTCGGCGTGCAGGACGTGGTGATCCTGGGCATGAAGGCGCACCAGGTCGCCCCGGTGGTACCCGACCTGATGACGCTGATCGGGCCGCACACCCTGGTGGTCACGGCGCAAAACGGCATTCCCTGGTGGTACTTCCACAAGCACGGCGGACCCTATGAAGGCCGCCGCATCGAGGCGGTGGACCCCGGCGGCGTTATCTCGGCCAGCCTGCCGGTCGAGCGTACGCTCGGCTGCATCGTCTACCCGGCCGCCGAGCTCGACGCGCCGGGCGTGGTCCGCGTGATCGAAGGCAACCGCTTTCCGCTCGGCGAGATCGACGGCGCCGACACCGAGCGCGTGCGCGCCCTGGCGCAGCGCTTCCGCGACGCCGGCTTCAAGACGCCCATCCTGTCGGATATCCGCTCGGAAATCTGGCTGAAGCTGTGGGGCAACCTCAGCTTCAATCCGATCAGCGCGCTGACCCACGCCACGCTGCAGGACATCTGCCGCTTTCCGGCCACGCGCGAGCTGGCGGCGCAGATGATGCGCGAGGCGCAGGCGATCGGCGAGAAGCTCGGCGTGCAGTTCAAGGTCGGGCTGGACAAGCGGATCGCCGGTGCCGAGGCCGTGGGTGCGCACAAGACCTCGATGCTGCAGGACGTGGAGATGGGCCGCGTGCTGGAGCTCGACGCGCTGGTCAAGAGCGTGATCGAGCTGGGACGCATCACCGAACTGCCGACCCCGGCCATCGAACACGTGTATGCGCTGGCGGCCCTGCTCGCGCGGACGCTGGGCGACCAGCGAGGCCGCCTGAAGATCGCCCGCGCCTGACCGGGCCGGTATGCCCGACCACAAGCATTCAGTCGCTGGAGACCTCATGCAACTCCCGAACACGCTGTCGGCCCTGATCGGCGCCGGCCACGATGCCGCCACGGCCATCCACGCACCCGGCGGCGCGCCGCTGTCCTACACCAGGCTGCGCACGCTGGTGGCGCAGACGATCGCCACGCTCAACGGCCTGGGTATCGGCCGTGGCGATCGCGTCGCCATCGTGCTGCCCAACGGCCCGGAGATGGCCACCGCGTTCGTGGCGATCGCAGCCGGGTGCGCCTCGTGCCCGCTCAACCCCGCGTACCGGGCCGAAGAATTCGAGTTCTACCTGTCGGACCTGAAGGCCCGCGCGCTGGTGGTCGAGCGCGGCAGCACCTCGGCGTCGGTCGAGGTGGCCAGGAAGCTCGGCGTGCGGATCATCGAACTGGTGCCGGGCAGCGAGGGCAGCGGGTCGTTCACGCTGCAGGCGCCCGACGGCGCGGCGCGGGCGGCAACGGCCCATGGCGGCCCCGCGCAGGCCGGGGACGTAGCGCTCATCCTGCACACCTCGGGCACCACCTCGCGGCCGAAGATCGTGCCGCTCACGCAATCGAACGTCTGCGCCTCCGCCTACAACATCGTGGCGACGCTGCAGCTCACCGCGGCCGACCGCGCGCTAAACATCATGCCGCTGTTCCACATCCACGGCCTGATCGCCGGCACCCTGGCGCCGCTGGCCGCCGGCAGCACGATCTTCTGCTCGCCGGGATTCAATGCGCTGAAGTTCTTCCAGTGGATGGCCGAGTGCAAGCCCACCTGGTATACGGCGGTGCCGACCATGCACCAGACCATCCTGGCGCGGGCGGCGCAGAACCGGGAGGTTATCGCCGCTCACCCGCTGCGCTTCCTGCGTTCGTCGAGCTCGTCGATCCCGCCGCAGGTCATCGCCGAACTGGAGGCGGTGTTCAACGCGCCGCTGATCGAAAGCTACGGCATGACCGAGGCGAGCCACCAGATGGCCAGCAACCCGCTGCCGCCGGCGGTGCGCAAACCGGGCACGGTGGGCGTGGCGGCCGGTCCCGAGATCGCGATCATGGACGACCGCGGCGCGCTGCTGCCGCGTGGGGCCACCGGCGAGAT
>Ga0209985_10002720_pt1 | contig 15706 bp, 17 predicted proteins | sample NOAtaG_FD_187305 | JGI IMG/M metagenome (GOLD analysis project Ga0209985, IMG submission 187305) | Freshwater lake microbial communities from Lake Erie, under a cyanobacterial bloom - NOAA_Erie_Diel6S_1000h metaG (SPAdes) (version 2) | ecosystem: Environmental > Aquatic > Freshwater > Lake ...
CCGGATTGGTGGTGCAGCCGGAAAGGCCAAGAGCCGCAGCCGCCAGCAGGACCGCGGTCCACCGATGAACTGACATGAGATCCTCCCTTCGTGAAGCCCGCTGCCGCCGGGCACGGCCCGGACAACCCGCGACAGGCTAGGCCGAGAGGGCGGAACCTTGTTGTGCTGGGTCAACGGCGCCGGCCGGCCAGGCGAAAGACCGAGGCTGTGCAGGACGCCGGAAAAAAGGCCGGCAGTGCCGGCCCTTGGGTTTGCGGCAATCCGGATTACTTGAGCATCCAGCCGACGATCGCCTTGAGGTCGGCGTCGCTGCCCTTGACGGCCGGATGGCCCTTGCCGGCCTTCAGACTGGCCACGATGGCGTCGACATCGGCCTTGCCTTTGTGCTTGGCGGCCAGATCCTTGTTGGACGGCGCCATCTTTTTCTTGTTGGCGTCATGGCAGGTCTGGCAGCCATTGGCCTTGGCCAGGTCCTCCGAGGCCAGCGCAGGGCCGGCCAGGACGAGCCCGGCCGCCGCCAGGGCCAGGGTGATCAGCGACTTCTTCATGCTTGGTACTCCTCGAGAAACAATGCCATCGACAGGTGGGAGCCGCACGCGCCGCTGACGGCATCACGGCGCGGGACAAGGGGGACTGGGCGACTTGCCTGCTTGAAACCGGAAGCATGACCTCACGTCTTGATGCACCGTCGGGTTGACTTGCAGCCCCATGCGGCCGTGGCCGGCACGGCTGACGCGGCCGTTCCCGTCCGACCGGCGGCAGGTCGCGGCGCGCACCCGGTCCCGGGTCATGGCTCCCGCGGTCGCCGGTCCGGCGAGAGAAGAAAATGCCGCCGTACGCGACGGCGGCGGTCTGGACGATGGCAGCAGTCGCCGCGTCAATCGAACAGGTGCGAAGCCAGGCCCGCGAAGATCAGCACCATGGTCAGGATGCCGAGCGCCAGGCCAAGGCCGCCCACCACGGTGCTCACGGTGTTGGTCGTCGGCGACGGCGCCTCGGTCTCGAGCGCCTGCAGCCGGCCCTCGCGCACCAGCCGCGCGTACTCCAGCGGCCGCTCTTCTTTCAGTTCGTGCTCGGGCAGGGAACCGGTGAACACCACCTTGTCCATCGGGAATTTTTCCGGCCGCAGGTGGCCGTTGAAGAAGTGGATGGTGAAGATGAAGCCGATCGCCAGCAGCGCCTCGTGGCCGTGCACCAGCGTGGCGATGTTGAAGGCCCAGCCGGGCAGTCCCCACGACGACCAGTACTCCGGAAACCACAGCAGCAGGCCCGAGCCGCCGATGATGAACATGCCCCAGAACACCGCCATGTAGTCGAACTTCTCCCAGTAGGTGTAGCGGTCGAACTTGGGCCGCTCGCCCTTGCCCATGAACCACTTGACGTGCTGATACATCTGCACGATGTCCACCGGCTGCGGCACCATCGAATTCGGGCCCCACAGCACCTTGAGCAGGCCGTCGCGGGCGATGCGGATCACCACCTCGAGCACGTGCAGGGCGAAGACCACGCACATCAGCGCGGCGCACACGCGGTGCACCAGCGCCGCGCCCTCGAAGCCGCCGAACAGCCGCACCAGGCCCTCCGCCCAACCGGTGTAGGGGAACAGCAGCGGCAGGCCCGACAGCGAGCAGCCGATGAACGTGAACATCAGGATCGCGTGCATCAGCCGCTGGTACGGCTTGAAGCGGCGGTAGAAGCGGCCGCTCTCGACGGTCGAGTGGGCGGTGCTGCCGATCGGTACGGACGTGCTGGCCATGGGGTCCTCTCTCCTTGATCGCTTGCCTCAGCCGTGGCCGCCGCCCTTGCGCCGGCGCTCCTGCACCACCCGGAACGAGCGGTAGGCCCACAGGAGGGTATGCAGGCCGAAGAAGGCGAACACGCCGGCCAGCAGGACGTTCATGAAGATGCTGGTGTAGTACAGCGTGATGCTGCGCTCGCGGTTGGCCGGCTGCGGATGCGGGTCCCAGGAGGCGAACTGCACGCTCGAGTTCTGGTGGCAGTTGCCGCACATGGCGACGATGTTGTCCTTGTGCGTCGGCGACAGCGGGTCGCTCGCCGGGCGTACGTCGTGCGCGCCGTGGCAGGAGGCGCAGGTGGCCATCTGGCTGAAGCCGAGGTTGGTCACCTTGCCGTGGTAGGTCAGGTGATAGCTCTTGAGCAGGTCGGAGTGGCAGCTGCCGCACTGGTCGATCGTCGCCACCTGCCAGTCGGACTGCGTGCTGGCCGGGATGGCATGCGAGCCGTGGCAGTCGGCGCAGTTGGGACCGGCGGTGATGCCGGCCTGGCGCAGCTTGCCGTGCGCGCCCTTGTCGAACACGATCTTCTCGCGCTGGTGGCAGCCGCCGCAGGTGTCGACGATGTTGGCGCGCGCCACCCGGCTCTTCTCGTCGCCCTTGGGCAGGATGCCGTGGGCGCCGTGGCAGGACACGCAGTTGGGCGCCTGCTCGGAGTAGCCGCCCTGGCCCTTGAGCAACTGGCCGTGGATGCTGTCGTGGTACTTGGCCTGCACGTTGCCGCCCGGCATGGCCGCCTGCTGCGCAACCGGCTGGCTGCCGTGGCAACTGCCGCAGGTGGTCGGGATGTTCAGGCGGTGCGTCAGCGAGGCGGTCTGGGTCGACTTCAGCACTTCGTGCGCGGCGCCGTGGCAGCTCGCGCAGTCGGCCACGGCCGTCTTGCCGGCCGGCCCTGGCTTGGCGTGCGGGGTGCCCTGGTACTCGGCCACGGCCTGCGCATGACAGCTCTGGCAGGCAACCGGCTCGAGCTTGGGCGCATGCGGCAGCTTGTCCACCGCCGTGTCGGTGTGGCAGTCGACGCACTTGACGAAGCCGCCGTGCGCCGAGGCGCCGAACTTGGCCTTGTCGACACCGATGACCTTGCCGGTGCTGCCCTTGGCGCTCAGGTCGCTGTGGCACATCAGGCACGCATCGTTCGGTCCGGCCTGGGCTGCTGCCGGATCGGCCGTGCCGAGCGCTGCCGCAAGGAACAGCGCGAGGATCAACAGGGGCCGCATGACGATTCCGCGATTGGCTGGTGCCGCGCGGCCGGTCGGGCGGCGCGCGGTCGGTTGGCGGGCGCGTCCCAGGTTCCCTCCCGTCGCGCTCGCGGAAAGCATGCTCCCATGGCGGTCTGCGCGCCCGGTTGACCTAGATCACCGCCACCCACGCGCCGGGCCGGGGCGACCGCGCGCGCAGCGGCGCAGTCGGAACTTTGTACGGCCTTGCTCAGAACGCAGGCTGGACAGAGCCGGTAGTAGCCCCAAAACTGAAGGGGCCAAACCCTGCAACCCGTCCGCCTCAGGCGCTCACGTCCAGTGGCTCGGGCAGCTTGGTGGCGAGCACCTTGTCGATGCGCTTGCGGTCCATGTCGACGATCTCGAAGCGCCAGCCCTCCCAGTCGGCCGCATCGGAGGTGTGCGGCACGCGACCCAGCAGCAGCATCATCATCCCGGACAGGGTGTTGTAGCGGCCCAGCTCCTCTTCGGGCACGCTGTCCAGGTTCAGGCGGTCCTTGAGTTCGGGGATCGGGATCAGGCCGTCGAGCAGCCAACTGCCGTCCTTGCGCTGCACCGCCCAGGCGTCGTCGGGCGTGGTGGTCTTGAACTCGCCGGCGATGGCCTCGAACAGGTCCTGCGGCGTCACCAGCCCCTGCACCTCGCCGTACTCGTCCACCACCAGCGCGGTGTGCGAGGGCGCCGAACGGAAGTTCTCGAGCAGCTCCATGCCGGTCAGCGACTCGGGCACGAACACCGCCGGCTGCAGCGCGGCGGTCAGGTCGACCTTGCGGTCCTGCACGGACTGCCGCAGAAGCTGGCGCGCACTCACCACGCCCACCACGTCGCGCAGGCCGCCGCGGCAGACCGGAAAGCGGGCGTGCTCGGAGGCGACCACCTTGGCGAGGTTGTCGTCGATCGGGTCTTCGAGGTCGAGGTAGACGATGTCCGAGCGCGGCGTCATCAGGCCGGCAATCTGGCGGTCGTCCAGACGGAACACGTTGCGCACCATGGCGCGCTCCTGCTCGTCGATCACGCCGGACTCCGAGCCCTCCTCGATCAGGGCCTGGATCTCCTCCTCGGTCACCGCATTGGCGCTGGTGTCGCGCACCCGCAGCAGCTTCAGCAGCACCTCGGTGGAGAACGACAGCAGGCGCACGAACGGCGAGGCGAGCGCCGCCAGGCCGCGGATCGGCCGCGCCACCAGCCGGGCGATGCGCTCGGGCCCCATCTGGGCAACGCGCTTGGGCACGAGCTCGCCCAGCACGATCGAGGCATAGGTCACCAGCACCACCACCAGCGCGGTGGCCATCCAGCGGGTGGTCTCGGGCTCGATGGCGAAGGTCGCCACCAGCCAGCGGCCGAGCGGCTCGGCCAGCGTGGCCTCGCCGACGATGCCCGACAGCACGCCGATCGAGGTGATGCCCACCTGGATGGTCGAGAGGAACCGGGTCGGGTGCTCGTTGAGCGCGAGCGCCGCGGCGGCCCCCAGATCGCCGTCTTCCACCAGCGCCTGCAGCCGCGCCTTGCGCGCGGTCACCAGCGCGATCTCGGACATCGCGAACAGACCATTGATGAAGATGAGCAACAGCAGAAGCGCAGCGTCCATGGCGGGCGGCCGGCAACACAGGGACGCGTAGCTTAGCCGCCGCGCTGTCGCCTCCCGACGACAGTGCGGCCCGGGCGGCGGAGGCCCGGGCCGGGCCGGGGCCGGGGTCTGGGGTCTGGGGTCTGGGGTCTGGGGTCTGGGGTCTGGGGTCTGGGGTCTGGGGCCGCGGGGGCCGGGGAGCCGGGCAGCCGGGCAGCCAGGGAGGTCGGGCGGCGGCGCGGCGGCGCGGCGGCGCGGCGGCGCGGCGGCGCGGCGGCGGGGCCGTGGGCAGCACCCGGCCGGCGCGCGGACCGCCGCCGCCTGCCCGCCCCCGGCCTCCTCTTATAGTTGACCCGATGCCGCGACTGTCACCGCTGCTGCGCCGCGCCGGCGCCCTGGCTGCACCGGCCGCCCTGGCCGCCGCCGTGGCCACGGCGGCCGGCTGCGCGTCCGCGCCCGCGCTGGAAGCCGAGACGCTGGCCGCAGCGCTCGCGCAGCGGCCCAACGTGCTGCTGGGCGAGGTGCACGACAACCACGCCCAGCACGCGCTGCGCGCGCAGGCGCTGCGCCTGCTGCTGGCGGGCGGGGCGCGGCCGGCGCTGGCCTTCGAGCAGTTCGACCGCGACCGCCAGGCCGTGCTCGATGCGGCGCGCACGGCCGAGCCGCCGGCCGGCACGACGCGCGTGGACCACCTGATCGAGCAGGCCGGCGCGCGCGGCTGGGACTGGCCGCTGTACCGGCCCTACCTCGAGCTGGCGCTGCAGTACGACCTGCCCATCGTCGCCGCCAACCTGTCGCGCGCCCAGGCGGGCCAGGTCATCCGCGACGGCTACGCCAGCGTGTTCGACGCCGCAGCGCGTGCGCGCCTGGGGCTGGAGCGCCTGCCGGAGGAGTTCCTGGCCGCCCATGCGCGGGCGGTGGGCGACGGCCACTGCAACCTGCTGTCGCCCGAGTCCGCCGCACGGCTGGCGCGCGCGCAGATCGCCCGCGACGCCCTGCTGGCCGAGGCGATCCGCCCGCACCTGAACGGCCGCGGCGTGGTGCTGCTGACCGGCAACGGCCACGCGCGCAACGACATCGGCGTGCCGTTCTTCCTCGACGCCGCGGAGCGCGCGCGCACGCTGACCATCGGGCTCGTCGAGCGGGACAGCGGGTCGCCGCTGGCCGGCGCAGCGCGGCAGCGCCGCTTCGACCGGCACTTTGTCACGCCGGCGCAGCCGCGCCCGGACCCGTGCGAGCCGCTGCGCCGCTCGGGGCAACTCGGACCGGCGGCCCGCTGAACGTCGCACCGGCGGCCGCATGGCCACCCGTGCGCACCTCAGTGCGCGTGCCGCATGCCGCAGTACTTGCCCACGCCCAGCCCGCCGCAGGCCTTGCGCAGCTCGGCCTGGCAGTCGCTGTAGGACTTGGGGGTGGACAGGCAGTGCGCGGCCGTGGTGTGGATGCGCGCCATCTGCTCGTACTCGGCAATCAGCTTGGCCAGGTCCTTGTGCTCGTCGGGCCGGCTCTTCAGCCCGCAGTGCGGGCCGACCGCGAGGCCCTTGCAGTCGGCCTGCAACTGCTTCTGGCAGGCAGCGCGATCGGCGTTGGGCGCCTGCAGGCACAGGGCCGCCGCGCCATGCGCGGTGCCGAGCTTGGTGTGCTTGCGCATGTCCTCGGTCCGGTGATCGCCCTTGGCCTGCGCCCAGGCGAGCGGCGCGGCGAGCAGGGCGAGCAGCGCCGTGGTCCAAAGGGTCTTCGTGAACATCGACAGTGCTCCTGGCAACGGATGGGTCAAGGCGCGGCCCGCAGCCCAAACAGCGGCAAGCGCCCGGTCGGCGGGGCGGACTGCCGCAGGCACGAGGTGTGAACGCGGAGGTCCGCATCGCCCCGCTGGCGGCCCGGCACGAACCGCGGGCAGGCGGTTCCGAAGTATATGCAACCGGATTGCATCAGCAACCAGCCTGCCTCAGGTGCCGCAGAAGGTCCGGTAGCAGGCAGTGACCTCGGGCGCGGCCGGGGTGGCGTAGCGCGCCGGCGCCGCGTCGTCGCTGAAAGGCTGACGCAGGGCGGCCAGCAGCGCCTCGAACGGCGCGAGGTCGCCGTCGTCGGAGGCCGCCCGCAGCGCCGCCTCGACCTCGTGGTTGCGCGGGATCACGCGCGGGTTGACGGCGCGCATGGCGGCGGCCCGCTGCGCCGCCGGCCGGCCGTCGGCCGCCGCCCGCGCCTGCCAGCGCGCCAGCCAGCCGTCCAGCGCCGGGCCGTCGGCCAACAGACTCCGCAGGGGCGCCGCCTCGCCCGCGGCGACTGCGGCCAGGTGGCGCCAGGCGAGCGTGAAGTCGACCCGCTGCGCCTGCAGCAGGGCGAGGAAGTCGGCGGCCAGGCGCCCGTCTTCGGCAGCAACTTCGGCAGCAACGTCGGCAGCAACACCGGCAGCGACGTCGCCGGTCCCATCGGCAGGGACCGCCAGGCCGAGCTTGGCGCGCAGCACCGCCAGCGCCGCGCTCTCGTAGGCGGCGGGAAAGGTCTCCAGCACTGCCACCGCCTGCGGCACGGCGGCGTCGGGATCGGCGTCGATCAGCGGCAGCAGCGCCTCGGCCAGCCGGGTCAGGTTCCAGTGCGCGATCGCCGGCTGGTTGCCGAAGGCATAGCGGCCGTCGCGGTCGATCGAGCTGAACACGGTGGCCGGGTCGTAGGCTTCGAGGAAGGCGCAGGGGCCGTAGTCGATGGTCTCGCCCGACAGCGTCATGTTGTCGGTGTTCATGACGCCGTGGATGAAGCCGACACCCATCCACTGCGCCACCAGCCGCGCCTGGCGCTGCGCCACCGCGCGCAGCAGTTCGAGGTAGCGCTGCGGGTGCCCGTCCAGTTGCGGGTCGTGGCGCGCGATGGCGTAGTCGGCCAGCCGGCGCAGCCGCTCGTGGTCGCGCCGCGCGGCAAAGTACTCGAAGCTGCCCACGCGCAGGTGGCTGGCCGCCACCCGCGTGAGCACCGCGCCCGGCAGCACCGACTCGCGCAGCACCGGCTCGCCGGTGGCCACCACCGCCAGCGCGCGCGTGGTCGGAATGCCGAGCGCGTGCATCGCCTCGCCGATCAGCACCTCGCGCAGCATCGGCCCGACCGCCGCCTTGCCGTCGCCGCCGCGCGAGAACGGCGTGCGGCCCGAGCCCTTGAAGGCCAGGTCGCGGCGGCGGCCGGCGCGGTCGATCACCTCGCCCCACAGCAGCGCGCGGCCGTCGCCCAGGCTGGGCGAGAACCCGCCGAACTGATGCCCCGCGTAGGCCTGCGCGATCGGCTGCGCCCCCGGCGGCAGCGCGTTGCCGGCGAACAGCTCGGCCAGCGCCGCCTCGTCCAGCCCGGCCAGATCCAGCCCCAGCTCGGCCGCCAGCGCGAGGTTCAGGTGCAGCAGCCGCGGCGCCGGCGCCTGCGCCGGCTGCCACTCGACGTAGGCGCCGGGCAGTTCGCGGGCATAGGTGTTGTCGAAGGCGATCATGGTGCGGGAAAGAAGCGAAGCCGGCGGCGGCGGCGCCGGCCGCGCTACGTCCGGCAGGCCGGACACAGGCCGCGCAGGGTGAGCGAGGCGCTCTCGACCTGGTAGCCGCGCGGCGCGCGCGCCTGCCCGGCCGGCAGCGCCGGCACGCCGTCCAGGCACAGCGTGCTGCCGCAGGAGCGGCACTGGAAGTGCGCATGGCTGCCATGGCCGCCGGCACCGTCGGCCTGCGCGCGGCTGGCAAAGCGCCAGATGCGGTCCTCGCCGGCCACCTTGTGCGCCAGGCCGCTCGTCTGCAGCCACTCGAGCGCGCGATACAGCGTCACGCGGTCGAACGCATGGCCGTCCGCCGCCAGGGCGTCCTCGACGTCGCGATGCGACAGCGGCTGGGCCGCCGCGCGCAGCAGCCCCAGCACCGCGGCCCGCGCCGGCGTGGCGCGGCCGCCGGCCTGCCGCACCAGCGCGTCGAGCGCGGCGCGGTCGTGGCGCCGCGTCGCCTGCGCGGCCGTTCCGTGGGCGCGGCGCGCAGCACGGCGCGGGGCGGAGGCAGCGGAGCGGACCGACATGCGTCAAGTCTAGTCGGCACGCCGGGTGACGGCGGTCACGGCCGAAAAACTTCGCAGCACCTCCGCCGTGGCGCCCCACGCGGGCGGACCCAGATTGCCATCGTGGTCGCAACCCCGATGGAGATGAAGCCGACCCCTCGCAAGACCTTCCTGGCCGTATTCACCGCTGCCGCACTCGCCGTAGCCGCCTCGGGTGCGGCGGCGCGCGGTCCGGGCGCAGGCCCCGGGCCCGCCGCCGGCCCGCACGCGCCGCTGGCGCTGCAACGCCTGGCCGAACTGAAAACCGCGCTGCAACTGACGCCGGAGCAGCAGACGGCATGGGGCGGCTACGAGCAGGCGGTGACTCGCGCGGCCACCGGGCGCCAGAAGCTGCAGCAGTCGATGCGGCAGGCGCGCGGCCGGGCCGACGCGATGGAAGACCTGCGCGTGGCCCTCTGAAGTTCAACGCCCTGGCCGCCGATGAAGTGAATCAGGCGCGCGAGGCGCTGATCGCCCGCCTGAGCCCCGAGCAGGCGCGCAGCTTTGAGGCCAGCCGCCGGACCGGCCCCGGCTGTGGCGCCGAACAGGGCCCCGGGCATGGCTGCGGTCGCGGGCCGGGCGCCGGCCACGGCGGGGGCTTCGGGCCCGGCCACGGCGCCAGCGGCGGCTGCGCGCAGATGAGCTGACCCCGCCCCGCCCCGACGGGTCCGCCACCCACGCGGCGCCCGCCGCCGTGCGCCGCGATCGGCGCAGCGGCTCGCACGCAGGTGCGCTCAGCGCGGGCTAATGCTGGTGATCGTCGTGCGGCGCGTGCGCGTGATCCGGATGGTCATGCGCATGGTCGGCCGCCGCGTGCAAGGCGGCCGCCTCGTGGTCGTGATCCGCGCCCGGGCCGTGCTCGTGCGTGTGCGAATGCCCGTGTGCGTGCTGGTGCACGTGGCCGTGCGGGTGCGAGTGCACGAGGTCGCCGTGGCGATGCAGGTGCTCGTGCTCGTGGCGGTGCTCGTGCTCGTGCTCGTGCTCATGCTCGTGCGCGTGCGCGTGCGGGTGGCTGTGTGCATGAGGGTGCTGAGAGTCGTGCGGCATGTTCGGCGGGCCGGTGATGGATCGTGCCGCAAGCTAGCGCGCACGCCGCCGCAGTTCAACCGGTTCTTACCGGCGGCGGCGCCCGTGTGAGGCCGCCAGCCCGGTCAGGCGCCCGCCGTCAGCCGCCCGTCGGCCAGGCGCAGCACGCGCGTGGCGAGCCGTTCGACGCAGCACTGATCGTGCGTGGCCACCAGCAGCGGCAGACCGCTGGCCGCGAGCACGTCGAGCAGCCGGGTGGCGGCCGCGGCATCCAGTCCGGTGGTCGGCTCGTCGAGCAGCAGCGCGCGCGGGCGCATCGCCAGCACGCCGGCCAGCGCCGCCAGCCGCTTCTCGCCCCCCGACAGGTCGTGCACCGGCCGGGCCGCCAGGTGGTCGATGCCCACCTCAGCCAGGGCCCGATGGGCGGCCGCATGCGCCTGCGCCGGCGCCAGACCGAGGTTCAGCGGCCCGAACTCCGCGTCCTCGAACACGGTGGGGCCGAGCAGCTGGTCGTCGGGGTCCTGGAACAGCAGGCCGAGCTGGCCGCGTACGGCGGCGAAGTCGCGCTCGACGGCGCAGGCGCGGCCGAGCAGCAGCACGCGGCCGCCGGCGCGGGGTACCAGCCCCAGCAGCGCATGCAGCAGGGTCGACTTGCCGGCACCGCTGGCGCCGTCGATGAACACGCGCTCGCCCGGCGCCAGTTCGAGATCCACCGCCTGCAGCACGGTGCGCTCGCCGCGCCGCACGCCGAGGTCGCGCGCCTCGATCAGCAGGGCACTCACCGGACGGCCTTTGGGCGGCCCGGCGGGAACATCGGACGACCTTCGCGCGGCGCGCTCAGGCATTCGCCCTTGGGGCGGCCCGGCGGGAACATCGGACGACCTTCGCGCGGCGCGCTCAGGCATTCGCCCTTGGGGCGGCCCGGCGGGAACATCGGACGACCTTCGCGCGGCGCGCTCAGGCATTCGCCCTTGGGGCGGCCCGGCGGGCTCATCCACCCACCGGCACCACGAGCCAGCTCACCGCCAGCGCGGCGGCGGTGCTGGCGGCCCAGGCCCAGTGCGAGCGCGGCACCTCGCCGTGCGACTGCGGCTGCAGCCCGGCCGCCAGCGCCGACAGGCCACGCGCCCGCAGGGCGAGTTCGACCCGCTCGGCGCGCAGCACGGCATGGGCGATCAGCAAGGCCACCATGTGGGCCACCACCCGCACGGTGCGCAGGTCGGCCCGGGCCACGAAGCCGCGCGCGCGCGCGGCCCGCTCGATGCGGCGACGGGTGTCGGCAATCAGGTCGATGTAGCGCACTGTCAGCAGCAGCAGGCGGGCCAGCTTGGGCGGTAGGCCGAGGCCGGCGGCCGCGCGCGCCACCGCAAAGGCATCGAGCCCGGCGAGCAGCGCGCTGGCCGCCAGCGCGATCGCGTTGGTGCGCAGCGTGATGGTGGCCGCGAGCGCAGCACCCTCGCCCGACCAGGCCAGGCCCGAACCCTGCAGTTGCCACGGCAGCGTGGCCCACACCAGCAGCAGGAAGGCGTTGACGGCAAGCAGCCGGCGCCCGAGATCGCGCAGCGCCAGTTCGCGCAGCAGCAGCGCGGCCAGCACGGCCACGCCGGCGGCCGCGAGCAGCCAGACGAGGGCAAGCGGCGCAGCGGTCAGTGCAATGGCCACGCTGGCCACCACCGCCACGGCCACGCGCAGCCGCGCATCGACGCGCCGGTCGCAACTCATGCGCAGGGCCTCCGCGCGGCGCGCTGCGGCACGAGCGTTTGGGAGCGGCCCGGCACGCTCATGGAGAAAGCCTCCGCGCGGCGCGCTGCGGCACGAGCGTTTGGGAGCGGCCCGGCACGCTCATGGAGAAAGCCTCCGCGCGGCGCGCTGCGGCACGAGCGTTTGGGAGCGGCCCGGCACGCTCATGTGATCTCCTCCGCGGCAGGTCGGGCCAGGGCGCGCGGCAGCAGGCGCGCCAGCAGCGCCACCACGAGGGCACCGACCAGCGCGTCGATCAGCAGCACGGGCGCGTGCGCCAGCACCACCAGCGCGATCAGGTCGTGCAGGGCCGGGCCGCCGCTGGCCGCCAGCAGCAGCGCCGCCACCGCGGCGGCACCGCCGATACCGATCGCGCTGGCGAGCGCGCCCACGGCGAGCAGGCGGGCGCGCGGAGCGCGCGCGTCGAGCCAGCCCCGCAACAGGTAGTGCGCCGCCACCGCAGGCAGCGCCAGCAGCAGCGTGTTGGCGCCGAGCACCGCAAAGCCGCCGAACGAGAACAGCGCCGCCTGCAGCAGCAGGCCGACCAGGATCACGGGGAAGACCGCCCAGCCGAGCAGCAGGCCGGCCAGCCCGTTGAGGATGAGGTGCACGCTGCCCACGCCCACCGGCACGTGCACCGTGCTGGCGACGAAGAACACCGCGCCGAGCAGCGCGGCCAGCGGCAGCTGCTCGTCGTGCAGGCGGCGCAGGCCGAGGGCCACGCCGGCGGCCGCACCCAGCGCGCTGCCGATCAGCACCGGCGCGCCGAGCACCCCTTCAGCCAGATGCACGGTCGTCTCCGGCGTCGGCGCGGCCGCTGGCCGCGGCGCGCAACGCCGCCAGCGCGCGCTGGCTGCGCCACCACGCATACAGCCCCGCCAGCCCGACCAGCCAGCCGAGGCCGCCGAGCACATCCTGCAGCCGCAGCCGCCGCTCCAGCTGCGCCAGGTCCTCGCGCAGCGGCGCCAGTTCGGCGCGCAGCGCAGCCGCCTCCAGCGAGCCGGCCGGCGCGAACACCGCGCTGGCCTGCGCCCGGTGGCCCTCGTCGCCCTCCACCGTCACGGTGTAGCTGCCGGCGGCCAGCGGCGCCAGGCGGAAGCGGCCCGCCTCGTCGGTCTGCGCCTGCGCCAGCACCGCAGTCTGGCCCTGCCGCGTCAGTTCGACGCGCTCGCCGCGCGCCGGCGTGCCGTCGGCATACAGCGCCTGCCCGCGCAGGCCGTCGCCCTCGGGCTGCAGCGACACGTTCAGGCCATGGGCGTGCGCGGCCAGCGCCGGCACGGCCAACAGCAGGGCCAGCAGGACGGCCGGCAGCCGCTTCACGGCAGCGCCTCGAACAGCAGCACGTACTCGACCGACAGTTCGGTCATGCGCGCGTCGTTGCCGACCGGCGTGCGCCGGCCGGACCACAGGCGGTTCTGCCCGGCGCGCGGCACGAAGCTCGCCACGCCGGCCGCGTCGGTGCGCACGCCGTCCACGCCGGCGTCGCCGCGCGCGACTTCGATGCCCGCCGCCGGCCGGCCGTCGATCAGCACGCGCACCCGCAGCGGCTGGCCGGCGCGCGGCGGCTGCGCCGACAGCGGCACGACCTCGAACGGCTGCCCCAGCGGCCGCGTCACCACCTCGCCCCACCGCGCCACAGTCTTGCCGTACTTGACCGCATGGGTGCCGCGGGTGGCGCCGGGATTCCGGTCCATCGGCAGGTTGACGCTGCGGCCGCCCTCGGCGCGGCTGAAGAAGCCGTTGTCGAAGTGCAGCGTCAGCAGCGCCGCGCCCTGCGCCGTCACGCGCACGCCGTCGGCCTGAACGCTGCGCTCCAGCGCCACGGCGTGGCCCTGCGCGTCGACCGCCGCCACCGCCTTGAGCTTGTCCGGCGCGTAGCCTTCGGTCTGGCCCTCGTGCCCGCCAAAACGCAGCAGCCAGCCCGAGCCGGCGGGCTCCAGCCATGCGGTGTGGGCCTGCGCGGCGCCGGCAACGAACCACAGCGCCGCAGCGGCTGCCGCGCTGACCGCTGCACTGACGAGGGCATGGCGTTGCATGGCGTCTCCTACAGGTCGACTTGCACGCCCACGCGAAGCGTGCGCGGCGCGCCGGTGGCGTAGACCGCCTGGCCGCCGATCAGGCTCGCGCTGGTGGCGTACACCTTGTCCAGCGCATTGTCGAGGCGCACGGCGGCGCGGTAGCGGACCGCACCGCGGCGGCCAGCGTAAGTCAAGCCGAGGTCGAGCGCCGAATAGCCGTCGTAGAAGCGGGTGTTGGGCGCATCGATGGCGTAGCGGCCGACCCGGCGCCACGCCGCGCTGGCCCCCAGTCCCTGCAGCGGCGCGTAGTCCAGCCCCAGCGTCAGCGTGCGGTCGGGCACGCCGCTCACCTGCTTGCCCACCAGCGCCGCGCTGGCATTCTCGGTGACTTCGGTGGCGGCGCGCGCCCAGGCCAGCGTCAGCGCCAGGTCCTCGCGCGGGGTGAAGGCCAGGCTCGCCTCCAGGCCGCGGCGCAGCGTGGCGCCGAAGTTCTCGTACACGCCGGGCGCGACCGTGCGCACCTCCTGCGTGGAGGTGATGCGGTAGCCGGCCAGGTCGATGCGCCAGCGGTCCGCCCGCCAGCGCGCGCCCAGCTCGGTCTGGCGGAACACGTTGGGGTCGAGGTTGGCCGCGCCGAGCGCGTACTTGATGAAGTTGGAGGGCAGCGCAAATCCTTCGGCCCAACTGGCGCGCAACTGCAGCGCCGCGCCGACCTCCGACCGCAGGGCCAGCTTCGGGCTCAGGTGGTCGAGGTCGGCGAGCGGGCCGCAGGGGTCGGTGCCGGTCTCGCTGCCGTTGCGCCGGCAGCGACCGTCGAAGCGGTCGTAGCGCAGCCCTAGCACCGCATGGAGCAGCGGGTGCAGCGGCGCCTCGGCCTCGCCAAAGGCCGACACGCTGTTCAGGCGGCTGTTGCGGTCGAACACGGCCGGGTTCACGCGGCGGCGGCGCTCGAGGCCGTCGTAGAACAGGTAATCGGTGGACTCGCGGAAGGTCTCCACGCCGCCCACCCAGTTCAGCGGCCCGGCCGCCAGCCGCGCCTGCCCGTTGAGATTGACGCCGGCGCCCCAGACGGCGCGGTCGTAGGTCTCTTCACGCTGCGTCCAGTCGGCGGCCGGGTTGCTGCCGGTGGGCCGCGTGAACCAGCGCGAGAAGTCCTGCCGTGTGCCGTAGGCGAACGACAGCAGCTTCAGCCCCGGCGCCAGCACGGCATTGAGGTCGGCGCGCAGAGTGCCGAAGTTCTTGCGCGCGCCGTCGTTGCCCACGCGCGGATCGATGCCATAGGGGTCGCGCTCGAATTGCGCCTGCGTGAGATATGAGGCCGAGTCGCCCTCGCCCCGGTGCAGCCGCGTGGCCAGCGCCAGTTGCAGCGCCGGCGCCAGATCGAGCGACCAGCGCCCGGCCAGCGTCGCACGCTCGGTCTGCGACTGCGGGCGAAAGCCGTCGGTGGTGTTGACCTGCGCGGCCAGGTTGAGCTGCTGGCCGCCGGCCGGCTGCAGGCCGAGCGCGGCCTGCGCGTCACCGGTGGCGCGGCTGCCCAGGCTGAAGTCGCCCTGCCGGTAGGTCCCCGCCTTGCGCGTGTCGATTACCACCAGCCCGCCGCGGTTGAAGTTGCCATACAGCGGCGACACCGGGCCGCGCAGCACCGTCAGCGAGTCGACTTCCAGCGGGATGACCACGTTCAGGTCGGCATAGCCATCGGCGTGCGACATCGCCTCGTTCAGCGGAATGCCGTCGATCACCATGCCGATGTCGCCGCCGTGGCCGCCGCCGGAAAAGCCGCGCAGCGAGATCGAGTCCGCCACGGCGCCCAGCCCGAGGCTGCGCACGTTCATGCCCGGCACCCACCGGAACAGCTCCTGCGGCTGCGCGACCTGCCGTTCGCGGATCAGCTCATGGTCGAAACCGCTGCCGGAGTAGGCGCTCGCAGTCGCGCCGCGCAGTGCCTGGCCCTTGACCACCACCGCTTCCAGCGACACCGCCTCGTCGGCCGCCGCGGGCAGACCCAGACCCGCAGCCGCCGAGGCACAGATGGCGCCGATCCACCGCCTCATCGCTCCCCTCCCCCTCACGCCGCGCCACTATGGCGTTACGCGGGGGGTGGCCGCTTGATTAAGAGCAATGGATCAAAACGTCATACTGGAGGTCGGGATACCTCAGGAGACACCTCAGACGCCGCTGCCGCCGAGCTCCACGTCCTCGACCCAGATGACCTCGCAGGCGCCGGCGCCGCTGTCGGTGCGGGTGCGCGAGGAGCGCCACTGCCAGCCGTCGGGGGCCGAGACATCCACCAGC
>Ga0209985_10002721_pt1 | contig 15703 bp, 13 predicted proteins | sample NOAtaG_FD_187305 | JGI IMG/M metagenome (GOLD analysis project Ga0209985, IMG submission 187305) | Freshwater lake microbial communities from Lake Erie, under a cyanobacterial bloom - NOAA_Erie_Diel6S_1000h metaG (SPAdes) (version 2) | ecosystem: Environmental > Aquatic > Freshwater > Lake ...
TGCCGTCGGGGCGCTCGGGGGCCAGGGGAACTTCGCCTACCGCGACAGCCGCGTAGACAATGTGGGCTTCGATGCGTGGAGCGTCGATTGGCCGGCCGTGAACGCCTCGGACATTTCGCCGGGACGGAACTTCACGCGGGCCGAGTATGAATCCGGGCAGCCGGTCGTGCTGCTCAACGACACCCTCAAGACCAAACTGTTCGGGGAATCCGAGCCCATCGGCAAGCAGATCACGATCAACGGCCGGCAGTTCACCGTGATCGGGGTCTTCAATCCGAAGGCCGGCTTCCTGCGCTCCCTCGAGGGGCGTGGGCCCGACACGCCGCGGGCCATCGTGCCGCTCATGACGGCCGTTCGCCAACTCGACGTAGGACGCCGAGGGCTCACGCTGCTCGTACGCCCGCGCAGCGGCGTGGATCAGGGCGCGCTCATGGACGAGGTCACGGCCGCCATGCGGGCCCGCCGCGGTCTGCGTCCAGGAGACCGGCAGACGTTCTACCTCATCGAGCAGGACCGCATCATGGACACCTTCAACCAGCTCTTCGGCGCCATCTTCGCCGTCGGGTTGGCCCTGTCGGCGGTGGCGCTGCTGGTGGGTGGCGTGGGCGTGGTCGCCATCATGATGATCTCGGTCACGGAGCGCACCCGAGAAATCGGCGTCCGCAAGGCACTGGGTGCCACGGCCGGGACCATCCGCTGGCAGTTCCTCGTGGAGGCCGCGACACTGACCAGCATCGGCGCCCTCATCGGGCTCGCCCTGGGGGCCCTGCTGGCGTGGATCATCCGCGCGAACAGCAGCATCCCGGCCGCCCTGCCGGTGAGCATCGTGGTGACCGCGCTGGTCGCCAGTGCCGTCACCGGGGTGGCCTTCGGGATGCTCCCGGCGCTGAAGGCCTCGCGCCTCGACCCCGTCGAGGCGCTGCGCTACGAGTAGGCGCGCGCCGTCATTCTCCCTCGGAATGGCGGCGCGCCGAACGGCGGATCAGGACCGTTCGAGGACCGTCACCACGATGATTTCCTCACCGGCGCGGAATGCCGAGCGCCGGACGGGCGCAGCCCCCGGGAGACGCAGCCGGTAGTCGTGCCCTTCGACGACGACGGGGAGCCCGAGCGTGCAGGGCTCAGGCAACAGGGCCTTGAGGTTGCCGCCGATCATGTTCGTCAGCTCGCCCAGGCAGTCGTGCAGGTCCTCCGTGCTCACGGCGGACCGGTCCATGCTGAACATGACCGTGGCGGCATGCCGGGCCATGGCTTCACCGCACTGCACCGCAATGGCCCCCTCCCAGGCGCCGTGGATCTGGATGATCCCGGCGTAGGTCTGCATCTCCCCCGTGGCGAGATGCAGCGTGTCGTCCAGTTCCACCGGCAACCCCAGGACCGTGTCCCAGACGGTGGCGACGATGTCCGCAATGGAATCTTCGAGGTGTGCCATCAGCGCTTTGCTCCTGTCGTGAGCTGCCGGTACGCCACGCCCTTGTCCACCTGCACGCGCTCGAACTGGTCGTCAATGCCGATGGTGGTTTCCGCGCCGCCCAGCATGAGATACGCGCCAGGGGCCATCAGCTGGCGGACGTTCCGCAGGATGCTCCGCTTCGTCTCGATGTCGAAGTAGATGAGGACGTTCCGCATCATGACGAGATCCATCTGCGGCATCGGCGGCCACTTCTCGATCAGGTTGAGTTCACGGAAATCCACCATCTTCCGGATCTCCTCCTTGATCACCCAATCCGCCCCGTCCTTCGTGAAGTACTTCACGAGGAGTGGCGCCGGGAGCCCGCGGTTGACCTCGAGCTGGCTGTACCGCCCGCTGCGCGCCTTGGCCAGAATGGCATTCGACAGGTCCGTGGCAATGAAACTGATCCGCCAGTCGCGGAGCTCGGGGAAGTGCTCCCGCATGAGCATGGCCACGGAGTAGGACTCCTGCCCGCTCGATGCCGCGCCGCACCAGATGTTCATCTGCCGCGTGAGTTTCCGCCGCGCAATGATATCGGGGAGGATGACCTTGCGAATCGATTCGAACGGATGGTTGTCCCGGAAGAAGCTCGTTTCATTCGTCGTCATCGCCTCGACGCACGCCCGGTGCATCGTACCGAAGGACGTCGAGGCCATGGACGACACGAACTCGTCGATGCCGGGGAATCCGAACTGGCGTGCGACCGGGCCAAGGCGCGACTCCACCAGATACTGCTTGCCGTCTTCCAGGATGATGGCCGAGCGGACCAGCACCAGCTGGCGGACCCACTCGAAGGTCTGCGGGGTCATCGGCATCAGTGGCCCACCCCGTGGCTCCGCAGCGCCCGCCGGGCCACCGTGGCCTCCACCCGCTCCCTGATGGCGTCGGCTATGGCCGAGAGCGGCAACACGGCTTCGGCAATGCCGGCGCGGGCCACGAAACCGGGCATCCCCCAGACGACGGACGATTCCTCGTCCTGGGCAATGACCCGGCCGCCCGTTTCGTGCACGAGCTCGGAACCGTGCAGGCCGTCCTGTCCCATGCCGGTGAGGATCACCGACAGCACGCGCCGTTCGTAGCAGGCGACGACCGAGCGGAGCATGACATCGACGGCGGGACGCACGGAATTTTCCGGAGGCGTCTGGGTCAGGGTGGCCACCACGTCGGTCCCCCGCTTCTCGAGCACCAGGTGATGGTCCCCCGGCGCCAGATAGGCCGTGCCGGGGCGCAGGACTTCGCCCCCGGCCACCTCGATCACGGTGATCTTCGAGAGCGCCGTCAACCGATCTGCCAGAAACTTGGTGAACAGCGGGGGCATATGCTGCGTAATGACGATCGGCACCGCGAGATTCGCGGGCAGCTTCGGCATGATCTCGACGAGGGCGTTGGGGCCGCCGGTGGAGCACCCGATGGCGACGATATCGATGTCCCCGTTTCCGGCGGTCGGGCGGTGGCGCACCGGCGCCGCCGGCGCCCCGGCCTCCTGAATGCGGGTGAAGCTCGGCGTCGGTCGGCCGACTCCACTCCCCGGGGGCCGGTCGTGCGCCGGATCCACCGTTCGGGTGTTGAGTGGCGTGAGCCGCGACGGACGCGGACGGGCCGAGGGCGGGACCAGCGCCGGGCGTGCGGGGGCATGCGCCCGGGCTCCCAGATGCCGGATCTTCGGGATCAGCTGCTCCCGGATCTTCTCCTGGGCGCCCGCCATGCTGCCGCTGTTCGATGGCTTGGTGACGTAGTCCGTCGCCCCCGCCGAAAGGGCTTCGAGGGTCGCCTGCGCGCCCCGCTCGCTCAGCGTACTGAACATGATGACCGGCAGATGGCGCCATTGCTTCCGGATCTCACGCACGGCCTCGAGCCCGTCCATCTCGGGCATCTCGATGTCGAGCGTGACGACATCCGGGGCCAGCTGCGGCAGCTTGGCGAGTGCGATCTTGCCGTTCGATGCGTGCCCCACCACCTCGATGTCCGCTTCCGCCGCCAACAGATCGGTCAGCATCCGCCGGATCACGACGGAATCGTCCACCACCATGACCTTGATCCGGGGCATCAGGCTCCGCTCGGCAGGAGGCCCAGCATATCGAGCTTGTCGCGCAGGATGTCCGGGGTGAACGGCTTCATGATGTACTCATTGGCTCCGGCCTCGAGGGCCCGCATCACCTGCGACATTTCCGTTTCGGTGGTGACCATCACGATCGGAACTTCCGCCCACCGCGCATCGGCGCGCAGTGCCTGCACCAATTCAAGCCCATTCATCTCGGGCATGTTCCAGTCCACGAGGGCCACGTCGGGGACGCCAGCCGTTTCAAGCTGCTGGAGCGCTTCGCGCCCATGGGCCGCATAGAGGGTCTCGATCCCCAGATCACCGACCATCTTGCCGACCAGGGCGCGCATGGCGCGGGAGTCATCGACGATCAAAGCACGCACGAGCGGTCTCCGGTACGCCGGTCCCGATTGCCCACCCCGGTGGGGCAATCGAAACCGGACTCAGAAATGGTATTTCGAAACAAGGGTCTGCAGATCAGTCGCCATCCGCGCCAGCTCCGAGGCCGCCCGCAGCGAATCGGCCGCGCCTTGTGACGTGGCAATCGCCGCCTCCGCCACCCCCGTGATGTTCTGCGCAATTTCGGCGGAGCCCTTGGCCGCCTCCATCACGTTGCGCGACATCTCGTTGGTGGTCGCCGTCTGCTCCTCGACCGCGCTCGCGATCGTGGTCTGGATATGCGCAATCTTGTTGATGATCTCGGAGATCTGGTGGATGGCCGCCACGGCCCCCTCCGTATCCCGCTGGATCGCTTCGATCTTGAGACTGATGTCCTCGGTGGCCAGCGCCGTTTCCCTGGCCAGCTCCTTCACCTCGTTGGCCACCACCGCGAACCCGCGCCCCGCCTCGCCAGCCCGCGCCGCTTCAATCGTGGCATTGAGGGCGAGCAGATTGGTCTGGGCGGCGATCGACGTGATGACCTTGATCACCTTGCCGATCTCGGCGCTCGAAATGCCCAACTTGGCCACGGTCCGGTTGGTATCCCCGGCCACCGCCACCGCGTGGCCGGCGACCGATGAGGCCTCGGCGGCATTGGACGCGATCTCCCGGATGCTCGCCGACATCTCGGTGGTCCCCGTGGCCACGGTATCGATGTTGCGGCTCACCTCTTCGGAGGCGGCCGAGACCACGCCCGCCTGCGCGCTGGTCTCTTCGGCCGTCGCACTCATGGAGTGGCTTGTGGCCGTCAGCTCCTCGGCCGCCGCCGAGAGGGCGCTCGCGTTAGTGGCGACAGTGGCGAGCATCTCGCGCTGCTCGGTGATGTCGGTGGCGTACTTGATGACCTTTGTCGGGCGGCCGTTGAGGTCGAGGATCGGGTTGTAGCTGGCGCTGATCCAGACCGTCCGTCCGCCCTTTCCGATGCGACGGAACTCCCCTTGTTGGGGCAGGCCGCTCCGGAGCCGATCCCAGAATGCCGAGTAGTCGGCCGATCCCGCATACTGTGGTTCCACGAACATCCGGTGGTGCTTCCCCCGGATTTCGTCGGACGTGTACCCCAATGAGGCAAGGAACAGGTCGTTGGCCCGAAGGATCGTCCCCTCGAGCGTGAACTCGATGACCGCCTGCACCCGGTTGATCGCGGCAATCTGCCCCTCGAAGTCCGCCTGCCGCAGCCGCTGCTGGGTCACGTTGATGGCAAACTTGACGACCTTCGTGACCTGGCCGGCCGCATCGAAGATCGGGTTGTAGGAGGCCTCGATCCAGACCTCTCGCCCCCCCGATCCGATCCGCTTGAACTCCCCCTTCTGGTACTGGCCGGCCGCGAGCGAGGCCCAGAAGCGCCGGTAATCGCCCGTCTCCGATTCCCCCGGCGGCATGAACATCCGATGGTGCCGCCCCTCGATCTCCTCGAGGCGATAGCCCATCGCCAGGCAGAAGTTGTCGTTGGCCGTGAGGATGGTCCCGTCAGGCGTGAACTCGATGATCGCCTGGACGCGATCGACGGCATCGAGTACCGCCCGCGCGGCCGACGCCTCGGCGCGCGCCTCCGCGAGTGCGGCGGTCACCGACGCATCGGGTTCCGTCGGGGCGGTGGCGTCGGCCCCGCCCCGGCTGCGCGCCGCTTTCCGCGGCGTCCCTGGAGAAGTCATGGCTGCTGGTCCGCTCTCAGACATCAGGACGGGATCGCGACCGCATGCTCCATCGCAGCGGTCCGGATCGGATCAAGCAGGAGCAGGAGTCGCCCCTCGAGCTTGTGCACTCCGGCGATCAGCTCACGGGCCACCCCCTGCAGGGTGTCGGGGATCCGTTCGAACGAGCGGGCATCCACTTCGATCACGTCGCCGATTTCATCCACCACCAGACTCACGGCGCCATCGTCCGTTCGGATCACCACGTTCATGACATCAGTCCCCGCCTCCTGCGGCGGCATCCCGAGCCGACGGCGCAAATCAATGGCCGTCACGATCTGCCCGCGCAGATTGATGAGCCCCACGATGGACGGGGGGGCCAGCGGCACCGGGGTGATCTCGAGCGGGCGCATCACCTCCTGCACCGTGTGCACATCGAGCCCGAGGTAGAGGTTCCCCACCCAGAAGGTGCAGACCTGCGTGATCTCAGCCATTGAGCAGCAGCTCCCGGGCCGGCGGGGCCTCGAGTTCGGCCACGAACTCCTCGTCCACCGAGCCCACGAGCGCCCGGAGGTCGAGGATGTCGGTGACCTTGTCCTGGATCACCGCGCTCCCGAGGATCGGCCCGGCCTTCCGCCGCCGCTGCAGGTTCACGGTGGTGTCGGTGACATCGAGGATCCGGTCCACCACGATCCCCACGTACTGGTCGGCAAAGGCGTACACGATGACCTGCAGGAGGTCCGACTGGGTCGTGGTATCCGTGACCCCGTCGAGGTGCTGCGCCAGCCGGATGAGCGGCATGATCCGGTCGCGATACTGCACCACCTCGAAGCGGCCGGTCCGCTCGATGCTCGCGGTCGGGATCTCCTCGAGGCGCGCGATCTCCGACAACGGCAGCGCCATGCGATGGTTGTCCCCATAGCCGAAGAGCAGCAGCGAGTGGGTGTCCTGACGCGCCGCCTTCTGCTCCGCCTGTTCGGCCAGCTGCCGGTCCCGCTCGCTCTGCAGGACGCCGGCGCGCTGCGCAAGGCCGTGCACATCGAGAATGAGGGCCACGTGGCCGTCCCCCATGATGGTGGCGCCGGCAAAGGCGGTGAGCCCCTTGAGCAGCTTGCCCAGCGGCTTCACCACGATTTCCTGCGTATCGCTGATCTTGTCGACCACGAGACCGAACTGCACCCCGTCGGTCTGGAGCACGATGATGTTGAAGGCCGCATCGGGCGCGCCCGGCTGCCCCGGCCACGGCGTCTGCTCGAGCCCCAGCGTGTGGTTCAGGTGGACCAGCGGGAGCAGCTTGCCGCGCAGGCGATAGACGGGCGCTCCGTAAATCATCTCGATGCGTTGCGCCGCATGCTCCGGCTCGAGGCGCACCAGTTCCACGAGGCTGACCTGCGGGATGGCAAACCGTTCCCCGGCCGACGACACGATGAGCCCCGGGATGATCGCCAGCGTGAGCGGGATCTTGATGCGCAGCGTGGTGCCGGCACCGATCACGCTCTGCACGTCGACCGTGCCCCCGATCTTCTCGATGTTCGTCTTCACCACGTCCATGCCGACCCCTCGGCCGGAGACGTTGGTGACCTTGGCCGCGGTCGAGAATCCGGGCGCGAAGATCAGGTGTGTCGCCTCCCGGTCGCTGAGCCGGATGGCGGCTTCCGGCGTCATCAGCCCCTTCTCCACCGCCTTCAGGCGGAGCTTGGCCGGGTCGATGCCACCCCCGTCATCAGTGATCTCGATGTTGACCTGCCCCCCTTCATGGAAGGCGCGCAGCAACAGGCGCCCCTCGGGGCTCTTGTCCGCCATGACCCGGTCGCGAGGCGACTCGATGCCATGATCGACCGAGTTGCGCACGATGTGCGTGAGGGGGTCCTTGATCGCCTCAATGATCGTCTTGTCGAGCTCCGTTTCGGCGCCCTCCATGACAATCGCGACCTGCTTGCCGCAGGCCACCGCGAGATCGCGCACGACGCGCGGGAACTTGCTCCACACGTTGCCGATGGGCTGCATGCGGGTCTTCATGACCCCTTCCTGCAGCTCGGTCGTGATGAGATTGAGCCGCTGCGTAGTGCCCACCAGCACCCCGTCCCGCATGGTGGTGGTGGCCTGCAGGATCTGATTGCGGGCGAGCACCAGCTCACCCACCAGATTCATGAGGCGATCCAGCAAACCGACATCCACGCGGATGGTGGTGTCTGCCACGGCCCCGCCCTTGAGCTCCTGCTGGACCTCGAGGGCGTTCTGCACGGCCGCTGGCGTGGCGGCCCCGCGGGCCACGAGAATCTGGCCCATCTTCTGCGCTTCGCCACCGGTCTGCTCCTCGATGGCAGCCACGACTTCCTCGCGGGCGGCCTCACCGCGGGTGACCAGGATGTCCCCGATGGGCGGCGGCGGATCACCGGGCGCCGAGGCGACCACCACGGGATCCGGCGGCGGGGGAGCGGACGCCGGTGGCGGAGGCACGTCGGCCGCCACGGACGGGACAGGCGTCCCCTCCGTCAGCGCCACCAGCGCGGCAATGAGCGCCGAGTGATCGGCGCTCCCCTCGGTCCCATCCTGCTCGATGTGCTGCAGCATGGAGCGCAAGGCATCCATGAGCGTCAGCAGCACCGAGACCATCTCGGGGGTGATCGTCCGCGAGCCGTCGCGCACCTTCGACAGCAGGTTCTCGCCGACATGGGCCACCGACTCGAGCGTGGAAAACCCGAGGAAGCCGCAGGTCCCCTTGATCGTGTGTACGCACCGGAAGACGCGCCCGATCAGCTCGGGCGTGCTTCCGGTCTGTTCCAGTGTCACGAGATCGCGATCGAGCTGGTCGAGCCCCTCGTAGCTCTCGACCAGGAACTCGCTTACGATATCGTCCATCTCCCCATCTGTTCCCATGTGCCCGCTCCGTGCGCCCGGAGGCGCTTAGCCGTTGCGGATGACCGCGAGGAACCGGTCGACTTCCTGCGTCAGCTTCTCCGACATCTGGGAGAGCTGATCTGCCGCCGAACGCATGTGCCCCGCCGCCTCCGAGGTGTCCCGAACCGCGGTCGACACGGTGGTGATCCCTTCCGTGACCTGCCGCGTCCCGATGGCCGCCTCGTGGATGTTGCGGTTGATCTCGTCGTTCGCGCCGCGCTGCTCCACCACGGCATCGGACACCGTCTTGGACAACTCGAAGACGCGGCGGACGGTTCCCCCGATGCCGTTGATGGCGTTCACCGCATCGGTGGTGGCTGCCTGGATCGCCGCCACCTGATCCTCGATCTCGCGCGTCGCCTCGCTGGTCTTGGAGGCCAGGTTCTTCACCTCGCTCGCCACGACCGCAAACCCCTTGCCCACTTCACCGGCACGCGCGGCCTCGATGGTGGCGTTGAGCGCCAGCAGGCGCGTCTGGCTCGAGATGTCGTTGATGAGCTTCACCACGCGCGAGATCTGGCTCGACGCCGTCGTGAGCCCCACCACCGTGCTGTTCGTCTGATCCACGGAGGTCACGGCTTCGCTCGACAGATCGCGCGTCTCCGAGGCCCGGCGCTCGATCTCGCTCACCGTGGCCGTGATCTCCTCGGCAGCCGCAGCCACCGAATCCATCCCCTTGCTCGCTTCCTCGGCGGCCGCCGCCACCGTGGAGCTGTGGATCGACGTTTCCGACGCCGTTCCCGACAGCTGCTGGGCGGTCACGCGCGCTTCGAGCGCCGACTTGGCCACCGCCTCCACGACGGCCTTGATGGCCGCCTCGAACTCATCGGCCAGGCGGAGCCGATCCGCAGCCGCCTGTTTGATGCTCTGGGCGCCGGCGGCCATCTGCTCGTTGGCCTTGTTGATGATCCCGGCGGCGTCCTTGTACGTCCCCAGCAGACCGCGGACCAGCACCCGGCGATAGAACTTCTGCTCCGAGGCGTGCTCCAGCGACGCCTTGGCCTCGCGGACGAACGCGTCCGAGAGGTCGAGCAGATGATTCACCGAAGTGGCGAGGCCGGCGAGCGGCCCCTCGGGCGGGAGGCCGAGGACGCGCACTTCAAGATCGCCGTTGGCAGCGGCGTCCGCGGCGCGCTGGATGGCGGCGACGCCGCTGCGATAGGCGGCGAGTTCGGCGCGAAGCGACTGGATCTCGGCGTCGGTGCCTTCGGTCCCTTCAGTATCGGGGGCAATGCTCTGGGTGGCCATGGTCAGGATATCGTGGTGGAAGGGGAGATCAGAGGGACCAGACCCATTCATCGTAGCTCTTGCCTGCCGACTGCAACGTGGACGCCAGCATCGCGCTCGAGGCCTGCAGCCCCTGGACGCGATCGGCATGCCGCCGCTCCTCCGCCAGCAGGCCGTCATACAGCGCCTCCGCCTGCTGCAGCTTGTGCCGGTCCGGCACACGGCGCATGGAGTGGAAGCCCACGATGGCCCCGTCCCGGCCGAACGAGGGCGTCATGTGCGCCAGCACCCAGTAGTTGTCGCCGGTTCGCGTGAGGTTGTTCACGTAGGCGAAGATCTCGCTCCCCGAGAGAATGCGGTCCCACGCCAGCTTGAACACGGCGCGCGGCATGGAGGGGTGCCGCAGCAGACTGTGCGGCGCGCCCATCAGCTCCTCCTCGGTGTAGCCGGAGACCTTCATGAACACATGGTTCGCATAGGTGATCTTCCCCGTGCGATCCGTCTTGCTGACGATGATCTCGTCCTCGTTGAAGTACACCTCACGCCCCGTGGGCGTGATCTGCGAGCGGGCGATGGCCATCGATGACAACCTCGAAGGGAGATGGAACGGGCGCTGACCCGACTTCGGGGGCGCGACTGACACGTGTAAGGTGTCGATGTGTCTTCGACTGCGCGACCCCTCGCGCGGTCACGTGAGACTGTGACGAAACGCTAAGACCGTACGGTCCTAATCCGATGTAACACCGGTGAGCGTGTCCGCAGATCAATACCCGCGAATGGCGAGGAACGCCTCCCAGAGCGGCACCGTGAGCGGAGCGCCAAGAATGGCCAGCTCCGCGACACTCAACGCGCCGATTACGGAGAGCAGCATCATGGCCTGCCGGCGATACGGCGTGGGACCACGCAGCGCCTGCACGACCGCACCAATCGTCCAGGTCAGGAGCACGGCGATGGAGGCCGGCAGCAGCCAGCTGTTCCGCACGGGCCCGAAATAGGACTCCAGATAGGCCAACGGCTCCGGGAAGAAGCCGCGCCCCGGATTCTCGACGCCAAGAAAGATGTTGACGCTGGCCACCTGATGCACCAGCCAGAACAGCGTGAGGGTCCACCACGCCATCCGGTTCACCCGCGCCGTCGTCACGCGCCAGGCCCACCCCATCACCGCGAGCATGGTCAGCTGGTACCAGAGCATGGAGGCCACGGCGCGGACGGCGAGCCCCCACCCCGGCGCTTCGGCCGGTACCGGAACCATGCGGGCCTCGGGGCCGACGATCCAGGCGCCGTAAAACGCCACCTGAACCCAGCTCCACAGAAAGGCCGCGCCGAGGAACGCCCGCCGGGCCCCGGAAGGCGTGTCCCGATCCCGTTCCAGCACCACGAGTGCGCCCCCCCAGAGCGCGAGCGCCGAAGCCAGCACCAACCCGAGGGTTCGCGTGGCGGCTGAACGCTCCAACGCGAAGATCGCTCCCGTGGCACTCCACCAGAAGCCCACGACCACGAACCACGAGCGTAGCGCCACACGCAGCGGCGTCTCCCGCGTGGCGATGTCCGTGATCGGCACCATGGCGGGATGGCGCACGCGCATCAGCGATTCAACCAGCAGCGCTGGCATCACCCGCCTTCCCCATTCGCCAGGACCATGGCGGTGCGTACCAACCCGCCCAACGCCTCGGCTGACGCGTCGGGGAGGCGGACGTAGCGCCCATGCATGGCCTCGGCCAACCGGCGCGCCATCGCGTCACCGCGTGGCGAGGTATCCACGAACAGCGACGCCACGCGCTGCTGCGCGAGCCGCGCGGCGCCAGCGAGCGCGTCCTGCTCGGCGCGTGGACGCCCGGGCGTCCCGTCGCGCGCGATGTTGGCGCGCCCATCGGTCAGGAAGACCACCAGAGGGGCACTCCCGCCACGGCGAGCGGCCAGCGCCTGCTCCAGCGCCGCGTCCATGGCATGCGCCATGGGGGTTCCCCCGCCGCCCGGCAGGGCGGCCAGCACGCGGCGAGCACGGGCCAGCGCACGCGTTGGGGGCAGGATGACCTCCGTACCCGACCCACGGAACGCCACCAGACAGACCCGATCGCGCCGTGCGTAGCTCTCGGCCAGGAGCCGTTCGATGGCGCCCTTGGCCTCCCCCAATCGGTGGATGGCCGAAGAACCCGACGCATCGACCACGAAGATGACCGTGGTACCCGTCTTCTCGATGAAGCGGCGGATCCGGAAGTCCTCGCGCCGGACCCGGACCCGCGCCCGGGACGGGGGCAGCGGCTTGGCCGGTGACGAGGCGCGCACCCGCTGCCACGGCGCCGCCGCGCGCAGCGTCTCGAGGAGGTGGAGCCGTGCCCCGCCGCGCGGAAGTCCGCTGCGGGCCCCGCGCGGGCGACCTCGCAGCAGATTCGGCGTCTCCTCCCCCACACGCCCCGCCGAGCCCCCTGCCTGCGCCCGGGCCAGCAGCTGAGCCAGCAGGCCAGCGGGGAGCGCCGAGGCCACGGCCTCACGAAGGAGTTCCCCGCCGTGCGCCTTCGGCTCGCCCGGGTCCGCCGACTCGTCAGGTGGTTCGGGCTCCGGCGGGGTGGCCTCGTTCTGGGGCGGTGGCTCCGGCGGCGGCGTGTCGACCGCCTCCTCCGGTGGAACCGGGAGCCGCGTGGCGCGGGGGGCGAGCACCAACTGCGCGGCCCGTTCGGCATCACTCTCCGATACCGCCAGACGTCCCCGCAGGGCGGCCACCGCCCGCGCACAGCGCAGCGCCAGCAGGACGGCGCGCACCGAGTCCACGCCGAACGCGTCGGCGGTTTCACAGAGTGCCCGAACCCACCCGTCGTCCACCGTGACGGTCGGCAGTCGCCGCCGCGCGTCCCGTACCTGCTGACGCCACTGGCGGTCGACCTCCGGGGCGTCCATGTCCCGCAGCTCCTCCATGGCGCGACCATCGAGGGCAATCACGAAAGCCACCCGGTCACGAAGCGCCGGGTGTACCAGTTCGTCCTCGACCGATTCGTCGAGCAGCAGCAGGCACACGCGAGCCCCATGCGTCTCGGCAATGCCCTCGCGCGCCACCTGGATGCTCCCCGTATCGAGTGCCGCAGCGAGCGCCGTCCGCCCGGCCACGGCCAGCCGCTCCGCCATGGGCACCACGAGCACCCCGCCATCGGCTGCGGCCAGCACCCCGCGCTCGGCGACCAATCGTCCCGTGGCCAACGTGGTCGCCAGATCCACGCCGCCATACAAGCGATCAGCCGTGATGCCAGCCGGCAGGCGACGCGACGGGGCCCCCTCGGGAAGCGCCGCGTGGAGGCGCTGCTGGTACGCCCGCGCCTGTTCGTGGTGCGGATGGTCAAGGACCACGCCGCCCAGCCCGTGCGGATCAACCGCGAGGAGGAGCGCCGTCAGCGCCCCGTTGCCGGGCAGGTCAGGCAACACAGGCGACATCGCCCCACAACTCGGCGATGGCGCGTTCCACGCGGGTCGTGGACCCGGCGTCGTCGAGCACATTGCGCCGCAGCCGATGCCGGAGCGCCATGGCGGCCACGCGTCGGAGGTGCTCGTCGGTCACCACGTCATCCCCCTCGTAGGCGGCGAGCGCGCGCGAGCTGCGCAGCAGCGTCAGTTCGCCACGCAAACCATCGGTGCCCAGGGTGGCGCAGAGGGCGGCCGCCCGCTCCAGCACGTCGTCGGGGACGGCCATGGCCTCGAGGCGCCCCCGCGCCTTCTCGATGCTGCGGCGCACCTTGCCGTCCGCCTTGCTCCAGTGGGTCATGAAGGCCGTCGGGTCCCGATCGAACGCGTCGCGCCGCTTGATCACCTCGATGCGCTGACTGATGCGATCGGGCGTCTTCACGTCCACGGCGAGCCCGAAGCGGTCCAGCAGCTGCGGGCGGAGCTCCCCCTCCTCCGGGTTCCCGCTGCCCACCAGCACGAAGCGCGATGGGTGCCGCACGCTGACCCCCTCGCGTTCCACGACATTCTCGCCGGTGGCCGCGGCATCGAGCAGCAGATCCACCAGGTGATCCTCGAGCAGGTTCACCTCGTCCACATACAGGAAGCCGCGATGCGCGCGCGCCAACAGCCCCGGTTCGAAGGCCTTTTCGCCCGTGGTCAGCGCGCGCTCCAGGTCGAGCGCGCCGACCACGCGATCCTCCGTGGCCCCAAGCGGCAGATCCACCACCGGGACCGGCGCGAGGATCGACTTGATGGTCGGGCCGGAAAGGGCCCGGCGCTGGCACTCATCGCAGCGCGAGCCATTCCCCTGCGGGTCGCAGCCGTATCGGCACCCGGAGACGACCTTCATCTGCGGCAACAGGCCGGCCAGTGCGCGGACGGCCGTGCTCTTGCCGGTCCCCCGGTCCCCGAAGACCATCACCCCACCGATCGAGGGGTCGATGGCCACCAGGAGCAGGGCCAGTTTCATTTCGTCCTGACCGACGATGGCGCTGAACGGATAAACAGGTCGCATGCGGAGAGTGGGACGAGACGGACGGTGGATGCTGCCCTTCCACCACGTTAGGATCGGGACCGGAGTGTCGCAATAGACTGACACTCTTCAGGTCGGATTGCTGTCCATTTTTCTTGACACTCCAAGCCCCCGACGATAACGTCGCCCCGTGACTCCCCCTGAGCAGGCGCTTTCGGCGCCCCCGGCCATGGCCACCGATCGCGGGCGGAGCGCCACCGCTGCCCCCGCCCTGGCCGCCACCCGTGAGCCGTCCGCCGGGGATATGCCGCCGCCGGCCTGGTACGAGCGGATCCGGGACCGATGGAACGCGCTCGTGGCACGGGACGATTTCCAGCGCTGGACCGCCCGGTTTCCACTCACGCGCCCCATCACGCGACAGCGCTCGAAGGCGCTCTTCGACATCGTTTCGGGGTTCGTCTACACGCAGACGCTGCTGGCCTGCGTGGAGTTGGAGCTGTTCGAGTACCTGAGCCACGGCCCCCGGACGGCCCGGGAGATTGCCGACCATACGGGCCTGTCGGAAGCCAGTACGTCACGGCTGCTCAACGCGGCGGCCTCGCTGCGGCTGCTCGTGCGCCGACGGCATGGGCGCTTCGCCATCGGTCCGCTCTCGGCCCCCCTCGTGGGGAACACCGGCGTCCTGGCCCTCATCCGCCACCACCGGATGGCCTATGCGGATCTCGCCGATCCAGTGGCCCTGCTCCGGAAGGGCTCCGCCAGCGAAACCGCACTGTCCAAGTACTGGTCCTACGCCTCCTATGATGAGGCACCGCAGCCGGATGCCGTCAATGAAAAGCGGGTGGCGGCCTACTCCGAGATCATGGCGGCCACGCTGCCGCCCGTCGCCCACGATGTCCTCGACGCATACGACCTGTCGCGCCACCGGTGCCTGATGGATGTGGGGGGCGGCGAGGGGGTCTTCCTGTCGCATGTGGCCGCGCGGCACCCGCAGCTCCAGCTGGCCCTGTTCGACCTCCCGGCGGTCGCGACTCGTGCCCAGGGGCGGCTCACGCAGGCCGGGTACGGCACGCGCACCACCTGCCATGGGGGGAACTTCCACGCGGATGCCCTCCCCACCGGCGCCGACGTGATCTCCCTCGTGCGTGTGCTGCTCGACCATGACGATGCCGCGGTGCTGGGGCTCCTCACGCGGGTGCGGCAGGCGCTGCCTCCGGGGGGCACGCTCCTGATTGCCGAAGCGCTGGCCGGCGCCCGTGGGGCGGAGACCGTGGGGGATGCCTACTTCGCGTTCTACCTGCTGGCGATGGGGAAAGGGCGCGCCCGTCGCCCCGAGGAGCTGCACCGGATGCTGCAACAGGCCGGCTTCCGCTCGAGCCGCGAGCTCCCGACCCGCTTCCCGATCCAGACCGGGCTGATCGTCGCGCACGTCTGATCACGCTGCGGCAGGAAAGTGGACCGAACGGTCCACCGGAAATCCCGAATCCGACCGTCAGTTTTCATTGACAGCCTGTGGTGTCAACCACACCATACAGGTGTGGAAACCCTCGCCGTCGTATTCGAAGAGCCGGAGCGGCTTGCCGTCCGTTCGCTGACGCTCGTCACCC
>Ga0209985_10002723_pt1 | contig 15700 bp, 10 predicted proteins | sample NOAtaG_FD_187305 | JGI IMG/M metagenome (GOLD analysis project Ga0209985, IMG submission 187305) | Freshwater lake microbial communities from Lake Erie, under a cyanobacterial bloom - NOAA_Erie_Diel6S_1000h metaG (SPAdes) (version 2) | ecosystem: Environmental > Aquatic > Freshwater > Lake ...
TGGTCTGATCATAGCGGCCTGCACACCCCACCACAGAACGCCCGCCATGAGCCCCCTGCCCCATCGCCATACCCTCAAGCGCAGCCTCGCCTTCATCACGGTGGCCAGCTGCCTGGGCTGGATGGCCCTGCCCGCATACGCCTCGGCCTCGGCCTCGCAAACGGCACCCACGCCAGCGCGGGCGTGCCCACCTCTGCTCAATCACACCCTGCCCCGGCTGCAAGACGACAAGCCACAGGCGCTGTGCCAATACGCCGGCAAGGTGCTGCTGGTCGTCAACACAGCCAGCTACTGCGGCTTCACGTCGCAGTTCGAGGGCCTTGAAGCCTTGAACGCGGCCTACGCCGCGCGGGGGCTGGTGGTGATGGGTTTCCCGTCCAATGACTTCCGGCAGGAAGACGCCGACGCCCGCAAAACGGCCGATGTGTGCTTCAACACCTACGGTGTGAAATTCCCGATGTTCACGTCCATCCGCGTGCGGGGGCCGGAAGCACACCCGCTGTTTGCGTCCCTGGCGCGCACCACCGGCCAATCACCCTCATGGAACTTCAACAAGTACCTGGTCGGGCGGGATGGCACACCCATCGCCCACTTTGGCAGCGGCGTGGGGCCTACCAGCGCCGCCGTCAAGGCTGCGGTGGAGAAGGCGTTGGCTGCGCGTTGAGCCAATACCCGGGTTGGACGCTCAAGCACGCCGCAAGGCGGCCGCCCAAGGCACCACAGAGCTGAGGGCAGCCAGCAGCAGCACCATGGAGGCGCCCGGGCTGTACAACTGCCCCGCAAGACCGGGGCCCACCATGGAGGCCAGTGCAAAGGCGGCGGGTACCAGCAGGATCGCGCGGCCTGAAGGGTCCTGCCGTGCGATGTGGGCGGCCTGCAGCACGCAGCCGCAGGTGAAGGCGAACTCCCACACCCAGGCACCTAGGGCGAAACGGGTAAAGCCCGACGCCGACGCCAGCAGGAGCAAACCGGCCCCGAGCAGCAGCAGCGCCGCAGCGTGCGCCCTGCGAGGTGACCAGCGCTCACCCAAGGCCCCCACGCTGAAGGCTGCAACACCGCCCAGCAGCTTGAGCACGGCAAAGACCAGGCCGGTTTGCGCCGGCTCCAGCTTCAGCCCTGCGCCCATGCGCTCCAGAAAAGCCCACAGCCCGATGTTGCCCGTGAGGTAGACGAAGAACACCACCAGGCCCATCCAGGCAGCCAGAGGTACGCGAGGTTTCTCAACAGCCGGCCCAACGCTGGAGCCACCTGCTGCACCCGCAGACCCTGAAGCCCCAGCGTTCATCCCTGTGGACACCACCGAGCGCGCGGGCACCCACCAGGCCGACAGGCCCAGCACCACCACCACCACGGCCAGCGCCGCGGCCGCGCCCAGGTACTGCCAGTGGGCGATGACCAGTGGCGGCAGCGCAAACAGCACGGCCGCGGTGACAGACAGCTCCACACCTTGGCGCACCCCGAAGGCACGGACCTTGTCAGGCAAGTCGCTCAAGATGCGCATGCCCAGGCAAGTCATGGTGGACGCAAAAAAGCCGATCAGGGCCCAGGCGACGTACTGACCCTTGAGATCGGCGGTCACCGCGCTCAACGCAAAGGAGCCCGCCGTGCCCAAGGCGCTGATCACCGTGAGCAATCGCCAATTCACCCGCTCAATCCACAGCGGGGCACCCAGCGTGCCCACCAGGTAACCGGCAAAGCACACCGAACCCATGAAGCCCACCGCCGCTGGCTCGAGCTTGAAGGCTTCAGCCAGGCTACCCAGCATCACGGGCAGTGAGTTGAAGGGCAGCCCTCCGATGGTGGAGGCGATGCTGGCGGCCACCATCACCCCCATCACCTGCGCGGGTGACAGACGGGGTGCTGCAGTCAGAGTGACGGGGGAGCTCATGTTCACCTCGCGAAACAGGCGTGACCGCTGCGTTCTCGGGCCGGCACTGCCGAATCAGACCCGTTCGCCCAGAACATGTTGAAGGGCTTCGACAAGCTCAGCCCAAACGGAGGGGCCACATGCAACGTTCACTCCGTCACATGTACAGGATGACGATGTCGTTCACCACCGAGGGGCGGTCCTGCCCCACCACGTGGGTGTCGATCTCCATGGTGAGCTGGGTGCCGCTCTTCACGCGCTCCACCGCCTTGACGCGGGCGCGCGCCCGGATGCGGCAGCCAGAGGGCACAGGCGTGGCAAAGCGCAGGCGGTCTGAGCCGTAGTTCACCATGTTGTTGAAACCGGTGACCTCCCAGTCAAGCGGCAGCGTCAGGCGGCTGACCAGCACCTGCACCAGCGCGCCGTGGGCGATGGTGGTGCCAAAGGGGCTTTGCGCGCGGGCTCGCTCGGGGTCGGTGTGGATCCAGTAGTCATCGCCCGTGAGCGCGGCAAATTGGTTGATCACCTCCTGGGTCACCGTGAACTCGTTGGACCAGGGCGTGAACTCCTCCGAGATGAGGGTGCGCAGGGCGTCGAGGTCGCGGCAGTCGATCTGGCGCTTGGGCGGTGCAGTGGAGGCTTCAGCCAATGCGGGCTCAGCTGGTCCCGCCACCGCAGCTTCCGCATCCGCCTTCATCACGCTTGGATGGGGCCCTTCCTCCGCGGTGAAGCGCAAGAGCGTCACTGCCCCGGGCCGTTCGTCGAACACGGCGCGCAGCCGCATCCCCACGCGCAGGTCAGCAGGGTCCACCCCCACGATGGTGGTGTTGAGGTGCGGACCTTCCTCCAACGCCACCACGGCCAGCAGCTGCGGCATCTCGTCGGTGAACTCGGGCAGTGTGGGCACGCGCGCCACGGTGAAGGTGTAGAGCGTGCCGCGGCCCGAGGCGGCTTGCCACTGCAGCTGACGGCTGCCGCAGCTGGGGCAATGGCTGCGGGGGAAGAACACCGCATGGCCACAGGCCTCGCAGCGCTGTATCCGCAGCTCATGCGCTTTCAGCCCATCCCAGAAGGGCTGGGACAGCGGCGTGGGGCGCGGCAGGGGTTTGTTCCAGGTGGTCATCTCACTGCCCTCCCCGCAGGATCAGCGCGCCCTGCTCGCTCATCACGCCGCCCGTGCCTGACACGTAGGCCAGGTCATGCCGTGTGAGTTGCCGAGCGCCTGCGCGGCCCTGGATCTGATGCACGGCCTCGATCACCTGCGTCATGCCGCCAGCCGTGCCGGTCTGACCGAAGCTGAGCTGGCCGCCATGGGTGTTCATGGGGAAGTCACCCTGGAAGGTGAAGTCATGCGCGCGCACGAAGTCCAGGCCTTTGCCCTTCTCGCAGAAACCCGCGTCCTCCAGCGTCAGCAGCACGGTGATGGTGTAACAGTCGTAGATCTGCGCCATGTGCACATCGGCCGGGCTCACACCTGCCATCGAGAAGGCCTTGCGCGAGGCAGGGCCAATGGGGGTGGCCAGCATGTCACGCGCATACGTGGGCGACTTGGTTTGGATGTGCTCGCCGCAGCCCACCACCTGCACCGGGCGGTGGCGCGCCGAGCGGGCAATGTCCTCGCGGGTGACGACCACGGCAGCGCCACCGGCCACGGGCATCACGATCTCCAGCATCTTCAGCGGCTCGGCCACCATGCGCGAGGCCAGCACGTCGTCCACCGTGATGGGTTGGCCGTGGAACATGGCGTCAGGGTGGTGGCAGGCGTTGAAGCGCTGGTGCACCGCAATGCGCGCGAGCGCGGCCTCATCCCAGCCGTGCGTGGCGGCGTAGCGCTGCGCGATCATGGCGTAGCCAGTGTTCTGCGCCATGTGGCCGTAGGGCAGATCCATCTCGGCCTCAGGCGCGCCAAAGCGCGTGCTGTGGCCGCCAAAGCGCGAGGCGCGCATCACTTCCGCAATGTGGTCGTCATTGGGCGCCGCCGGCGCCATGCGGGAGGGGATGACGCACAGCACGGTGTTGCACAACCCGAGCTCGATGGCCGCCGCCGCGCGCCAGACCATACCCACCGAACTGGCGCCGCCCAGGTCCACCACTTCGGCGAAGTCGATGGACACGCCCAGGTACTCCGCCGCCATGGCTGGCACAAACATGCCCGCCTCGTGGAACTGCGGCCCGATGGTGATGAGCCCGTCCACGTCCTTCAACGTGAGGCCCGCATCGTCCAGCGCCTGCAGGCCCAGATCGGCCACCTGCTCCAGGTGAAACATCCTTGGCGCGGTGGCGTACTTCTGCGGCTTGTACTGTGCCGCCCCCACCAGCGCCGCCTTGCCTTGCAGACCCATGGCGACCCTTCAATAAAGTGCTGTGCCATCTTGCCAGCCGGCCTTCGCACTGGCCTCGTCCGGCGGGACTATCCAGGCCCGCTGCCTCTTGCGCTGAAACGAAACAGGGGCCCCGAAGGACCCCTGACCTTGGACAGCGTGGACCGCGGCTTACCAGCGATAGGTGAAGTTCGCGCCGTAGGTGCGCGGGTCACTCCAGAAGGCTACCTGGTAGAAACCGGAGATGTCCATGTGGGCGACGGTCTTGCGCTGGTTGAGCGCGTTCTTGACGAACAGCGAGAACTCACCCTCGCCAGGACCGCCCAGCTTGATGCTGCCCAGTTGCAGCCGCAGGTCTACCATGGTCAGCGCAGGCATCAGGGACTCGGCCGCCGAATTGCCCACGGTGGCATTCGCCGCCTTGGCATCGATCACACCGGGATAGGTGTAGCGCTCAGCCACGTAGCGTACGTCAGCAATGCCGCGCAAGGGCATCTTGCCAATGTTGCCCAGGCGGGCGTTGGTCGTCACGCTGAGAGTGTGACGGGGAGCACCTGATACCACGGAGTTGCTTGCGGCATCGATCGGCTGGTTGGTGGCCGACAAAGCCTTGTATTCCTTGAACTTGGCGTCCAGGTAGCCGTAGGCCAGCGAGTAGCGCAAATCCGAACTGACGCTCCACGTAGCATCCAGCTCGATACCCTGCGTCTGCATCTTGCCCGCGTTCAGGATGGTGGGCGAGATCGATCCGGCTGGCAGCAGCGACAGCTGGAAGTCCTTGACGTCCATACGGAACACGTTGGCGCTGTACTGCAGCTTGCCGCGCATCGCCGATCCCTTCAGACCCAGTTCATACGAAGTGGACTTCTCGGGGCCGAAAGGCTTCACAGGGGAACTGCCGCAGGCCGCGCCCGTGCAACCTGCAGGCGTGACTGGCGCTTCGGCGGGGAAACCGCCGCTCTTGAAGCCGCGCGCCATCCGAGCGAAGACGTTGGTGTCCTTGTCCAGGCGATACAGCAGGTTAACAGTGGGGGTGAATGCGGACCAGGATTCTTCGCCCCGCAGATCCACCGTGTTGGCACCCTGCTGGACGAACTGCGCGTTGGTGCCATATCGCCAGGCGTACACGGTCTTGGTTTCCTCGGTGAAACGTCCCCCAAGGCCCAGGCTCAGCTGCTTGCCCAGATCCATGTCGATCTGCCCGTAAACCGCCTTGGCATCGGTGGTCACGTTGAAATTGGCCGTCTGGTACCGGGGCACGTTGGGGTGGAAGGACAGCAATCCTCCGCCCTGCTTCTGCAGCGTGGTGCCGTCGTCCTTGAAGAAGTACGCCCCAGCCACCCAGCGCAGACCGCCAGTGCCGCCCACCACCTGCAGTTCGTGGGACTGCGTCTCGTAGTCGGTGGCGCGCTCGCCGCTGAAGACGAACACGCTCGTCCCGTCATAGTCGGCGCTGTCGCCGTAGTCCATCTTCCGGATTGAACCGATGTACTTCAAGGTGCCGAGGGCTCCGGCCGGGATCTCAGCCTGGACCGTGTGACCTTCCACCTTCATGCGTTGGTACGGCGTGGCGATATTGCTGTTGCCTGCGATCGAGGTCGGATAGTTCGGGCTCTCGGCACCGCTGGCTCGCAGTGCGGGGCCAATACCCGGCGTGGGGAACACGCAGTTCGTCGACCCCGGGGGGTTGAAGGCCAGGCAACCCGCGTTCTGGAAGGCAAAGGTGTTGCCACCAATCTGGGTCATTGGCGAGTACAGGGAGCCGTACCCGCGGCTGTTGATCAATGAGCCGGCCGACGGCGTCTCGTTGATGTCGGTGTGGTCATAGGCATAGTCGATCGTCACGCCCTTGGCTGGCTGTGCGCGCACGGCCAGGCGGGCGGATTGACGGTCACGTGAGCTCCAGGCCTCGCCATTGGGGTTGGCGATGAAGCCGTCCTGCTTTTCAGAACGTACGGCAGCTGAAGCGCTGAAGATGCCGGCTTGCGGCAGATCCACGCCCAGACGGCCCACCACGCGGCCGAAATTGCCCACCTCCAGCGTTGCCGAACCACCAAACACACCGCTGGGCTTGCGGGTGACAAAGTTGATGGCACCTGCGGCCGTGTTGCGGCCGAACAGCGTGCCCTGCGGGCCCCGCAAGGCCTCCAGACGGGCGATATCGACGATGTCGAACAACGCGCCCTGGTTCTTGCCCACAAACACGCCGTCCACATAGATGCCCACAGCGGGATCTGACCAGATGGAAGGCTGACCAGCGGCCATGCCGCGCATGCCCACAGCGGCGATCAGGCCGGACACTGGGGCCTGGGTCATGTGCAGGTTGGGAATGGCGCCCGTCAGGTCGGAGGCCGACTCGATACCTCGCTCCTCGAGCGCCGCGCCTGAGATGGCCGTGATGGCCAGCGGCACGTCCTTGATCTTTTCCGAGCGCTTCTGGGCGGTCACTTCCACCACCTGGGTGTCGGCGGCGGCCTGCTGCGCCATAGTCTGCTGGGCGTACACCAGTGCCAGCGCCAAGGGCAGCATCTTGAATGCCGGGCGGATTGCGGAGTGCTTCATGATCGGTTGTCTCCTGTGTTGATCACGTGGTCATGTGAAGAGGCGAAGCCCGGGTGCACCCCTGCGCACCCCTGGTCATCAGACACCGCAAGCGTAGGAACGCAGGGTGGGTGGAACATCGTTCAAGCGGACTAGCGGAAAACACGCGTCTGATCGGCACCACAGCGCGCGGCTGGCGAGCACTTGGGTCATGACCTGGTCGACACCTGCACTTGAGCGGCAACCTCAGGCAATGCGGGCCTTCATGAAGGCCTCACGCAGCGGTGGCTTCAGGGCCTTGCCCGCGGGGTTGCGGGGCAGCGGCTCGGTGCGCAGCAGCACGTGCAGCGGCACCTTGTAGGCGGCCAGATGCTGCGCCGCGTGGCGGCGGAGTTCTTCGGGCTCCGGCTGACTGCCGGGGCGGGGTACCACCTCGGCCACCACGGCTTCACCGGTGGTGGCGTCAGGCACGCCATAGACGGCCACCTCCAGCACTTCAGGGTGCATCATCAAGCAGGACTCCACCTCCGCTGCAGCGATCTTTTCGCCATTGCGGTTGATGACATCCTTGATGCGGTCCACCACGCGCAGCAAGCCGTGCTCATCCAGCAGGCCCACATCGCCCGTGCGGAACCAGCCGCCCTGCAGCGCGCGCGCTGTGGCCTCGGGTTGCTGCCAATAGCCCTGCATCAAACTGGCACCGCGCAGCCAAATCTCCCCAGCCTGGCCGGCGGGCAGGCTCTGCCCCTGCTCATCCGCAATGCGGCACTCCATGAGGGGGGAGACGGCGCCAGCCGCATGCGGTGATTGCTCAAAGAGCATGCCCGACGCCGCGGCGCCCACGCCGTTGGTCTCGGTCAGGCCGAAGCCGATGCCGGTCATGGTGCTGGCCATGTGACGGCCCACCTGGTCGATCAGGCGCTGGGGCATGCCCGCACCGCCAAACCCCAGACCCCCCAGGCTGCGGGCAGCGCCCGCGCGGTCGAAGCCGGGCAGCTCCAGCAACTGCAGCACCATGGACGGTGCGCCATTGAACTGGGTGATGTGCTCGTCGCGGATGAGCTCCAGGGCCCGCGCCGGGTCCCAGCGGCGCATGAAGACCAGGCGCCGGCCATGGCGCAAGGAAATCAACAACTGCGCGTGCAGGCCGCTCACGTGGAACAAGGGCACCGCCGTCAAGGTGGTGGGGGCAAAGCCGCGCTGCATGAAGCCCGCCATCGCCTGCGGAGACGTCATGGCGGAAACCGCACCAATGAAGTCGATGTTGAACAGGGCCTGGCACACCGCGCGGTGGCTGGAGACCACACCCTTGGCCTCCGACGTGGCCCCAGAAGTGAACAGGATCAGAGCGGGGTCTTCGGGGCGCGGCGTGGGCGCCTTTGCTGCCGGCCCCCCGGGTGCCGTGAGCGCCTCCAGGGTGTGTGGCGCCGTAGCCTGCTCGATGGATTCGACCACCACCACATGCGCCACCAGCGTGGTGGCGGTGCTGCCAAGGCGCTGCAGACGAAGCGTGTCGGCCACGAGCACGCGAGGCGTGGTGAGCTTCAGGGCCGAAGCGAGTTCGTCATGCAGGCCATAGCTGTTCAAGGGCACGGGCACGGCGCCCGCCAGCGAGGCCGCCACAAACGCTACCGCCCACTGCGGGCAGTTGCGCATGGCGATCGCCACCCGGTCACCGGGCTGCACGCCCAGCGTGTGTTGCAGGTGACCTGCCAGGGCGCCAGCGGCCGCGAAGAGCCTGTCAAAACTCCAGCGGTCGCCCTCCTGGACGATGAACTCTTTGGCCCCGTGCGCGCGGCCCGCGTTCAGCAGGGCCGGCAAGTGCGGAAAGGCATTCTTGAAGGCTTTGAAGCTTTGGCCGTCAGCATCGGTGAGCTCCACCAACTCGAAAGGCGAGCCCGGCGCAGTGAGCCCTGCGCGGGTCTTGGCAAAGCCCTCCAGGAAGGACGCCGCGGGGGCAGCAGGATCGGTAGACATGTCGAGCTCCCTTGAAGTCGAAACGGTTCAGTTCGTCACGCGCCTGTGCCCATACGGCCCCAGGTCGCAGCTCTGTCAAAAACCCTTGAGGGCCGCATAGCGGTCCCGGTGGAAGGTGGCGTCGCCGAGGGTCTGGGCCAGCACACGGCCGCGCTTGAGGTACAGGCCCAGGTCGTACTCCGCCGTCACGCCGATGCCGCCATGCATCTGCACCGCCTCGTTGCACACCCGCTCGGCCAGGTCGCTGGCACGGGCCTTGGCCAGGCTGGCCAGCAAGGGCAGATCAGGCGCGTTGCCATCGATCGCCTCGAAACCCGCCATCACCGCGCTGCGCAGCAGCTCGATGTCGCAGTACAGGCGCGCGGCGCGGTGCTGCAAGGCCTGGAAACTGCCGATGGGCACGTCGAACTGGATGCGCTCTTTGAGGTAGGCCAGGGTGCGGGCGAAGACATCGTCCACCAGGCCCAGCGCCTCGGCCGACAGGCACAGGCGGGCCCGGTCAAGCACTTGGTCCAGCGCGGCCTCGGCGGCTGCGCCCTGAGCCAGGCAGGCCTGCGCATCGATTTGCACGCCGTCCAGGTGCAGCCGGCAAGTGGGCCGCTGGTCCAGCATTTGTATGGGCTCCACCGTCAAGCCGGCGGCTCCGGCTGGCACGAGGAACAAGCCCAGCCCGGCGCCTGGCACCTGGGCGCTCACGACATAGGCATCAGCCCCCAGGCCGTCCAGCACCAGGGTTTTGGTGCCGTGCAGTTGCCAGCCCTGCGCATGAGGCTGAGCTACGGTCTTTGCCTGATGGGGCGCGTGCCGGCTGCGCTCATCCACCGCCAATGCCAGGCGTGCTTCTCCAGAAGCCAGGCGGGGAAACCAATGCGCTTGCTGCGCTTCAGAACCACAGGCCATCACGGCGCCGCCGCCCATGACTACCGAGGACAGCAGCGGCGTGCACGCCAAATGGCGGCCCAGCGCCTCGAACACCAGGCCCAGGCCCTGCCAGCCGAAGTCCAGCCCGCCATGCGCCTCGGGCAGCACGGCGGCAGTCCAACCCATCTCGGCCACTTGCCGCCACAAGTCCTGGTCAAAGCCATGGGCATGGCGTGCCGCCACCGTGCGCCGCCAGGCCGCCGGTCCGGCTTGCTCGGCGAGGAAGGTCTGCGCAGCCTCGCCGAGCTGGCGCTGCTCGTCGTTGGGCAAGAGATTGACGGAACGGCTCATGCCGCACCCCCTGCCGGCAAGCCCAGAACGCGGCGCGCGATGATGTTGAGCTGCACCTCAGAGCTGCCGCCAGCGATGGTGTAAGTCTTGGACAACAGCCACGCGCGAGCCACGTCCTGTGACGGCGGGTGCGGGTTATCCTCGGTCCACTGCAGGCCGTCAGCACCCAGCGCGCGCATCAGCAGTTCGTACTTGGCCACCTCCTGCTCGGTCTGCACGAGCTTCATGATGGAAGCAGGGCCGCTGACGTCCTGGCGCGCCAGGGCTTGGGCTTGCACGCGGCGGTGGGTGAGCGCAAAGGCGTGGGCATCCATCATCACGCTGGCCAGCTGGTCGCGCAGCGCCGGCTCGCGCAACTGCCCTTGCTCGTCAAAGAGATGCGGGCGGGCCACGTCCAGCGGGTCGTGCGACGGCGCACCCCCTTCGGTGAACTTGCTCATGGCGGCGCGCTCGTGGGCCAGCAGCTTCTTGGCCACGCCCCAGCCGCCGTTCAGCGGCCCGACGAGGTGGCGGCGCGGCACGCGCACGTTGTCGAAGAAGACGGCGCAGAAGCTCGACTTGCCGCTGATGAGCTCGATGGGCTTAACTTCGATACCCGGGCTCTTCATGTCGATGAGCAGGAAGCTGATGCCCTGCTGCTTGGGCACGGTGGGGTCGGTGCGCACCAGGGCATACATCCAGTCGGAGCGGTCGCCGTAGCTGGTCCACAGCTTGGAGCCATTGACCACAAACACGGCATCATCGCCCTCGCCTTCCAGGCGGGCGGCCGTCTTGAGGCTGGCCAGGTCAGAGCCCGCATTGGGCTCGCTGAAGCCCTGGCACCAGCGCACACGGCCCTGCGCCATCGGCAGCAGGTGCTCCCGCTTCTGGGCCTCGGTGCCCAGTTCCAGCAGCACGGGCGCCAGCATCCAGATGCCCAGGTTGTACTGGGGCTGGCGGCAGCCCAGGCGGCGCATCTCTGCTTCCAGCACGCGCAGTTGGCGCGGGGCCAGGCCACCACCGCCATAGGCCACCGGCCAGTCTGGCGCAAACCAGCCCTTGTCGCGCATGCGATCGAACCACAGCCGCTGGTCGTCGGAGGTGAAGCTCACTTCAGAGCCGCCCCAGACCATCTCCTCGGACGTGATGGGCTGGCGCATGGCGGCGGGGCAGTTCGCCTCCAGCCACTGGCGCACCTCCTCGCGAAACAGGTCCTCGTTCATCGTGTCCTCATGCGGCCCGTTCGCGGCGGGCAAGGGTCTTCAACAGGTAGGGCTCAGGCATACCGGTACGCCCCTTGCGCATCCACCGAGCGGGCGATGTGCCCTTGCCGGAGCAACCAGTTCAGGTGAGCCAGGGTCTCACCCAAAGCCAGGATTTCGTCCATGGGGCCGCGCAGGCGCGGGTACAGCGCCGACATGGCCTGAGCAGCGGTGCAACCGCCCTCCTGCCGCCCCTGGATGAGGCGCTCGCCCAAGCGGTCCAGCGTGCGGCGGTGGTGCCAGCGCAGCATGCGCGTGCGACGGTGCACCCCGCGGAAGACCTCGTCGTGCGAGGGCAGCACCAGCGTGTCTTCGGGCAGCGCGTCCAGACGGTCCAGCGACTCGAACCAACGTGCCAGGGGGTTGGCTTCGGGCTCGGTGGACGAGACCATCAGGTTCGAGCTGATACGGGGCAGCAGCTGGTCGCCCGCGATCAGGATGCGCCGCTGCGCATCCCACAGGCAAGCGTGCTCGGGCGAGTGGCCCTCGCCCACCAACACCTGCCAGGGCCGGCCGTCCAGCATGAAGGTCTCGCCATGGCGCAGGCGGCAGAAGGTGGCAGGCGGCTTGGCCGCAAAGCGGTCTTGCCGCAAGGTGTCGAAGTGGTGCTGCGCGCGCTCTTCGGATTCGCCAGCGCGTTGGTAGTAACGCTTCTGGTGGGGCGGGATCTGCGGCGGCGCGGGTGCCCACAGGGTCCGCAGGGTGTGGAACTCCCCCAGCGTCATCCACAGCGGGATGTCAAAGCGCTCCTGCATCCAGGCCGCCAGGCCCGCATGGTCGTAGTGGAAGTGGGTACACAGCAGGCCGGTCAGGCGCGCGCCTTGCAGCGCCTGACTCACCAGGCGTTCCCACAATTCGCGGGTGTGGGGCAAGGACAAGCCGGTGTCCACGGCCAGCCAGCCGTCACCGTCGCGGATGAGGTAGACGTTGATGTGGTCCAACCCCATGGGCATGGGCATGCGGGCCCATAGCAAGCCCTCGGCCACCTGCACCACGCTGCCATCAGCAGCGGGCGGCGCCAATGGGAAATCCAGCTCCAGGCTGGTCGGCCGAGGCCCAGGGCTGAAGCTGGCCAGCGGGTCTGCGGGAGCTTCCGCCCTGGCGCCCGCCGAAGAGATCTCGGGCGCCTCGTGGGCCTCCTCCGGAGCCTGCGTCAGGTCGTGGGCGATATCCGGATCAGCCTCAGGGTGGCCCAGCTCCGAGGGCTCAGCCACCCAAGGCCTCCTGCAGCCGGGCTTCGGTCAGCGGCAGGTAGCTCCCGGCCGACTCCACCCGCACGAAGAGCGGGTCGGTCACGCGCACGATGTCGAAACCTTCGCGCTGGAGATCCACCTTGCGCAGCTTGTAGTTGCCGGTCATGTCGGGCTCGGGCGACACCCGCACGAACACCGGCGCGGCGTAGCGCGGCAGGCGGGCCGAGGCATAAGCGTGGAAGGCTTGGGGGTCGAAGCTCACGCCACGCTGCATCACCACTGCAGCCATGCCGGCGCGACCTTCATGGCCAGGCACCTGCACGCCATAGACCGTGATGGCCAGCATGCCGGGGAAGTCGCCCAGCACATCGGCCACCTCGGTGGTGGAGACGTTCTCGCTCTTCCAGCGGAAGGTGTCACCAATACGGTCGACAAACCAACAGTAGCCGTCAGCGTCGCAGCGCAGCAGGTCGCCGCTGGACCACCAGGCGTCTCCCGGCTCGAACACGTTGCGCAGGATCTTGCGCTCGGTATCCGGGGCGGAGGTGTAACCCTCGAAGCGCCCGGCCACGATGTCGGGGTACGCATGGATCTTGCCGATGGCCTCGCCGGGCTCGTCCACTGCCGCGAGCTGCAGGTAGCCGTCAGCGCCGCGCGGGTGGGTGCCAGTGTCGGCATCAAAGCGCACCAGCCGCAGGTTGGTCTTTTCCCAGAACGGAATGCGCCCGCAGGAGCCGGGGCGGTTGTCCAGGTTCAGCGTGTTGGTGTTGGCCTCGGTGCTGCCCCAGCCCTCGAAGATGCTCATGGGCCCGTAGCGGCGCACCCACTGGTCCCAAATTTCAGGCGCCAGACCAGCGCCCACCATCTTGCGCAGCGGGTGTACGGCGTCGTCGTCTTGCGCGGGATGGCTGAGCAAGAAGCGGCAAATCTCACCCACGTACTGGCACACCGTGATGCCGTGCTGGCGCACGTCCGGCCAGAACTCGCGACGGCTGAACTTGCGCCGCAGCACCAGGCTGGCGCCGGCCGCCACCGCTGTGGCCGTGGCCGAGAGCGAAGCGGCACCGTGGTACAGCGGCAAGAAGCAATAGAAGCGGTCCTGCGCGCCGATGTCCATGGTGATCTGCATGACATCGGCCGTGATCAACCACCGGGCGTGGCTGATCACCGCGGCCTTGGGCAAGCCGGTGGTGCCGGAGGTGAAGATGTAGACCGCGGGGTCGCCCGCGGTGAGGCCGGTGCGCCAAGCGGCAGGGGGTGTCTCGGGGGACGCGGCGTGGGCCAGGGCCTGCAGGTCCAGGGCGCAACGGGCTCGGGCTTGCGGGCTCGCGGGCCGCTCGGTATCGGGCCACAGCCACAGCGGTGGCAGGAACGGCGGCGCCGCATCCTCCGTGGCACTGGCTCCTCCGCTGTCGTCCAGGGCTTCAAACAGGCCCAGACACTCCTCGCCCACGATCACCCGAGAGGCCGCAGTAGCCGTCAAGGCATGGCGCAGCGGCCGGCCGCTGACATTGGTATTGAGAAAGGCCGCCACGGCGCCCAGTTTGGCGAGCGCAAACCAGGCCTCCAGGAAAGCCGGCCGGTTCTCCATGCACAGCGCCACCACATCGCCGCGCTGCACACCCAAGCCGCGAAGCGCATGGGCAGCCTGGTTGATGCGCTGGTCTACCTGGACGTAGCTCAGCGTCTGCGCCCCATAGACCAGGAAGGGCCGGTCCCCATGCTGCGCCACGATGGATTCGAAGCGCTCGGCCAAGCCCTCAGTCTGCGAGGCGCGGTGGCGCATGGCCGCGCCGGAGCGCCTGTCCAGCTTGGCCTGCGTCACTTCACGCGGCACGATCTCCAAGCTGCTGCCCTTGACCCGGGTGTCCATAACTGCCTCCCCTGTCGTCGCTCTGGCTGGCTGCTGCGGGTGCTCAGCGCACCGGCCGTGGCAGCTTCAGGCCGAACTGCGCGATCAGCTCGCGCTGGATTTCGTTGGTGCCGCCACCAAAGGTGTTGATGGTGTTGGCCCGCACTTCGTACTCCAGTTCGCCCAGGAGCAGCGCGGCGGCAGAACCGGCACGCACCAGCCCGTTGGCGCCCACGATATCCATCAGCCGGCGCAGGATCTCCACCACGCTCTCGCTGCCGTAGACCTTGGTGGCCGAGGCCAGGGCCACGTCCATGCCACCGGCTTCCAGATCGGCCGCGATGCGGAAGTTGATGAGCCGCATGGCCTCCAGGCGGGTGACGCATTCGGCCAGCGAGCGCCGCACCCAGGCTTGGTCCATCGCCCGGCGGCCGTTCTCGTCCACCGCCCGGGCCCAGTCGAGCACGCGGCGGAAGGGGCCGAAGACCTTGTCAGACCAGGAGCCCAGGCCCAGGCGTTCGTGGTTGAGCTGGGCGGTGATGAGCTTCCAGCCCCCGTGCAGCTCGCCCACCAGGTTGCCGGCTGGCACTTCCACCTGGTCGTAGTAGGTGGCCGAAGTGGTGTTGCCCACGGTCTCGATCAAGGTGTGCGAGAAGCCCTTGGCCGAGGTGTCCACGATGAGGATGGACACGCCCTTGTGGCGCGGCAGGTCCGGGTCGGTGCGGGCGGCCAGCCAGACGTGGTCGGCCGACTCTACACCCGAGGTCCAGAGCTTGTTGCCGTTGACGATGAAACGGCCGGTGCTGAGGTCACCCTCCAGCCGAGCCTGAGTCTTGAGCGTGGCCAGGTCCGAGCCGGCGTCGGGCTCGGAGTAGCCGATGGCAAACACGAGCTCGCCCGCGGCGATGCCCGGCAGGTAGCGCGCCTTTTGCGCGGCCGTACCCGACTCCATCAGCGCCGGGCCCACCGTACTGATGGTCACAAAAGGCAGCGGCGCGCCGGCGATGTTGGCTTCTTCGAAGAAGATGAGCTGCTCAGTGGCGGCGTAGCCCTGGCCGCCGTGCTCGCGCGGCCAACCCACAGCCAACCAGCCATCGGCGCCCATCTGCCGCACCAGGCGGCGAAACAGCGTACCCCCCTCGGCGCCACGCAGTTGCACGCGCAGCTCGGGCGTCATCAGGCCGTTGAAATAGTCGCGCACCTGCAGGCGCAGGCGGTGTTGTTCGGGGGTGAGGTCGATGAACATGGGTTGACGGGCGGTGGCCTTCAGGCCCGCCCGAGGATGAGGCCGCTGGTGGGCACACCGGTGCCGGCCGTGACCAGCACGTGCTGCACATCGGCCACTTGGTTGACGGCCGTGCCGCGCACCTGGCGAACCGCCTCGGCGATGCCGTTCATGCCGTGGATGTAGGCCTCGCCCAGCTGCCCGCCGTGCGGGTTGAGCGGCAGGCTGCCGCCGCGCGCATGGTGGCCAGCGCGGATGAAGTCCTTGGCCT
>Ga0209985_10002733_pt1 | contig 15665 bp, 25 predicted proteins | sample NOAtaG_FD_187305 | JGI IMG/M metagenome (GOLD analysis project Ga0209985, IMG submission 187305) | Freshwater lake microbial communities from Lake Erie, under a cyanobacterial bloom - NOAA_Erie_Diel6S_1000h metaG (SPAdes) (version 2) | ecosystem: Environmental > Aquatic > Freshwater > Lake ...
GTCTTCCTGGGTGCATGTGCCAGACTCACATGTGAGCGTGGGTGATGATCGCGAACGCTGCGCCGCTTGCACCAAGAAGCACGGCCCCGCGCAGGCGATGCCGGGGTATGTGACGCACTTGGTGCAAAGCGTGGTTCCTGATGCCTAACGCCAGCTTTTAAACGGCGGCCGTAGGCCGTCCGCTTGAAGCGACAGTTAGGGCGCATTGTTGACAAACGAAAGGAAAGACGATGAACGAGAAAAGCTGTGTTGGCTGCAAGTTCCTGTACTCCGAAGGGCAGGGATACAGCAACTACACCTGGGAAGACAACGAAGTGCGGTGCGCCAAGGACAAGAACCCGAACCTGCCTGCGCCGGAAGGCTGCGATTGGACGCCGCAGGGAGACAACTGGCCGAAGACGAACGCTTCGCGGTGCGAGTTGTACGCGCCCGGCGAAATGGTGAAGCTGGACGTTGACGGCGAAAATGGCCCGGCCACCTACACGCAGGACGAGGAAGCGATTGCCGCGATCTGCGAACACAGCGGGCGCGGGCGCACCGGGCTTGATGCCTAACGCCGCCTTAACCGGCGCCGAAGGCGTCCGAGTTGAAGGCACAAGTTATACGTTCTGATGGAGGATGAAATGTACGACGTGATTGCAGTGAATATGATCACACACAAGGTGCGAATGCTTGGTGAGAACAAGACCGAGCGCAATGCGGACGCCATTGAGATGATGGCGGTTGCGCGCCTTGGCTGCGACGAGGAATTTTTCACGAAGACGCCAACAGGAAAGTACAAGGAAGGCGACGAGTGGGACGAGAGCGATGAAGGCGCATAACGCCGCTTTGAGGGGCGACAGCGGCCTTATTGCTGGCGTCCCGCTCAAAAGCACAGTTCCACTACGGAGGAAGCACCCATGAAAGCCCCCCACGTGTTGCCCGGCCCGGCACGCGGTCGCGGCCGGCCGCCGGTCGCCCCGGGCGGGACAAACGTGCACCGGGTGACGCTCGACGCGGCCACAGTGGCCACGTTGCGCGCGCTCGGCAATGGGAACTTGTCCTCCGGCATCCGCCTCGCGGCGGCGACCGTGCGCGCCCGCAAGCGCCGGAAACTGGAGAACTAAGCCACCGCGTCGGGCGGGAGGTGACCCCACCAGTCGTAGTCGGCCGGGACAGGCCGGCCGTCTACAATGGCCTGCTCCAGCACCCCGGCGAGGCGGTCGTCGCTCACACCCCACGGCGCCGGCACCGGCCCTCCGATGGCGACGATGTACGCGCGTAGTGCCGTCTCAAGTCTCGGGGTCATGGCTTGGGTTCGATGATTTTACGGAACGCGGCGGCCATGTTCGGCGCCAGCTTACGGGTGATTGTCCACCAGTACGAGTTTGGGTGCCCGGCCAGCGCGGTGAGGTTGGCGAAAGCCTCGATGTTCGCGCCGAACCCCGGCCGCTCGCTGTAGTACTGGTCCGAGTGCCCGGCGTAGCCGTTCTGGTGGCCCGCCGCACGGTTGAGCGTGGACGCGCCCACAAGGTCCGACAGCGACGCGAGCGCGCCGTCCATGTCCCACGCCTGCCCGACGATCTGCCCCCAATTGCCCGCCGCTATCGAATCCCCGCGCGCCTGGGCGTCTTTGTAGTTGTCGAGGAAGGTGGCCATCCGAACGAAGCCCTCGCCGTCGCGCAGGCGCACCGCCTCGATGAGCTTGGCCACGCGCGAGGCGAAGCCCACCTGCTCGACGGCGCCACGTCCGCCCAGCGCCGACACTACCGGCGTCGTTTCCTCCAGCAGCCCGAGCAGCTTGTCGAGGTCCAGCCCGGCGCGCTTGGCCATTTTCCGCAGCTCGTCCGTGCGGTCGCCCTGCCCGGTCACCCTCATGCGCGCTTCCGCGTCCGTGTATGCGGCCTCGATCAGTTTCGCGCGCCGCGTGCCCCGGCTGTACGCGGTCGCTCGTACCGCTTGCATCCAGTAGTCCGCGTCGGCCTCCATCGCGGTGACGAACTCGGGCATCGTGGACGCATACACGCGCGGCGCCTGCTGTTGCGTCCCGAGTCGCCAGTCCATGATGTGCCCGAACTCGTGCCGCCACGTGTTGCGCCCCCGGCGGTTGTCCTTCGTCCGCTGGTCCATGTCCACGAGTTGCCCGCCACGCGCCCATGCCCCGTCGGGGTCGATAGCCTGCACGTTCACAAACTGGTCATCCAGCGCGCGGTTCCGCACCCACTCCGGCGCCCCGTCGAACGATTCGGCATGCCACCGGCCGGCCTCGTGTTGAGCGTCGAAGTCGCGCCGGGTGGCCGCCTTTGCGGCGCGGCGCGAGGCGCGCGGGAGCTTCTGCACCTTCTCGTCCAACGCGCGCCGCACGCCCGCGCCCGCATCCTGGCCCGGGTTGCGGTCGAATCCGGGGTCGATGCCGTCAGGCACCTTGATCACCTGCCCGGTGCGCGGGTTCGTCCACTTGTACGCGCCGTCGTCGGGCGGCGCGGTCGGCCGGATGCCCAGCTCGCGCAGCTCGTCCTCGCTCACCTGGATCACACCGCACCTGCAATTCCACCCATTCGGCGGGTAATGGGTACGCCACCACGGCGAATCCACCGGCAGCGTCGTGCGATCCCAGCGCCGGTGCGCCTCGCGCGTGCGCAGATCGTCCACGGCGTCGTAAATGAGGTACGGCGCGATATCGGCCTGCGCCTCGATTTCCGTCCACGCCTGCGCGGCGTAGGCGGTCTGCATATTGGTGCGGAAGATTGTCTCCAGGCGCCAGGCGCTGCCGAGCTGCGCTTGGACGGTGCGGCCGGTCAACGGATCCACCATCGAGCGGGTGCCCCACCACCCGGCCGACTCCAGCGTCGGCTGTATGGTCGCCTTCCATTCGCGGAACTGCTGCCCCTCGGCGAGCGCTGCCGTCAGCGAGTCGCGCACCTGCCCGAGGAGGTCCACGTCCATCATCTTGGCGACGGTGAACGCCTGGTCGTTGACCGCGCCGATCATGTCGGCATAGCTGAAGCTCGGGCGCAGCCCCTTGCCGCGGAAGTAGGCGAGCGCGCGCTCGGGTTCCACGTCGAAGGCGAGCCCGCCCACGTCGAGGAACTCGGCCACACCGGTGCGCTCGGCCATTTCCTCGGCGAACTCGGCCGCGTCGGCCTTCAGCCGCTCGATGGCGTCGGCAGCCTGCGCGAGCAGGCGCACCTCGGCCAGCGTGATGCGCAGCCCGAGCCCGCTCACGCGCCTGGGCGCCGCCGTTGCGTGCGCAGGGCCGCCAGCATGCGCGAGGATGCGAGCGCCCGCGTGAGCTTGTCCAGCATGCCCTGCGGCGGCGCCTCGGCCAGCAGCTCGTCCAGCTTGCGCAGGAACGTCTGCGAGTCGTCGCTGAACTCGGCCGCGCGTAGCAGTTGCCTGACGCGCTCGCCCATTACGGTGCGGTACTGCTCGGCGAATAGTTGCGCCGCGTCCACGATCGCCTGCTGATCGCCGCGCCTGGCCGCCCGGAGCGCGGCGAGCGCCACGGACTCGCCCTCGGCGAAGGCTGCCTCGCCCCCGCCGCCCGGCGCCTGCATGGCCGCGCCTATGACGGCCAGCGGGTCAGCGCGCTTCACCCAGCCCTCGCCGTACGTGTCGCGGATGTATTCCTCGGTCGGGTCGTAGCCGAGCTTTGCGATGCGCTCGTCGCGCTCGGCCAGCGCTGTCAGGTCGGTTGGAGGCCTGGTATCGCGCCAGACGCGCGGCGGCGTTGCGCCGGGGAAGTTCCACTCCGTCCACCAGCGCACCGGGCCGGAGCTGAACGATCCACAGAGCAGATCGGAATCGGCCTGCATGATCGCCTCGGCCACCCGCTCGTGCACCTCGCCCTGCGATCGGCTGGATCCGTTGTCCATCGTCATCGTCTGGCCGATGGTGATCTTGCTGATCGCCGCGTTCATCGCGTCGTGCAGCGACTCGTAATCGGCCGCGCCACCGCGCGCCGCTTCCAGCAGCTCGACCGCCACGTTATCGGGCACCACCACGCCGGCGTCGGTGGCGATCTGGCGCAGCATGGTGACGGCCTTTGACACCACGGCCGGGTCGGTGATCTGGCTGGCTGGAACCTTCGCCAGCGCGGTCGGCATCCCGAATTTCTCCAGGAACACCAGCCAGAACTTGATGTCGTTGCGTTTGAAAAAGACCGGCCAGTAGAGCGCGTGCGCGATGCCCAGGCCGTACGGTTCGTCGTGATGGTCGGCGCCCGAGCGCATCACCCAGAACTTGCGATCGGGCATGACGCGCCATCCCTGAGCCCACAGGAACAGCCGCTGCTCGCGGTCGAATCGGAACCGGGCGCGATCGCGCACCTTGATCGCGTCGAATGCCACGCGGGTGCCGTCGATCTTCCACAGCACCTCGGCCACGCCCCAGCCGTAGAACACCGAATAGAGCGCCTTGTCGGTGATGTCGTCCCAGCCGATCGCGGCCAGCTCGGCGCGCAGCGCGTCGGCGGCCTCGATCGATGCCGGGTCGTCTGCGCCTGGCTCGATCTTTGTTTCGCACCGCAGCAGCGATAGCCGCCGCTGCTGCCAGGCCGAGGCGACCTGATCGTCGCGCAGCAGCTCGCGGTAGATGCGCAGGTTCTCGATCCCGCCCTTGGTCTTGAGGATGCTGTCCTCGGATTGCAGGATCGTCACGTATGGCGCCGCCTGGAGGCCGGTGCCTCGAAGCGGGTTCAACGGGTCGTCTGGTGGCGCCAGCTCGCCCAGCTCGGGCCGTTTCGGTGCACTTTCAGCCATGCTTTTTTCCTCTCACTCGAACCCGTCCATGTCGGAACCGCCGCCGATCGACCCGTAACCTTCGCCGACCTCGCTTCCCGGCCCGATCGCGTCGGCAATGGTCCGGGTAAGCCCCGCGCCGACCGATTCTACCGTCCCGCCGCCCCAGCCTTTAACCCAGCGGAGGAACTGCGTCGTACTGTCCACCTGATCGTCATACGCCGCCAGCGGGAAGCTGAACAGCTCGCTTTCGTAATCGGCCAGCCACGGCGCCGACTCGGGAAGGATCATCCGCCCGGCCTCCACGGTAGGCGAAACCTCGTTCGCCCGAAACAGCTTTGACTGCTCGGGCATGATGGCGATGATCGGAAGCCGCGTCGTGCTGCGCAGCTCCTGAATCAGCGATGCCCCGCTGCCCTTGTCCTCGATCAGCACGGCGACGGGCCGGTCGCGCTCGGCCAGCGTCATCACCCGGCGCTTGAGCGCAGGGTATTCCATCCGTTCGCGCACTACGTCCCGCAGATAGTAGCCCGGCGCGCCCCGGCCGAGCGCCCATGCGGTGTTCACGGTGTAGTCGTTGAGCTGGCCTTCCTTCTGCGCCGTGTCCCACGAGTGCACCACGGTCGCGGCGCCGTCCGGGATCACGCGCCAGCGCTCGCGAATCCATGCCCGCTTGAACACGCTCCCTTCCTCGGGTCGCGGCCGCTGCTGGTACAGCGCCGCCCACGTGCGCGCCTGCTGCCGGAAGATGGACCAGTGCGCTTCGTCGAACCATTCCGGCCACAGGTACTCGCCCACCTTGCGCCCGAGCGGGTCGTCGTCGCGCTCGCACTGCGCCGGCAGGTTGACCACCTCCCACGTTTTGCCGTCGGTGCACTCGATCACGCCCGAGCGGCCGTCGTAACCTTTCGGCAGCAGCCGCCCGGCGAGGTCGTCCTCGTGCCAGCGGGTCTGCACCAGCACCACCCAGCCGCCGGGAATCAGGCGCGTCAGAAGGTCGTCGTTGTAGGCGTCCCAGGTTTTTTCGCGGATGGTTTTCGAGTCCGCCTGCTCGCGGCCGCGCACCGGGTCGTCGATGACGATGCCGTGCGCCCGGTTGCCCGTGATGCCGGACAGGATGCCCCCGGCGAGGTATTCGCTGCCGTTCGTGAGCGCCCATTCGTCCGCCGCGAACGTCGCCGGCGACATGCTCACCTTTTCCGGGTTGCGCCCGTGGCCGCCCCATATGCCGCTGTAGGCGGGCTGCTGGACCACCTGCCGCGACCGGCGGCCGTGCCGGCGCGCGAGGTCGCTGCCGTAGCTGGCGAGGATCACGCGCCGGTCGGGTGTCGCGCCCATGTACGCGGTCGGCGCCACCACGGAACAGTACGTCGATTTCGCCGATCCCGGCGGCATGAACACCATAAGCCGCCCGTGCCGGCGTTGCGTCGTGCGCTCGAAGGCTTCGAGCAGTAGCCGGTGATGCGCGGCGACCGACGTTTCGACCGGCTGGAACAGCCACGCTTCCGGGTCGTCGCCTACCGGCCGGCCGGGAACCTCGATTGCATTGGCGAAGGCGACGAGGCTATCCCGTGCGCGCCTGCGCCGCAGCAGCTCACGAGCTGCGGCCTGCCGCGATACGCTCAAGGTCTGCATCGGTAAGCGCTAGGATCGCCGTCGCAGCAGGCAACGGCGCGCCGTCCGTGCCGGTGTGTTCGTGACGCTCGATCCACAGCTTTAGATGCTTGCCCAGCAACTCCAGCGCTTGCGGCTTGTTCCACAGGCGCACCTTTTTCACCCAGCCAATTTGACCGCGATCCGGCCCGCTGCCGCCGAGCAGTTCCTCGACCTCGATCGACGCGACCGCCCGGCGTGCATGCTCGGGCATTTCCGACAACGGCCGGAGCTGGCCCGCGTCGTCGAACAGGTCGGCAATGTCGGAGCGCGCGAGGTACAGCAGCTCGCGCAGCACCACATCGGCTTCGATGTTCAACCGCTGCGCTTGCTCGGCCCGCAGTTGCGCGATAAATGACTGAATCCTGACATTCGCTAACAGTCGAGCCGCCTGCTCGCCTGCGGTGCGCGCGCTGTACCCGGACCGGATGGCGGCCTGCGTGGCGTTCAGGTCCAGCATGAATTCCTGCGCGAAGCGGCGCTGCCGATCCGTTAGCCCGCTCGCGTCCCGTTGTCCGGCCATTGTTCACCCCACGGTCAACGTGAACAGTTTCGCCACAATCGCGCCCAGCATGGCGAGCGTGCCGACGACGCCGCCGATGACCCACCCGCGCACCAGGCGCAACGTGGGCATCTCCTGTTCGATCACGGCGAGCCGCGCGTCGTGCTTTTCCAGCGCGCTGAACGCCCGGTTGAGCGCCTCGCGCGTGTGCAGGTGGCGTTCCTCCAGCGTGGACAGCCGCACCAGGTTGTCGCGGATCGCGCCTAACGTCTGCTCGATCACGTGTAGGCGGTAGTTCGTCGTGTCGAGCGGGTTTGCCGGCTTCGGCACCGGCGGCGGCGTGGCGTTGTCCATCATGGTGGTTTCCTCAGGAATCCGCTGTCGATCAAGTTGGCCGCGCAAGACAGCCATGCGTTGTGCTGCTCGATGCACACCAGCCAGCGCGTGCGGTTTTCGGCGTCGGCCGCTTCAGTCGCCCCCAGCGTCCGGTCGGCCGGGATCATCGGCGGCCGGCACGCGCGGAATGCTACGGCCGGACAGGTCGGCGGATCGACGCGCGGCGGCGGCGATGGCGTCGAGCTGGGCGTCGCGCACCCGCTCAAGATCAGCAGGACGGCGCAGGCCGCCGAACTCAGGATACGCATGGATAACCTCGCGGACAGTCGTGGTTGATGCGGTGCCGGCCGCGCGGGCGGCGGCGATCCGGGCGGCGGCGTCGGCCTGTATTCTGGCGGCGCGCTGCTCGGATGCGGCAAGACGGGCAAGCGCGTCGGAGCGGGCCTGCTCGACGGCGAGCCGGGCCTCGGCAACCGCGGCGTCGGCCGACCGCTTGCCCACGGCGTAGCCCTTCGCCCACGCGCCCACCAGCGCCAGCCCTGCGAACAGCACGCCGGCCAGCGCCAGCGCGAGCCGCGGCGGGATCGCCGGAATCATGCCGCGACGATGCCGGCGGACGTGCCCCGGCGCGTAATGGTGATGATGCGATTTCGCGGGTTGGCCGGCCGCGTCAGGCCGACGTGCACCCACCCGCCGGCCGAATCGGGGTATTCATCGATCAGTTGCTCGATGCCAAATCGGTCCAGCAGCCCATCGACCGCCAGCGCCCGGCATATCTCGGTCGGCGTGCCGAATGCCGGCACGATGAAGTCGGCCGCCAGCGCGAGCCGGTGCGCGCTGGTGTCGCTCGACCCCACAGCGCGGTTGACCAGCTCCGACCGATATCCGCTCGTGACCGTGATCGGCACCGTCACCCCGGCCAGCGCGGACAAGTGCGCGCGGATGGATTCCAACACGGCCGCGGTGCGGCGGGCGTTCGGCAGCAGCGCGTCCGGGATAGCGTTGTTCATGCCAAGCCGGGCGGCCGTCGCGGACCGCTCGAACTCGGCGCGGGTGAAGTTCGGCGATAGGCGGTCGGTCATGCGGCGTCACCCTTGAGCGGTTCGGTGCGGGCCTCGGCGTGCTTCTGCCACGTGTTGCCGGCGATGTACGCGGCCACGGTGCCGAGGATGATGTCGCGGAATGTGGTGGGGTCGATGGTGCCGGCGATCACCAGCCCGGTGCAGACGATGCCGCACCCGAGCGTGAGGATGAAGCGCCGGCCGCCGAGCGTGCTGATTATCATGGCATAACCGGGGCGGCGGGGAGGTTCGCCGATTGTCACCCCTGGCCCCCGGCGCGGCCACCCGTAAACGGCGACGCGGGCGGCGCGGCCGGCGTGTCGCGGAGCTGGCGGAGGATGTGCGACACGGTGGCGCGCGTGATTCCGTAGCGCAGGCCGATCTGCTCATGCGACAAGCCGCCGGCGTGATCGCGCACGATGGCGGCGTTGCGCAGGTCCAGCAGCGCGTTCCGCTCGGCCGGCAAGCGCACCCGCTGACCGCCGAGCGCGGCCACGAGCTTCCGGGCCGTTTCCAGCCCGAGCGTGAGCGCGAGCGGGTCGCCCGGCCCGACCTTCACCGGCACGTACAGGTCGCGCCCGCCCCAGCGCCGGCAAACCTCGATGGCGTCGCCCAGCCCCACCGCCTTCGCTAGTTCTTTCACGATTCGCTGCATGGTGTCTTCCCTTTCGGTTGGATGGTGACCTCGGCCGAGCCGTGTCCCGGGTTCGGGTCGCGCAGCTCGAGCAGCAGCCGCCGGATCTGCGAATCGTCGCCCCACACCCCGGCGTGCGTGAGCGAATCGAGCAGCGATTTCGTGGCGTTGTCGATATCGCGGCGGCGCCGATCCGGCGGGGTCAGGATCACGCACACGTCGAGCGGCCCGGACAGCGCGGCGGCGCCGGTCGCCACCAGCCGGCACACCTCGGCGCGGTACTCGCGCCCCTTCGCGCTGATCAGGTGCCGACCGGCCAGCGGGCCGCGCGTCGGGTGACGCCAATACGTGTTCGTGCTTGGCGGGTACGGTAAGCGCAAGATGCGGGTCATCGGCGCCGCCCCCGGTCGTGCAGCTCGTCGGCAAGCGCGCGCACCACCACGGCCACCGCCAGCCCGAGTAACACGCCAAGCGGCGCCAGCACGATGACGGCGTAGATTAGCACCAACCACTCGCCGGCCACGTCAAGCACCCCCCAGGCCGCGGTCGGCGGCGTACTGGCGCCATTGTTCGGCGGCCATTCGGTCGGCCTCGGCGCGCGTGTACCCGGCCTCGAACTCCAGCAGCGCGGCGCGTTCTTCAATCCATTCTTCGCGGTGCAGCTTCGCTTCGGTCATGCCTGCGTCCCTTTCATGTGGTACCACGTGTCGGCGCGCAGCCGGGCCGCCTCGCCCTCGCTGCGCTTGGCGGCCACCGCGGCGAGGTATGCCGCGCGGGCCTTGTTTGTCGCCATGCCGGCGACGTGGCGGACCTCGCAGGCGTGGCGGTGCGCCTGCGAGTACGTCGGGGCCGGATCGGCCGGCGCGCAGTCCTCGCAACGGCAGGCGGTCATCGGTCGCACCGCCCGGCCATCACGCACAGCGCCATCACCAGCGCCCCCAGGATTCCGCCCACCCACAGGCAGGCGAGCGCGATCAGTAGCGTAATGGCGCGGTCCTCCGGATGCGCCACACGCGGGCGGGCCGGCCCGACGGCGAGCGCCGGGTCAGCGTGCCGGTGCGGTCGGGTTTCAGCACCGGGTCGATGGCCTCGGCCCGGGCAAGTTCAGCGATGCGCTTCCCGACCGCGTGCGCGGTCAGCCGGCAATGCGCGGCGATCTCGTGCACGGTCAGGCCGCGCGGGTAGTCGCGCAGCACTTTGAGGATGAGCGCGTGGTGATGGTCGCCGAACTCGCGCACGCGGGCCGCGGCGGCGTGCGAGGTGTCGGGGTCTCGAGACCGCGCAAGCAAGCGCGGGTCGAACAAGTCGAGGGTGTGGCTGTCAGGGTCTAACGTCACAGGGTGGCCTCCGGTTGCGGGTTGGGGATCGTGTCCCGGAACGCGGCGGCGATGGCCGCGCGAACGTCGGAAAGCTGCGCCCGGCCGGCGGCCGTGCCGGTGTTCAGCACCGCGAGCGCGCGGTTCGCGTCGCCGACCAGCACAGTTCGGTCGCGCGAGTAGTCGCCAATGGCGCCGTTTTTCGCGTCGGCTATGCCCGCCAGCCGGGCCGGGAACCCGAGAGGCGCGCGGTTCTGCGAATGGGCGCGGTACGTGTCGCAGAACCGCCGCTGCACGAACGGCAGCTCGTCGTATTCGGTGCCGCACACCTTCACCCACCCGCCCAAGTCCTCGATGACGGCGTGAATCACCCCGTCATCGAAGGCGACCGACTGCCACGGGCCTACCCGCTGGATCGCGTCCAGCACCTTGCCCCAGGCAATCGCGGATCGGTCCTCGTGCGTGCCCTGAAGCTGCCGCACGATATCCGCCGGTTTCGGCATGAACTGGCCGCTCTTGGGGTCGGTCAGGTGCCGGTCGAAGGCCGTGGTCACCTGGTCGAGGCTGTACCCGCGGCACGCCTGCCACCACACGCGGCCGGCGAACGTGGACAGGTCCACCCGGTAGAACTCGTGGACGCCTTGCAGCAGCGTCCAGAACGCGCGCTTGTCGTCGTCGGTCATGGCAGCAGCCCGTCCTCGCGCAGCAGGGTGTCCACCACCGCGGCGTTGTGCCGGGCGAGCTGTTCGGTGCGCGGGTTGAACCCGGCCGGGCCGCCGGGCGCTTTGATCGGGAACACGCCCCGCCACGCCTTCGCGGTGGACTGGTCGAGGACCGCGGCCGGGTCGTGCCCGTCCGCCCGGAGCAAGTCGAGTTCGCGCACGGTGAGCGCCACCGCCCGGTCGGTCAGGGGTGCGCGGATCCGCTGGCGCATGGCCGCGAATCCCTGCCACGCATCCGCGGGCACCCATTCGGGCACCGCGACCGCCACGGCGCGCGCACGCGCGCCCTTGGGGTTGGGTGTTCTCTTGGTGTTGGTGTTGGTGTTGGTGTTGGTGTTGGTAGTTGCCGATCCGTTGATTTCCGGTTGAACGGTCGTTGAACGTTCGTTCAACGTTCGTTGAACGTTCGTTGAACGTTCGTTGCCGGATCGTTCGTCGTCCGTTGCCGGATCATCGGACGGGATCGCAACGGGTGCCGGTGCAGCGTTGCGTCCGCGTTGCGCGCGTGCGCTCGCCGATGCGAGGCCCGAGGTCCGGGCGCGGACCTGCTTTTCGCGCATTCGGTCGAGTTCGGCATCGCACCGGGAGTGCGTCCAGACTGACGCCTGGTTGTCGCCGCCGGTGTCGTGTTCGGCGAAGAACTCGCCCAGGACAGCCTCGACGATGGCCACGTGATCGCGCATCCGGATCACGCGCGCGAGCTGGTCGGGCCGGCCTTCGATCGGGGCCTCGCGCAGGTAGTACAGGTCGAGCAGGCGCCGGTAGGCAATGTCCTCCAGCGGGTCAAGGTGCGCGGTCGCGCTGATGTAGTCGCCGACGTGAAACGGGTAGTAGTTCACGCGCCGACCTCCGCGACCGCCGGGCGGCGAGGCGAAACTCGGCGCGCGCGCCGTTCACTGGCCATCGCGTCTACGAGGTCGTGCGGCCGGACCACGTGGCCGGCAAACGCGCACAGTTCGTGAACGTGTTCAAGGGGCACGAAACCGCGGCTCTTCCAGCCGCTGATGGCTTGATGCGTCAGGCCGAACCGTCGGGCGGTGGCTTGCAGGCCGCCTGCGGCGGCGATGGCGGCGGCGATGAGATGCCGGGCGGTGCGAGGCGGGCATGGGTCTTGAGGGGTCATGGCGCGGGCGGGTAGTTGAGGGGGATGTGGTGCAACCGAAAAGCGCACCAATGTTACCGCCGATCGGTTGCGGCTTGCAATGGCCGCATGGAATGCTGTGAGTCCGATGTACGACATACCCCGACCGACTTCCGCCCAAGCGGTCGCCGAACGGCTGCGCCCGCCGGGCGTTTTTTGCTCTGTCGTGCGCTTTTCTGTTGCGCCGTGATGCGCCTTGCGGTAGTGTCGGGGTGTGGCGGTCGTCGCCACTTCTTGCCTGTGGAGGGCACTCTTGGACCTCGTACCCGCTGAAGGCCCGCGTTCGCTGGCCATGAATGACGATGAGCTGCTCGACGTTCTGGGCAGCTCGATCTATCCCGGCGCGAAGCCGGCCTCGATCAAGCTCGCCGTCGGCTACTGCCGCGCGGCCGGGCTGGACCCGCTCCAGAAGCCGGTGCACCTCGTCCCGATGCGCGTCAAGGTGCCGGGCGGCGGCCGTGACGACTACGAGTGGCGCGACGTGGTGATGCCCGGCATCGGCCTATATAGGACCCAAGCGTCGCGCACGGGCGAACTGGCCGGCATTGACGAGCCCGAGTTCGGGCCGGACGTGGCCATGCCCGGCATGACCGACCGCGTGGTGCCGCAATGGGCGCGCGTCACGGTGTACCGGATGATCGCCGGCCAGCGCGTGCCGTTTACGGCGCGCGAGTTCTGGACGGAGAACTACGCCACCAAGCGTAGCGACGGCGACGCGCCGAATGCCATGTGGGCACGCCGGCCGTATGGGCAGCTTGCGAAGTGCGCCGAGGCGCAGGCGTTGCGCAAGGCGTTCCCTGAGCTGGGCAGCCAGCCCACGGCCGACGAAACGCTGGTCGAGCCGGGTGACGTGTTCGACGCCGCGCCGGTCGCACCCGTGGCGCCGCGCGTGGCGCGCAAACCGGCCACCATCGAACAGGCGCCCGAGGCCGACCGCGCCCCGCCGGTCGAAGTCGAACAACGCGACCCGGCGCCGGCCTCCAAGCCGACCGCCAAGCCGGCCGCGTCGAAGCCGGCCGCATCCGGCGGTGATCGCGTCGGCGCAGGCGAGGTCGCGTACCTGAAGAACAAAGCGACCGCGCTCGGCGTCGAGCTGGACGAAGTGCTGTCCGGCGAAGGCGTCGCGCTCGACACGTTCACCCGCGAGGAATTCGCGCGGGTGAAGGCGGCGCTCATGGCGCGGGACGCGTGATCATGGCGTTCGCATTCGACGCGGCCACGCACACGTACACGCTCGACGGGCTGGTCGTGCCCGGCGTAACCACGGTTATCCGGCCGATATCGCCGGATTTCTCGATGGTCCCGCCGGCCGTGCTGGAGGCCAAGCGCGCGCTCGGCGTCGCGGTGCACGAAGCGACCTCGCTCGATGACGATGGCGAACTGGACGATGACGGCACCGATGCGGTCGTCATGGCGTACGTGACCGCGTGGCGTGCGTTCCGGCGCGACACGGCGGCCGTGATCCGGTGTAACGAAATGCAGCTCGTACACCGGGGCCTGCGGTTCGCCGGCACGCTCGACCGCGTGGCAACGATCCGCGTCGGCCGCGCGAAACCGGCGGCGTGGCTGCTCGACCTGAAAACCTCGGCCCACCCGTCGCCATCCTACGGCGTGCAGCTCGCCGGGTATTCGCTGCTGTTTGATGAACTGACCGCCGCCGAGCCGCTGCCCGGCATTCCCGCCGGTACCGTGCTGCGCCGCGCGTCGGTGCACCTGCGCGACGATGGCGCGTACCGATTCCACCAGTTTGACCGCCACACCGCCGACGATGCGTGCTTCCGCGCGCTGCTGTCGGTCCACCATTGGAAGGAATCCGTGAAATGACCACACACACCGTACCCGAGTCCGTCGTCATCGCCCGCCCCGACCAGGACGCCATGCAGCGCGGCGCCACTTCCGCGCTTGCGATGGTGCACGCGTTCGAGGTCGTGGACGATGCCACCTACGGCCTCGCCGCCGATGAACTCACCGCGATCAAGCGCCGCGCGTCCACGCTGGACGAACAGCGCAAGGCGATCACGAAACCGCTGGACGATGCGAAGGCCGCCGTGATGTCGCTGTTCCGCGGCCCGCTGGACCTGCTCGCGCAGGCCGAATCGGCGATCAAATCGAAGATGGTCGGCTACACCACCGAGCAGCGCCGCATCGCCGAGCAGGCCCGCATCGAGGCCGAGCGCATCGCGCACGCCGAGCGCGAAAAGCTCGCGCGCGAGGCCGCCGAGCTGGCCGCGCAGGGGCGCACGGGCGAAGCCGCGATCAAGGAACAGGTCGCGCAGATGGTCGTCGCGCCGCCGCCGGCCGTGGCCGCCACGGTCAAGGTCAAAGGCATATCCGAGCGCAAGTCGGTCGAACACACCGTGACCGACCTGCACGCGCTGATCCGGCACGTGGCCGAGCATCCGGAGCTGGTTGATCTGCTGGAGCCGACCACGAAGCTGCGCGCGTACGTGCGCGGCCTCGGGATGAACTGCAACCTTGCCGGCGTCGCGGTGCGAGAATCGACCACCGTCGCGGCCCGCAAGTAAACCCACACCACCACCAGGAGCAACCGCAATGCATATTCTCGGATTGGTTCGAATCGGCCGCGATGCCGAATCCCGCTACACGTCGAACGGCACGCCTGTCGCGTCGTTTTCGGGTGCGTTCAATTTTGGCCGGAAGGACGAACGCAAGGTGCAATGGGTCGAGTTCAGCGTGTGGGGCGACCGCGCGGAGAAGCTCGCTCCGTACCTGCTCAAGGGCGCCCAGGTGTTCGTTTCGGCGTCCGAGCCGCACGTCGAGACGTACGAAAAGCGCGACGGCGGCGCCGGCTGGAAGTTCGTGGCGCGCGTCGATTCGCTGGAGTTCGCCGGGGCGAAGGCCGACCGCGAGTCCGGCGGCGATGGTGCCGGCGAACAGCCGCAGCGCGCGGCCCCCGCGGCCCGCGCAAAGGCCCCGGCCGGCGCCGATCCGTTCGGCGACATGACCGACGATATCCCGTTCTGAAGGGGCGACCATGACCCAGCAGGCCATCCTGTACGTGCCGGACCTCGCGCGCATGATTGGGAAAACCGACAGCGCCGTGCGCGCCGGCATTCAACGCGGCGCCGATTGGTTGCCGCCCGCGTTCTTGATGGGCCGCCGCCACGCATGGCGCCGCGCCGACGTGGAACGCTGGCTCGACGCCCGCGCGACCGGAGAGAAGTAGGCAAAGCAATGATAAAGATGATGATTGAAGTGGACTGCGAGGACTGCGCGTTTTCGCTGGATGACCCGGCCTCGGTGGAATGGTTTGCGCAACAGGTGCTGATGAACCAGACCGAGGACGGCGCGTTGTACCTGCACAGCAACGAAGTGGGCGACACCGTTGGCCGCGTGCGCGTGCTGGTGGTTCAGGACTGGCCGCCGCGCAGCGACACGCCTAACGCCGGAATTCAGCGGGCTTTGCCCGCTTCTCGCCACCACCACCAAGAGCCGGAGGAAGTGACCATGAAGGGCGACGATTACGTGACCGCCGAGCAACGGTTGAACCCGGAACAGGGTGTCGATATCCACGAGCTGATGCGCGGCATCGGCGCCCGACTGGCGCACCGCATGGACGCC
>Ga0209985_10002745_pt1 | contig 15619 bp, 11 predicted proteins | sample NOAtaG_FD_187305 | JGI IMG/M metagenome (GOLD analysis project Ga0209985, IMG submission 187305) | Freshwater lake microbial communities from Lake Erie, under a cyanobacterial bloom - NOAA_Erie_Diel6S_1000h metaG (SPAdes) (version 2) | ecosystem: Environmental > Aquatic > Freshwater > Lake ...
CGACTGCGTGGCCGGCCTGTCCGACGGCGGCGCGCATGTGGGCATGATCTGTGACGGCAGCTTCCCGACCACCAACCTGACCCTCTGGGCCCGGGACCGGACCCGGGGTCCGCGCCTGCCCCTAGAGCACATGGTCCGCCTGCAGACCCGGGCGACGGCCGAGACGGTGGGCCTGCTGGACCGGGGCCTGGTGGCGCCCGGCCTGCGCGCCGACCTCAATGTCATCGACTTCGACCGGCTGGCGGTGGAGCCGCCCACGGTGGGCTACGACCTGCCGGCGGGCGGGCGGCGGCTCCTGCAGAGGGCCCGGGGCTATGTCGCCACCCTGGTGGCCGGACAGGTCACCTACCGCGACGGCGAGCCCACCGGCGCCCTGCCCGGGCGTCTGGTCCGAGGCGCCCAGGACGCCCCGGCGGCCCTCGCCGCCGAATAGGCCCGGCGCGGCGCCTTCGGCCCCTTCGCAGCCGCATCGGGGCGGGCGATAGAGGGGCATGTCCGACGATTCGCTACAGGAGGCGCAGGAGGTCCTGCGCCGTGTCTTCGGGCACGCCGGCTTCCGGGGCCTGCAGGCGCCGGTGATCGCAGAGGTGATGGCCGGGCGTGCGGCCCTGGCCGTCCTGCCCACCGGCGGGGGCAAGAGCGTCTGCTACCAGATCCCCGCCCTGCTGCGCCCCGGCCTTGGCCTGGTGGTCAGCCCCCTCATCGCCCTGATGGCCGACCAGGTGGCGGGCCTGGTCCAGGCCGGGGTCGCCGCCGCCCGGCTGGACTCCCTCACCGCCCCCGAGGACCGCGCCGCCACCTGGGCGCGGATCGAGGCCGGGACCCTGGACCTCCTCTATGTCTCGCCCGAGGGCCTCCTGCAGCCCTGGATGCTGGAGCGGCTGTCCCAGGTTCCCCTCTCGGTCATCGCCATCGACGAGGCCCACTGCGTCAGCCAATGGGGCCACGACTTCCGCCCCGAGTACCGGTTGCTGGGGCGCCTGGCCGAGGTCTTCCCCGGTGTCCCGCGGCTGGCGGTGACCGCCACCGCCGACGCCCGGACCCGGCAGGACATCCGCGAGGGCCTGCACCTGGGCGGCGCCCGGGAGTTCGTCGCCTCCTTCGACCGGCCAGAGCTGGCCCTCTGCGCCGAGCGCAAGGCGGGGACGGGGCGCAGGCGGGTGCTGGAGCTGGCCTCGGCCCGGCGCGACCGGCCGGGGGTGATCTACGCCGGGTCCCGGGACGGAACCGAGGCCCTGGCCGCCGAGCTCTGCGCCGCCGGCCTGCCGGCCATGGCCTACCACGCCGGCCTGGACCGCGACCTGCGCGAACGCCGCCTGGCGGGGTTCCTGGCCTCCGACGCCGCCGTCATGGTGGCCACCATCGCCTTCGGCATGGGGGTCGACAAACCGGACGTCCGCTACGTCATCCACGCCGACCCGCCCGCCTCCATCGAGGCCTACTGGCAGGAAGTCGGCCGCGCCGGACGCGACGGCGAGCCGGCCGAGGGGATCACCCTCTACGGCGCCGCGGACATGGCCTGGGCCTTACGCCGGCTGGAGGGACAGTCCCTCTCCGACGAGGTGCGGGCGGTGCAGGCGCGCAAGGTGCGACAGCTCTACGCCCTGCTGGACGGGGGCGCCTGCCGCACGGCGGCGGTGCGCCGCTATTTCGGCGAGGAGGGCGTGGCGGACTGCGGGCGCTGCGATAACTGTCTGAGTCCGCCGAAGGCCGAGGACCTGACCCTCCAGGCCCAGAAGGTCTTGTCCGCCGCCCACCGCCTGAACGGTCGGTATGGCCGCGGCCGGTTGGTGGAGCACCTCCTCGGCAAGACCCGGGAGCCCTCGGCCTTCGAGGCGGCCTTGAGCACCTTCGGGGTGGGGGCGGAACTTCCGGCAGGCGCCTGGCGGGGCCTGATCGACCAGCTGATCTTCGACGGCCTGCTGCGCGAGGACCCGAACGAGGGCCGGCCGCTCATCGGACTGGGCGAGGCCGACGCCGTGCGCGCGGTCTACCGCGGGGAGCGACGGGTGGAGGGACGCCTGGCGCAGCGTCACCCCGACGGGTCCCGGGACGCCGGCGGGACGCCCGGGCGACGCCGGCGCGACGGTCCCGGGACGGATTTCGAGGGCGATCCGCAGCTCTTCTCCGCCCTGCGCGCCTGGCGCCGGGCCGAGGCGGTGCGCCAGAAGGCGCCCCCCTATGTCATCTTCAGCGACCGCACCCTGGCGGAGATCGCGACTGTGAAGCCCGCCGACACCGCCGCCCTGTCGCGGGTCAGCGGCGTCGGCGAGACCAAGCTCGCCCGCTACGGCCCCGCCGTCCTGGCCATGGTGGCGGGCGAGGTCCCGCCCGGCGACTGAACCCTAGAACCGGAGCCGCACGCCGACCGATCCGGTCCGCGGCGACCCCGGCTGGACCCAGAGGGTGGAGAAGCTGTTGGTGTAGTAGGTTTCGTCGAACAGGTTCTGGACCTCCCCGAAGACCTCGACCCGGTCGGTGGCGCGCCAGGCGCCGAACAGCCGGACCAGGGTGTAGGCGGGCAGCTCGAACTTCGTCGCGGTCTCGCCCAGCCGCTCGCCCACATGCTGGACGCCGGCGCCGAGACGCACCTCGGTTGCGCCGACGGCGAAGTCCCGGGCGAGTTGGGCGTTGGCGGTGTGCGCGGGGATATTGATCAGCCGATCCCCCTTGCGAATCTGCAGCGAGAAGTTGGGGTCCAGGACGTCGGACCGGGCCTCAGCCTCGACATAGGCATACGAGAGCAGGGCCTCGACGCCGCCCGGGAGGCGGCCGTTCAGGTCGAACTCCAGCCCCTGGCTGCCGGCCTTGCCGATGGGCAGGGAGAAGCCCGGATTGGCCGGATCGGCGGCGAGCACCTGACTCTTGCGCATCGAGAAGTAGGCGAGAGTTCCGGACAGGTCGCCCTCCAGGAGGGTGAAGCGCAGGCCCGCCTCGAAGGACCGGCTGGTCTCGGGCTCGAAGATCTCGCCCTTCGCCGTCGCGCCGATGTTCGACCGAAAGCCTTCGCCATAGGCGGCGAACAGGGACAGGGACGGCGCCGCGGTCCAGACCAGGCCGACCTGCGGGCTGAGGCGGCTCTCCGAACGGCTCTGGGACACGCCCGTCGCCCGGTTGAGGCTCTCCAGCGAGAAGTCGTCATAGCGGACGCCGAGCCGGATCTGCAGGGCGTCCGAAAGGCTGATCTGGTCCTGGATGTAGAGGCCGACAGCCTCCTGGACGTCCAGCCGGTTCGTCTGAGGACCCGGGGTCGGCAACGGGAACCGGCCATAGACCGGGGCGAAGACATCAATGACGTTGGCGGCCTGGTCCGAGGGATTGCCGCTCACCGCCGCCGGGCGGAACCGCAGGAAGAGCTGGCTGTTCTCGAACCGGTCGAAATCGGCGCCCACGAGGAGGCGGTGCCTGACGCCAAGGGCCTGGAAGTCGCCGGACACCTCGCCCCTCAGGACCGCGTGGTCGGCCTCGTAGTCCCGGAAACGCCTCTGGCGGGAGAGGGACTTGCCATCGACGTTCAGCTTCTGCCGGGAGGCGGCGAGCTCGGCCTCGGTGGAAAAGCCCGTCAGGCTCGTGGTCCGGAAGCCGGCCCCCAGCAGGAGGCTCCAGGCCGGACTGAAGTCGTGCTGGATCTCGACCTGCTGGCCGGTGGCGTCGGCCTTGATGGTGCCGTCGCCGGGCTCGCCCAGGAAGGTCCGGCGGTCCACCTTGCCGAGGACGCCGCCGATGGCCGGGACGCCGCGGTCGAAGGGCGCTTTCTGGCGGGTGATCTCGAGGTCGTAGGTGACGGTCGTGTCCTCACCCAGGCGGAACCCGAAGGAGGGCAGGAAGCCATAGCGCTCGGTGCTGACCGTCCGGCGGAAGCTCTCAGCCTCGTCGTAGAAGCCGATCAGACGGGCCCCGAAGACCTGCCCGGCGGCGAGATTGACGTCGGCGTCCGCCCGCCGGGCGCTGTAGCCCCCAAGGCTGGCGCTCACCTCGCCCCCGGTCTCGCCGAACCGGGCCTTGCGGGTGACGATGTTCACCGTACCCCCAGGCTCGCCGCGGCCGAAGAGGGCGGCGTTGGGGCCTTTCAGGATCTCGATGCGCTCTACGCCGGCGACGTCCCTGGGGCCGCCGAAGCCGCGCCCGCCGTTGAAGCCGTTCACGAGATAGCCGCTGGGCAGGTTCTCGTCCCCGGCGAAGCCGCGCACCGCATAGGCGTCCCAGAGGCCGCCGAAATTGTTCTGCCGGGCGACCCCGGCGTTGAGGTCCAGGGCTTCGGTCAGGCCGGTAATGTTGTTGTCCTGCAGGGTGCGCTGCGAGATCACCACCAGGCTCTGAGGCGTCTCCTCGGGCGTGAAGAGGCCCCGATAGGCCTGTCTCTGCCCGGTCACCACAACCTCGGTGACGCTGCTGGCGACCTCTGCAAGGGCCGGGCCGGCCATGCAGGCGAGGCTCGCGGAGAGGAAAAGGATCGACCTGGAAGCTGAGTTCACCTGAGGGCCCCACAAATGTTATAGTGTAGCGGCAAGCCTCATAATCGTGACGCCCGCCCTGTCAATGCAATGTTATATCATCGTTGACAGGGCGCTGGCCGCAGGGGAACAGACGGACATGCCGGACCCCTCCTCCGCCCCACCCGCCATTGAGATCCGCGACCTGTGCGTGAACAGGGGCGGAGCCGCCGTCCTGAAGACCCTGCAGCTGACGGTGAACCCGGGAGAGGTCTACGCCCTGCTGGGCGGAAACGGAGCCGGCAAGTCGACGACCCTGGCCGTGCTGATGGGCTTCGTGCGGCCTGTCTCGGGCTCCGCGCGGGTGACTGGCCTCAACACGGCGAGCGAGCCCGAGGCGGTCCGGCGGCGGATCGGCTATCTGCCCGAGACGGTCGCCCTTTACGAGACCCTCTCCGCCTACGAGAACATCGCCTACTTCCTGGGGCTCTCGGGCGTGCGCCCGACCCGGGCGGACATGGACGCCGCCCTCGATGCCGCAGGCCTCCAGACCGAGGCGCGGACCCGGCGAACCGCCGGCTTTTCAAAGGGCATGAGACAGAAGGTGGCGATCGCCATGGCCCTCCTGCGGGAGGTTCCCGTCCTGCTCCTGGACGAACCCACGACCGGCCTCGACCCGGTCGCAACAGCGGACTTCAACCGGCTGGTCGGCGGATTGCGCGCCCGGGGGGCCGCGATCCTGATGGTGACCCACGACCTTCTGGGCGCCGCGGATTGCGCCGACCGGATCGGCGTGCTGGCCAGAGGCGGGATTGTCGAGGAAGCGCCCGCCCGCGACGGCCTGGACCTTCTGGCCCTTCACCGCCGCTTTGGCGAGGCCGCCGCCGGATGAGTCCGGTCCTGCGCATCGCCACAAACGAGCTGCGCGTCCTGGCCCGGGCTCGGGTCGCCCAGCTGGCCATCGCCCTGGTGGTCGCCCTGTCCGCCGTCGCCGCCCTGACCGCCATTACCCAGGGCCAGGAAAGCCAGGAGATCCGGAGCCGGTTCCAGGCCCAGGCGGATCGCGAATTCGACGGCCAACCGGCCCGCCACCCGCACCGGATGGTGCACTATGGACACTTCGTCTTCCGCCCCCTGCCCGCCTTGGCGGGCTTCGACCCCGGCGTTGACGCCTTCACCGGGTCGACCCTGTTCCTGGAGGGCCACAGGCAGAACAGCGCCAACTTCGGAGACGTCCGGCAGTCCTCCCTGCTGGTCCGGTTCGGCCAGCTGACCCCAGCCTTCGTGATCCAGGCGCTGGGTCCCCTGGTGCTGATCTTCCTGGGCTTCGGGGCCATTGCACGGGAACGGGACTCCGGCCTGCTGCGACTGCACTTCGCCCAGGGGGTGAGGGCGGGCCAGGTGGTGCTGGGAAAGGCCGCAGCGCTTTCGGTGGTCGCCGGGCTGATCCTGGCGCCGGCGCTCATCGCCCTGGCCTGGCTCACCGTCTTCGCCGGCGCGGTCCCCGCCGCCGCCCTGATGCTGGCGGCGGGCTATGCGGCCTACCTGCTGGTCTGGGTGCTGGCCACGACCTCGATCTCCGCCCTGGCGCCCAGCAGCCGCACCGCCCTCGCCAGCCTTGTCGCCGCCTGGGCCCTGTCGGCGATCCTCGCCCCCCGGCTGGCCACGGACATCGCCCTTCTGGCGGCGCCCCAGCCGACCCGGCTTGAAACAGACATCGCCATCCAGCGGGACCTGAAGAAGATCGGCGACAGCCACAATCCCGACGATCCCTACTTCACCGCCTTCCGGGCCTCCGTCCTGAAGACCTACGGGGTGGCGCGCGTCGAGGACCTGCCGGTGAATTACCGGGGCCTGATCGCCATGGAGGGAGAGAGGCTGACCTCAGCCCTCTTCGAGACGTACGCCGAGCGCCAGTTTGCAGACCAGAAGCGCCAGTCCGGCCTCGCTCTGGCCCTGGGAGGGGTCAGTCCGACCCTGGCGGTGCGGAGCCTGTCCATGGCCGCGTCCGGGACGGACCTGGAGGGTCACAGGCGGTTCCTGCGACAGGCCGAGGCCTACCGCTACGCCATCGTCCAGAGGCTGAATCGCCTCCAGGCCGAGCGCCTGACCTACTCGGACGACAGCAACCGCAACAGCGACCCGGAGGCCGGCCGTCGCGTCCGGATCGATCCAGGCGCCTGGCGCCAGACGCCCGACTTCGTCTACCGGCCCGCCTCCACCGCCGAGTCCCTTGCGGCCTCGACCCCCGGTCTGCTGCTCCTGGGCGCCTGGCTGGCCCTGGCAGGCGGCCTGGCCTGGGCGGCCAGCCGCCGCCTGGAAAGGGCGGGCTCATGATCGGCCTGGGACAGGAGCTGCGGCTCTTCCTGCGCCAGAGGCTGGCGGGCCCCACCCTGGCCCTGCTCGCCGTCCTGTCCGCCATCAGCATCGGCGCCGGGATGCTGGAGATCCGCCGCCAGACCGAGGCCATCGCCCGGATTCAGCCCCTGCAGGCGGCCGAGGAGGCCGCTGTGGCGGCATGGGTATCGCGGGAGGGCGATGCGGGAAACGCCGCCTACTACACCTTCCATGCGACCTGGGACCGGCCCTCCGCCCTCGCCTTCGCCGCCCTCGGGCAGCGCGACGTGGCGCCCTATGTACTGCGGGTCCGCGCCCTGGCGCTCGAGAGCCAGATCCACGAGGGCGAGAGCTACAATGCGGAGCTGGCCCTGCCCGGGCGCTTCGACTGGGCGTTTGTCCTGACCTTCCTCGCCCCTCTTATCCTCATCGTCCTCCTGCACGACCTGATCTCGTCAGAGCGCGAGGCGGGAAGACTTCAGGCCCTCCAGGCGGCGGGGGGGAGGACGGGGCTCTGGGTGCGCCGGGCAGGCCTGCGGCTTGGCCTGGTCTTCGTCGCCGTGGCCGCGCCCCTGGCCTTGGGCGCAGGGATGTCGGGGGCGAAGGCCGCCGAGGTCCTGGCGGTTCTGACCGCCGCAGGCTTCTATCTCGCCTTCTGGACCCTGGTCTGTGTGGGCGTCGGCGCCCTGGGCCGCAGCTCGGTGGCCAACGGCGCCGTCCTGGCGGCGACCTGGGTGGTCCTGACCCTGGTCCTGCCGGCCCTGGCGCACATGGTCATCAACAGAGCCAACCCCGTCCGGCAGGGCGTCGAGCTGACCCTCGCCCAGCGCGAAGCCGTCCACGCCGGCTGGGACAAGCCGAAGGACGCCACGCTCTCAGCCTTTTTCAAGGTCCATCCGGAATGGCGGAACACCCCGCCGGTGACCTCCGGCTTCCACTGGAAATGGTACTACGCCTTCCAGCACCTCGGAGACCTGAGCGTCGCCGACCAGGTCCGCGCCTACCGGCGGGGGCTTGAGTCCAGGGACGCCTGGACGGCCCGGGTCGGTCTCTTCCTGCCGGCGGTGGGGGTCCAGACCGCCCTGCACCGGATGGCCGGAACGGACCTGGCGGCCCAGCTCGCCTATCAGGATCGAATCCGGGCCTTCCACGAGCGGCTCCGGCGGTTCTACTACCCCTACATCTTCAACGAGACGCCGTTCCGCAAGGGCGACTTTGGCAAGGCCCCCCGCTGGGCGGAAAGCGGCTGATCAGACGTCGACCTCGGCGTCCAGGGCGTTTTCCTGGATGAACTCCCGGCGCGGCTCGACCAGGTCGCCCATCAGGCGGGTAAACATGTCGTCGGCGTCATCGGCGTGGGCGACGCGGACCTGGAGGAGGGTGCGGGCCTCCGCGTCGAGGGTGGTCTCCCACAGCTGCTCGGGGTTCATCTCCCCCAGGCCCTTGTAGCGCTGGATGGTCAGGCCCCGGCGACCGGCGTCCATGATGGCGGCGGTCAGGTCGAGGGGGCCCCGGACCCGGGTCGTGCGGTCCCGGCGGGTGAAGGTGGCCGTCCCGGAGAAGGGCTCGGCCAGGGCCTGGGCGCGCTCGGCCAGGCGGCGGGCGTCGGCCGCGGCGATCAGCAGGTCATCGAGGACCACGCGCTCGGTCACGCCCCGCCGGCGGCGCGAGAAGGCGAAGCCGCCGGCGGGCGCGGCCTCTCCGGACCAGGGGCCATCGCCCTCCTCGGCGTAGAGGTCGAGGCGGCGGGCGGCGGCGGCGGGATCGCCGTCCTCGCCGAACAGGCCGGCGAGGGCCGCCTGCTCGATGGCGAAGGCCGGCGCCCGGGCGGTGAGGCGCTCGATGTTGGCCCGGGCCGCCCGGGAGGCCTGGACGAGGTTCAGGAGGTCCTGGCCGGCGAGGCGCTCGCCCGAGGCGAGGTCCAGGGTCGCCCCGTCCACGCCCTCTTCGGTGAGGTAGACCTCCAGCTCGGCGTCGTCCTTGAGGTAACGCGAGGACCGCCCCTTGGCCGCTTTGTAGAGGGGCGGCTGGGCGATGTAGAGGTAGCCCCGCTCGATCACCTCGGGCATCTGCCGGTAGAAGAAGGTCAGCAGCAGGGTCCGGATGTGGGCGCCGTCGACGTCGGCGTCCGTCATGATGACGATCTTGTGGTAGCGGATCTTCTCGATGTTGAAATCGTCCCGGCCGATGCCGGCGCCGAGGGCGGTGATCAGGGTGCCGATCTGGTCGGAGCCCAGCATCCGGTCAAACCGGGCCCGCTCGACGTTGAGGATCTTGCCGCGCAGGGGCAGGACGGCCTGGTTCTCGCGGTTGCGGGCCTGCTTGGCCGAACCGCCGGCGGAGTCCCCCTCGACCAGGAAGATTTCGGACTTGGCCGGGTCCTTCTCCTGGCAGTCGGCGAGCTTGCCGGGCAGGGAGGTGATGTCGAGGGCCGACTTGCGCCGGGTCAGCTCGCGGGCCTTGCGGGCGGCCTCGCGGGCGGCGGCGGCCTCGGCGATCTTCTGGACGATCATCCGCGCCTCGACGGGGTGCTCCTCGAACCAGGTGGCGAGGCCCTCGCCCACCAGCCCTTCGACGGCGGGCCGCACCTCGGAGGAGACCAGCTTGTCCTTGGTCTGGGACGAGAACTTCGGGTCCGGCACCTTGACCGAGAGCACGCAGGTCAGGCCCTCGCGGGCGTCCTCGCCGGACAGGCTGACCTTCTCGCGCTTGGCGGCGCCGCTGGTGTCGGCGTAGCTCGAGATGATCCGGGTGAGGGCCGATCGGAAGGCCGCCAGGTGGGTGCCGCCGTCCCTCTGCGGGATGTTGTTCGTGAAGCAGAGGACATTCTCGTGGTAGCCGTCGTTCCACCAGAGGGCGAGGTCGACCTCGACATTGTCGCGGCGGCCGCGGACCACGACCGGCGCCTTGACCAGGGGGGTCTTGGCCTTGTCGAGGTGGCGCACGAAGGCCTCCACCCCGCCCTCGTAGTGCATGATCTCTTCCCAGGGCTCGGCCTCGCGGTTGTCGCGCAGCCGGATGTGGACCCCGGAGTTCAGGAAGGCGAGTTCGCGCAGGCGGTGCTCGAGGGTGCGCCGGTCGAACGTGATGAAGGCGAAGGTCTCCAGCGAGGGCAGGAAGGTCACCTCGGTGCCCGTCAGCGGCTCTCCCGACTCCCGCAGGGGAGACGGTCCCGTCTGCTCCAGGGGCGAGACGGCGTCGCCGCGGCGGAAGGTCATCTCGTAGGCGCGGCCGCCTCGGTGGACCTTGAGCTTCAGCCAGTCGGACAGGGCGTTGACGACGGAGACGCCCACGCCGTGCAGGCCGCCGGAGACCTTGTAGGCGTTCTGGTCGAACTTTCCGCCGGCGTGCAGCTGGGTCATGATGACCTCGGCCGCCGAGACGCCCTCGCCTTCGTGGATGTCGGTGGGAATGCCGCGGCCGTCGTCGGTGACGGTGCAGGACCCATCGGCGTTGAGGATGACCTCGACCCTGGAGGCGTGGCCGGCCAGGGCCTCGTCGATGGCGTTGTCCACCACCTCGTAGACCATGTGGTGCAGGCCGGAGCCGTCATCGGTATCGCCGATGTACATGCCGGGTCGCTTGCGGACGGCGTCGAGCCCCTTCAGGACCTTGATGGACTCCGCGCCATAGGCGGCGGCGGCCTCTTCGGGGGTTTCGGTCGGGGTCTCTTCGGGAATCTGGGATTCGTCGGTCATGGGGTGTCCGCAACAGCCAGCCGGGAGCCCTCGACCCGGATCCTGAGGGCGCGGCCCTCAAGTTCCTCGAAGAGAGGGTCGTCCGTGCCGGTCAGGAAGGCCTGAAGCCCGAGCGCCTCGATTTCGTCAAACAGCGCGGCCCGCCGGCGGCGGTCCAGATGCGCTGCGACTTCATCCAGCAACAATACAGGCGCCGGCGCTGATTCGGCACGGGAAAGACGCGCCGCCTGGGCAAGGATGAGGTTCAGGACCAGGGCCTTCTGCTCGCCTGTGGAGCATTCGGCGGCGGGCCGTCCGCGCTCGGCGTGGATCACCGACAGGTCGCCCCGGTGCGGCCCGGTCAGGGAACGCCCCGCCGAGGCGTCCCGGCCCCGGGCAGTGGCGAGGGCGGCGGCGAGGGCCTGTTCGAGGGCAGGTCCGGTCTCGCCTGCCGCCGCACGCTGCTCCCACTCGCCCAGGGGGGCGATCCGGGCCTGGGGAAAGGGCCGCTCTCCGCGGCCGTCGATCTCGGCCTGGAGAGCGGCCAGGGTGCGGGCCCGGGCCTCGGCCAGGCGGGCGCCGCTGAGGGCCAGGCGTCCCTCCAGGGCGTCGAGCCAGACCGGATCCGCAGGACCGTCGGTCAGCAGGCGCAGGCGCTCACGCAGGGCCTTCTCGTAGGCCAGGGCGGCGGCGGCGTGGCCGGGCTCGGCGGCGAAGACCAGGCGGTCGAGGAACCGGCGGCGTTCGCCGGCGGCCTCCAGGAAGAGTCGATCCTGGGCCGGGGTCAGCCAGGCGGGCCGGACAAGGTCGGTCAGCCGGGCCGGCGGGACGGTCTCGCCCTCCAGGCGCACGGCGCGGCGGGAGGCGCCGGCCGTCTCGACACCAACGCCGACGCGGACCGTCTCGCCGCCCACCTCCAGGCGGGCCGAGACGGCCCAGGCCCGACCCGCGGCCTCGTCCGGCGCCCGGCGTCCGATCTCCGGCAGGGCGGCGCTGCGCAGGCCCCGGCCGGGGGACAGGAGCGAGACGGCCTCCAGGATATTGGTCTTGCCCGCCCCGTTCGGGCCGGTCAGCACCACCATGCGGCCGTCGAGCGGAATATCCGCCCGCTCGTAGGACCGGAAGTCGGTGAGGGACAGACGTGTGAAGACCGAGCGCACGGGCCCCAGTCTATAGACGGTTCGCAGGGGCGGGGTGAGGGTCGATCGCCCCGTCAGACCCGCAGAGGCATCAGGACGTAGCGGACGTCAGGGTCGGTGGGATCCAGCAACAGGGCGGGATCGTTCGGGCCGCCGAAGCGGAACTCGGCCTGCTCGGCGCTGATCTGGTCGGTGACATCCAGCAGGTAGCGGGCGTTGAAGGACATTTCGAAGGCCTCGCCGTCGTAGTCGATCTCCAGCTCCTCGACGGCCTGGCCCGCCTCCATGTTGCGGACCGTCAGGGTCAGCCGGCCCGCCTCGATGGACATCCGGACCGAGCGGCTCTTCTCGGCCGAAATGGTGGCCACCCGGTCCACAGCCCGGGCGAAAAGCTTGTTGTCGACCATCATGACCCGGTTGTTGTCCCGGGGGATGACCCGCGCATAGTCCGGGAAGCTGCCATCGATGACCTTGGAGGTCAGGGCTGCGCCGCCGAAGTCAAAGCGGACCTTCTGCGGACTCACCGCCAGGTGGACGCTCTCGCCGGCGTCGTCGAGGAGGCGGCGGGCCTCGCCGATGGTCTTGCGCGGGACGATGACGCCGGGCGCGCCGGCCGCGCCCTCGGGGGCGGGCATTTCGGCCAGGGCCAGGCGGTGGCCGTCCGTGGCCACGGCGCGCAGGCGGGGCAGGCCGCCCTCGGTGACCGTGTGCAGGTAGAGGCCGTTCAGATAGTAGCGCGTCTCCTCGGTGGAGATGGCGAAGCGCGTGCGATCGATCAGGCGGATCAGGTCGTTCACGTCCACGCTCACCCGCCCGGACAGGCCTTCGGAGGACATGACCGGGAAGTCGCCGGCCGGCAGGACGGGAAGGCTGAACCGGGAGCGGCCGGCGGAGACGGCGAGGCGGGGATCCTCCCCGGTCCAGGCCAGGGTGACCTCGGCGCCCTCGGGCAGCTTGCGGGCGATTTCATAGAGAGTGTGGGCCGGCGCCGTGACCTGACCGGCCTGCTCCACCCGGGCCTCGGCCTCGTCGATGATCTCCATATCCAGGTCGGTGGCCGAGAAGCTGAGGCGTCCGCGCTCGGCGGAGAGCAGGACATTGGACAGGATCGGGATGGTGTTCCGGCGCTCCACCGCGCTCTGGACATGGCCCAGGGCTTTCAAGAGGGCGGCGCGCTCGATCGTCAGCTTCATCTGTCGGGTCCGGTGTGGGCCGGGGACGGGACCGGCCAGGCCGAATCCGCCCCGGGAGGTGGGTTACCGACTTTAATCATTTGTCGGGCTTGGGAAAGGGGTCCGGCGTCAGGCCCGGGTGTCCAGATGGGCGCCCGGAGCCTCGCCTTCCGGGGTCGCGCCGCCGGAGGTGCGGGAGGCGACGACCACCATGGCCGGCCTCACCAGGCGGCCGAGCAGCTCGTAGCCGGGCTGCAGGCACTGGATCACGCCGCCGGGGGCGAGGTCGGGGCTGTCCTGCTCCATCATCGCCTGGTGGAGGTGGGGGTCGAACCGGGCGCCCATCGCGGGGGTGACGGTCTTAAGCCCGTTCGACTCGAAGGCGCTCAGAAGCGCCTTCTGGGTCATCTCGACCCCGACCACGAAGTTACGGACCCCGGCGTCCTCGGAGGCCGGCGGGGCGGAGAGGGCCCGGCCCAGGGTGTCGGCCACGCCCAGAAGGTCCCGGGCGAACTTCTGGATGGCGTAGGCGCGGGCGTCATTGGTCTCGCGCTCGGCGCGCCGACGGACATTCTCGGCGTCTGCGGCGTAGCGCAGGACCTGTTCCTTCAGCGCCGCATTCTCGGCCGCCAGGGCCGCCAGGGAATCGGCGGCGTCGACGCCAGGGTCGGTCGCCGAAGGGGTCTCGTCGGGGGACTGGGGATGATCGGACATGTTTCACTTCACCTCTTTGACCCGGATGCCGGGACCCGGGTGTCGCTCGCCGGGACAGGGACCGGCTTCAGACGCCGGCCATCTGCGACAGCACCCTGGCGGTGTAGTCCACCAGGGGGATGACCCGGGCGTAGTTCAGGCGCGTCGGGCCGATGACGCCGATGGCGCCAAGCAGCTTCTTCTGGCCCGACATATAGGGCGCCGCAATGACCGCGGAACCGGAAAGCGAGAAAAGACGGGTTTCGGCGCCGATGAAGATCCGCACGCCCTGGGCCTCGCGCACCCCGTCGAGGAGGCCGATCAGCTGTTCCTTTTGCTCCAGGTCGTCGAAGAGCATGCGGACGCGCTCGAGATCCTCGAGGGTTTCCCGGTCGCCCAGGAGGTTGGCCCGGCCCCGGACGATGAGGGCCCGGTCGCGCCCCTCGCCCCCGCCCCAGACGGCCAGACCCTCCTCCACCAGCCGGGCCGCCGCGGCGTCGAGCTGTCGGCGCGCCTGCTCCAGCTCCAGGCGGATATCCTGGCCCGCCTCGACCAGGGTCTTGCCGCGCATCCGGGCGTTGAGGAAGTCCGCCGCCTCCTGGAGGGCCGAGGGGGTGACCCCCGCCGCCAGCTGCATGAGGCGGTTCTCCACGACGCCGTCCTCGAAGACCATGACCGCCAGGGCCTGTCCGCCGCCAAGGGCGACGAACTCCACATGCTTGACCCCGGCCTCGCGCACCGGGGCGACGACGATGCCGGCGCCCCCGGCCAGGCCTGACAGCAGGGCGGAGGCCTCGTTCAGCATGTCCTCGAAGGAGCGGCCGCGGCCGGCCAGGCGTTGTTCGATCTCCCGGCGGTCGCTGTCGCCCACGTCGCCGACCTCCATCAGGCCGTCCACGAAGAGGCGCAGACCTGCGTGGGTGGGCAGACGGCCGGCGCTGACGTGCGGGGCGCCCAGGAGGCCCAGCTCGGTGAGGTCCTGCATGGTGTTTCGGATGGAGGCGGGGGACAGCTGCACCCCGCCCCGGGACAGGGTGCGCGAGCCCACCGGCTCGCCGGTCTGGAGATAGGTCTCGACGACCCGGCGGAAGATGTCGCGGGCGCGGCTGTCGAGTTCTGCGAGGGTCGGGCCCCGCGGGAGAAACTGGCCGGTCACGGTCTGGCGATCCCTGTTTCCGGTCGGGCATGGACGCAGGCCCCGAGTTACAGGATAAGCACCCACCCCGCCGGCGCAAGGCGCCGAACCCTCTCCCCGACAGCGAGCCTTCTGCATGACCGCCAAGCGACCCTTTGACCGCGCCGCCGACAGCCTCCGCACCGTGACCCTGGAGACCGGCGTCAACCGGTATGCCGAGGGCTCCTGCCTGGTCGCCTTCGGACACACCCGGGTCCTGGTGACCGCCAGCGTCGAGGAGCGCGTCCCGCCCTTCCTGCGGGGTCGAGGCCAGGGCTGGGTGACCGCCGAGTACGGCATGCTGCCCCGCGCCACCCATACCCGGGGCCGCCGGGAGGCCGCCGAGGGCAAGCAATCGGGCCGGACCCAGGAGATCCAGCGGCTGATCGGCCGGTCCCTCCGGGCGGTGGTGGACATGGCGGCCCTGGGCGAGCGGCAGATCGCCCTCGACTGCGACGTGATCCAGGCCGACGGCGGCACGCGGACGGCGGCCATCACCGGAGCCTGGGTGGCTCTCCGCCAGGCGACCGACCTCCTGGTCCGTGAGGGCGTGATCCCCCGCTCGCCCATCCTGGACCAGGTGGCCGCGGTGTCCTGCGGGGTCTGTCAGGGGGTTCCGGTCCTGGACCTCGAGTACGAGGAGGACTCCAACGCCGAGGCCGACGCGAACTTCGTGCTGACGGGGGCGGGCGATATTGTCGAGATCCAGGCCACGGGGGAGAAGCGCGGCTTCACCCGGGCCGAGTTCGAGGCCCTGTTCGGTCTGGCGGAAAAGGGAATGTCAGAGCTGTTCGCCCTGCAGAAGGCGGCCGCTGCAGCGGCCTGACCCGGATAAGGAAACGGGCGACCCCGGCGGGGCCGCCCGTTCCCGGCGCCGGTCCGCCGTCGGGAGAGACAGCAGCGGCTGGCGCGGTCCGCGATCAGAAGCGGGTGTTCAGAAGGTGGCGGAAGGCGGTGGGCGAGAGGCGCCCGATTTCCTCGGCGAAGGGCAGCA
>Ga0209985_10002747_pt1 | contig 15613 bp, 13 predicted proteins | sample NOAtaG_FD_187305 | JGI IMG/M metagenome (GOLD analysis project Ga0209985, IMG submission 187305) | Freshwater lake microbial communities from Lake Erie, under a cyanobacterial bloom - NOAA_Erie_Diel6S_1000h metaG (SPAdes) (version 2) | ecosystem: Environmental > Aquatic > Freshwater > Lake ...
AACAACCGGCCCAACGAAGTACCCTTCCCCGTACCCACATTCACCACTGCGTCCGAGGCGGGTATGAAAAGCGACCGCATAACGGCATCGACCATGTCATCGATATGGATGAAGTCCCGGGTCACGGACAGGTCGCTCCAGAGTTCGATCGGACGACCCGCCAGAATGCACGCCAACCAATGCTCGACCACCCCCTGCGGCCTGCTGCGTGGCCATGGATCACCGTACACATTTCCAGGACGCAGCACGATGCTCTCCATGCCGTTCCGCTGTGCATGAAGCCTCAAGTATTGCTCGAACAGGAGTTTCGATATCCCATAGGCCGTATTCGGCCGGGCGATCGTATCCTCCACGATGGGTCCATCGGACACAGGTCCGTAGACCGTGCCACCGGATGACAGGAATACCACCCGCCGCACCTTGGCGCTCGAGAGTGCTTCCAGTAGTCGCAGACCTGCAGCCACGTTCTGTTGCTGGTCCTTCTGTGGATCCCGTTCAGCCAACGCAGGGACGGACGACCAGCCCAAATGCACCAATACATCGACATCCTCCAACGCGCCGGGCATCACACCACCTTGGGCGTCATAGAGCATTTCCCTCTCCACCTTGGGCCACCATGCAGCACATCGGGCCAGACCTTCGTCCGAAGATGCCAATGCCCGAACGGTCAGATCTGAACGGTCGCTGAACGTTGAGCGGCCAACCCCTTCGAGCAAACGCTGGAGCACATGCCTGCCGATGAACCCGGACGCACCGGTAATGGCCACTCTCATCGCAAGCAGCTTTGTAGCAATGACACCATGGCACCGGAATCACGATGGGTCCATGCCGCCTTCATGCACCGTTCCCGAAGGGCATTCACGCCATCGCGGAGAAGGTGTTCATATGCTGCACGCAGCGTATCGGCCTCAGCCGTGGTCACATCGTCCACCACGACACCCACCTCCTCTGACGAGGCGACCACATGGTCATCGGAAACCCCGAACGGCACCAGTACCGGAAGGCCTGCAGCCCAGTAGTGGGCGGTCTTTACGGGAGTGCGGTAGGCCTGCGCTGGAGTAGGCGGAACGGCCAGTACACCAACATCTGCAGCGGACAGGTGCTCGTGTAACCGCTCCACGGGCACCGGAGCCTGAAGTCGCAAGCGGTCCTGCAATGATGTGTAAAGCACATGACCCCGGATGCGGTCCAGCTCCCGCTCATTCGCGATGATCAAGGCCCGTGCTCGTGCCCATCCATCGAACAGCCGCTGAAGGAAGGAAAGGTACTGGTCGATGCTGTGGTAGATGCCACCGAACTTGCCCACGTAGACGAACACCACATCCTCCTTGGACCACGCCCCATCCCGGAGCCGAACACGGGCTTCTGGATCATAAAGTGCGGCACCAACGTTGATGGCAATGGGCTGGAGCATCATCCTGCCCCGGGGACCAAGGCGCGTGGCATAGCGTTGCACCGCAGTGGTGGGCACCACCAACAGATCGCTTCGCCGCACCTGTTGGTGCTCCAGCCAGCGCATGGACCGTGCCTTCAGTGAACCTGCGCTCCAAATGCCCAACTCCACCATGTACTCCGTATGTGGCTCGAAACAGATGATGGCCGTTCGCAAACGGAGCAGCATGTTCAATAACATCGCGTAAGCCCCACCGTACGACAAATACCCCACCAGCCAGGTATTGGGTCGTCCGCGAACGAATTTCCGTGCGAGACGGCACATCCGCCAAGCATTGCGCAAGCGCTGCGACCATTGCCGACCCTGCACGTCATATCGCAAGGGCTCCCATTGAATGCCTTGTTCCAGCAATTGCTCCTTCAGTCCTTTCGAATGCTGGGTGCCGGGAGGTTCCTCCGTGATGAATAGGACGCGACGACCAGCGCACAGCAACTGCATGCGCTGCACATAGTCCAACATGAGCTGCGACACGAGCGGATCAGCGATGCCGTGGTTGCAAATGACCACCATGTCCGGAGGGAACTCAGCGGGCGTATTCCTGTTTTCGGCCATGGTCGAGAGCGCGCGGTGAAGCTACGGCGCACAGGTGGCTCCAGAGCGCACGCACGACGTTCCTGCACCTACTTTTGACCATCAACCCATGGGCATGGATCAGCGCTCAAGGGCCTGCATGACCCGCATGAACCGGTCCACCAAACAAACCCTATCGGACCTGCGCTGGTACCTGGTCAACGGAATGCACTGGCTGCGGAACCGTAAGCACCAGGACCATGCGGAAGGTCCTTTGGTCCTGGTCGATATCCGGGACAACGTTTGGCACCGATACCTGCACATCCTGCTTTTATTCCTCCACTCCAGCGGGTCTGTCGTTCACATCCGGCACCGTTATCGTTTCATCGGCAGCTGGGCCTCTCACGACCTGTTCAGCAGATCAGCGTTCTTCCGGATCGTGTTCCGCCCTTTAGCGCCGGACGCGTATCAACTGGTGCTCACGGACCGGCCGATGGACGGACCACATGTGCTATTGGACCCGGATTATTTCGACCTGCCCGAGGCACCGCGCGAAGGCATGCGCCTGCCGATGAGCATGGCAGACACCTTTTACATCCAAGGCCTGCACATGCGTTCCGACCCGGACCCTGAGCACCCAAGGGAGCGTTGCCTGTTCTTCTTCGGCAACATGGACCGCGCGGCTTACGATCGCCCCGAACCCCGGATCGCATTCGGATGCTTCACGCGAACGGCCCTGTTCGACCTGCTGAAGGATGGTTACAAAGAGCGGATATTCGAACCTTCACGACTTTCGGAAGTGGCGCTCCGTGGGAAGCGTGACATTGTCCTGCTCGGACGCCAGTGTGAATACATACCGCCAGCAAGACTGCTCCAGGTCCTTTCCCGTTTCGACCTGTTCCTGGCGCCCTCGGGCGTGGTCATGCCGCTCTGCCATAATGTAGTGGAGGCCATGGCGGCCGGCTGCATTCCCGTGCTCCAGTATCCACATCTGATGGAACCTCCATTGGAACATGGCATCAACTGCCTCGCGTACGATAACGCCGAGCAATTGCATACGGTACTGGAGCGCTTCCCGGACATTTCGGCCACTGAGGTCGTGGCCATGCGACGGCATGTGCTCGCCTATTACAGGGAACATCTGGCACCAGAGGCCGTGGTTGAAAAGTTGCGCACACTTGCCGGAAAGCAGGCACGCCTCAGGGTCAATGCGGAAATGCTCAGCACGCAGTTGCTCTTAGAACAACGCACGGACCAGGACAGGACCGTAATGGCCGGTCAATAGCAGAGCGGATCAGGCAGGATGGCCTATCCAGGTTGTGGTGGACGCCCCTGCCACATGGCAGGAACACCTGCTGTACGCCGCTTCGTTGCGGATGGGCCCTTCCGCGCATTGGCGGTAGGCGGCCCAGCATCACCCCAGAGATAGTCCTGGATCCTGAACTGCCTGTTCATCATGGAACTGTACAACCTCTTCCTATTCAGATGGTCAATGATGTAAAGACCGGCAACAAGGAACGGTACGAACGGGATCTTGAACCGTACCAATGCGCCGAAATTCGGTGTGGAGATGCCGATCATGAACCCCAGGAGAAGGGCGAACAACATACAGGTCAGTATGAGCGGATTACCGTAAATGGCGCGTAGGAAGAACCAGATGCGCGTTCGCCAGAGCAGGATCAACGCCATCATGAGCAACCAAAAATTCTCCAAACCGCTCAGCACGGTGACCACGCTACGGGTCTCCCACAGATACGGCCTGAAAAAGGCCGCGTTCACCGCCACGGGGAACTTGCTCAACAAGTTGGGCATCGTGCCGTCCAGTTCCCCGATATCGAAATAATTGCTGCCGTATTGCTCGGAACGCTTCATATCGGATTGAATCACCACGACGGTCTGTCCGGCCTTCTCGAGGGAGAACTTGTCCAGCTTATCACCCAGCGAGGAAAGCACGAAGAACGAACCTCCCAACATCACAACGAGAACCGCTGGTAGCAAAATGAACTTGAACAGTACGTTCTTCAACCGCGCCACCCGGAAATACAATACCCAAAGCATGGTGACAGGGATCACCGACATGAAGATGTACGGCTTCATAACAATGAGCAAGGTCGCGCTGAGGATGAGCCCGATCATATTGAAGACGTAGTTCCGCTTCTTGAAAAGCACTTCGTCAGCACAGTGGAACCACCAACATGCAGCGCTCAAGGTGAAGGTGTCCTTCATGATGGCGGAGCCCCAGAACACCACGGATGGCATGTACAGGAAGGCGATCGCGAACTTCCCTGCGAGCTGCGGATAGTAGGAAACAAAGGTCCGGTAGCAACGCCAGATGCCGATGTACCCAATGCTGGAGAGCATCAGGGTGGTAATGAGGTAACTATTGAACGTGAAAAGCACGATCGGGCTGATTAGCCGTATCACGAAGAACGACCGGCTATCGAAGTACATATAGGCATAGGGATAGCCCGTTTCCAGATTGAACTTGTTCAGGTTCGCCTGGTCGTTGGGGCCAAAGAGGATGCTCAGGAACTCGAACAGGTCGTATTTGGCCATGTTCCCCATGGAAACGGCCGAATAGAAATACATGATGGTATCGCCACCCTTGTAATAGTAGTAGTAGATCATGCTGAAGGCGATTCCCCCCAACACCTTCGCGAACAACCCCCAGAGGAAGTACTTGTACTCTGGCGCCTTCTTGATCGCCAGGTTCTTCTGTCGGGCGAAATAGATGTACATCAAGATGAGGTACACCGCACCCAGCACCCACTCCCAGTAGGCAATGTCCACTTCCCCGTAATGGTAGACCCAGATCAAGGGCATGGCCCAAATGTCGGGGTTCCAGCAGCGTCATGGATATACCCACCCATGTGCATGATCGCGGCGCATGGTACTTTCACCACCGATGCCCCTTCCCGGAAAACGTCCCTGCCCGCTTTGCGGGTCCACAGACCAGCGCATACAAGCCCTGCATGCCGACCACCATGTGGTCAAATGTGCTGACTGTGGTCTGGTGTATACCGGCATTGCGCCAACACAGGAAGAACTTCAAGCCTACTATGGTGGCTATCCGGTACATGACCAGGTCTCACCGATCACGTTGAAACGGTATGATGAGATCCTGGTCCGCCTTGAGCGGTTCCGCAGGACCAACCGGATCATCGACGTGGGATGTGGAGCGGGGCTGTTCCTGGAACGGGCCGCTCTTCGGGGTTGGGAGGTGCATGGCACCGAATTCGGCCAGCAAGCCCTGAAGGCCTGCCGCGCTCGGGGTATCAATATCATTGAAGGCCCCCTTGACCCTGCCAATTATCCACCAGGGCACTTTGATGTGGCCTGCTCATTTGAGGTGATCGAACACCTGCCCTATCCTGGACCTGAGATGGAGAACATGGCCCGGTTGCTGCGGCCGGGTGGCGCACTGTATGTGACCACGCCCAATTACCGCAGCGTCGGGCATTGGCTCACCGGTCGCGACTGGACCGTGGTGAACTATCCTGAACACCTCAACTATTTCACCCCAAGGACCCTGCGGAAGCTGATCACCTCCAAGGGTTTTCGCGCTTACCGGGTCCGTACCACGGGCATCTCGCTGAACCGGATCAAGGCCCGGCATGGCCACGACCGATCCGAAAAAGAAGCGGTACGAACCTCACAGGAGGACCTCAGGGCAAGACTCGAGCACAACCCGCTGCTCAATCTGATGAAACGCACGGTGGACGCCTTGCTCGACCTGTTCGGCATTGGTGACAACCTGAAGGCCACCTTCATTAAGGGCTCTCAATGATGGTAAGGACTGCCTTGCAGTATGGCCGTGGCCCGGTAAAGTTGTTCGGCGAACAGCAACCTGACCAATTGGTGCGGAAAGGTCATTGGCGAAAGCGAGAGCACCAGATCGGCTCGTTCGCGCACTGAAGGGTCCAAGCCATAGGCGCCCCCCACTACAAAGGCCACCTGTCGCGAACCTTGGTCCCGCCAAGTCCCCAGTTGGGCGGCGAACTGCCTGCTATCCAACAATTTACCACGCTCATCCAAGGCTACCACACGTTCTCCGGGCCTTAGTGCCGCAAGAATGCGTTCGCCTTCCACCCGTTGCTGGTGTGCCGGATCGCCGCGGCCGGCCTCGGGCAGCACCACCTCCTCCACCGACCAGACCCGGCGCACCCGGCCCAAATAATGCTCAAGGCCTTCCGGCACATACCCCCTTTCGGTGCGCCCTACCCACACCAATCGTACCTTCATGATCCCTTGTTTGTTGGAAATTCGTCCGGGCGGTCCGGATCATCATGGCCCGGTATTTGCCAAATTTCGGCACAAATGACCCTTGCGATGAACCGTATCCCTGTTCTGCTTATTGGCATGCTGCTCGTTCTGGGCCTGCGCGCGCAGGATGCCGTGAAGGACCAGGTGGTGCAGGCCATGAAGGCCGGCAATCCCAAGGAACTGGTGGCACAGTTCATACCGAACATCGACCTCACCGTAAAGGAAGCGTCCGATGTATACAGCAAGGCCCAGGCCGAACAGATCCTGCGCAAGTTCTTCAATGAGAACCAGCCGGTGGACATGGTGATCGAGCACAAAGGCGAAAGCAAGTTCGGCGACAAGTACTACATCGGCATCCTGCGTACACGCACCGGATATTTCCGTGTGACCTTTTTCCTGAAGCGGACGGAAGACACGTACCAGGTGAAGCAACTGCGGATCGAGAACAGCAAGAACGACCTCTGACCGTGCTGCCCACAGGAACGGATGCGCTCATCGACCTCGCCCTGCGTGAGGACATCGGAGACGGGGACCACACTACGCTTTCCACCATACCACCTGATGCCCGAGGTGCGGCCCGTCTGCTCGTAAAGGACCAGGGGGTGCTTGCCGGTGTGGAACTGGCGCAGGCCATCGCCCACCGGTTCGACCCCGACCTGCATTTCAAGTTGTTCCTCCAGGACGGTGCGACCATTTCAAAAGGAGATGTGGCCTTTACCATAATGGGCAGTTCCCGCTCCATCCTCATCGTGGAACGCCTGATGCTGAACTTCATGCAGCGCATGAGCGGCATAGCGACCTTGACCCACCGCTTCGTGCAGGCCGTAGAGGGGACTGGCTGCCGTATACTCGACACCCGTAAGACCACGCCAGGCCTGCGGGCCATTGAGAAATGGGCCGTTCGTATCGGCGGTGGCCACAACCACCGCCACGGGCTGTACGACATGGTGATGATCAAGGACAACCATGTGGACATGGCCGGTGGCATCCAACAAGCGATCGCTGCTGCACGGGCCTACCAGGTGCAACAGGGCCTGCATCTGCCCATCGAAGTGGAAACACGTTCCATGTCCGAAGTGGAACAAGTGCTCGCCACGGGTGGGGTACAGCGCATCATGCTGGACAACTTCACGCCGGAACAGTTGCGCACCGCCGTCCAGCACATCGCAGGGCGCTTTGAGACCGAAGCGTCAGGAGGCATCACGCTGGAAACGGTCAGGTCCTACGCCGAGACCGGTGTCGACTTCGTTTCGGTGGGTGCGCTCACCCACAGCGTACCCAGTCTTGACCTGAGCCTGAAGGCCATTTGACCATGGTGCAGCGGTACAAACGCAAGCTGCTCTATTCCCGCATGTTCCGCAAGCTCGTCGGCTGGGCCAAGCGGATCAAATTGCCCGGCTTCGAGGGCTTCAGCCTCTACGAGATCTCCCGGTTCTTCTTCTCGGCCTTGTTCACCGGCCGACTTTTGGACCGCGCTTCGGCGATCGCGTTCAAGGTCTTCATGTCCTTCTTCCCTGCCGTGATCGTGCTGCTCACGCTCATTCCCTACGTCCCCATCCCCGACTTCCAGTTGCGCTTGTTGGAGACCTTCCAACAAATGCTGCCGAACGAGGTGTACCAGTTCATCGAAGGCACCCTGCACGACCTGCTCGTGAAGAAACACGGCACCCTCCTGTCTGTGAGCTTCATTGTGGGCATTTACCTGGCCAGTAACAGCATCGATGCCGTTCTCGACGGATTCAGCGGCAGCACCAACCTTACCAAATGGCATAGCGCACTGAAACAACGCCTGCTGAGCCTGGGCCTGTTGTTGTTGCTGACCTTGCTCGTGGTGCTGTCCATTCCAGTGCTGGCCTTCAGCGGTATCATCATCGGCAAGCTCCATGCGATAAGGTTCTTCGCCAGTGAGTTGGAGGTTTGGGCCGCGTTGGCCATCAAATGGTTCGTGTCCATCCTGCTGGTGATGGTGGCCGTATCCCTGTTGTACACCGCCGGCGACCCAGCGGCCAAGCGGTTCAAGACCTTTACCCCGGGTTCCATCCTGGCGGTGTTCCTGATCCTACTGGTCTCACAGGCCCTCGCCTTCGTTTTCGACAACATCACGGACTACAACGCCCTGTACGGCTCCATAGGCGCCATACTGGCCGTGCAGCTATGGATCTATTTCAACATGATCGCGCTGCTGATCGGTTACGAGTTGAACACCAGCATCGCCATCGCCCGGCACCACCGGAGCAAGCACCTGCATCTGCCCATGGTGAACGAGGCAGTGTGACGAAGGGATAACTTGGGCTCCCATGCGGCCCCTGCTCACCTTCCTGCTGATCGCGCACATCCTGCCTTGCCTGGCACAACGGTTCGATGCCAGGCATCCGCCGAACACCTACCGCAATGCCGACAACCCCCACTATTGGAAGAACCGGCCACCTTATGCGGACTATTGGCAACAGGATGTACACTACCTGATCAAGGCGCGCTTGGACGATGAGCGGGATGTGGCCAATGGCGAGCTCACGCTCTACTACCACAACAACTCGCCCGACACGCTCCGGCACGTCTTCTTCCACCTCTACCAGGAAGCCTACAATGCAGGTTCGTATGCCGACCTGATGGAGAACGGCACCAAGGACCGAGGAGGCCGTGACAGTGTGGAGGCCGGCACGGACATTCACCAGCTCATGGCCAATGGGGCCGAGGTGCGGACGGAAAAGGACAATACGGTGCTGAAGGTCTGGCTGAACGAACCGCTGCCCCCCGGCGAACGGGTCACCTTCCGCATCACCTTCACCACACACTGGTCCACCCGCGTGGACCGGCGCATGAAGTTGTTCAAGGCCTGGGGATCGAAGCATTACGACGGCGTGCACTGGTATCCCCGCATGGCCGTGTACGACCGGAAATTCGGATGGGACACCCAGCAGCACCTGGGAAACGAACTATACGGCGACTTTGGCGCCTTTGATGTGGAACTGGACATGCCGCACCACTATGTCGTGGAGGCCACCGGATGGTTGCAGAACCCCGAGGAGGTCATGCCGCCCGACCTGCGCAAGCGATTGGACATCTCGAACTTCAAGGACAAGCCCTGGAACGAGCAGCCCTCCATCATCATTGCGCCGGAAGCCGGCAAGCGCAAGGTGTGGCGCTACCACGCGGAGAATGTCCACGACTTCGCCTTCACGGCCGATCCGACGTACCGCATTGGTGAGGCCGAGTGGAACGGCGTAAGGTGTGTGGCCGTGGTTCAGGAACCGCACGCCAGCGGTTGGCAGAACGCCGCGGACTACTGCGCCAAGGTCATTGAAGCGCACAGTACCTCATTTGGCATGTACGCCTACCCGAAAATGGTGGTGGCCGATGCGCGCGATGGCATGGAATATCCCATGCTCACCCTGGACGGTGGACGCGACCCCGACTATCGCGGGCTGTTCGTGCACGAGATCGGCCACAACTGGTACTACGGCATGGTGGGCAACAACGAGACCTATAGGGCCTTCCTCGATGAAGGATTCACGCAATTCCTGACCAGCTGGGGCCTCGAACAGATCGATGGCGATACCCTGGTGAGCGACCCGCCCCGGAGCGCCTACCAGGCCCGATATACGAAACCGGAACTGGTGCGTGAGAGCGAGGTGTATAACGGCTACCAGTACGACGCAGTGCGCGATCGACTGCCCCCGCTGAACACCCACAGCGATGAGTTCGGGTACTGGCAGGCCCGTGGATATGGCGGATACGGCCATGCGTACTCCAAAACGGCCACCATGCTGTACAACCTCCAGTATGTAGTGGGCGACTCGCTGTTCCTCTCGGCCATGCAACACTACTTCGACCAATGGCGCATGTGCCACCCGTATCCGGAGGATATGCGGCAGAGCTTCATCGACCACACGCGCATGGACCTCAATTGGTTCTTCGACCAATGGCTGGAGACCGGCAAACGCATCGACTATGCGGTGAAAGGCGTAAAGAACCGCTACCGCAAAGGCGGACAGGAGATCCGTCTGCGACGCAAAGGCGACCTGCACATGCCCATCGACCTGCGCGTGATCGCCAGGGATGGCAGCGTGCTCGACCTCTACATTCCCAACACCTGGGACCAGAAACGCACCAATGCCGTTGTTCTTCCCCGCTGGATCGGCTTCGACGACCTGCAACGCGACCACATCGTTCGTGTGGACATCCCCTCGGGCATTGAGCAGGTGATCATCGACCCCACGGACCGACTGGCGGATGCGTACAAGGTCAATGACCGTCTGGGCCTGCCCATCAGCGTGGACCTGGACCACCACGTGCGCAACAGTCCCGACAGGCGCACCTATGAGGCCTTCATGCGCCCCGACCTCTGGTGGAACGGTTATGATGGGGTGAAAGCCGGTGTGCACTTCAATAGCAGCTACATGAAGTACAAACACCGCGTGCATTTCAGTGCGTGGCTGAACACCGGCATGGGACAGCATCTGCCACCAACGAACACCTCGGCAGCGGTGGACAGTATTCCAGGCAACACGGACACCGGTTTTGACGCGCTATCGTTCAACTTCCGCTATGAGAACGGCATTGAAAAGGTGCTGAAAGGCGCATCCGTCTTCGTTCATGCCCGTGCCTTGGACGGACTGCAGCGATACGGTGGCGGCTGGCGGTGGGAAATGCCCAATGGTCGGACCACTGCGCAGGCCGAACTCCTATACTTCATACGACGGGATAGCACGGACCTCACCTACCTCTTGTATCCCGAACAATGGGAGCTGGACCGCACCAACGGAGCATTGGACCTTAGCCTGCGCCATCGGTACTTCCACGACCGCGGCACAGGCGACCTGAAACTGGAAATGCGCAGCAGCGCCGTAGGCAGTGCCGCAGGGTATGGCCAGGTGCGGTTGACGGCGGTGAACGTGAACGAACTGGGCCCCATCCAAGTGCGGACCCGGGGCTTCGGCCAGTACGGCACCGGTGCCACACCGCGGGAGAGCGCGTTGTACATGGCCGGCGCATCGCCCGAGGAAATGATGGAGAACAAGTATGTGCGCAGCATCGGTTTTGTGCCATACGACTGGCTGGGCTATTCCGACGGCCTCAACCGGTTCCAACAGGGCGGTGGCCTGGGCTTGCGCGGCTATGCCGGATACCTCGCTCCCGAAGTAGACCCCTCGAACGGGCAGACCGTGTTCACGCACTTCGGCAACACCGGTCTTTCGGCCAGCGCGGAGATCGACCTCGACGGACTGGTTGATTGGCGCCCGCGCAACCTGGCGCGCTACCTGCACTTGGACATTTACCTGTTCGGGGATGCGGGCACCATGGGTTACCGCAACAGCAGAGGCCACTTGGAACTGGCGCCCATACGTGCCGATGCCGGCGCGGGTGCCGCGTTCACGATCAAACGGTTCGGACCGCTGGTCGATATCAAACCACTGACCATCCGTTTCGACGTACCGTTCCTGATCACCGCCCTGCCTGCCACCGAACAGGAACACATGGCCTTCCGCTATGTGGTAGGCATTGGGCGCAACTTCTGAGCATCATGTGCCGGCTGGCGCTCCTTCCCTTGCTGCTGCACGCGTTCATTCTCTGTGCACAGCCACCCAATGCCAACGTGCTGGGTCGTTGGACCTCGGTGGACGACAATACAGGCAAACCTCGCAGCGTGGTGGAGATCACCATTACCAACGGCACGCTCAGCGGTCGCATCCTGGACCTATACGACAAGACCCATCTGGAGAAGCTGTGCGACAAATGCCCGGGGGACCGCAAGAACGCACGGATCGTTGGCCTGGAGATCATCCGTGGTATGAAGGCCGATGGCGATACCTGGGCGGAAGGCACCATACTGGACCCCGAGACCGGCAATGTTTACGACTGCAAGATGTGGTTGGAGAACGGAAAGTTGATGGTGCGCGGCTACGTGGCCTTCTTCTTCCGGACGCAGGTGTGGGTGAGGTGAGGAAGCGACGGCCTCAGCGCTTGGCCACACGATCGACCAGTTCCAACAACTGCTGCCGAATGGCCTTAGGATAGAGCCGGGCGATGCGCTCCCTTGCACCCTGGGAGAAGGGCTCCAGGTCGGTGTGCAGGGCGCGCTGCACGAGTGCCACAAGCTCATCCACCGAACGGCGCTCGAGATAGAACCCTTGATCACCAACGATGTCCGGAAGTGCGGCGACCCTGCTCACAATGGGTACACAACCGCACAACATGGCCTCGCAAGGTGCGCTCGGGAACCCTTCCCACACGCTCAACTGCAGGTAGAACGTGTGCCTGGAATAGACCGCAGGAAGCTCCTCATAGGCAACGAAGCCGAGCAGTTCAACGTTCGGAGGGACACGTTCATAGCGCATGGCAGGTGTATTGCCCACCAACGTGAAATGCTGTTCCGGGAAACGTTCCGCCAGCGCGAACAACAGGTCGACCCCCTTCCGCGTGAAGTTCGAAGCGTTCATCTGTGCCACGGTGAGGAATGACCTGGGGACCCTACCTCCCATCGGCCTGAATCGCTCCGGATCATACCCATACGGGATCACTGTGCAAGGTGTGTTGATATCAGGACCGAACGCCTGATACCCTTGACGAGATGGGTCTCGGGCGTCAGCGGAAAAATGCTGTTCGCTCCGCACCAGGTTGGCGCTGCACGGGACAAGGTGTGATGCCCAACGCATCGAGGCCCTTGTCATGGCGCCCATGGGAAAGCGATGCATCGCCCCATACCGGAAGGAAGGGAAAGAAGCACAATCGAACCCGCCCAGCACGATCAGGGATGGAACGGCGAACAACCGTCCCAAGGCCGTGGGCAAAAAGGAATGAAAACCACCGAACTGGGTCACGCTTACTGCTGCTCCGGGTAGATGCCGCAAGAGGAAGAAGGCCTGACGCAATAGCTCGAACGGGGTGGCCCATTTGCGCTTGGGCGCGAAAATGAAAGAGACCACTTCGTAACGCTCATCCAGCAAGGCCACATCGTGGCGCGCGAAGGAGGCCATGATGGTGGTGGTGTAAACGAGCTTTCGCTTTGCGGGCATTGCGTGCGAAACTAACCCCGATGCAGTCAAGACTTTCCAAATGGCGCTGATGTGTAAATTAGGTTCATCATGAGAGCAGTTATCATCCTGCTATTCTCCCTGCTGACCATTCGAGCATCTGCACAGACCTCGTGGGAACAACAGGCGTCCTGTCCGGGCTCACCCAGATGGGGTGTTGTCTGCTTTGATATCGATGGGATCGGCTACATGGTAAGTGGAAGAACGGGAGCTACGGACTTGGATGAGCTTTGGGCCTATGACCCATTGACCGATTCATGGTCCGAACGTGCATCGCTCCCCGGTGTTCGTCGGGTAGCCTGTGCGTTCACCATTGCAGGCAAAGGGTATGTCTTAGGTGGCCTGTATGGATCGTCCAGCATCAGGGACGACCTGTGGGAGTATGACCCCACATCCGACACCTGGACGCAGAGAACGAGCCTGCCAGGAGCGCCACGGTATGGAACTACGGCATTTGTCCACAATGGCATCGGCTATGTTCTCGGAGGTGGCACCGGCGGCGGGAACGGGCCCTTCATCTCCGAGCTTTGGGCGTACGATCCGGTAATGGATGAATGGTCCGCGCGCACTCCCATCCCGGACCAAGGTAGGGTTGGAGCCTCCTCATTCACGATAGGCGACGTGTGCTATGTGTTCGGCGGCAGGCAGGAGGACCAGTCCATGTCCAATGAGCTTTGGGCCTACGACCCTGGCAGTGACTCCTGGGCTGTGCGTACGCCTCTCCCCGGCGGTGGCCGGCACTATGCGCGAGCATACGGTGTACTGGACCGGGGTATCATTCTCTCTGGCCAGAGTGGCACTGGCTCGTTCGCTGATGGATGGGTCTATTCACCGTGGTCGGATAGTTGGTTACCAATTGAGGATTATCCTGGCGCCGGTGGTTGGAGCGGTGCTCAGTTCGCACTCAACGACCGTGTCTTTGCTGGTCTTGGCCAAACCAGTGGATCGTCCTTCACCGACCTGTGGGAACTGAAGGAGATACCGATCGGACTCTCAGAGACGACCATCCAGCATTGGATCGACGTCTTTCCGACGGTGATCTCGCCCGGAGGAACGCTGAACGTACGTCGTCCGTTCGAGCTTCAGCAGTTTGAAGAGATGATGCTCAGCGACGTGCAAGGCAGGCGTGTCGCCCTCCCTCTCGAGCTGGTCGGACCGAACACCCTCCGCCTGCCTGAGCTTGCACCGGGGACCTATCTCCTGTCATTCTCCAACGGCCAACGGTCCACCGCAACCGCCAGGATCCTGATCGTGCCCTGACAGCGCATCGATCATTTACGCACAGCGCGTCAGCATCACGGCCTTACATTCGCCCGCAAGCACATCAATACTGAGCTGTCGTGAGCGCCATGCTGAAGAAGATCGCGAAACCCGCCTACCGTGCGTTGAACGGCCTGTTGGGCAAGGTCCGCACGGCCCAAAGCCGGGCGATCCCCAAGGTGGAGCTTCAGCTACGGCACCTCCACAACCTGAAAGTGGTCCCGGACAGGACCGCCTTCCTCGAAACACTACCCAAGGGCGGCATTGTCGCCGAGCTCGGTGTTGACCACGGCGACTTCTCGGCCAAGATCCTTTCCATCAACCGACCGGAAAGGCTCCACCTCATTGATGTCTGGTCCAGCACCCGTTATCATGGTGGTTTGGAAAAGATCGTAAGGGACAAGTTCAAAGCAGAGATCGCATCAGGTCAGGTGAAGATCGACCTTGGTCTCTCAACGGATGTTCTGCCCCGGTTCCCCGACGGCTACTTCGACTGGGTCTACATCGACACCGATCACGGATACACCGTAACAGCGGCCGAACTGGCCATTGCTCGCTCGAAAGTGAAACCCGGGGGTATCATCGCCGGCCACGACTACGCCACATGCAACTGGGATGGCGGTGTCCGCTATGGCGTGGTGGAAGCGGTGCATGAGTTCTGTGTTCAGCACGATTGGGAGCTCATCCTCCTGACGCACGAGACCGACCGTTTCCTGAGCTTCGCGATACGGGCCATCGCCCAGTAAGTGCATTATCGCGTCCGGGACCGGAACTTGCCGAGCAGCTCCACGATCTCCGGCGCCAGGCCCAGCACATACGCTGCCGGCCAGAAGAGGAGCGAGACCAGCACGCCCCGCAGGACCAGGTCCCACAGGGGAGATCCGATGAGCGGGACCCACGGCACCACAACACCCACCGCCGCGATCAACACCACCACCAAAAGGGTGCGACCATCGAACGGCCACAGGCCGAAACGGTGGTGCAGGAACCAGGTTCGGAAGGCACCGACCACCACCAGCGAAATGAGCGTGGCATAGGCGGCACCAATGATGCCCATGGACCGGATGAGGAAGAAATTGGCCACCGCGTTGAT
>Ga0209985_10002748_pt1 | contig 15611 bp, 13 predicted proteins | sample NOAtaG_FD_187305 | JGI IMG/M metagenome (GOLD analysis project Ga0209985, IMG submission 187305) | Freshwater lake microbial communities from Lake Erie, under a cyanobacterial bloom - NOAA_Erie_Diel6S_1000h metaG (SPAdes) (version 2) | ecosystem: Environmental > Aquatic > Freshwater > Lake ...
CACGCCCTCGCGCAGCACCACGAACAGCGGCATGAAGCTCTCGCGGCCCAGGTACTCCAGGTCCACCACCAGGCTGTCCAGCACCTCGGGTAGGGCCTCCACCACGCGGTACAGCTCGGCCGTGCCCATGCGCACGCCCTGGCGGTTGATGGTGGCGTCGCTGCGGCCGTAGATGATGGCGCCGTGGGCCACAGGCGCAGGGCCAAAGGGGCTGGGGATGATGCGGGGCGCATCACCGGACGTCGCCGCAGCTCCATCACCCCGCGGCGTGATGCGGATCCAGTCGCCGTGCCGCCACACACCAGGGTACATGTCGAAATAGCTGTCCCGATAGCGGCGGTCGCCCTCGTCGTTCCAGAAGCGCAGGGGCATGGAGGGGATCGGCCGGGCGCACACCAGTTCGCCCACCTGATCGATGACGCTTGCGCCCTGCTCGTCCCAAGCCTGCACCGCCGCCCCCAACCAGCGGCACTGCATCTGGCCGCGCACCTGCGGCAGGGTGATGTTGCCGCCCACGAAGGCGCCGGCAAAGTCGGTGCCGCCAGAGATGCAGTCGATCCAGATGGGCTGGCCGCCCACGCGGGGCAGCCGGTCCCAGATCCAGTCGTGGCACTCGTCCGACAAAGGCGAGCCGGTGGAGCCCACGGCGCGCAGGGCCGAGAGGTCGGCCACGGCCAGGGGCTGCACGTCGGCCTTGAGGCAGCTGGCATAGAAGGCCGCGCCGGCACCGAAGAAGGTGGCGTGCGACAAGCCAGCAAAGCGCCACAACGTGGACCAGTCCGGCGCGACCGAAGGCCCGCCCGGGCTGCCGTCGAACAGGCAGATGGTGGTGCCGCCCAGGAGCCCGGCCATCTGGCAGTTCCACATGATCCAGCCCGTGGTGCTGAACCAGTGGAAGCGGTCGCCCGTCTCCGCGGTAGGCCCAAGGTTATTGAGCAGCGAGCTCTTCAGCGCCTCCACGATCACGCCGCCATGACCGTGCACGATGGGCTTGGGCAGGCCGGTGGTGCCGCTGGAGTAAACGATCCACAGGGGGTGGTCGAAGGGCAGCCATTCAGGGGCGGCGTGGGCCGGGGCCTGAGCGGCCGCCGTGGCAGCGTCTGCATCCCCCGCGCCCTCCAGCAGCGCGTCGATCTGGGCCCCGCGCACCGCATGCCGCGCGCTGGGCAGGCCGCGCAAGAGTTCATCCACCAGCGCGCGCTTGTCGTGCACCACGCCAGCCCAGCGCACCTCGTCACAGGCCACCAGCACCTTGGGCTCGATCTGGCGGAAGCGGTCCAGCACCGCCACCGGGCCCATGTCAGGCGAGCAGATGCTCCACACCGCCCCCAGGCTGGCCACGGCCAGGAACACCGCCGCAGTCTGCGGCGTGTTGGGCAGCACGGCGCAGACGCGGTCGCCTCGCTGCACGCCCATGCTGCGCAGGGCGGCGGCAAAGCGCGCCGTCTGCTGCTGCAGCTCGGGCCAGGACAGCTCGAGCAACTCGCGGCGCGCCAAACCCTCCTCGTCGGTGAACACGATGGCCGGGTGCCCCGCCGCATGCGCTGCGTCCGCATGGCGAAACACCTGCTGCGCAAAGTTCAGCTGCGCCCCAGGAAACCACTGCGCACCGGGCATGCGGTCATGAGCCAGCACCGCCGTATGCGGCGTGGGCGACTGCAGGCCAAAGTAGTCCCAGATCGACCGCCAGAAAGCGTCCAGGTCGGTCACCGACCATTGCCACAGCGCGTCGTAATCGACGAAACGCAAGCCCCGCTCGCGCTCCAGCCACTGCTGATAAAGGGTGATGCGGGGGGTGGGGAGTGTGGGTGCAGCCATGTCGGAATGTTGCCTGAGTGCCGCACAAAGGTCCCAGCTCACGGTTGCAAGCCGACCGAGAAGGTGAAGAAGCTGACCGCCATGGGTTGCCTACAAAGCGAACCGGAGTTTCGATGACGAAAGCGCTTTTCATGACAACTTGTCCACTTGGAACTGCGGCTTCGTGCTAAGGTTCACCCCATGAAGACGCTCACCGTTGCCGAACTCAAAGCCCAGTTCTCCGAGGTGCTTGGCCAGATGGCCGCTGATGACCAGCCAGTGGCCATCAGCTATGGGCGCCGCAAGGAAAAGGTGGCCGCGTTGGTTCCCTACCGGATGGTGGCAGCGCCCGGGCCGCGCGCGCTGGGCGTGCTGCAGGGTCGGGCCCGCTTCAAGCTGCGCGAGGACTTCGCCCTGAGCGACGACGAGCTGCTTGGCGCATGAAGCTGTTGCTGGACACGCACGCCTTCCTGTGGGCGGCGTTCTCTCCGCGAAAGCTCAGCGCTCGGGCGCGTGCCGCGGTGGTCGACAGCGAGAACGCGGTGGCGGTCAGCAACCTGTCGTTCTGGGAGCTGTCGCTGAAGTTCTCGCTGGGCAAGATCACCCTGGAAGGCTGCACGCCTGACGAGCTGCCCGAAGTAGCGCGCCAGATGAACTTCGACATCCTGCAGGCAAATGCGGCGGACATGGCCACGTTCCATGCTCTTCCGCGCCTGGCCCACAAGGACCCCTTCGACCGGATGATCATCTGGCAGGCGATCCGCCAAGGCTGGACGCTCGTATCCAAGGACGCAGCGTTCGAGGCCTACAAAGACCACGGCCTATCGGTCTGGTGGTAAGTCACCCCCCCACATCCACAAACCGCCAGATGTCGCGCATGAAGGGGTGGCGCCAGTAGTGCTGGGTCCACGGTTGCACCAGGTCGTTGGTGATGAGGTGGCCGTGCACCTTGTAGGGCATGTAGGCGGTGAGCAGGTCCTTGGCCTGGCGGATCAAGGCCTCGCGCTCGGGGCCGTCGGGCAGGCGCAGCTGCTGTTCGTACAGGCGGTCGAAGGCGTCGAGCTTGAAGCGCGGGTCGTTGGACTCGCTGGCGTTCGGGCCGTAGGCGATGCCCAGGAAGAAGCCGCCATCGGGTGAGCCCGCGCTCCAGGAGTAGCCCCACATCATCAGCGTGCCGGCGCGGCTCTTCTTCAGCAGCTCGGGCCAGGTGGAGACATCGAAACGCATCTTCAGGCCGATGCGGTCCATGGAGCGCTTCCAGAGCTCGCTCGATAAGCGATCGCGCTGCGAGCCCATGCTGGCCATCACCAGCTCCAGCGGCGCGCCGTCGGGCTGCTCGCGCCAGCCGTCGCCGTTGCGGTCCACGTAGCCGTGCAGGTCCAGCAGGGCCTGGGCACGGGCCGGGTCGAAGCTGCTCATCTCGCTGCGATAGTCGGCCTCGAAGCCCGAGGTGAAAGGCGCGATGGTGGACTGCGCCAACACCATCTGGCCTCCCCAGACCTGGTCGATATACCGCTGCCCGTCGAAAGCCAAGCCGATGGCACGGCGCAGCGCCACCTTCTCGGGCGTGTAGCCGCCCACCAGCGGGTGCTCCATGAAGAAGAAGCTCATGGTGATCATGGGCTGCAGGCTGCGCTGCAGCCGCACGCCCTTCTTCTTCAGGAACGGGGCCAGCTCGCCGCCCGGCGCCGCCAAGCGCACATAGTCCCCGGGGACAAGCAGCCAGTGGTAATGGCCGTTCAGGAAGGACAGCCAGCGGGGCTGCGATTCCTCCACGATGTCCACCTCCACCTCGTCCACCAGCGGCAGAGCGCGGCCCGCCAGGCTGCGGGCCATGGGCTGGGCCAGGGCGCCCTCAGGCCCCGCATCGGCCGGCGTACCGTCATAGACCACACGCCGGTACGAGGGGTTGCGCTCCAGCACGATGCGCGACGCGCGGCGCCAGCTCTTCAGGCGGAAGGCCCCCGTGCCCACCGGGTGCGCGCCGATGTCCTTGCCGTAGAACGCCACCACCTCGCGCGCCACCGCGCCGGCCACGGCGGGGTCGGCCAGCAGGTACACAAAGCGCGGGTTGGGCTCGCCCAGCACCAGGCGGAAGGTGTAGCGGTCCAGCGCCTTCAGGCCCTCCACCTCGGTGTCGTAGTCAAACGGCTGGCGCGTCTTGAGCGCACGCTCGCGCACCGCGGAAAGCCCCAGCAGCTTGGCGGTCTCGAAGAGGTAGAGGTCGCTGGAGTTGTACTGCGGGTCGTAGAAACGCTTGATGGCGTAGACGTAGTCCTGCGCCACCAACTCGCGGCGCTGCCCCTTGAAGGCGGGGTCGTCGGCGAAGAAGATGCCGGGCTTTAAGCGTACGGTGATCGTGCGGCCGTCGGCCGAGACCTCGGGCAGAGCGGCCGCCGTCTGCGGCACCAGGCGCACGGGGCGCGCCAGGTAGTCATAGGCCAACGGCGCCTCCAGGATCTGCGCAATGATCGTGGAGGAGTACAGGTCGCTGTTGGTCTGCGTGGGGTCGAAGCTGGACTCTGGCGCCGGGAAGGCGATGCGGAGGGTCTTGCGGGCCCGCGCCGATGCTGAAGCCGTTGAACCCTGGGCTGGCGCTGGCGGCGTGGAGGCCAGGTTTGGTGGGGAGCTTGCAGAAGCCGCCGCAGCGGACGGTGCCGACGCGGTCACCGCGACCAAGGTCGCGGGCCCTGCCAACGCCGAAGCAGCGGCACCCCGCAGCAGGCGGCGGCGCTTCATCGCGGGTGGGGCGTGGTCAGCGCCGCGTGGGCAGGGTTCACTTCCTCACCGTCGGCGCCTTGGCCAGATCGATGTCCACGTGCTGCCACCACTCGTTCCAGAACACGGGGCGCCGGTAGCCGATCACCCAGGGCTGCACCATGTCGTTCTGGATACGGTGCACCGTGGTCTTGTAGGGCATCTGGGCCACGGAGATCAGCTTGGCCTGGCGGAACAGCTCGTCACGTTCGGGGCCATCAGCGATGACCTGCATGCGCTCGTAGATCCTGTCGAACTCGGCGTTCTTGAAGCGGGCCAGGTTCTGGCTGCCCGCCTGCGGGCCGTACAAGCGCGCAAGCGAGCCTTGCCCGTCAGAGCCCGCTGCCGATGAGCCCAACGTCCACAGCATCAGCTTGCCCGCGCGCGCAGCCTTGAGCTGCTCGGGCCATTTGCCAGGGAAGAACTTCACGCGCATGCCGATGCGCTCCATGTTCTTCTTCCACAGCTCGTCGAACTGGCGGCTGAGCTGGTCGGGCTGCGTGGCCACCTCCAGGGTGAGGGGCTTGCCATCAGGCTGGTCGCGCCAACCGTCGCCGTTCTTGTCCACGTAGCCGTGCAGGTCCAGCAGGGCCTTGGCACGGGCGGGGTCGAAGTCGCCGTTCTCGCTCTTGAACTGGGGGTCGTAGCCCGTGGTGTGCGGCACCACGATGGACTGCGCCGGCACCGCCTGACCGCGTCGGACCGTACGGATTTCGCGCCCCACGTCCATCGCCAGCGCGATGGCCCGGCGCAGCGCAATGCGCTCGGGCGTGTAGCCGCCCACCACCGGGTCTTCCATGTTGAAGTAGGTGAAGGCCGAGTCGGCGTTGACCGATCGGTAGAGCTGTATGCCACGACGTGACAGGTTGGGCGCGAGCTTGCCGTTGGGCACGGCCTGGTTGGCAAACTCCAGCGGCACGTTCACGTAGTCGATCTGCTCGTTCAAGAAGGACAGCCAGCGCGGCTGCGACTCCTCGATGATGGACACCTCCACGCGGTCGATCATGGGCAGCTTGCGGCCCTTGAACCTGGCCAGCAGGGCCTGACCCTCGGTGTCGTCAGCAGCCGGCTCGGCGTCGTAAAGCACCTCACGGAAGTTTGGGTTGCGCTCCAGCACGATGAGCGAGCTGCGCCGCCACTGCGCGAGCTTGAATGGCCCCGTCCCCACCGGGTGGGCGGGGATGGCGTCGCCGTACTTCTCCACCACCTCGCGCGCCACGGCGCCGAAAAGGTCGCTCGCCGCCAGGCTGTCGATGAAGCGCGGGCGCGGCTCTTCCAGCTTGTACTGGATGGTGTAGCGGTCCAGGGCGCGCAGGCCCTCGATCTCGGTGTCGTAGTCGAACGGCTTCTTCTCCTTGAGCGCCTTGTCGCGCAGCGCCGCCAGGCCGATGTACTTCTGGTCCAGCACGCCGGCCACCACCGGGCTCTTGTTGGCGGGGTCGGCAAAGCGCTTGATCGCGTAGACGAAGTCCTGCGCCACCACCTCGCGCTTCTTGCCGCCGAAGGCCGGGTCGTCGGCGAAATAGATGCCCTTCTTGAGCTTGACCGTCCAGGTGCGGAAGTCCGGCGAGTGCTCGGGCATGCCGTCGGCGATCAGCGGCTTGATCTTGGCCGGGCGGGCCAGATGGTCGTAGGTGTAGAGCGCCTCGAAGATGTGCGTGGTGACGATGCGCGAGTACAGGTCGACGATGCGCGCGGGGTCAAAGCCCGTCTCACCCGCGTTGAAGGCGTAGCGCAGCACCTTCTGGCCCGGGGCGGCGGGCTTGATGGGCTCACGCTCGGCGGTCGGTGCGGAGGCGCCTGGTGCGGCCTTGGGCTGGGCCTGCGCGGGGCTGAAGGCCAGGGCCAGGCTTGCAGCGCCCAACGCGGCCAGGGCCTTCATCCAGACCGTCGAAGCCTGGCCTGCCGCAAAGGCCGTTGAAGCAAAGCATCGGCACACCGCTGTCATGGGGGGCTCACTTTCCGGCGCGCTGGCGCGCCTGCCCGGCAGGGTCCAAATCGACGTACTTCCAGAACAAGCCCCGGAAGTGGCTGGCGTGGTAGCCCTGGACCCAGGGGTGCACGAGGTCGGTGGAGAAGCGGTGCGCATGGATCTTGTACGGCATGTAGGCCACCATCAAGTCGCGCGCCTGGTGCATCAGCGCCAGCCGCTCGGGGCCATCGGGCAGGGCGCGCTGGGCCTCGTAGAGCTTGTTGAAGGCCGGCAGGTCGAAGCGGGCGTGGTTGGACTGCCCCTTGTTGGGGCCGAAACCCAAGCCGATGAAGGTGTCGCCGTCGGGCGCGCCGGCGCTCCAGCCCACACCCCACATCATCAGCTTGCCGCTGCGGCTGGCCTTGAGGTTCTCAGGCCACTTGGCCACCTTGAACTCGATGCGGATGCGCAGCGCGTTCATGTTCTTCTTCCACAACTCGGTGAGCTGGCGGCTCAGCTGGTCGGGCTGGGTGGCGTACTCCAGCACCAGGGGCTTGCCGTCGGGCTGGTCGCGCCAGCCATCACCGTTCCTGTCCACGTAGCCGTGCAGATCCAGCAGGGCCTTGGCCCGCGCCAGGTCGTAGCTGCTCATCTCCGACTTGAAGGCGGGGTCGTAGCCGTAGGTCTCGGGGCCGATGGGGCCCTGGCCAGGAATGGCTTGGTTGCGTCGCACCAGGCGGATCTCGCGCTCCAGGTCAACCGCCAGCGAGATGGCCCTGCGCAGGGCCACCTTGTGCGGCTCGTACCCCCCCACCACCGGGTTTTCCATGCCGAAGTAGCTGACCGCCACGTCGGCGCGCGGGTAGCGCTCCATGAGGATGCCCTGCTTGCGCAGGTTGGGCGCCAACTGGTTGTTGGGGATGGCCACCGTGGAGAACTCTGCCGGCAGCTGCTCGATGAGGTCCTGCCCGGCGTTCAGAAAGGACAGCCACCGGGGCTGCGTCTCTTCGATGATCGAGATCTCCACGCGGTCGAGCATGGGCAGTCGCCGGCCCTTGAAGCGGGCCGCCGTGGCCTGCCGCGCACTGTCGCCCTCGGGTGGGTACTCGTCGTAGAAAACTTCACGGTAGGTCGGGTTGCGCTCCAGCACCATCTTGGAACTGCGTTTCCACTGGGCCAGGCGAAATGGCCCCGTGCCCACCGGGTGTTCGCCCACCTTGTCGCCATAGAACTCCACCACCTCGCGCGCCAGCGCGCCCCAGGTGGCGCCCCCCACCATCAGCTGCAGGAAGCGCGGCTCGGGTTGGGCCAGCCGCACCTGGAAGGTGTAGCGGTCCAGCAGCTTCACGCCCTCGACCTCCCGGTCATAGTCAAAGGGCTTTTTGGCCGCGATCAGCTCCTTGCGCAACTCCGACAGGCCCAGGATCTTGGCGTTCTCGAAGAGGTAGAGCTTGCCGCTCTTCCAGCGCGGGTCGTAATGGCGCTTGAGGGAGTAGATGTAATCGGCCGCCACCAGCTCGCGTTTGACCCCCTTGAAAGCCGGGTCATCGGCAAAGTAGATGCCCGGCTTGATCCGCACGGTGAAGGTCCGGAAGTCGGCGGAGACCTCGGGCATGGCCGCCGCCGTGCTGGGGCGCACGCGGGCCGGCTTGGCCAGGAATTCGTACTCCAGCGGCCCCTCGAAGATGCCGGCGATGACCGTGTTGGAGTACAGATCGGTCACCTGCGCCGGGTCAAAGCCGGACTCCGCGATCGGGAAGGCGTAACGCAGGGTCTTCGCACCACGGGTGCCATCGCCGCCGCCCGATGGGGCGGCAGCAGACACCGCAGACGCACTGCCCGCCGCTGGCTGGGCGGATGCCGTAGCACCACCCAGGCCCAACCAGGCGATCCAGGCCAACAGCAGAAGAGGCTTCATCATGTGCTGGGTTGCCAACCCGCTGAGCGGGCGGTGTCTCGGAAAGCCGGCAGTCTAGCGGCGGCCCCGTGATCTTGTGCACCCAAGTCTTCCCGGGGTTGCGCGGGCCACTTTGTCGGCGCGCGGGGGCGTATGGGGCGATGTCCCGGCGGCGCACCCGGACACGGGCAAACGCGGGGTTAACACAGCCGCTGGCGCCTCTACACTCGCGCCCAACCCAACACCGGGAGTGATTCAACGATGGCCGCCTACATCCTGCGGCGCCTGTGGCAGATGGTGCCGACGATCCTCGGCGTCGTGCTGCTGGTGTTCTTCCTCTTCAAGTACTTCGGCGGCGACCCCGCCGAGATCCTGGGTGGCCTGAACGCCACGCCGGAGCAGATTGCCGCCATCCGTCAACAACTGGGCCTGGACCAGCCGGTGTGGGTGCAGCTGGGTATCTACCTCAAGAGCATCGTCACCTTCGACTGGGGCAAGAGCTGGGCCACGAACGAGGCGGTGAGCAACCTCTTCGCCTCGCGCCTGCCGGCCACCCTGACCGTGATGCTGCCTATCCTGATCCTGGACGTGCTGCTGGCGCTGCCCATTGCCATGTGGGTGGCCTACCGCCGCGGCTCGCTGGCCGACCGCTCGCTGATGGTCATCACCACGGTGGCGCTGTCTATCAGCTTTCTGGTCTACATCATCGTGGGCCAGTACCTCTTCGGCTTCCAGCTCGGCTGGTTCCCGGTGCAGGGCTGGAGCGACAACTTCTGGACCAACCTCATCACCTACGTGCCGCTGCCCGTGCTGCTGGCCGTGATGGTGGGCCTGGCGCCGCAAACCCGGCTGTACCGCAGCTTCTTCCTGGATGAACTGGGCCACGACTACGTTCGCACCGCCCGCGCCAAGGGCCTGACCGAGAACACGGTGATGTTCCGGCACGTGCTGCGCAACGCGATGATCCCCATCCTCACCAACATCGGCCTGTCGCTGCCAGGGGTGTTCGTGGGCTCGTTCCTCATTGAGGTGTTCTTCTCCATCCCCGGCCTCGGTCGGGAGATCCTGCTGGCGGTGAACCGCAGCGACTACCCCGTGATCCAGGCGATCGCGGTGTACCTTGCGGTGCTGACGATGGTGATCAACCTGATCGTGGACGTGATGTTCAAGCTGGTCGACCCCCGGGTGGTGCTGAAATGAGCGCGGCTGGAATGAACCCCGCCGCCACCGCGGCCCCCGTCGCCCCCGCCGAGAAATCCGAAGGCGTCTGGCACGCCGCCTGGCGTCGCTTCAAGGCCGACCGCGTGGGCCTGGTCTCGGCCCTCATCGTGCTGGCCTTCTTACTGTTGGTGCTGCTGGCCTCACTCGGCCTGGTGGCCAAGAATTGGCAAGCCGAGGTGGGCGTGGCCAACGCGCCCCCCACCTTCATCGGCCCCAAGCCGGCGGAGGCCACGGGCGCCATCGAGGCGCCCAAGGGCCCCAACGTGGACCTCTCGGCCGTGGACCCGCTGGCCCCGCGCTACGCGGAGATCGAGGAGGCGGCCAAGAAGTACCGCACCACCGACACCGCCAAGGCCGAGACCCTGCCCCTGGGCGGCGACCGCCTGGGCCGTGATGTGCTGGACAAGGCGATCAAGGGCACACAGATCTCAGTGTTTGTGGGCGTGCTGGCCGCCGTGCTGGCCACGCTGATCGGCACCGTGCTGGGCGCACTGGCTGGCTTCTTCGGTGGCAAGGTGGGCGACTTCCTGGAGTGGCTCTACAACGTCTTCGAGGCCATCCCGGGCATCTTGCTGATCTTCGCCTTTGCCGCGGTGTTTGGCCGCGGCATCGGCACCGTGGTGCTCATCCTCGGCCTGGCGGGCTGGACGGGGCTGTACCGGCAGGTACGCGCCGAGTTCATGAAGCACGGTGGGCGCGAGTACGTGCGCGCGGCCGAGGCCATCGGTGCCTCCGCGTGGAGCCGCATGTTCAAGCACATCCTGCCCAACATCAGCCACGTCATCCTGGTGCGCATGAGCCTGCTGGTGGTGGGCTTCATCAAGAGCGAGGTCATCCTGTCGTACCTGGGCCTGGGCGTGGGCGTGGAGGATGTCTCCTGGGGCACCATGCTGGCCGAGGCGCAGAGCGAGCTGATCCTGGGCCACTGGTGGCAGCTGGCCGCGGCCACGCTGTTCATGGCTGTGTTCGTGACCGCGTTCTCGCTGATGGCCGACGCCGTGCGCGACGCGCTGGACCCGAAGCTGCGGGGGCTGGAATGAGCCGCGCCGTTTTCCTTCGCACCTCCCGCACCTGCTGCACCGCCGCTGCACTGGAGAACCTCCCATGCTGCTGAGCATCCGTGACCTGAAAGTGGCCTTCCGCATGGGGCGCGTGGATGGCGTGGCGCAGCGCGCCGACGCCGTCAAGGGCGTGAGCTTCGACATTCCCGAGAACACCATCGTGGCGCTGGTGGGCGAGTCGGGCTCGGGCAAGAGCGTCACCGCCATGTCCATCCTGAACCTGCTGCCCGACAACGCCGAGCGCGCGGGCCAGGTGCTGTGGCAGGGGCGTGACCTGCTCCAGGCCAGCCTGGCCGAGCTGCAGACGCTGCGCGGTCGCGAGATCGCCTGCGTCTTCCAGGACCCGATGTCCTCGCTGAACCCGGTGTTCACGGTGGGCGCACAGCTGGCTGAGCCGCTGATCAAGCACATGGGCATGAGCAAGGCGCAGGCCTGGAAGCGCGCCGAGGAACTGCTGGCCGAGGTGGGCATCCCCGAGCCGGCACGGCGCATGGCGTCGTACCCGCACGAGATGTCAGGCGGCCAGCAACAGCGCGTGATGATCGCCATGGCGCTGACCTGCGAGCCCAAGCTGCTGATCGCCGACGAGCCCACCACCGCGCTGGACGTCACCATCCAGCGCCAGATCCTGGAGCTCGTGGGCAAGCTCAAGGCCACGCGGCGCATGAGCGTGCTGTTCATCAGCCACGACCTGGGCGTGGTGGGCGAGGTGGCCGACCACGTGGTGGTGATGCGCCACGGCATCATCCGCGAGCAGGGCCCGGTGGCGCAGATTTTCGCCAGCCCGCAGGACGACTACACCCGCGCCTTGCTGGCCTGCCGCCCCAGCCTGGAAGGCAATCCGGCACGGCTGATGGTGATTGACGACCACATGGCCCAGCAGGCCGGCGCCGCAGCCCGCGTGGTGCAGGCCAAACCGAAGGACCCGAACGCCCCCGTGGTGCTGGAGGTGCGCTCCTTGGCCAAGAGCTTCTGGCTGAAGAAGGGCGTGTTCGGCAAGCGCGAGTTCAAGGCGGTGCAGAACGTCAACTTCCAGCTGCGGCGCGGCCACACGCTGGGCGTGGTGGGCGAGAGCGGCTCGGGCAAGACCACCATGGGCCTGACGCTGCTGCGCCTGCACGAGCCCACGGGCGGCGAAGTCATTTTCGACGGCAAGAACCTGCTCAAGCTCAGCGACCGCGAGCGCCAGGCCATGCGCCGGCGCATCCAGATCGTCTTCCAGAACCCGTACGCCAGCCTGAACCCGCGCTTCACTATCGGCCAGACGCTGATCGAGCCCATGGAGATCCACGGCATTGGCGCCAGCACGGCCGAGCGCGAACAGCGCGCCCGCGAGCTGCTGGCCAAGGTGGGCCTGGACGACCGCGCCTTCGGCAAGTACCCGCACGAGTTCTCCGGCGGCCAGCGCCAGCGCATCGCCATTGCGCGCTGCCTCACGCTCAACCCCGAGGTGCTGGTGCTGGACGAAGCCGTCAGCGCCCTGGACGTCTCCGTCCAGGCCCAGGTGCTGAACCTGCTCAAGGACCTGCAGGACGAATTCGGCCTGTCCTACGTCTTCATCAGCCACGACCTGGCCGTGGTGCGCTTCATCAGCGACGAGGTGCTGGTGATGAAGGACGGCGTGGTGGTGGAACAAGCCAGCGCGCAGGAGATCCTGGCGCACCCGAAGCAGGAATACACGCAGAAGCTGCTGGCCGCCATTCCGCGGGGGTACCAGGCGGCGGCGTGAGGGGGCTTCAGGGGCTTGAGGGGCAGGTCGCTATACTTGTATAGCAACTTGTCGCAAAGGTTCCTCACCATGCTGGCCATACGCCTTCCCGATTCGATCGAGCAGCGACTCGCGGCGCTGGCCAGCGAGACCGGCCGGACCAAGACTGCACTGGCGCGCGAGGCCATCCTCGAATACATCGACGACCTGGAGGACTACCACCTGGCCGAAGCGCGCGCGAGGCGCAACCGCAAATCCATTCCGCTCGAGGACGTGGAGCGCGAACTTGGCCTATAGGATCGAATTCGATCCTGCCGCGCTGAAAGACCTGAAGAAACTCGATCGCGCGGTGCAGCAGCGCCTGGTGGGCTTTCTCAGGACTCGGCTCTCGGGCCTTGACGATCCACGCAGCTTGGGCGAACCCCTCGCAGGTGCCCGACTGGGGGCCTACTGGAAGTACCGGGTGGGCGATTGGCGCATCATCTGTGACATCCAAGACGATCGCATCGTCGTGCGCGTACTTCGCCTGGGCAACCGGCGCGAGGTCTATCGCTGAAGGGCCGTTGCAAGCCAAGCCGAAGGCCAGAGCCTGAACACGCTGGCGCAGGAAGCATGGGCTGAGCGCGTTGCGGCCTGAGGCGCCGGCAAGCGGCTACATCTGGTCCAGCGGGCTGCGCACCCCGCGGCCGCCCCGGTTGAGCACGTGGGTGTAGATCATGGTGGTGGACACGTCTGCGTGGCCCAGCAGTTCTTGCACGGTGCGGATGTCGTAGCCGGCCTGCAGCAGGTGCGTGGCAAAGCAATGCCGCAGCACGTGAGGCGAGCAGGGCTTGACGATGCCGGCGCGCCGCGCCGCGGTGGACACCGCCTTCTGCACCGAGGCTTCATGAAGATGGTGCCGCCGCACGACACCTGAGCGCGGGTCTGCCGACCGCACGGCGCTGGGAAAGGCCCATTGCCAGCCCCAGGCGCGCGGCATGGCGGGGTGCTTGCCCGCCAGCGCATCGGGCAGCCAGACTTCGCCAAACCCCTCGGCCAGATCCTGCTGGTGCAGCGCCCGGGCCTGGCCCAGTTGCTGCTGCAAAGGGGCGATCAGGTTCTCGGGCAGCACGGTCACGCGGTCCTTGCCGCCCTTGCCGTCGCGCACCACCAGTTCGCGCTGCTCGAAGCCGATGTCCTTCACCCGCAAGCGCAGCGCCTCAAGCAGCCGCAGGCCGGTGCCGTAAAGCAGGGCAGCCACCAGGCCCATGGTGCCGCTAAGTTCGCCCAACAAGGCGCGTACCTCGGAGGGCGTCAGCACCACAGGCAGGCGACGCTGAGTCTTGGCCGCGACCACCTCCTGCAACCACGGCAACTCCAACTGCAGCACCTCGCGGTACAGGAACATCAACGCCGAGCGTGCCTGGTTTTGAGTGGACGGTGCCACCGTGCGGTCCACCGCCAGGTGAGTAAGAAAGGCCGCCACCTCTGACGCGCCCAGTTCGCGCGGGTGGCGCCGCCCATGAAAGCGGATGAAGCGCCGGGCCCAGTCAACGTAGGCCTCTTCGGTGCGGATTGAATAGTGGCGCACTCGGATGGCGTGGCGCAGCGCGTCCATCAGGCGAGGCGAGGGCGAGGGCAGGGGCGGGGGCGGGGGCGTTTGATCTCCTGCCAAGGCCTGTTTGAGATCCGATGTCGATCGAACGTCGGGGGGATTGACAACCAAGGGTGCTGGGGGCACAAGTACGGCCTGACGCAGTGCTTGTGTGCCAGGTTTGCGGGGCGCGCGCATCCGCCAGAATTTAGGCGGCCTATTGCAGTCGCACATCGCCCAGAAGTGGGCCCACCGAAGAGGGAAGTAGCAGGGTGACGACGATGAGCAGTGACCGATTTAGGCCGGCTACAGTCGACTCAACCGCCAGCCCTATACAACGTTAGACCGCGCAGCCATGAACCCACGCGCACTCCTCATCGATTTGGATGGCGTAGTGCGCCGGTGGTCTGGCGACGATCACTCGCTCGAGACCTCATTCGAACTCCCCCAAGGCACCATCCGATCCATCGCATTCGATTGGGCGCTCGTAAGCCAAGCGATCACCGGCCGCATCTCTGACGCTGAATGGCGACGCCGGATCGCGATCGCCTTGCAAGAGCGCTTCCCTGAAGTACGAGCATTGGAAGCCGTTGAAGCATGGTCGTCTCCACACGGCGCTGTCGACCAGGCCACGCTGAACGTTGTGCGATGGGCCCGCTCGCAGGCCAGGGTCGCCCTGGTCACCAACGCGACCTCACGCCTTGGATCGGACCTCGCTGCCTTGGGCATACTTGACGAGTTCGATTCCGTGATCAACTCGGCTGAGGTTGGTGCAGCCAAGCCAGATCGAGCGATCTTTCTCGCCGCTCTTCGCGCACTGGGTGTCGAAGCTGCAAGCGCGATCTTCGTGGATGACCAGCAGCGCAACGTCGAAGGCGCCGTCGCCATGGGAATGCTCGGGCACACGTTCTCCACCGCCGAGGCTTTGGAGAGGTCGCTGAAAGCGCATTGGGGCACCCGTGCGGCCTAACATCTCGCTCAACCGGACGTGCAACAGCGTTCGTCGCCCGGGCCTCATTTCATTCTGGCCCGGTCGCCGCCCGCTGCCGCACGCCGGTTAGCTTCACGTTAGCCCCTTCGGGAGTGCCCATGCGTTATGTCGTGTCAGCAATGCTTGTTGTAGTCGCCGTCATTCACTTGCTGCCGCTATCAGGCGTGCTTGGGAGCGAACGTCTCACTGCGCTCTATGGCCTGTCCTTCAACGAGCCCAACCTTGCCATCCTCATGCGCCATCGCGCCGTGCTCTTCGGCCTCCTTGGTCTGTTCCTTCTCTTCGCCGCCTTTCGGCCTCCATTTCAGACCATCGCATTCATAGCTGGCTTTGTCAGCGTTGTCTCGTTCCTGTGGCTAGCCTGGTCTGTCGGCGGTTACAACGCTCAAGTTGCACGCGTGTTCTTGGCCGACATCGTCGCCCTAGCTTGCCTCATGATCGGTTTCGTGGCGCATGTGTACCTACAACATCGGGGCTAACCACTCGTTCAACCGGACGTGCTTCGGCGTGGCTGCGCCGGGTGTCATTTCATTCTCACCCGGCTCCGCCACTCTGGCGCACGCCGGTTAACTCAAACGTTAGGCCTCACAACTCACTTCTGCCATGCTTAATGGTTCCTGCCACTGTGGTGCAGTCAGAGTCGAGGTTCCTCGGAAACCAAAGACACTCACGAACTGCAACTGCTCCATGTGCC
>Ga0209985_10002751_pt1 | contig 15597 bp, 12 predicted proteins | sample NOAtaG_FD_187305 | JGI IMG/M metagenome (GOLD analysis project Ga0209985, IMG submission 187305) | Freshwater lake microbial communities from Lake Erie, under a cyanobacterial bloom - NOAA_Erie_Diel6S_1000h metaG (SPAdes) (version 2) | ecosystem: Environmental > Aquatic > Freshwater > Lake ...
TGGCGGCCCTTGCCCAGGAGGGGGGCGAGGCAACCTACAAGGCGGTCTGTGCGGCGTGCCACACCGCTGGTGTGGTCAATGCGCCCAAACTTGGGGATGCCAAGAAATGGGGGCCACTGATTCGCGAAGGGCAGGCCGTGCTTACCGCCCATGGCTATGTCGGTATTCGGGGTATGCCCGCGAAGGGGGGTAAGCCTGATCTCAGCATCGAGGACTTCGCTGATGCAGTCGTTTATATGGTGAATAACTCGGGTGGAAAATGGTCATCGCCAGGCTCCAAAACTCTGGCTGCGATTCGGGCCGAAATCGATAAACGCGAGAAGGCGATCGCGGCGAAGGCACGCAAATAAAAGCGCATCGCAGATGGATTCACTGCATCCCGTTTATATTCTGATTGGCAGCATGGTCGGAATCAGCGTACTGGTGCTGATTGGTCTAAAGATCTACATGAATCGGGCCATGCGCAATCAAGAGCAGGAACACAACAGAGATATGCCTTGATCGCTCTGGGTGGGGGCTGGTGCCGTCTTTGCAGCCCTTGTTTTTTCGATCTCGGTGGTTTCAGTGCCAATGATGTTAGACCGTGGCTCCGACACGATGGAGTCTATCGTTGCCAGCGCGCAAGCGCTGTGGAATAACGGGCCAGCGATGCTGCTTTAGGCGCTCTGTATTGTGGTGCTGATTGGCGTAAGCCTTGTGGTTTTTTTGCCGCTTTTACTGATCACCGCGCCTCTGGTGGGCCACAGCACGTGGCATGCCTATCGGACAACGAGCGGAAGTCTATAGAACTGTCCTAAAGTAACGAATCGTCTCTTTTAGTCCATCATCCGCTGATACTTTTGGCGACCAACCAAGAGCGTTATTCGCAAGAGAAATATCCGGTCTTCGCTGCTTCGGATCATCCTCGGGTAAAGGTCTAAATACGATCGTGCTTTTTGATTCGGTAAGCGCCAAAATCTTTTCGGCAAGCTCGAGGATCGAAAACTCGGATGGATTCCCCAGATTAATTGGTCCGGTGACCTTCTGATCTGATTTCATAAGCGCAAGCAGGCCATCAATCAAATCGTCGACATAACAGAAGCTTCGAGTTTGAGAACCATCACCGTATATCGAGATATCCTCGTTCCGAAGAGCCTGAACAATAAAGTTACTCACTACTCGGCCATCGTTAGGGTGCATTCTTGGGCCGTAGGTATTAAATATTCTTGCAACCTTAATCCGCAGGTTATGCTGCCGATGATAGTCAAAAAATAGGGTCTCAGCGCATCGCTTTCCTTCGTCGTAGCAGCTCCGCAGGCCGATCGGATTTACATGGCCCCAGTAATTCTCCTGTTGCGGATGAACTTCAGGGTCTCCGTAAATTTCACTTGTGCTTGCCTGCAATATTTTCGCTCTCATACGCTTCGCAAGCCCAAGCATGTTGATTGCCCCGTGAACACTCGTTTTGGTGGTCTGAACTGGATCATACTGATAATGCACTGGAGAAGCCGGGCAGGCGAGGTTAAAAATCTGATCTACCTCGACATAAAGGGGAAACGTCACATCGTGTCGCATTAGCTCGAAATTCGGCCTACCTAAAAGCTCAGCGATGTTCGCTTTATCTCCTGTATAGAAATTATCAACACATAAAACGTCCATCCCGTCGGCAACAAGTCGATCGCATAAATGCGAGCCCAAAAAGCCAGCGCCGCCTGTCACCAAAATCTTTGAATTTAGTTCAGATCGTTTCATCGAAGAACTCTAAGTCGCTTACATGCAAAGTTTGAGATTAGCACAGGCCACTTCGCACGTTTCTTATTCCAACCCTGAGCCTAGCGCGAATTTAGTCAGTTCTTAATCCGTCGATGCGCTTTTCTAGTCGGTCAAGCGCATCGCGAAAATTTCGAAGCAGCTGATCATGCTCCGCAATCTGCTGGCGGCTCACTAACACTCCCGCCTCATGGACTGCGAACTCGGCGGCCTGCCGCGCAAGCTGGCCTGCAGGCGACTGATTCCAAAAATGCTCCCAGGGACTGAGTCGATCCTTCATCAGCTTTGCCAGTGGCGCGAGACGCTCCACCACCATGGCATCGCCCTCAATGCGTGGGCCGCGAGAAATCTCAGCACTAAATCGTAAGGTCACGTCGGGATCACGGCGCGAGCTTCCCGCCCCCGCCGAATTCGCCTGCATCGCTTGATGACGAAGTCCAATTTCTTTCAGTAGGCCATCCGCCTCGATTTCCCAATCGAGGCTGCCGACAACCGGAAGAACGACTTGTAAACGCTTGCCGGATAAGCCCTTTAAAGCAAGATGCAGGGGCTCATCCTTCGCGATGGCCCAGTTCAGGGCGCTTAAAACATCAATGGCCAAGCTGGGCGATTCCCGCCAGCATCCAGCCGGTGTCCCCACCCTTTGCACGGTGCAGGGTCCAGACCTCATCAAAGTCGGATGCAGCCGCATCAGCCGCCTCACGGATTAGACCGCTGAATCGAATCCGAACTTCATCAACAGGTTTACCGAAGTCATCCTGGCCGTCTTGCATACCAAGCCATTCAGCCTGAAGACTCACGACCTGGGTCACATTGGCCGCGCCCTTGCGGTCCGCAATCTGATGCGAGAGCTCGCGGGTCATCTCGGGCGTGCAGAATTCGGACAAGGCATGGATGTTTCCAGAATCCCAAATGCTCTGAAGCCGCGTGAACTGCTCGCGGGCGACTTTGAGAAACTGATCGACCTCTTCGGCGCTGATGTTCGCGCCTAAGGCGGGCTCTTCGATCACTGCAGGCTGAGCGGCCGGCATGCTGCCTGCGCCGCCTGCGGATTGCGGCGCCCAGCCTTGCTGGCCTGGGGAGCCTTGCGTACCCGATCCCGATGCACCATAGCCGGAGCGGGCCATGGCGGGCTCGCCGAACGCACCTGCCTGCGCGGTGCGACGACGCAGCGAAATCCAACGAAAGAGTGCGAACGCCAGCACAACAGCCAGCACAACCAGCATCAGGCTCATGAGTTCTTCGCCAAAGCCCAGATACGAAGCAAGCGCAGCAAGGCCAAGGCCCGCGGCGATGCCAGCGATCGGTCCGAGCCAGCTATTTTTGGCTGGCTGCTGTGCGGCGGGCGCGGGCGACGCTGGCTTAGCAGCTTGCTGGCCTTGCGGGGCTGCCTGAGGCGCTGGGGTTGCGGGCTTAGCGGGCACCGCCTGTGGTTTCGCGGATGGCGAGGGCGCAACACGTCCGACGTTGCCGCCGCTGCCCAAGCGCTTGGCCTGGGCCTCAACGATCGGCGCAGTCAACACAGCCACACAGGTCAAGAGAGCGAGAAACTTTGTCTTATTCACGGAATTGCACTCCTATCGAAACAACAATCAAATTTTTTACAAACGGCTTCTAAAGCTTTACAGCCTGATGCAGGGCTACGACTCCGGCCGACATTGTCTGATAGCGCACGATGTCAAAGCCCGCACTACTGAGCATCTCGGCGAGTTCTTTCGGGCCGGGATGCATGCGAATCGACTCTGCCAGGTAGCGATAGCTTGCCTCATCCCGGGCAATTTTTTGGCCTAGCCAGGGTAAGACCTTAAACGAATAAAGATCATAGATTTTTTCTAAAGGCGCTGCTACTTTGGAAAACTCTAAGACAAGACATTTGCCGCCAGGTTTCAGCACCCGCGCCATCTCTTTTAAGGCGGCCTGCTTATCTGTCATGTTGCGCAGCCCAAAGGCAACGGTCACCAAATCGAAACTCGCATCAGGAAATGGCAGATGCTCGGCATCACAGACCACTGACTCGACCGGACAACCTTGGTCAATTAAACGATTGCGGCCACGCGTGAGCATCTGGCCATTGATATCGCTCATCACGACACGGCCCTGGGGGCCGACACGTTTGGCAAACGCTAGGGCCAAATCGCCAGTACCACTGGCGACGTCCAGCACGTGCTGGCCAGGCCGGACATTGGCCTGCGAGATTGCCACAGCCTTCCAGACCCGATGCAGGCCCATCGACATCAGGTCGTTCATGAGGTCGTAGCGGGCAGCTACCGAATCAAATACCCGTGCGACCCGTTGGGCCTTTTCGCCCGCCGGGACCTGCTCAAACCCGAAGTGAGTGGTGTTTTGGTCCATCCGAGGATTCTAGTGGCTGCCACAGCCCCCGGAGCCACATCCGGGCTTTCCACAGCCGCCCCCGGCATCAGCAGCAAGCGCTGCAAAATCCGGCTCTCGAGAGGCGCCTGCATGCTTTAGCCGGGCCAGATAATCTGCCCAGAGGGCCTCCTGGTTTTCTCCAAGCCAGGCAATGTAATCCCAGCTGAAGATTCCGGACTCGTGGCCATCGCTGAATTTAGGCTTCACTGCATAGTGGCCAACTGGCTCGAGCGACTCGATGATGACGTGCATTTTGCCCACCTGCAGGGTCTCCTGGCCGGGCCCATGGCCCATCACTTCGGCCGACGGCGAATAAACGCGCATCAGCTCAAAAGGAATGCGGTAGGTCTTGCCGGCCTCGTAGCCGACCTCCAGCAGCTTGGACTTCACGTGGACGGTTAGGCTTGAGGGCAGGGCTGTCGATGCAGTTTCTTGTCGCATGGTCGTGTCACTAAATTGTCAAAAATCAGGTTTAGGATCGGGTTATCCGGACAGAAAGGATCGCAGAAAATCAAGCCAAACACACTGCCAATCTCTACGGATTTCTCCCTGCCCCGCCTGCCCCATGACCTCGACCATCCTTATCGTTGAAGACGAGCCCGCGATCGCGGAGCTCTTGGCGATCAATCTGGAATTCGCGGGCCATCGGGCGGTACGCGCTGCTGACGCCGAGGAGGCGATTCGGCTGATTCAGCACGAACTCCCCGATCTGATTTTATTGGACTGGATGCTGCCCGGTATTGCGGGAGTCCGGCTTGCGGAAAAACTTCGGGCAGATGAGCGGACCCGGGAGATTCCAATCATCATGCTCACCGCCCGCAGCGATGAGGGCGATAAGGTGCACGGCTTAGAGACGGGCGCTGATGACTACATCACCAAGCCCTTTTCTCCAAAGGAATTGATGGCCCGAATCAAGGCGGTATTGCGCCGCAGAGCGCCGCAGCTTACCGATGACATCATCAGTAGCGGCGGACTGAAGCTCGATCCCGCAACGCATCGGCTCTGGGCAGTGCAAAACACTGCCGATGTGGCCCTTGATCTCGGGCCCACTGAATTTCGGCTGCTGCATTTTTTTATGACACACCCCGAGCGTGTACACAGCCGCAGCTATCTGCTGGATCAGGTCTGGGGTGACCATGTCTATGTCGAGGAACGAACGGTCGATGTTCATATTCGACGGCTGCGCAAGGCCCTAGAGCCGACGGGCCACGACGCACTGATCGAAACCGTCCGGGGAAGCGGCTATCGGTTTAGCGCGCGATAATCAGCCCTATGGCTGGTTTCTGGATCCGCATTGTGCTGTCCATGCTCGCGATTGCGGGCGTGGGCTGGCTATTTGCCGCAATCGGTGAGGCCCGCTCCGGCTGGTTTGCAGCAGTCCTGCTGCTCGGAGGATGGGTGGTGTACCACCTGTTTTACTTGCAAAAGGCCATGGCCTGGCTCGAGGACTTCCAATTGGACCGGGTGCCCCATGGATCGGGTGCCTGGGAGTCGCTTTACGCAAAAATCTATCGGCTGGCGAAATCCAGCGAACGGCAACGGCAGCAGCTCACTGAAACGCTGAAGGATTTTCGCAGCGCGACTGAGGCGATGCCCGATGGTGTGGTCACCTTAGATGAAGACAACCAAATTCTTTATGCCAACGAGCAGGCAGAAGACCAGCTGGGCATCAGTACCGAAAAAGATGCGGGCCGCAACCTGATCAATATTGTTCGCCACCCAGAGTTTGTCAGCTACCTAAATAGCGGATCATGGGACAAATCAGTTGTGATTCGCGGTATTCGAAGTTCGAATCGGGTGCTCCAGGTCCAACTGATTCCTTACGGTACGCGTCAGCGTCTGCTCATGACCCGCGACATCACGCAGATTGATCGGCTGGAGACCACCCGACGGGACTTTGTCGCCAATGTATCGCATGAACTCAAAACGCCGCTGACGGTGCTCAATGGTTTTTTAGAGACTCTGCGAGATCTTCCTTTGCAGGAGGAGCAGAAAAGCCAATACCTGGGGCTGATGCAGATTCAGGCACAGCGCATGCAAAATATTGTCGAAGATTTGCTGGTGCTCTCTAAACTCGAGTCGACTGCCTCGGTGACCCAAGAGGACCCGATCGCGATGCCAGCGCTCATTGAGCGGCTCGGTAATGATGCAAAAAGCCTTAGTCGAGACCAGCACCAGATTCATTGCCACTGCAATGCGAATTCAATCCTGATTGGCGCAGAAGATGAGCTCAGCAGCGCCTTTGCAAACCTGGTCAGCAATGCCGTGCGCTACACGCCGGCCGGCGGATCGATCACGATTCAGTGGGCTCTAGAGCCGGATGGATCGGGAAGCTTCTCGGTGGCCGATACTGGCCCTGGTATTGAATCTCAGCACCTGCCTCGGCTGACTGAGCGGTTTTACCGAGTCGATCGAAGCCGATCGCGCGAAACGGGCGGCACCGGCCTGGGCCTGGCCATTGTCAAGCATGTGGCAACCCGGCATCAGGCCCAGCTTCTGATTGACTCCGAGGTCGGCAAAGGCAGCCGGTTCACGCTGCTTTTTCCTGAAAAACGACTCAGACCAGGACCCGCTCAATCCCGCCCTGATTAGCGCTCGCAACATAATGCGATAGCCACTCCTGGCCCAGAACATGACGGGCGATTTCGACCACGATGTAATCGGCCTGAACCGATACGTCTTCGGAATAACGCGATAAGCCCTGCAGGCAAGATGGACAGGCCGTGAGAATCTTGACCTCAGCGGCTGATGAGGCCTCACGCAGGTCCTGGGCGCCTTTACGCATTTCCTCTTCTTTTCGAAAACGGACTTGGGTTGAAATGTCCGGCCGAGTCACTGCCAGGGTGCCCGACTCACCACAGCAGCGCTCGTTTTTCTCTACCTTGCCATTAAGATCACTGTTCATCAGTGCGTTGACGACCTTAAGCGGCTGGTACTGCTTCATCGGGCTGTGGCATGGATCGTGGTACATGTAACGCACGCCCGTCGCCTGATCAAGACGCACGCCTTTTTCCATCAAAAATTCGTGGATGTCGACAATACGGCAGCCCGGAAAAATCTTCTCGAATTCATAGCCTGCGAGCTGGTCATAGCAGGTGCCGCACGACACCACCACGGTCTTAATGTCGAGATAGTTCAGAGTATTGGCGACACGATGAAAGAGCACCCGGTTATCGGTGATGATCTTTTCAGCCTTATCAAACTGCCCAGCGCCCCGCTGCGGATAGCCACAGCAGAGATAGCCAGGGGGCAAAACCGTCTGCACGCCCACATGCCAGAGCATGGCCTGGGTGGCCAGGCCCACCTGTGAAAAAAGCCGCTCAGAGCCACAGCCCGGAAAATAAAACACCGCCTCACTTTCGCTGGTGGTCGCACTCGGATTGCGGATGATGGGCACAAATGCTGAGTCCTCAATATCCAGTAGCGCGCGGGCGGTCTTTTTCGGCAAATTGCCCGGCATTTTTTTATTCACAAAGTGGATGACCTGCTCGCGAATTGCGGGCTTTCCAACGGTTGCCGGCGGCCTTGCGGTCTGCGTCTTGGCAAGGCGCTTTAAAAGATCGTGGGCGATCCTCTGGGCCTTGTAGCCCCAGTCCATCATCATCTTTCTGAGAATCGTAATGGTCTGCGGGTTGGTCGCATTGAGAAACAGCATAGATGCGGCTGCGCCGGGATTGAATTTTTTCTTGCCCATCTTGCGCAAGAGGTTGCGCATATTCATCGAGACCTCGCCAAAATCGATATCGACTGGGCAGGGAGTTAGGCACTTATGGCAGACCGTGCAGTGGTCAGCGACATCTGAGAATTCTTCCCAATGTTTAATCGAGATACCACGGCGTGTCTGCTCTTCATAGAGAAACGCCTCAATTAAAAGCGAGGTCGCCAGAATTTTATTGCGGGGCGAATACAGCAGATTTGCACGTGGCACATGGGTTGCGCAGACCGGCTTACACTTGCCACAGCGCAGACAGTTGGCAAATGAATCAGCAATCGAGCCGATATCTGACTGCTGCATGATCAGACTCTCAGCACCCATCAGGCCAAACGAAGGCGTATACGCATTTTCAAGATTGCCGCCGCGCAGCAGTTTTCCAGCATTGAAGTGCTGATCTGGATCGACCTTATTTTTATAGGCATGAAATGCATCAAGTTCGGCCTCGGAGAGAAACTCCATCTTGGTAATTCCGATGCCATGCTCACCCGAGATCACGCCATCTAAGGACTTTGCAATCTCCATAATGCGCGCCACGGCCCGGTGGGCCTCCTGCAGCATGTCGTAGTCATCTGAATTCACGGGGATGTTGGTATGCACATTGCCATCACCCGCATGCATATGAAGCGCGACAAAGACACGCGATCTGAGCACCTCTTGATGAGTCGCATCAATCTTTTCAACAATCGCTGCAAAGGCGCCGCCGCCGAAAATGCCCCGCAGAGGCTCTTTTAGTTCGCGCTTCCAAGAGATCCGCACGAGATGGTCCTGGATGAGCTCAACGATCCGCGTGCCGGGCTGACGAGCCATTCGCTCAGCGATCAGTGCCTCGTTGATATCGATTCCGAGCCCGCGCAATTTTTCACTCAGCCCTGCGACGTCATCGTAAAGATGGGAGAGCAGAAATGACCAGCGCTGGGTGATGCGATCCAGAAGGCTTGCGGCAAGCGCCAGACGGCGCTCCAGATCTTCGTGAAGGGTCTGCTCCGGCGTGAGATCCGTCTGGTGCAGATGGGCGGCCGGCCACTGACTTGCGAGAAGCGCCCGGCAGGCAGCAATAAACTTTAACTTGTTGCCGATCGAGAGTTCGATATTGATGTGCTCAATGGCATTGGTGTATTCGCCCATCCGATCCAGCGGAATCACAACATCTTCATTGATCTTAAATGCGTTGGTATGCCGTGCGATGGCGGCTGTTCTTGCCCGCTCGGCCCAAAAGGCTTTGCGGGCCTCGGGAGAAACCGCAACAAAGCCCTCTCCGGCATGGCCGTTGGCCAGCCGAATCACCTCTGAGGCTGCGCGGGCAACCGCCTGATCATCGTCACCCACGATATCGCCAATCAGCACCATCTTTGGCAGCGACCCGCGCTTACTCTTGGTGCTGTAGCCCACCGCACGAAGATAGCGCTCATCAAGATGCTCAAGGCCCGCTAGCAAAGCGCCGCCCGGCTTGCGGTCAAGGTAATCCTTAATTTCAACAATCGAAGGTACCGCCTGCTGGGCATTGCCAAAAAACTCCAGGCAGACTGTACGAATGTGATTGGGCATGCGGTGTAACACCCAGCGGCTGCTGGTGATTAAGCCATCACAGCCCTCCTTCTGAATGCCTGGAAGGCCGCCTAAGACCTTATCGGTGACATCCTTGCCCAGGCCGATTCGACGAAAGCGCCAGCCCTCAAGCTTTAAAAGTTCTTTACGAAAGGGCTCGCCCCGCATCACCCCGACTGCGCCTGAGGCTGCAGTCGCAGCCTCGTATTGCTCAGGCCGATACCAGGCGAGCTCGAACTCGGCCCACTCAGTATCGTGAATCTTGCCTAGATTATGGTGAAGACGGGATACCTCAAGCCAGTTGCCTTGCGGATCCACCATGCGCCACCAGGCCAGGTTATCAATGGCCGTTCCCCAGAGCACTGCTTTTTTCCCGCCCGCATTCATGGCAATGTTGCCGCCAATGCATGAGGCATCCGCTGAGGTTGGATCTACTGCGAATACGAGCCCAGCGGCATCCGCCGCATCCGAGACCCGACGGGTCACCACGCCGGCTCCGCTAAAAATTGTCGCGACCGGCTCCGCCCGGCCCGGCAGGCGCAGCTGCTCGACAGCGCCGAGGGTTTCCAGTTTTTCAGTATTGATCACCGCCGAGCGCGGCGTCAGCGGCACCGCGCCACCGGTGTATCCAGTGCCACCCCCACGCGGGATGATGGTCAGGCCCGCCTCAATGCATCCCCTTACCAATGCAGGAATCTCTTGCTCTGCATCGGGTGTGAGCACAACAAAGGGATACTCCACGCGCCAATCGGTCGCGTCAGTCACATGAGAGACCCGCGATAGCCCATCAAACTTGATGTTATCCGCTGCGGTCACGCGGCCAAGAATTTTTCTAACCTGCCGACGCAGCTTTGCAGTCTCATCAAATCCAGAATTAAACAGAGTGACCGCCTGGCGGGCGAGCTCAAGGAGCCGGGCGACTTTCTGATCCCGGGAGCCGGTCGACAGCGGCGATGACAGCAACGCAGGATCTAAAGCATCCTGCTGACGGCGCCGATCAATCTCGGCAAGCCGATGATGCAGCGCCCCGATTAACTGCTGACGACGCTTTGGGTTATCCAGCAAATCGTCTTGCAGGTAGGGGTTGCGACTGACTGCCCAGATATCGCCCAAGACTTCATAAAGCATGCGGGCTGAACGCCCAGTCTTGCGCTCGCCCCGCAATTCTGAAATCAGTGCCCAGCCCTCTGTGCCCAGCACCCGAATCACAATCTCGCGATCCGAAAATGAGGTGTAGTTATAAGGGATCTCGCGCAGGCGTGCCGGATTTCGGCCCGGATCGGCCTGATCCAGGCGGGCCAGCAGCATCGGGTTTAACGGGGCATTCATGAGGGAGAAAAGTGTATCGGAATGGATCGTTTTCAGGCCCCATTGTCGCCCGAATCAACATCACCTACGGCGCGTGAACGCGGCCTCGGTGTAGGGCTTTGCGCAAATTGGGTTATAAAACGGGCATGGGATCGGATTACCTGAGAAGAATACTGACTGCCCGGGTCTACGATGTCGCCCAGGAAACGCCGCTTGAGGCCGCCAAGGGCCTCAGTCAGCGGCTTGCCAATCGCATCCTGCTCAAACGCGAGGACATGCAGCCGGTGTTCTCGTTCAAATTGCGCGGGGCCTACAACAAAATGGCGCACCTCAGCGCTGATCAGCTGGCCAAGGGGGTGATCGCCGCATCGGCCGGCAATCATGCCCAGGGGGTCGCACTGTCGGCGCGTCGGATGGGCTGCCGGGCTGTGATCGTCATGCCGGTCACAACGCCAGCGGTAAAAATCGATGCGGTTCGGGCCCTCGGCGGTGAGGTGGTGCTGCAAGGTGACTCCTACTCCGATGCCTATGCGCATGCGCTGACGCTGCAGCAGTCACAGGGGCTGACCTTTGTTCATCCCTTTGATGATCCGGATGTGATTGCAGGCCAGGGCACGATTGCCATGGAGCTGCTTGCTCAGTACCAGGATCCGATTGATGCGGTCTTTGTTGCCATTGGCGGCGGTGGATTGATTGCGGGCATCGCCGCCTACCTCAAACAGGTCCGGCCAGAGATCCGCGTGATTGGTGTTCAAATGACCGACTCAGATGCGATGTCCCAGTCGCTCAAAGCGGGCCAGCGTGTCGTGCTCTCCGAGGTGGGCCTCTTTTCTGATGGCACCGCAGTCAAGCAGGTCGGCGAAGAAACCTTTCGGCTCTGCCAGAAATATGTCGATGAAATTGTGCTGGTCGATACCGATGCAGTCTGCGCCGCGATTAAAGATGTTTTCGAAGACAGCCGCGCAATTCTTGAGCCCGCAGGGGCGTTATCAATTGCCGGCATGAAATCGTGGGTCGGTCAGCAGGCCTGCCAAGACAAGACCCTGGTGGCGATTGCCTGCGGGGCCAATATGAACTTTGATCGGCTGCGCTTTGTCAGCGAGCGGGCTGAAATCGGTGAGCAGCGTGAGGCTGTTTTTGCCGTCACGATTCCAGAGGAGCGCGGCAGCTTTAAACGGTTCTGTGCCAGTGTCGGCAATCGCAATGTGACAGAGTTTAACTATCGAATCGCTGATGCCCGTGCCGCCCATATTTATGTGGGAATTCAAATCCGAAATCGCGGCGAGGCCCATCAGATCGCAGCCGATTTTGAATCGGCAGGTTTTAGAACCCTTGACCTTACGGATGATGAACTCGGAAAGCTTCATCTGCGCCATATGGTGGGCGGCCGCTCGGCCTTAGCGAAAAAAGAGCGTCTGTTTCGATTTGAATTTCCAGAGCGGCCCGGTGCGCTGATGCGGTTTTTATCCTCCATGCATCCCGATTGGAATATCTCGCTTTTTCATTACCGAAATCATGGCGCTGACTATGGCCGCATCTTGGTCGGCATTCAGGTTCCGGATGATAGCGATCGCGCCCTCGAGGCGTTTTTAAGCCAGCTGGGCTATCCCCACTGGGAAGAGACCCAGCACCCGGGCTATCAACTCTTCCTGTCTGCATCCGGCCTGTAAAAAATCCTTACAGAAAAAATTTTTTACAGCTGGAAAACCCGAGGAAATCTTTTAACGTGGCGGTCTTTTCACCGTCATGATGCAAGTCGCCATTATCGAAGACAGCCCCGAGCAGGGCCGGCACCTGGGCCGACTGTTTGAGTCGTTTGGAACGGCCGCCGAGGTCTTTGCCTCGGGCCGGCAATTCCTGCATCGAATCCGCACCACAACCTTTGATCTGGCGACTTTGGATTTACAGCTTCCCGATATCAGCGGCCTGGAGATTCTGAGACAGCTTCAGACCGAGCGGCAGCTGTTTCATCGCGGACCCCCAGTGATGATTGTCTCGGGCCATCATGATCTCGCCACGATGAAGACCGCATTTTCAAGCGGTGCGGATGATTTCATCAGCAAGCCCTTTCGGCCAGACGAGCTGATCATTCGCGCCGAAGCGATTGCGCGTCGGCACCAGCCCAATCTTTTTCAGGATCAGCCGATCGCTGTGCAGGGCGTGGAATTGAATCTGGCGACCCTGCAGGCCTTTTGCGGCGGACAGGAGGTCACGCTTTCTGCAAAGGAATTTCGCCTGGCCTGGCTGCTTTTTCATCGGCGCGGCCAAACCGTGCCCCGCTCGCAGATCATGAAACTCATCTGGGGTCGCTCTGACTGGCCGAGTTCCCGGACCGTCGACACCCATATCGGCCGGATTCGCCAGAAACTCGGCCTTGAATCCCACCCGGGGCTGCGGCTGCGGCCTGTTTATGGCGTGGGTTACCGGCTGGATGTTTTCCCGTAAAATCAAGGCCTTAGTCACTTTTTATCGCATGCTTGATGCAGCTCATCACGCTTGGACTGAATCATCAGTCCGCCCCACTGCAGCTTCGGGAACGCCTGGCGTTTCCCGGTGATGCCCTGCGTGATGGTTTAAACGAGCTGCGCGCCAGCCTCAAGGGCTTCGCCCCAGAGCAGGCGCTGCTCTCGACCTGCAATCGCACCGAGATGTACCTGGCGGTAGAGAACTCAACGCAGGCCGAGGGCCAGGCGATGGACTGGCTGGCCTGGAAATCTGGCACCCGCGCCTCCGACTTAAGCCCCCACGTCTACCAGCTGCCCGATGATCGGGCGGTACGGCATGCATTTCGCGTGGCCTGCGGACTTGATTCGATGGTGCTCGGAGAGCCGCAGATTCTCGGCCAGATGAAACTTGCGGCCCGTGAGGCCCAGGAGGCGGGCTGCCTGGGCACCCACCTGCATCACTTATTTCAGCAGGCCTTCTCGGTTGCCAAAGAAGTTCGGACCACCACAGAAATTGGCCTGCATTCGGTTTCGATGGCCGCGGCCTCAATCAAACTTGCCCAACGGATTTTTGGGGATCTCTCCAGCACGCGGGTGCTGTTTATCGGTGCCGGGGAGATGATTCAACTCTGCGCCACCCATTTTGCGGCCCAGCATCCTCGGCAGATCGTGGTGGCCAATCGCACACTGGATCGCGGTGAGCTTCTTGCAAAAGATTTCGGTGGCGAGGCAATCACACTGTCGGAGCTGCCGCTGCGCATGCATGAATTCGATATTGTCGTGAGCTGCACGGCCAGCACGCTGCCGATTATTGGTCTGGGCATGATCGAGCGTGCGATCCGCCAACGAAAACATCGGCCAATGTTTTTGGTGGATCTTGCGGTGCCGCGCGATATCGAACGCGAGGTCGCCGATCTACCCGATGCGTTTCTGTACACCGTTGATGATTTAGGCGAGCTGATCAAAGAAGGGGCCCAGGCCCGGCAGGATGCAGTGCTGCAGGCCGAGGCCATCATTGATCATGGTGTTCAGAATTTCATTCAATGGCGTGATTCACGCCAGCATGTGCCCGTAATCAAAGCGCTTGCCGAGCATGCGCAGGCCATTCAAGCAGGTGAGCTTGCGCTGGCCAAGAAACGGCTGGCCAAAGGCGAGGACATCGAGACGGTGCTGCAGTCTCTTGCCCATGGCCTGTCTCAGAAATATCTACACGGCGCCTACAGCCAGCTACACCAACTCGGCAACGACAGCCCTGAGAGCCGGGAGGCCAAGGCCGATCTTATTCGCGAGCTGTTTGGACTTAAGCCCGACCGGCACCACTAGATGAAGCCCAGCCTGCTGGCCAAACTCCAGCAGCTGGCCGAACGCCTTGAGGCGGTCGACCGTCTGCTGTCAGCCCCCGACGCCACCGATCGCATGGATGAGTTCCGAAAACTCTCCAAAGAACGTTCGGATCTCGCGCCTGTGGTGGCGGGCTTTCACGACTATCAACGACTAGAAGCAGACTTGTCCGCCGCCCAGGACTGGATGAATGATCCTGAACTCAAGGAATTTGCCCAAGAGGAGATTCTTCGGCTGAAGACGGCAGTCGAAGAAAAAGATGCGGCCCTGCAATTGCTGCTGCTGCCGAAAGATCCAAATGATGAGCGCAATGTCATTCTTGAAATCCGGGCAGGCACCGGCGGTGATGAGTCGGCGCTTTTTTCAGCGGATTTGCTGCGCATGTATATGCGGTTTGCGGAGCGTAATCGCTGGCAGGCCGAGATTTTGTCTGCCAATGCCTCTGACCTTGGGGGCTATAAGGAAGTGATCGTGCGCATCGCTGGCAATGGCGCGTACTCCAAACTGAAATTTGAGTCGGGTGGCCATCGGGTCCAGCGGGTCCCGCAGACGGAGACCCAGGGCCGGATTCATACCTCGGCCTGCACGGTAGCGGTGCTGCCTGAGGCCGACGAAGTCGCTGAAGTCATCTTTTCCCCCGATGAATTGCGAATCGATGTTTTTCGGGCCTCCGGCGCAGGCGGCCAGCATGTCAATAAAACAGAATCGGCAGTTCGTATCACCCACCTGCCCACAGGCCTTGTGGCGGAGTGCCAGGACGATCGCAGTCAGCATAAAAATAAGGAACGGGCCTTAAAGGTTCTCGCGGCCCGTGTTCGTGATCAGCAGATGCGCGAACTGCACGCTAAAGAAGCCAGTGCCCGAAAGCTGATGATCGGATCGGGCGATCGATCTGAGAGGATTCGAACCTACAACTTTCCGCAAGGCCGAATCACTGACCACCGCATTAACCTGACGCTTTACAAGATCGACGCCATGATGGATGGCGATCTGGCTGAACTCACGCAGACCCTGATGTCGGAGCACCAGGCCGAGCAGCTCTCGGCAATGGCGGATGCTTGACGATTTACTGAATGCCTCAGGCCTGCCGCGCCGAGAGGCGATGGCCTTGCTTGAGGCCGC
>Ga0209985_10002752_pt1 | contig 15595 bp, 20 predicted proteins | sample NOAtaG_FD_187305 | JGI IMG/M metagenome (GOLD analysis project Ga0209985, IMG submission 187305) | Freshwater lake microbial communities from Lake Erie, under a cyanobacterial bloom - NOAA_Erie_Diel6S_1000h metaG (SPAdes) (version 2) | ecosystem: Environmental > Aquatic > Freshwater > Lake ...
GATCGGGCTTGAGTGGTTATATCGCTTTAGTCAAGAGCCAAGGCGCTTGTGGCAACGCTATTTGATAAATAATCCCTGTTTTTTAATTTTATTTGGGACACAACATTTACGGCGAATTTTTCAAAGCCCAAAAGCCAGAGGCGACGCTTCGCGTCACCTTTAACTTTTGGGCTTTGAAAAATTCGTTGCGGCGCTTTGTGCCGCAACTCTTCTTTAGGTTTTGATTGGTGATAGCTATATGTCTGAACTAATTTCAAATTTGGGCAAGATAATTAGAAAGTACTGAAACAAAGCAAATCTTGTGATGCACAATCAGATTAAGCGCAAAAGAGGAATATGAGAGTGAGTAGCGATCGCAAACCAACAAAGAAACCCACCGCTCAAACCGATCAATGTGAGAAAAAATATGATATTCGAGCAGGTAACCAGATCAAACAATGGTCTATGCTTGAGTTCAATTGGTTGCGATCGCTATTCCTAATTGCTAGTGACACCTTGGGATTAGGCATAGCATGGCAAGTTTCTCAAAGACTTAATCAAGACTTTTCACCCTTACCGCCAGAACTTAATTGGGGAGAATTTGCTGGATTTACTGGTTTGTTTTGGGCTTTTGCGGCAACAATAGTCACAGCCTTTGCTTATCACAATTTTTATCGCGGAGAGTCTCAATGGCGTAACTATGTGAAACAAGCTCAAGTGATTAGCAGCGTTTATATGGCATCTTTGGTGGTCAGCTATTTTTATAGTCCGGCAGTTGATGCTCCGAGATCGCTGTTTTTCCCAGCATGGATTGGCAGCATAGTAATGATTATCGGATTACGTTTGCTATTAACTTTGCTTTTTGATCAGTTCCCAATCGCCCGAATCCAAACACCAGTTTTTATCATTGCTCCTAGCGATCGCTTGTCATACCTAGCCAAAATTGTCGAAAAAAGAACTGGGCATAAAGTAGTCGGTGTACTCACTTCTTCTCTCGCTAATACCTCACACGCTATGCAATTCGTAATTAGTTCTGGGGCAAAAGAAGTGATTGCGGAAGGATTACCAGAAACTCAACTTGCCTCTCAATTATATTGGCAACTTCGCAATGCAGGAATTGGACTAAGGTTAGTTCCATCTAGCTTAATGCTACTTCATCGGCGAGGCACTCCAGAGATTTTTGCTTCAATGCCCATGATTCGGATTGAGTCATCACTGTTAGCAAATTGGGAGTATATTTTTAAGCGCTGTTTGGATTTGTTTGCAGCCTTTTTCGGGTTAATAGTTTTATCACCAGTATTTATTGGAATTGCGATCGCGATTAAAACTAGTTCTAAAGGTAGCGTATTCTATACTCAAGATCGCATTGGTTTACAGGGGCAATCTTTCCGTATGTGGAAGTTTCGCAGCATGTTTATGGATGCCGATCGCCGCCAATCAGAACTAGAACACCTTAACAAAAGTTCTGACGGTGTGATGTTCAAAATCGAACAAGATCCACGCATCATTCCGATCGGACATTTTTTGCGCTCTACAAGCTTGGATGAACTTCCACAACTATTCAATGTTTTGATTGGGCAAATGAGTCTGGTTGGGCCTCGTCCACTGCCTGTAAGGGATGTGGCAAGATTCACCAGTTGGCACCATACAAGGCATTTAGTTATGCCAGGGATTACAGGTTTATGGCAAATTTCAGGGCGATCAGATTTAGATACAATTGATGATGTAGCAAAATTAGATCTGTTCTATATAGATCGCTGGTCATTAAATTTCGATTTGGAAATTCTCATTGAGACTCTAAGGCTAGTTTTATTCGGTAAGGGTGCATATTAGGGTAAGGGCTGATAGGGAACACGGTTTTACAAAATCTACAGCAATTGCCGATCAAATGAGACACAAGATAAATTTTGAAAGCGTTGCTTCGCAACGCTTTCAAAATTTATCTTGGTTTGGGTTTAAGCGCAAAGCGTTGTAAGTGTAATCTCCCTGTCCTAGCAGCAAGATATGCATAAACTGCTTTCCACGCAATGTTGAAAAACTAGTAATTAGGCGTGGCAAAAGCTAAACACTAAAAAGAAAAAGCGCTTGCTGCGTGGGCGCTTTTTCTTTTCAGTGTTTCAGGTTTCTTCTTAGCTACTTACTGGTAAGCGTCATTTTTCGTCGTTTTTTCGGCAAATTTCTTTACGTAGTGTTACAAAAGACATGATTTTTGGAACCTATCCGACTATAATTCAGTAGCATTCATCCTTAAAACTCTTTACGAAGGTAATTAAAATGAGCGAAGAACAAAATTCAGGACTTGGTGGATTTGTTAGTGGCTTACAGCAAAAGGTTGGAGAAGTCGCTGAAGGGCTCAAAGAAAAGGCTGAAGGAGTTATCGGCGAAGAAAACGTCAAGAAAGTTTCTGATGTTCTAAACACAGATGTTGGTGTTATGGCTAAAGATTCTGCTGGCAAAGCAGTTGATGCACTAGAGAATCTTACTGGTCGTGACATTGACGGTGATGGTGATATTGGTGGTAAGCCTCAAGCTTAGTAAATTATAAGTACTCACTTAAAAAAATATAAATCGCCCGCTGCGCGGGCGATTTATATTTTCGGGTTTTACTGTTCGGTTCATAATCACTAATAAAGAAGGCATTTATGCCGTCTTTATTAGTGATTATGAATCGAACCATCGGGCATAATCGTTCCAAACAGATTTGCTTCGGATAAACTAACTCCATTCAGATTTACAAGCCGTAAATTAGCTTTAACTAAATTAGTACCAATCAAAAATGCAGCATCTAGCTTTGCTGAAACTAGTTGTGCTCCTGTTAAAATTGCCCCGTTTAAATTTGCATTACTTAAATTTGCATTACTTAAAATTGCATCACTTAAGATTGTATCTTCCAAATTACTATCACTCAGATCAGCATTGCTCAGAATTGCATTGCTCAGAACAGCATTTTTTAAATTTGCGTGCCTTAAATTAGCATTACTTAAATTGGCATTACTGAGAATTGCATCAGCTAAGTTAGCATGACTAAGATTAGCTTGATGAATAGCAGCATTAATTAAATCACATTCTTGTAAATTAGCATTACTCAGATTTGCATTACAAAGCTTTGAGTCTGATAGATTGCTATGACTAAGATCAGCAAATTCTAGATTTGCATTAGTTAAATCACTGCGGTGGAGATCCGCATTTGTCAGATTAACATTGCTCAAAATGGCATTGCTTAAGTTTATCTCACTTAAATTTGCATTACTCAAATCACTTTTGTCTAAGTCTGCACCACTCAAATTAGCACCATTAAAATAAGCCTTAGTAAGATCGGCTCCTTGTAAGTTTGCCATACTCAGATCGCATTTTTCTAAACAAGCTTCTCTTAGATAAGCTTTGCGCAAATAGGCTTCACTCACTTCAGCATCTTTAAGATTTACTTTATACAAATCTGCTTCTCGCAAATTTGCTTTCACGAGAGCAGAACCACTGAGATTTGCACCTAATAAATTAGCATTACTCAAATTTGTCCAACGCAAATTTACTCCACTCAAATCCGCTTCGCGGAGATTGTTACGGGTTAAGTTAGTACCACTCAAATCAGGAATAATCTCAGGGTTTTCTAGTCGCCATCTATTCCAAATGACTACCCCTTGTTTCAGTATCGTAAGATGTTCCAAATTTCTCATAAGTCTCTCCCTCTTATCCCATGATCTTGTCTAGATGTAGCGGTTATTAGGAGATCATGCTCCCATTAATTATCGCTTGGCGAAACAAGAAAAAGTCAGTAATTAAGGTGTTTCCCTCATCAGTTTTATTACAACGCTTTGCGCTCAAACCATAACAAAATGAAGTTATTTGTTTACATGTATAGCAAAGTTTAACGGAGTATCTTCTAACTAGCAATAGCCATAAACCTGTTAAGAATCATGTCTTCCAATTATTCTTAAACTTCTTTAGAGTGGATGCAAGAACGATCGCAAGTTTTGCAGCCCTATCTAATTACCAAGGCTGAGCGAGAAATTATTGGTAAGAGTCGCTATGCGATGAGGCTTCTTATTTTAGCGATCGCTTTGTGGATAGTTATAGTTGTTCCTACGTAAAACACAACATAAAAAAGATAAGAGATGGTGCTTCGCACCATCTCTTATCTTTTTATGTTGCAATCATCTGATCGTATATTTGGGCAGTTTTTTCAAGCATGATTTCGCTTGAAAAAAGTTGACGATAGCGACTATAACCATCTTTGGCAAAGCGATCGCGTAGCTCTCGATCAGCAATTAGTTCGGCAAGCTTAGCCGCCAAACTATCAGGATCGCGAGGCATGACGATAAAACCTGTTTTGCGATCGCTTACTTGTTCAGCAATACCACCCACACAAGTTCCGACTACTGGCTTTCCTTGAGACATCGCTTCTGCACAGGCAAGACTACAAGCTTCTTGAAGAGAAGGCAATACAAAAATGTCAAAGAGTTCCATCAAGTTTGGTAAGTCATCAAGATAGCCCGTGAAAATCACGCGATCGCCTATACCTAAATCTTGAGCTTCTTGTTTAAGAGAAGCTTCTAAATCACCATTACCTGCAATTACTAAACGCAGGTTTTCTCCTTGCAATTTTGCAAAAGCCTGAAGTAAATAGGTTAGCCCTTTTGCCTCATCTAGTCGGGCTGCTGTCCCAAGGATGATTTGATTGGCTGGGTCTAGTTGAAATTTCTTGGTGAGTTCTAATGATTTATCAGAATCGAGAATTGGCTCTTTGACTCCGTTGTAAATCAAATGGAGCTTTTTTTCACTTAATCCCAATTCCCATAAAAGATTATATTCAGCTCCACAAACACAAATTACGCGATCGGCAAACCAATTGCTAAACCAGCATGACATTTGATAACTAAATTTTGCACTTAATCCGTGATAGCCATGCACAGTGAAAAGTATAGGGACTTTTTTTAATACGAAATAAACTGGTAGCATTAGTTCATGAGCACCATGAATATGGACGAGATCGATCGCTTGTTCTTTTTGGATTTCTTTAATTCCTGAAATTAGTTCTGGAAGCCCTTTGAAAAAATTGATCTCCCACTTCGTATATTCTCGCTGTGAAATTGGTAAAGCTCGAAATTTGGGTGCACCTTTGCCATCTGGAGCTAATAGCGATATTTTGTAGCGATCGCGTAGTCCTTCAATGAGGCTAAGGGCTTGCTTTTCTGTGCCACCTTGATTGAGGTAAGGCAGAATGAATAAAATGTGTTTTTTCACTGTATATGACAATTACTTTTTGCTATGCTGTCAGCAAATTGAGTCTAGTTATAGCAGTTATAATTGAGGCAAGTCAAAACCCCAAAGATAGAGGTGTGGCAATGGTGCAAGCATTAGTTAACTGTGATCGCATGACTTTTGAAGAGTTTATCGATTGGTATCCCGAAGATGGTAGACGCTATGAGTTATATAGAGGAGCAGTTAGAGAAATTATGACCACGGGTACACATGAAGATACTAGCGGTTTTTTTGTTGCCGAGTTAAATTTTGAAATTCGGAGATGTAGCTTACCATTCTCAATTCCTAGAGCCTGTCTATTAAAACCAGAAATGGCTGAGACAGGTTTTATTCCTGATGTGGTGGTCATCGATCGGCGGGAATTGGTAAATGAACCTCTTTGGCAGAAGTCTTCAGTAATTCAAAATGGAAAGACTGTGCCTCTGGTTATTGAGGTGGTGAGTACCAATTGGCGCAATGACTATGCGGTGAAGTTGACAGAATATGAGGCAATGGGAATTGCCGAATATTGGATTGTGGACTATTTAGCTTTAGGAGCAGTGCGTCATATTGGTAAACCGAAGCAGCCAACGGTGACAGTTTGCAAATTAATCGAAGGAGAGTATCAGCTATTTCTATTTACTGCTGGTCAAAGGATTGAATCGGATATTTTCCCCGAACTAAATTTGATGACTGATACAATTTTCCAAGCTGCTATTGAGTTTGCAGGATAAGCCTTGCTGAAGGTTTTTACGCTATCCCAGACTTAATGGCATTTCGAGAGAATGCTCCAACAAAAATTCCCGATCGCATAACACCTTCTTTGTCGCACCATCATAGACAATTTTACCCTCGCTCAAGACAACAGTGCGATCGCATAGCTCTAGAACTAAGTCCAAATCGTGAGTAGCAATTAATTGAGTTTCGGGCAAAGTATGCAAAAGCTGGATTAACTGACGGCGCGATCGCGGATCGAGCTGGGCAGATGGCTCATCAAATACTAAGACCTGTGGCTGCATCGCTAAAACCCCTGCGATCGCAACTCGTTTCTTTTCACCACCAGAGAGGTTGTGGGATAGGCGCTCTCGATACTTAGCGACATCTAGCCCGACTGCCACCAAAGCCTCTGCTACCCTTGTTTTTAGCTCATCTCCTCGGAGTCCTTGATTCATTAAACCAAAAGCAACATCTTCCCAAACCGTGGGCATAAATAATTGATCATCTGGGTTTTGAAACACTAGCCCGACAAAATTCCGAATTACGGCAAAATTGCAGGGTTTGACGACCATCTCACCGACCACGATTTCGCCCTTCTGTGGCATGAGAATGCCGTTCAGATGCAAAAGTAATGTTGACTTTCCAGAACCATTGGCTCCAATGAGTCCCACCCTCTCGGTTGCAGCGATCTGGAGATTAATCCCTTTTAGCGCCTGAATACCATCAGGATAGCAATAACTGAGGTTCTCAATAGAAATAGGATTGTGATGCAAAGCGCTTTAACTAATAAAAACTTGACCGACTATAATCAAAATCATAACGCAACCAATTGCCATGCGATCGCTCCATGTGCTCGTAACTGATTCGAGCATGACAGGAGTACCTTGATAGCCACGGGCTAACATCGCCTGATAAATGCGATCGCCGCGATCGTAGGTACGGATAAACAGAACTCCCAACATATTGCCTAGTACTTGCCTTTGCCAAGGTCGATCATGACGTTGGTAGCTGTAGAGATTTTGTGGCGCAAAATTGCGGGCAGTTGCCGCACGATGCATTGCATTAAATTCGTTAGTTAAGACTCCAATGTAGCGATACATCGAGGCGAGAATGCTAACTAACAGTGGTGGCATTTTGAGAGTAACTAGAGCTTGGAGTAATAATGGAATATAAGTACTGAGAGTGAGAATATTTAATAGTAGTAAAGATAAAAACGCTTTGATACTCACACTTCCTAAAATTATTAATCCATTGGTAGTTATTTGTAACCATCCCCATTGCCAAAGTATCTGTCCACCACCACGGAAGAGAGTTCCTAATAGAATCACGCTAATAAAGGCAAACTCAATCGCCATACGTTTGGCGAGAATTCCTAAACTAACTTTACTCCAGTAGAGAATTGGCAAAACAGTAACTCCATATACTGCCCAAGTCCACCATCTGCCCATTGGAGTTAGGGCGATCGCAAATACCAGTAGAAATATGCAGATCAAGCGTGTATGTACAGCTAAGCGATTCCATAAATTGAAGCGTTCGCTCTTTGGTTGAGATAGATGATTGCTTGACTCGATGAGGTGAATATGTAATAGCATAGATTTAGTTTCATAACAGTAAGTAGCCAGATTTGGGAGCACGCTACGCGTGCTCCCAAATCTGGCTACTTAGAGGGTTTCGGTCTCTATTTCTGTTTTGGTTCAGATTTTCGTACTGCGAGTTTGCCAACTCCCCAAGCCAAGCCAAATACAACTAATGTCCCTGTAATTCCCGCTAGTGCAGTTGATGCTTTCTGATCGGGAACTGACTTGACAGAATATTCATCAAAAATGTTGGCAAAGGGAAGTTGTTTTGTTGGTGAGTTCTCAATAGCTTTATCTTCAAATTTTAGATCTTGAGAGACTCGATCTAATCCATCTGGATCTTTGCTAGCAAAGGGTGAGATGAATGCAGCTATACTTAGAGCTAAAGCTAATCCTGAGAATAGAAAAATACGGTTTTTATGCATTTGTTTATGGCTTTTATGGCAACCTAAAAATGATCTGATTCAGTTTGTTTAATTGCGGATAGAGGAACATCGTAAATTATCTCAGGACGAGTCTTCCAGATAAAGCTAGTTACAGAGAGAGTAATAAATGCTTCGCCAATGCCGATCATGAAATGCCAAGAGAGCATAGCAGTCATTCCTAAAGCCAAGGGAACGGTGTCTGAAAGCGCCAACATCACCGCACAAACTGCCGATGCCACAACTACACTTGTCCATGAAGCGATCGCAGTGCCAACACTCATGCCTAACCAAGTATTGCGCCCAATCAAAAATCTAATCACTCGATAGAGATAATAACCACCAAAGGTTCCAATTAATCCCATAATCGTGATGTTTGCACCTAGAGCAGTCAGTCCACCATCCTGAAACATGACGGACTGCACGATGAAGACCACTGACATTACTAACGAACCTGCCCAAGGACCAAGTAAGATCCCTGCTAGAGTTCCACCCATCAAATGTCCAGATGTACCACCCACAATTGGGAAATTAATCATCTGTGCGGCAAAGATAAAAGCAGCACTCACTCCCATGAGCGGAACGGTACGTTCTTTATATTCTGACTGAACTCGATTAAGAGAGAGGGCAATCAAAGCGATCGCAATGCCCCCTGTGACTAAACTTACAGGTAAACTCAGATACCCATCGGGAATATGCATTGCCAAATAGACTGGGAAAGAAAACATCAAAGCCTCGTAAGTATTTGGATAGTAATCTAGAGGATATGAGGGGCGGCGCTTTGCGCCGCCTCTCATATTCTCTAGATTATGATAAAGATATTTCGCCAGTTTGGCATCCAAAATAACAGAAGCTTAATGAAGCGATGACAATACGGGTTGTCTAGCTGACCGCTACTTGAAAAGGAGCAACGCGCCAGAGTTGTTCTAATTTTGTAACAGGCATCGTCAAATAAAGAATATCACCTGCGCTTAGCGAAGCCTCTAATAAATTCCATCCATGAATTGTTTGGCAAGAAGTTTCGATATAAAGCGGGACAAAATCCGCAGTCATTGAAGCTTCACACACGGGTTTTCCACAGAATGGATGATTAGGAGTAATCATTGTTGTGATCGCAACCCAGAGACTATCTGCGACAATGCCATTACCGAGAATGCGTCCACCCAGTGCCGAGGATGCAAAGGCAGGAGCCTCGATTTCAGGAGGACTGAGAACTGACTCGAAATCAAATACTTCTTGCGCCATGCTCAAAATCTTATAACCTGTTCGGTCTAAACCACAGATGATAATGCGGGGTTTCATTGCTTATGTGCGATCGCGATCGCTACCCATAGAACTATCGTAACTATTGTGAGCTATAGATGACATTGTGACTGTAGCTGATAGCACGAATCAAAATTTATCGCTTTTGCCAAAAACCAAAAAAGACAAGTGGCGGCGCTTCGTACCGCCACTTGTCTTTTTTGGTTTTTGTTTGCAACACTTTATGAACGCACATATGCCAATGAGTCCAAAAATATGTCAAATTAGAGGATCGCAGCATAGTTAAAAATTACCTCGACAAACGAAGTTTAAATTAATGACATTAAAAGTTGGAATTTTAGGATTTGGCGGATTAGGTCAGGCGGCGGCAAAGTTGCTTAGCGCCAAGCAAGAAATGCAGTTGGTCGTAGCCGCCGATAAGGAAGGCTTTGCTTACGATCGCAATGGACTCAACGCCGCAGATGCGATCGCGGCTTATCAAAACAAAGGTTCTCTCGGTTATCTCGAACCATCAGGTATTTTGACGCAAGACAGTATCGCTGAGGCGATCGCTACAGCCAAGGATGTAGATGGCTATTTCTTGGCATTGCCAAATCTACCCAATACTTTCATGGCAAGTGTTGCTAAGCAATTTATTGCTTCGGGCTGGAAGGGTGTGCTAGTTGACGCGATCAAACGCACTAGTGCCGTTGAGCAGATGATTTCCCTTGCGCCTGAACTCTCGGTAGCAGGAATTACTTATATGTCTGGTTGTGGCGCAACCCCAGGGTTGTTGACTGCAGCGGCTGCGATCGCATCTCAGAGCTTTGCGGAAGTCCATAAGGTCGAGATTACTTTTGGGGTCGGCATTGCCAATTGGAATGCCTATCGCGCTACGATTCGTGAAGATATTGCGCATATGTCGGGCTATACGGTGGATATGGCTCAGGCGATGACTGATGCGGAAGTGGAAGCTCTGCTCGAAAAGACCAATGGTCTAATCGCGTTGGAAAATATGGAACATGCTGATGACATCATGTTGGAGCGTGTGGGTATTTGCGATCGCGATCGGGTGACTGTGGGTGGTGTTGTTGATACGCGCAATCCGAAGAAGCCTCTGAGCACGAATATGAAGTTGACGGGGCGTACTTTTGAGGGCAAGATTTCGACGCATACTTTCACGCTTGGCGATGAGACGAGTATGGCGGCGAATGTGTGTGGGCCAGCGTTTGGATATCTTAAGGCTGGGAAGCAGTTCCATCAACGCGGTATTTATGGGTTGATGACTGCGGCTGAGGTGATGCCTGCATTTGTCCGCTAATTAGCTGTAGGGTGTGTTAGCGACAGCGTAACGCACCCTACGCAAGAAATTTTGATATTTCTGAATTGTAATGTGGAACGTTGAATAAAGCTCTTGCTGCTAGCGTGGCAGGGCAACCACGGGGGGATTGCCCCTAACTGAAAATTTAGAGTCTTGTAGATACTGTCTTAAAAGTCAACAAGTAAATGGAAAAGAATGTGGGCAGTTTACCACAGCTATTTTCGTTCAAATCTGCAACAGAATTTATGCTAAGAGTTTTGCGTAGTAAAACTCTTAGCATAAATTCTGTTTTTAGTTGAAGGCATTATTTAGTCAAAGTCAAGAGAAAATTAGGGTCAAAAGGTTTCTGAGATTTGAGTACACCAAAGACCTGACGCAAGAGCTTGTGCATAGCAGCCCCAACAATCGACATTTTCGATTTACCCTTAGCCAAAAGGCGATGCCCAACCTCTCTCCAAAAACATGATCGCCTAATCACCCACAAAAAATGCGATCGCCCAATCATCTATCAAAAACACGATCGCCCAACCACTCACAAAAACACGATCGCCTAACCACTCACAAAAAACACGATCGCCTAACCACTCACTAAAAACACAATCGCCCAACATGTGTTTTCGCCAACATATTTGAGAGGTTCAGGTTTACCAATTCCCTTAAATGGATCATCAAGAACAGATTCAACTAGTTCCATCGCTCGAATAGCAATTTTACGATCTGTATTTACCCAATACACTAGATCTTGCCTGAATTGTGACACAAAAACTGCATCACGCGGTTTCTTTGGCACTACCAAGTCCCACCTCCTGACTGAATTGATTCAAAGTTTTCGGCAAAACTGTTCTCGAATCCGCTTCTTCTAAAGCTTCAAATAAACGAATTGCATTTTTAGGAGATTTAAGTAAATGTAAAGTCTCAAGCAAACTCGATAGCTCTTTAGCAGAGATCACTGCAACATTTTCGAGATCGCCACGTTCCAAAATCACAAAGTTGTTTTCTGCAATCACGCGATCGCAAATTTCTGAGAACTGATTAAGTGCTTGATCGTAATTGATTGTAAGACTCATACGCCATCACAAATTGTACAGTTTTATCTTTAAACATATTATATCGCTGATTCTTGAGCAGAAAGTGCAACACGATCGCACAATCACGCACAAAAATGCGATCGCCCAATCCCTTCTCACAAAAACATGATCGCCCAATCACCACCCAAAAAACACGATCGCCCAATCACTCACAAAAAACACGATCACACTAATCGTTAATAGGTTCGCTATTAATTTGCAGCCAATTTGCTAGTCTATTCATATCTTCTTCTTGTTTTCCAAAACTTGCGGCTAATTCTAGAAAAAAGATTGCTGCATCAGTCTCTGATGCTATAAGTTCAATTCCATTAATTGCTAAGAATGTATAAACAGCGATTAGGGCAATTCTCTTATTACCATCAACAAAACAATGATTTTTTACTAGCCCATAGCCGTAAGATGCAGCTAATTTGTATAAAGTTACATCTTCTTCGTAATGATAGATATTTCTGGGCTTGAATAAAGTTGATTCCAAAGCACCTTCATTCAAAATTCCCGCAGCGCCACCCGACTCTGCGATAATTTCATTATGTATAGCGCAAACGTCATGAGTTTCAAGCCAATAAGGTTCGATCATTTAGCCAACTCAATCAATGCGTTGTGATATTTCTTCATCCCCCGTCGGGCTACTTCCATCTTTTTTGCGAAATCAGGATCATATGCTGAGATCTCATATCCAGAGGGAGTTTTAGTTGCAAAAATATTATCACCATCTTCAATATTCATGCTGACTGCCATTTCTTTTGGAATGATAACGCTTAGGGAGTTTCCTCTTTTTTTGACATTTAGAAGCATAGCTATTTTCTCAAGTAGATTATGTTTAATAATCTTTTGGCTTGATGTTACCACAAATGTTGCAACATTCAACTTTTTTAAATCCTTTTTGGCAATAATCATTAATCATCAACGCGATCGCCCAATCACTCCCAAAAAAATGCGATCGCCAAATCACCTAGCCAAAACACGATCGCCAACCACTTACCCAAAAGCACGATCGCCAAATCACTCACTATAAAAAACAAAATTGCCCAATCATCCACCGAAAAATGCGATCTCTCAATCAATCACATAAAATATATCTTGTGATAAGCTTGAGAAAAGTGATTGTAAGTAAATATGAACTATCGCAGTATCATCACAATTGAACCAGATAAGCGTGGTGGGAAGCCTTGCATTAGACGGATGCGTATTACTGTGTATGATGTTTTAGGGTGGTTAGCATCGGGAATGTCTCATGCAGAAATTTTAGATGACTTTCCAGAATTGACAGAGCAGGATATTAGAGCTTGTTTAGGGTTTGCTGCGGATAGAGAACATAGATTGATGGCTGTTGTGGGTGCTGCGTGAGATTGCTTTTCGATCAAAATTTGAGTCGTAAGTTGGTAGGGAGACTAGCCGAACTTTTCCCTGATTGTAGCCATGTTCAGTTTCATGATTTAGCTGATAAAACTGATACTGAGATATGGGAGTTTGCTAAACTCAATAATTTCTATATCGTGACTCAAGATGCAGATTTTGCGGAGAGAAGTCGTTTATATGGTTCGCCTCCAAAGGTGATTTGGTTACGTTGTGGAAATGTTCCAACAAGTCAGGTCGAACAAATATTAAGGGCTGGAGGTGAGGTGATTCAGGAGTTGGAAGATACTTCAAATATAGACTGTCTTGAGCTTTACTAAACGCGATCGCCAAGTCACTCACAAAAAACACGATCGCCCAATCCCTCACCTCACAAAAATACGATCGCGAAATCACCCACCAAAAACACAATCGCCAAATCACCCACCAAAAACGCGATCTCCCAATCATTCACTACACCCAAAACATGATCGCCCAACCATCCACAAAAAACATGATCACCCAATCCTCACCCCAAAAACGAGATAACCAAACCACTCACACAAAAACTCGATTGCCCAACCACCGAAAAACACGATCGCCCAGCCACATAGGTTTATATTTTAATGTGATTAGGATCAACTGACTCAGCTTCTCTCCAAACAGATTCAAATTGTTCAACAAAAAAATTGAACCAGTACTTATCATTAGCACTTGTAAGCTCAAACGTTGGGCGAATTTGATTAGGAACACGAAAAGATGATAATCGTACAAACATATGACCATTTATTAGTTGAGGATCACAACATGTAATTGTGTATGGAGGCAAGTAATTTACGTATCGAACTTCTACTTTCCCTGAAACATTTTTGCTAGCAAGATTTAAAAGCCTAGATAAGTTAGAGCGTAGATCTGTGTTCAAGTCATCTACATTGGAATTATTACTCCGAAAAGCTGCCATATCAACAGAAGATGAAGAGGGCTTCATTAACAAAATTCTTATTTGTAATCCATTCTCAATACCGTATTCTATATCATCTCGAAGAAGTGGGATAGTTCTAGTAAAAGTAATTCCCCAAAAAAATATTTGTCGCGAAGTTCGCAATCTTTTATGAAGCTCATCTCTATCATATTGCTGAAGTAAAAATCTATCTGATAAATAATCCAAGTTTTCAATATTAGCTATGGCATCACTTAATCTTTTATTTTCTTGCCGATTAACCAACAAGCCCGTTGAAACCATTGCCAAAGTGGCAAGTACGGCTGATAGTATAATTTTTTCATCCGCAATTCCAGTAATCCCTAAAATTGCTATGACTACAGCTATAAAAATTGTAATGTAGCTGTCAATATTTTGACCAGAGCGTACATCTTGCCATATATTTTGGAAAAACTTCACTGTATATGCCTCCTCATAATTCCATTTATTAATTATTAATTAGTTAATCTGAAACACAACCAGATTATTAGATGGAAAAGTTCTTTTCCATTTAGATTATAGAGTATTTAGCTAATTTATAAATTATATAGCCAAAAACCCTATTTACAAAGTAACCTGAACTGTTACTTATTTCAACCTCTCAATTAACCGATCGCCTACCCTTAAAGCATTAGCAATAATCGTCAAAGCAGGACTCACCGCCGCATTAGACGGAAAGAAACTTCCATCGACAACGTAGAGATTATCGAGATCGTGGGCGCGGCAATCGCGATCTAAAACGGAAGTTAAGGGATCATCACCAAAGCGACAGGTTCCGCATTGATTGGCGACCACTTGCAACGGTGACTCAGAGCGGGGATGCAGGAAACCAGTACGGAAGCCATCTAGGGACTTTTCGATATTTTTTAACACATCAGTCCAGCGATAAATTAGGCGATCGTGGGCTTCCGTATTGTTGGGATTATAATCGATATGGATTTTATTATTTTCAAGGCGCACACGGTTATTGGAGTCTGGCAAATCCTCCGTTTGCGCCCACCAGCCGATCGAATGGGTGGCTAATTGCTTCAATCCAAAGTTGGGCATGAGCTTCGCAACAATCGAGAATACGGGAGGAGATTCTGCAAAAATGATGTCGGTGAGAAGTCCGCCCGAATTCTGAATATGTCCCATTGGATAGGGGAAATCCGCATCACCCCAATAGAAATCATTCACATAGATAGACTTTTGAAAGGAGCCATTATTGGGCTTCGTGCTGAGTTGGACTACCGATGACAACAGGCTTTTCATCAAATTCCGACCCACTTGATCGGAGCTATTGACAAGCCCTTTGGGATGGGAATCATTAGCCGATCGCAACAGCAACGCCGCCGAATTGATTGCGCCACAGGCAAGCACGACAATATCGCCTAAAAACAGATAGGACTGTCCGCCCACTTCCGCCTCTACTCCCTTCACCGATCGCCCCGATGGATTGGTATGGAGACTGATGACTTTGGCTTGGGTTTTCAAGGTGACATTTGCCGACTTTAAGGCAGGAACGAGGCAGCTTTCTTCAGAGTCGCTAGTGGGGTCATCTTCTTGACGAGTCAAGCCAAGGGGAATTGTGGATGGATGCAAACCTTGATTCGCGATCGCCTCATAGATCTTCTGGATTTCAGGCTCATGACTCACCGCAGCATAGGGATATTCAGCGCTGTGATTTGGTTCGGTGCTATCAGTTTGTGTCTCGCCAT
>Ga0209985_10002756_pt1 | contig 15580 bp, 12 predicted proteins | sample NOAtaG_FD_187305 | JGI IMG/M metagenome (GOLD analysis project Ga0209985, IMG submission 187305) | Freshwater lake microbial communities from Lake Erie, under a cyanobacterial bloom - NOAA_Erie_Diel6S_1000h metaG (SPAdes) (version 2) | ecosystem: Environmental > Aquatic > Freshwater > Lake ...
GGGCCTTGAACAGGATTCACTTGCCGCCCTTGTTTACACAGATGACATTGAATTGTTGCGCACGGGGCGAGCCAAAGATGAACGCTACGCGCTATTCGAGCAACGCGCAGATTATTTTTCCTCAGAGCTCCGTAAGCGCGGTGTCACGCGTCAACTTCTTTGGGAAGAATACCGGAAAGAAAATCCGGGTGGCTATTCATACTCTCAGTTTTGCGAGCACCCGTCCAAATACACCGAACCAGACAAAGCAGTGATGCGTTTTACGCATCGGCCCGCGGAACAACTACAGGTTGATTTTGCAGGTGATAAACTTGGTTACGTTGATCGCTCTACGGGTGAATGGATCGCTTGTGAAGTACTGGTATGTGCACTGCCGTACAGCCATTATATCTATGCGGAAGCGCTACATTTTCATAAGCAGGAAGATTTTATCAATGGACTTAGACATGCCCTTGAGTATATCGGTGGTGTCCCACAAAGCATTAAATGCGACAACATGCGCACAGCCGTGGTTCGATCGAACCGGTATGAGCCATAGTTCACGGAAGCCATGGAATATATGGCCGCTCATTATGGCACCACGATTGTAACGGCCCGTGTTCGCAAACCCCGCGATAAGGCCAGCGTAGAGAAGGCCGTTGACCTGGCCTATAAAAGTATCTATGCCCCCTTGCGCGATCAGACTTTTCATAGCCTGGAACAACTCAATGCAGCAGTGCGAAAACAGTTGGATTTATTGAATGCCCAGCCATTCAAAGTAAAATCCGGTAGCCGAAAGCAATGGTTTGAAGCCGATGAGAAACCTGTACTTAAAGAACTTCCCTCATCGGCTTACCTGATCAGGAAGGTGACACAAAGTAAAGTTCAACGCAACTATCATGTCATCCTGGGAGAAGACCGCCACCAGTACAGCGTTCCTTATACCCTGATTGGCAAGCGGTTAAAGATCATCTATACGACCGACACGGTAGAGGTTTATGACAATCTTCTGCGGGTGGCTCTGCACAAACGAAGTTACCGGAAAAACCATTATACCACCATCGCCCAACACATGCCGGCCAACCACAAACAGGTAACCCAGCAACGTGGATGGGATGATGAATATTTTTTGCGCTAAGCCTCCTACCGTGGCCAGGCCGCCCAAGAGGTAATCAAAAAAATATTACAATCGAAAGCCTTCTACGAACAGACCTACAACAGTTGTCTGGGTATCCTTCGGCTGGGCAAGCAATATGGCAGCCAGCGCCTGGAGGCCGCTTGTCAGCGAGCTCTCGCAGCCCCAATGGTGAACTATGGCATGATCGCTAATATCTTAAAACGACACCTGGACCAGACCGCTCCAGAGATCATACAAACTACACCGCCCCATGAACAGATACGAGGTCCTCAAACATATCGATAAACTAAAAAACCAATTATTATTTTATGAACACCACAGCAACCTTACACCAACTACGCGATCTGCGCCTGGAGGGCATGGCCCGCAGCTACGAATCGATTTTGCAACTGCCAACGCATCAACATCCCGAAGGGCACATGCTCATCGCCCAACTCACGGATGCAGAACAGCAAAACCGGACACGGTATAAGACACAACTCTTTCTCAAACTGAGCCGGCTGCGCTTTAGCGCTTCCCTGGAAGAACTTTCCTTTGGCAAGGAAAGAAATTTATCCAAAGACCAGATCGCCCAACTGGCCGACTGTTCCTTTATTGATCGGGCCGAAAACATCCTGATCAGCGGGGCCACCGGTTCAGGCAAAAGTTTTCTGGCCTGTGCCATCGGCCACCAGGCTTGTGTGATGGGGTACAAAACTTTACATCTTAACCTCAATCGCTTCACAGAAAAAATCATGGTGGCCAGGCTCGATGGGTCGTTTATCAAGCTGCTCAATCAACTGGAAAAGGTGAAGCTATTGCTGTTGGATGATTTTGGCCTGGCTCCATTAGATCAAAACACCCGCCTGGCCTTGTTACAAATACTGGAGGACCGTTATGCGAAAAAATCAGTCGTCATTGCCTCACAGCTACCAATTGCCAAATGGCATGAATACATCGGGGAGCCCACCCTGGCCGATGCCATCATGGACCGCCTTTTCGCTAACGCGCACCGCTTCGAACTCAAGGGCGAATCGCTCCGTAAAAAATCACCCTCAAACCTTACCAAAAATTAGATACCTTTACCGCATCAAATCTCATCGCCTAAGGGGTGGGTCAAACCATTACCGAAATGGGTGGGTCAATGAATCCGAAATAGTCACTCGGCAAACGTATTGAACGATGCAATCTATCACCTGGCAATCTTCGTTGAATTCGAGGGCAGAGTAACCGAATATGTTAAAAATTATCAAGGCGATAGCGAGTGCCCTTCTAAAAAGTGTATCTCATCACTTGTTCGCTACGCCAACAGTTTTTCCAGCCTGCTCTTCCACTTCACCCAGTCAGGCATCATTTTTTTCTGCAGGGCGAAAAACTTTTGGGTGTGATCGTGATGAACCAAATGACACAACTCGTGTATGATTACATATTCAATACAACGCTTCGGGGCTTTGATCAACTCCGGATTCAAAATGACTTTTCCGTTAGGTGTACAACTACCCCAACGCGTGGGCATGTTCTGCAAGTAAATACCGGTGGGTTTCACCTTGTACTTTCTGAATTCTTCAATCCACGGTTCCGCTAGTTCGCCAAACTTCTCTTTTGCCTGCAGGCGATACCAATTCAATAACACCTTTTTCACCTTACCTTTGCGCTTTGCTGTTACTTCAATTGTATTACGCTTTCGATGAACATCATTTCTCTTCCCTTCCTTAACCCGCAAAATGTACTGGCGTCCGAGAAACAGGTGGCTTTCTCCGCCTACATATTTCCGAGCCGGAGTCTTGGGATGGAAACTCAAAAAGAAATTCTCCTGCCGGATAATCCACGGGGCGCGTTTTCTTACAATCGCTTCTATTCGCTCCAATGATGCACCCTCCGGTGCGGTTACCATTATTTGTAGCTCCGGGGTAATGGTAATGCCCAGCGATTTTCTTTTAGAATAGGTTAGTTGGAATACAATTTCTTTTGAACCAAACTGAATACGATGCTCCATTACCGATAACGCACTTTTGCAACCTCTATACACTTTTCTGCAATGGCATCCATTTCGCCAAAAGAAAAGCCGATGTTGTACTTATCACGTACTTCATCAATCAGGTAATCACCAATGTCGATTTGCAGCTTACCGGTAATATTTGATTTGTATTGCCAGTCGATAATTGGTTTGCCATGATCGAGTACTGCGCGCTCAATTATCTCATCTATACGCAAGGCCGTTTGTATGGCAATTTCTTTGCGCACGTCTTTCTCCTGAATCTTTTCATTCAGTGATTCTATGGCAAGGCCATAGAAAGCTTTGGCAGCTTCTCTGCCATTCAGGATTTCAGGAATGTCTGAATCGGTATGACTCAACACGGCATCCATGATCTCCTTAACCTTATTCAAATATTGCGCTTCATTGATGCGATGCTCTGCATACTCACGAATGGTATCTTTCAGCATTTCCGAAAACTTCCGGTAGAAGGCCGGGTCTTCCTCCATCTTCTCGCTGATGTGTTTGGATGTGCGCGAAGCAATCTTATCCGCTTTGGCGGCAACACCTTCGGTTTTCTCGACTTCAGCCTGGAATTTTTCTTTATCAAAGATGTTCACCAGCTCGGTAATCACCTTTACTTCATCCGTCTGGATATGCGTGTCAATCAGTTTCTGGATTTGGCCTTCATACTGACTGTAATCCACTGCATCGGAGTAGCGCTGAATCACACTGGCGCGCAGCTTTAAAAAGAACGACAAATCGTCTTTGTAGCGATCGATTACTTTCGCTTCTACTTCCCTGTGAAACTGAATGGATGATATTGCCAGTTTCAACGCTTTGGCAAAAGCAGCGAGCTTGTCATAGAATACTACGCGAATCGCATCATCACGCAACAATTGCGAATAGGCTTCTGCATCACGCTTGTTGGCAATGGTTTTGAAAATATCCCACACCTCCGCATGCTTCTGCGGCAGCTTTTTTATTTCCGCGCTGATGTCGGTGAGTGTGCCTTGCAAATCGGCCTCGTCAAACTCTTGCAGTGACGAATACAATTCCAATGCACGATCCAGTTCACCCAATACTCCGTAGAAGTCAATGATGTAGCCAAACTCCTTGTCATGGCAAACCCGATTCACGCGAGCAATGGCCTGCAACAATGTGTGCCCTTTCAAACTGCGGGTGAGGTATAACACCGTATTCTTCGGTTCATCGAAACCGGTGAGCAGTTTATCCACCACAATGATAATCTCAGGTTGCGCAGCATTTTTAAACCGGTTGATGACGTTGTCTTGGTACTTTTTGGGTGTGCCATGTTCATCCATCATTTTTGCCCAGAACTGCTTGACGCGATCACTTGATTTGGCAAACGCGCTGTCCTCGCCTTCACGATCATCGGGTGGTGAAATGAGCAATTCCGTGCTTACCATTCCAATTTCATCTAAATAGGTTTTGTATTTGATGGCCGCCTCTTTACTCTGACATACCAACTGCCCTTTAAACGGTGTGCCCTTCCAGTTATCGCGATAGTGAAGACTGATGTTCCAAGCGATGGCGTAAATTTTTTGTTCCGCAATGTTAAGCTGATCGGCCCGACTGAACTTTCTTTTCAAATCTGCCTTCTGATAATCGGTGAGCGGTTCACTGATCATGCTGAAGAAATTATCGATCGGGCTTTCGTTTACTTTCTGCACGGCATAGCGCCCTTCATAAAGCAACGGCACCACAGCTTTGTCTTTCACGGCCTGGTCTACCGTGTAGGAATCAATGATGCCACCAAACTTCAATGCGGTGCTCTTATCTTTCTTAAAAAGTGGTGTACCTGTCATGGCAATGTAGCAGGCATTGGGCAAGGTCTTCTGCATGTCGATGTTGAACATGCCATGCTGACTGCGATGCCCTTCATCAACCAACACAAAAATATCAGGTGATAACAAAGGTTGTTTTAGTTTCCTCACCGCTGCATCAAACTTGTTGATAATGGTGGTAACGACCGTATCGCTTTTACTTTCCAGTAATTCGATTAAGCGCTGGCCGGTAGTTGCATTCTCTACCGTGCGACCACACTTTTGAAATGTTTTGGTGATCTGATCATCCAGATCGATGCGATCGGTAACCAGAATGATTTTTGGATTACGGATATTTTTCTCCAACGCGATCGCTTGTGCCAGCATGACCATGGTGAGTGACTTGCCGCTGCCCTGCGTATGCCAGATTACACCGCCCTGTCGTTTACCTTCCTGTGGGTGAATAATACGTTGCAATGTTTTCTTGATAGCAAAGTATTGCTGGTAGCGGGTAATTTTCTTCACCCCGTTATCAAAGAGAATGAAATTAAAAATCAAATCAAGTAAGCGCTCCGGCCGGCAGAGGTTGTAGAAGTATGCATCCTGCACGGTAGGCAAAATATGTTCATGCTCCAGTGCATCAAAGTGATGGCGCACGTAGCGGAAACGATCACTGAATAATTTATCCTTTTGCGCTGTTGTGAGTGGTGTATTTTTTATGCTTTGCAGCGTTTCATTATATCGCTTCTCTTCTTCCTTTGAATTAAATTTCTCCTGCCACTTCGCCCAGAACTCCTCGGTAGTGCCATTGGTGGCATAGGACGCTTGTTCGGTAGCAATGCCCAGCACCAGTTGTGCATACACATACAACGAACGTACGCCATCTTCCTGCTGGTTGCGCAGGTGTTGTGAGATGGCCTGCTCCAGCGGCTCTTTCATATCAGGCCGTTTGCACTCGATAATGCACACCGGTATGCCATTTATAAAAAGTACAATATCAGGGCGGTAATGTTCTTTGCTGTTGCTGCGCATCACGCTGTATTCTTCGGTGACGTGAAACACATTGTTTTGCGGAGTGGCCCAATCAATGTATTGCAGCGTGAAACTCTTTTTATCACCATCAATGCTTTGCTCCAGCGCTTTGCCGAGGGTTAATAAATTATAGGCGGCCTCGCTGGCATGGATATAGCCCTCGTGCATGGGCAGGTCTTTCAATGCCTGAATACCGTTTTCAATATTGGCATCGCTAAACACCGAAGTTTTGGTAGAGCTGATGCGAATGGAATTGATTTCTTTCAATTGCCTGCTAAGCACATCTTCCAGCAGCACAATGGTCGTTTTCTCGCCACGAATTTTAATGCCTCAGCCTGGGTTAGGTAGGTATAGCCCAGTTTTTGCAAAAATTGCAAGGCGGGTAGCTGGCTAATGTGGTCTTCTTTGAAACTCGGTGTTTCCATTGTTCTGCTGGGTTATAGGTGGTGTGAGGCCAATTTGGAGAAAGGGTTAAAAAGCTGGAATAATGGCAATTTTCTGTTTTTCAGGCCATTATGCTCAGTCAGAACGTATTTATGGAGAATTCTACTGGCGATACGGAGAAAATAGGTGCCTTTTTGCGTGTTTATTAAAAGTCTCATTTTCTATGCATGTTTTTTTGATATGTATAGAAAAGTGCCTTTTTCTATACACGTTTTTTTGATGTGTATACTATCCGCCATTTTTCACATTAACATTTCGAAGCAAATTGAACAGGTCTTTATTTATGTAGTAGTTATCGCGACCTAACTTCTCCTTGTGTAAGAGTTCAATTCGTGAAAGCTCATTCAGGTAGCGCGTTGCGGTAATGCGCCCAACACCCAAATCTTTCATGACAAAATCAATTTTGGTGTATGGGTGCCGGAAGATATTGTTCAACAAATCCTGGCTATAAATTTTTGGCAACTCGCTCCTGAGCGTTTGTTTATGCCGGAGCATGAGTGTTTTGATTTTCTGTATGAGCCCGATAGTTTGCATTGATGTCTGCTCAACGCTGGTTAGCATAAACATTACCCATTCGCCCCAGGCATTGTGTGTTCTCACCAACTGAAGCAGTCGGTAATACTCACTCTTGTTTTGATTGATGTACCGGCTTAAATAAAGAATAGGAATATGTAACAATCCCTCCTTTACGAGATACAAGATATTGATAATACGACCCGTTCTGCCGTTTCCATCATAAAACGGGTGAATGCTTTCGAATTGATGATGTATTACTGCCATCTTCACCAATGGGTCCCAATCCGAAAGTGCACTATCGTTCATGAATTTCTCCAGGTTTCCCATGTGTTCAATAATTTCATCCTGATGCTGAGGAGGCGTGTACACATTTTCACCGGTTTGTTCATTTTTTAATGCAGTGCCGGGCAGTGTGCGGAATCCAGCGCTATTATCTTCAATGAGTGATTGAATTTTAAGAACATGATTGTTTGAAATGATGCCCTGTTTTCTGACTGTTTCAAAACCCTCGCGGAGTGCATGCGCATAATTGTGCACTTCTTTGGCCGCTATCGTAGCAAACTGTTTGGCAAAGGCATCGGCCCGATAAAGTTCATCGTGCGTGGTGATAATATTTTCGATTGCCGAACTATCCTTTGCTTCCTGCAATGACAAGGTGCTGATGAGGATAGCCTCGTTAGGAATGCTGAGTGACGCGCCTTTTAATTCTGCCAGGGCGCTGCGGGCAGCGGCAATTTTCTTTAGCACCGGTTTCGTCTCCACATCAATCGATAAGGGAAGTGACGGTATTTGATAGTTTTTCATAGCACTTTGAAACTTGATATTACCTAATAGTTCAATCTCTTCTTCCCCGTTAACAACACCTGCATCAACCCCTTCTTCTGCTCTTTGATTTTATCCAGCTTCTGGCGAAGCAGGCTTAGCTCAGCATCGGCTGATTGCAATACAGTGGCAATGGCGGTTTGCTCTTCATAAGATGGCAACTTCATATCAAGAGTAAGGAAGTTCTCAAAATCAAAAGTCATTTTTTCGATATGAACACCGTAGCTCGAAATATAAGTCTGATGATAGAAGAAAGGTGTTTTTGAATACCATTCAAAGAACTCAATATTTAACACCTTCGGATCTTTTGCTACAACAGCAATGTATGAACCCGAAATTTTCGAACCGTCAAACTCCTTCCTAACTAATGCTGAGGCACCATGTACAATTTGCATCTTGGAGAATAGAAAGTCGCCAGCTTTAGCAGTACGTAAATCCTTTACTTTAATCTGATGGCCGTAGAGTGATTCTCTTTCAAATATTCCACCCGACCTCCTTCTTACGCTAATCAAGTGATAAAGAGCATTATCATCCCATTCAATTGATCGTTTAACAACTTTCAATAAGTCATCATAATGAAACTTCTTCCATCCCCCTTCAAACCCCTTCAACCTTTTCTTCCCTGTAAGTAACTGCTGCATGAGCCATTTTTTGCGCAGCTCTTTTTGGGCATTGAGTTGGGTAAGGGTGTTAATGGCTTTGTCCCATGTGCTGAGTAAGTTGGCAATGGCGGTTTGTTCTTTGAGGGGAGGAACTGCAAATGGAAATGATGAAACATAATCCCAATCAGCTCGTGGCATTTTTGAACCGCTTGAGACGTTCGCTACTTGTATAAAATGATTATGTTGAACTAATCTAAAAAGAAAATCATTCGAGCATTTCTTATCCTTTGGCTTCAAAACCCAAATTTCACTTGAACAAACACCATCAAATTCTGCAAGCCAATACTTTCTAAGGTAAGGTCTAAGCTTACCAAATAAAATCTGACCTTTTTTAAAAACATTCTTAGTACTCTTTTGCGATGCAGACTTTACACTTCCGTTGATCACCCCAGTTTCTTGATCAAAGTGTTCAAGTTCTAAACATGGGATATTCTCGGATTCCACCGGATTATATTTTCCTTTGCTCAGTTCACTAAATTCCCCAAACTCCAATATTTGCCAATCTTGTGGTATTGGACCGAGCGGGCTTAGTTTGTAGCCTTTGGGTATGTTATTGTCTCGCTGCATCTATGCTTATCTCGTTGCGGATTGAAACGTCTTAGTTCTTATTTCTTCTTACCCTTCCTTTGCACTTCTTTCAACAGTTTTTTGTCTTCGCTCTCCAATTTCCGTTTCAGCTTTTTTGTATCTTCTCCGGCAGGCAAGTTTTCTGGTTTAACTCCGCGTTCACCCAACATTTTTCTTACCGCACGATTGTTCTCCATGTGTTCATCTGAAATTTTATTTAACCCCTTCAGGTCTTTTTCAACTACGTTGTGGCTGGTAAGTTCGTTGGCAAAATCTTTTGCTTTGATGGCCAGTGTGGAGAGGTGATCAGCCAGTGGTTTATTTTCTGGTATGCCAAGTTTTGCTTTCATCATTTGTGTGGTGTGTCCACCAAATAATATCTGGTCGCCTTTTGATCTGATAATGGCAAAGCCCTTATCATCCACCCCACGTTCATACAAAATACCGGATAGTTTCTTTTCTGATTTACTTAATTTTTCGCGGGCAGATACCCTGGCAACATCTAACAGGCATTGCTCAATAATTTCCTGTTTGCGCGTTTGTACTGCAAAATAGGTTTGTGCAAAAGCTATTTCATCCTTAGCAGTATCGCCATTTTGTGCTATGAGGTAACACGCATATCGGGTAAGCGCCACATCCTGAATTTCACGACTTACGCCACTGCCTATCTCTACCATTTTGCCGATGTCGGAAAAATGGTTCTCTGTTTCAACCCCGGCATTTTTGCAGGCCAGTTTGGCCTTGTCAATCACCTTTTCGAAATTCTTCCATTGGGCATATCCTAATATGTTTTGCATATCACGTGCGCTCCAATATTCTATGTTATCTTGAACTTGCTTGGCAGCTTCAAATTGAGTGAAAAGCTCATTGATTTGTTCTTTCTTCATGATTGTGTTAATTCGGTTGTTTTATGAGAAAAATCAAAATTTGAAATTTGTCTGTTTTTTAAACCTGCCCACGTTGTCATAAACTGATTGCAGCATGATAAACCTTGTGTATTTATTATTCAAATTCCAGTTTATCGTATTCATCTTCAGTAGATTAACAGTCTATGCCCTGGTGTCACACACCCAGTTCTTTTAAATACTTATCCATCTCCTGCTGCACGCTTTTTAATTCGCCTTCCAGCCGGTCAATCTCTTCCTGCACTTTTGCAATATTCACTTCCGCTTCTTCTTCAAACGTATCTACATAGCGCGGTATGTTCAGGTTGTAGCCGTTCTCGGCTATCTCTGCGGGTGCGGCCACGTAGCTGTATTTTTCTTCAGTTACTCCGGCCTGCAGCCTGCCTTCAGTAAAGGCGCGGTAGGTGTCTACTATTTTATCCAAATCTTCCTTGCGCAGTTTGTTCTGGTTCTTGCCGGCTTCGTAATGCTGGCTGGCATCAATGAACAAAATGTTTTTATTCTTGCCTTTCGCTTTGTTAAACACCAGCACGGCTGCAGGTATGCCCGTACCAAAGAAGAGGTTGGCCGGCAAACCAATTACCGCTTCGAGTAAATTTTCTTCCATAGTCTTCTGGCGTATTTTGCCTTCGCTCGCTCCGCGGAAGAGCACTCCGTGTGGCACTACAATGCCAGCCTTGCCGTGTTCGTTCAGCGTTTCAATCATGTGGCTGATAAACGCCCAGTCGCCTTTGCTCTTGGGTGGTATGCCGCGCCAGAAGCGCGTGTACTTGTCGGCCCCGGCTTCATCGGCTCCCCACTTGTCGAGCGAGAAGGGCGGGTTGGCCACCACGGTGTCAAACTTCATCAGCGCATCGCCTTCTTTGAGTTTGGGGTTGCGTATGGTATCGCCCCAGCGGATGGAGGCATTGTCAAAGCCATGCAAAAACATGTTCATCACCGCCAGCGCCCACGTGCTGCCGTTGGCTTCCTGGCCATAGAGTGAAAAATTGTCGGAGCCCACCTGCTGCCCGGCTTTGATCAGCAACGAGCCCGAGCCACACGTAGGGTCGCAGATGCGCGCACCGGGTTTTGATTTGGTGAGTCGCGCAAGTAAGGTAGATACTTCGCCCGGTGTGTAGAACTCGCCAGCCTTCTTGCCGGCATCGCTGGCAAAGTTGGCAATGAGGTATTCGTAGGCGCTGCCAATCACATCATGACCTTGCAGGTGTGATGGGCGCAAATCCAGTTTCGGATCGCTGAAGTCTATGAGCAGATTTTTGAGTCGCGTGTTTTTGTCTTTTACATCGCCCAGGTTGCTGCTGTTAAAATCGATGTTTCGGAAAATGCCGCTGCCATCTTCGCTGCTCAGCTTTTCGCGGTTGGCTTCTTCGAGGTCGTTCAGCGCAATGTTGATCAACTCACCGATGTTGCTTTCATTGCGGTGTTCGTAGAGGTAATCGAACGAGCAATGATCGGGCACCACAAAGCGCTCGTGTTTCATGGCGCGTGCGGCACGCTCAGCATCACCTTTGTATTTAGTTAAGTACTCGTTGTATTTGTCTTTGTGCACATCGCTCACATACTTTAAGAAGAGCATGGTGAGGATGTAGTCTTTGTATTGACTGGGATCGATTACGCCACGAAAGGTGTCGCACGCTTTCCATACAATGTTGTTGATTTCCTTTTGTGATATTTTATCGGTCATGAGTTATTGTGTTGCTGCGTTGAGTAATGTTTGTTTAATAAGATAATCTTTTTGTTGCTGCAATTGAAACACGAGTTGCTTCTCGTGGTTTCGAAGTTGCTGTATGTGCACAATTCTTTGTTGTTGCCCCGGAGCAGGAAACACCACTTCCAGTTTACTCAGTTTCTCAATTGAAATGGATGGAATGGTGGTGCCAAGTTGTTTGTGAAACATCTGCACATGCGGATGGTTGGTGAGGTACCAGGCGAGATAGTGTGGCAATATCCTGTGCTGATCAACATTCAGTCTTACAATAATAAAGGAAGAGGATGCCACAGCCGGGCCCCATTCAGGTTCATACACCACGGCAAAATTGTTGAGACCTTTGGCAGCAAAAAGCACATCGGCCGGCTGGAGCAGGTGCTTTTCAATTTTGCCATTTCGTTTCAGTTGCGGTTTTACTTCCGGGTTAAATTCACCATATTGATCAAAATGAACCGCCTGCAGATACAGGGTATCTGCCTGAATGTCGGGCTGGGTATACAACCCGGACTGGAGTTTGGCGATATTTTCAAGAAGTATTTTCAATACAAACATTAACGAGAGCAAAGGTGAAAAAATTCAATTTTAAATCAAAGTATATCTCATACTAAGTTATATTTTCCATCACAAGATGACCAATATGCTTGTACAAGGGCATTTAAGTGATATATTTGCCCTCGTATTAACCACAAGGGCACAGCATGCCCTTGACCAAAAGTTCAGGTTATGGCATTTCATCCACTGGAACCCTACAATGAATTACCCCTGCTGCCGCCCGTTGAGGAACTGGAAAGCAAGGATATTTTAAAGGCCTCTATACGGGCAAACCAGGCATTAGCAAGGTTAGATGGCTCTTTATCGCAATTGCCTAATCCGTCTATATTATTGGATTCGATTGGCTTGCAGGAAGCGAAAGTCAGTTCGGAAATTGAGAACATCATTACCACCCATGATGAACTCTATCAATATGCTGTAGCCGAAAGAAGTGTGGGCAATAGCGCCACCAAAGAAGTATTGCATTATAAAGAAGCGTTATGGTATGGCCATGAACAGGTGAAAGAAAAGGGTGTGCTAACCACCAACCTGTTTGTAAAGCTTGTGCAGATCATCAAAGAAAATCAATCGGGTGTAAGAAATGCACCGGGCACACAAATCGTGAATTATAAAACGCGCGAGGTGATCTATACCCCACCGGTTGGTGAAGAAATCATCCGCACGAAACTAAAAAATCTGGAAGCGTTTCTGAACCTGAATGACGATGGACTTGATCCGCTGGTGAAGATGGCCGTGGCGCATTACCAGTTTGAAGCCATCCATCCTTTTGGTGATGGGAATGGAAGAACCGGAAGAATCATTAATATACTTTACCTGGTGCAGCAAGGGTTGCTAAGAATGCCGGTGTTGTATTTGAGCCGATATATTCTTGAAAATCGCACGGGATATTATCAACTGCTGCGCGCAGTAACGGAAGAGGACAACTGGCAACAGTGGATCTTGTATATGATTCATGCTGTAGAAGAAACGAGCAAGCTCACCTTGCACAAGATAGAAGAAATAAAAGCTGCCATGGCCTCGATGAGCGAAGCCGTGAAGAAAGAATTACCCAACATCTATTCAAAAGATGTAGTAGAAGTGTTGTTTCAACGGCCCTATTCCAAGCGTCAGTTTTTAGAAGAAGCAGGGATTGTGAAAGTAAAAACAGCCGGCACTTACCTGGCAGCATTGGAAGAGAAGGGTTTCTTAAAAAGTGTGGAGTTAGGTAAGGAAAAGCTGTATTTGAATATGGCTTTTTTGGACATTCTGAAGAAGTGAATGTATTCTTCGCTACCTGGTGCAAACCGTGCCCAACATTTGAGCACTTTTTTGCGTAAGGCACCGAAATGTGTCGTCTTTTGCAAAAAAATACTCAGAATTGGCCCGCTACCGGCCGAGGCCCAGGCCTCGCTCACGGCCGCGGGTTTGTTCTTCGTCTGGGTCCTGGTTGCGCAAGGAATCCGGGATGTCGCTCCAGCCCCTGCGGACCGCCTCCCTGCGCCTTCGCACCAATACCTCGTGAGGCAAAACGCCACCCGAGAAGGGGTCCTTTTCCCGCTTTAGCCGCTGTTCTTCTTTGCGCTTATCAAACTCGCCCCAAGCCTCATCTTCTTCTATTTTTCTCCATAGCGCATTCAGCTTCACTTGAGTTACGTCCGGGTCAATCCTGCTCCGGTATTCCTGCTCCCATTTTTCTCTTTTCTTCTTTTTGATCTCAAGCTCTTCCAGTCGCTCCCTTTCCATTGTTCGCAGCGCCTCGACTTGCCAAAGCTGGTGTGGGTTATCCAGCAGATAGAATAGGACCTTATTGAAATTCGGGTCCATTTCGGTGCTTTTCACTTCTGCGTTTGAGGACTGGTCGCGAAACAACACTTCCTTATCATCTCGCTTCATCGAAATACCCCAGGCCGCCAGCTTCAAAGTCAAACTACTTTCATCGGTTGGCTGCTCTAACCAGACAACCTTACAAACATTCTCGCGCAATCTCACGAGGGCTCCCTTTTGTCGTTTCTCTTCGGTCTGCCGAAGCCTGCTGACCTCGTCCTGGATTTGCGAAAGCAGTTTTTTCGGAATTTGATCGCCTTCCAGGGACTTACCCTCCGGAAGCTTTGAAATCCTGATTTTCCAATAGTCGCGTGCGTCAACGGTAATGCCGCGCTCCGCTAACTGACTATCGAAGTCGCTTGTGGTGGCCGGCTTGCCAGCAATTACAGCCTCGATTGTCGACCCTATCCTGGTCACTTCCCTTTCCTCGAAATAGGGATCCAATTGCCGCAGCATGTAGTCACGGCCCAGCCTGCTCCCGGATACAATGAAGTCCTTCCGCCCACCCTTATCATCATCAACTTTAATCTTGTAGGTAACCCCTTCCCGGTTGCCGCGTACGCGAACGTCAACCTCCTTAGCCTTTGCTGCCTCCACAAATTCGTGCCATGAATACGACTTCGCTCGGCATTCGTCAATCCTTTTTCGGACTTCAAAAATGTTCAAATCGTACTGGTAGATAGCTGCATGTTTCTCCCGGTGATCCATTCGGACACCTGCGCGTTTCGACTCAACCGGCAGCAAATTCAGTTCTTTCTCAATCTGGCGGCAAATTTCCTTGCTGCGATACCGATCGTGCTTGCTAGCTGTCAGGGCACCCTCCATGTTTACACGTGTTACAACGGCATGGACGTGCGGATGAGGACGGTCCTTATGGAGGTGCAGCACGTAGGGGCATCCTTCGTATCCCATTTCGTGCAAATAGTATTTCGATATCAGAGCTAAACGCTGATAGCTCAGAAGTTTCTCATCAGGTGAAAATGACAAGGAGATATGAGCATACTTCTTGGAGACACGAGGATCGTCATTCTGACTTGCTACCAGTTCCAGGTTTCGGATGGTTTCCTCCCGGGTGCACGCCCGCCCAAACGAATTATCCAGAAGAACTGCGTGGCTGGCCACTTCCCGCTTACTGTCATAATCGTAGGCTGCCCGGGCACTTTTACAGAAATGAATGCTCGCAATCATGGTTTGATTGATTTGATCTCTTGTATTAGCTCTTGTATGAGTTCCTTTAGTTCTATGCCAAGGGCAGACGGCCCTCCCCCTTCGGAATAGCCTGCTCGAAGAACATCGCGCGTAAGTTGCCGTTCAAAATCCTGCGCTTTTTTCTCCAGCACCTTCAATCGCACCTGCAGGAATTCATTCAACTGGGTATCGCGGGGCGTATTCAACCCGGAATTGTCATTAGGAAAAAGTTCTACTGGCGGCCATTAGAGAAAACATGTGAAAAAGATTTGATAATCAACATTTTAAGTTGTGCAAAGAGTCCTTAAATTCGGTCAGATTTTCTGACAAAGTCTATGGACTATAAAATCGAGTTTACCGATAAAGAGATCACGCCCTGGGCGGGCATACTCATGCTCAAGAAAATGCTCGAGAAGATGGATTTCGACAGTTGTCTTGATGGATTGGACTTGCCTGAGCAAGGGTCTAATCGCGGCTATTCGTCCCACCAGCTCATCAAGCAGTTTATAACCAGCGTGTG
>Ga0209985_10002757_pt1 | contig 15580 bp, 11 predicted proteins | sample NOAtaG_FD_187305 | JGI IMG/M metagenome (GOLD analysis project Ga0209985, IMG submission 187305) | Freshwater lake microbial communities from Lake Erie, under a cyanobacterial bloom - NOAA_Erie_Diel6S_1000h metaG (SPAdes) (version 2) | ecosystem: Environmental > Aquatic > Freshwater > Lake ...
TTGCTCGGGATGACACCCTCCATGCTCTGGTGGGTCGTCGCGGCCGCCGTCGCGCTCGCGGTGGCGGTGCTCGGTCTCATCCAGTTCATCCGCCTCTTCCTCTTCATCGCGCGGCCGAGCGAGACGCTCGTGTTCTCTGGTGGCATCCACCTCGCCGAGGACGGCTCGAAGGTCGGCTACCGCCTCGTGAAGAACGGCCAGCGCGCCATCCGCGTGCCGATCCTCGAGACGGTCAGCGCGCTCGACATGACCGTCCTGCCCATCGACGTCGTGGTCCAGAACGCGTACTCCCGCGGCAACATCCCGCTCGAGATCCACGCGATCGCGAACGTGAAGATCCACTCCGATCCGCGCTGGCTCCGCAACGCGGTCGAGCGCTTCAACACCAAGAGCAAGGCCGACATCCAGCTCGTCGCCCAGCAGACCCTCGAGGGCGCGCTCCGCGAGGTCCTCGCGCAGCTCACCCCCGAGGAGGTCAACGAGGATCGCCTCAAGTTCGCCGAGAAGCTCATCCACGCCGTCGAGGACGACCTGCAGAAGCTCGGCATGCAGCTCGACACGCTGAAGATCCAGTCGGTGAGCGACGGGACGGGCTACCTCGACTCGATCGGGCGGCCGAAGATCGCCGGCGCGCTCCGCGACGCCGAGAACGCGGAGAACCAGGCCGCCCAGGAGATCCAGCAGGCCCAGGCGCAGGCGCTGCAGCGCAGCGAGCTCGCGCGCGCCTCGGCCCAGACGGAGATCCTCAAGAAGCAGAACGAGCTGCGTCAGGTGAAGGCGCAGCTCGAGGGCGAGGCGCAGGCCGTCGAGCGCGAGGCCGAAGCGGCGGCCAAGACGGCCCGCGCCATGGCCGAGCGGGAGCTGCAGGGCATCCGCGCGCAGCTCGAGCAGCGCCGCCTCATGGCCGACGTGATCATCCCCGCCGAGGTGCAGCGGCAGGCCCAGCAGATCCTCGCGAAGGGCGCGGCCGCGCCGACCGTGGAGAACGGCATCGCGGCGGCCGAGGTCCTCGACGTGATGAGCGAGGCCTGGACGTCGATGGGCCCGCAGGCCAAGGAGCTCTACGTCATCCAGCACCTCGAGCAGATCGTCGGCACGGTCGTGTCGAGCCTCGAGAACGTGAACGTGAAGGAGGTCAACGTGCTCGATCAGGGCGACGGCAGCGCGCTCGCGTCCTACGCGGCGACCTACCCGAAGATGGTCGCCTCGGTGATGACCGCGCTGAAGGACACGACCGGCGTCGACGTCCCCGCCATCCTCGCCAACCAGAAGGGAGCCTGAGCCATGGGTGATTTCGTCCTGCCGTTCTTCGTCCTGCTGGCGATCGCGGGGCTCTTCGCCCTCGTCCTGCTCGGTCTCGTTCGCAACGTCCTCTACGTATGCCCGCCCAACGAGGTGCTCGTGCTCTCCGGCGCGTCGCGCTCGCAGACCTCGGACGGCCGCGTCGTGCACTACCGCATCGTCAAGGGCGGGCGCGCCTGGCGGGTCCCGCTCTTCGAGACCGTCGACTCGATGGACCTGACGAACATGATCATCGAGCTGCGGGTGAAGGGCGCCTACTCCAAGGGCGGCATCCCCCTCACGGTGCATGGCGTCGCGAACATCAAGGTCCCCGGCGACGAGCCGCTCATCCACAACGCGCTCGAGCGCTTCCTCGGCAAGTCGCGCGCGGAGATCATGGACGTCGCCCGCGAGACGCTCGAGGGCAACCTGCGCGGCGTCCTCTCCAGCCTGACCCCCGAGCAGGTCAATCAGGACAAGGAGGCCTTCGCGGGCCGGCTCACCGAGGAGGCGGAGCACGACCTCTCGAACCTCGGTCTCGTCCTCGACACGTTGAAGATCCAGAACGTCACCGACGAGGTGGGCTACCTCGACTCGATCGGCCGCATGCGCTCGGCCGAGGTGCGCCGGAACGCGCAGATCGCCGAGGCGAAGGCGAAGGCCGAGACGGCCGAACAGAAGTGGATGAACACCCGCACGGCGGAGCTCAGCAAGCTCGTCGCGCAGATCCAGGTCTCGGCCGCCGACAACCAGCGCCGCATCGCCGACGCGCAGACCAAGCGCGCCGCGCTGATCAGCGAGCAGCAGGCCGAGGTCCAGGCCCTCATCGCCCAGACCCAGGCCGAGATCAGCATGCAGGACGCCCGCATCGAGCAGGTGAAGCTCCAGCTGCAGGCCGACGTGATCCAGCCGGCCGAGGCGGCGCGGGCCCAGGCCGAGCAGAACGCGAAGGCCGACGCGGCGAAGCTGATCGAGCAGGGCAAGGCCACTGCGACGGTGCTGAAGAACCTCTCCCGCACCTACCGCGCGAGCGGCTCGAGCGGTCGCGATGTGCTCCTCATGCAGAAGCTCGTCCCGATGCTCGGGCAGATCATGGGCTCGATCGGCGAGCTCAAGGTGAACCGGCTCACCGTGATCGGGGCGGGGGGATCCAACACGCCCGGCGGCGGCTCGCTCGCGACCTCGATCGTCTCGGCGAGCGAGCAGGTGAAGGCGGCGACCGGCATCGACGTCCCGCAGGTGCTCCGCGAGCGGCTCGCGCCGCCCCGCGCCGGGACGGTCCCCCCCAAGGGCACCGTCACCGGAGGCTGACGACCTCGGGCACGGCGAGGGGCCGCAGGAGGCGAAGGCTCGAGGCCACGACGAAGATCGAGCTGCTCGCCATGGCGAGGGCCGCGAGGCCGCCTCCATCGAGCCAGGGCGCCGCGACCCGGTCCAGCGCGCCGAGCGCCGCGAGCGGGATGGCGACGATGTTGTAGGCGAACGCGAGCGCGAGGTTCTGGCGCACCACCCGCTTCGTTCGCCGCGCGAGGTCGATCGCCGGGACGAGGCGGGTGAGCCCGTGCTCGAGGGTGAGGCCGGCGCTCTCGAGCGCGAGCCGCGCCCCGCGGCCGATGGCGATCCCCACGGACGCCGTAGCGAGCGCGGGCGCGTCGTTGATTCCGTCTCCTACCACCGCCACCGGGCCCTGCGCCTCGAGCGCTCGGATCCGTTCGCGTTTCGCTTCGGGCCCGAGGCCGCCGAGGACCAGCGCGGGCTCGAAGCCAGCCTCCCGGCCGCGGGCCGCGGCAGCCAGGGCATGATCGCCAGAGAGCATCCAGACCTCTGCGCCCCGCGCGCGGAGCGCCTGCACCACGGAGCGCGCCTCCTCACGCAGGGGATCCTCGCAGGCGATCCATCCGAGTCGGTGCCCGTCCCGACGCACGGCGACGATGCTCGCGCCCGCGGCCCGCCCGGCCCGCACCGCCTCGTCATCTTCGGCCGGTCCGAGCGCCCCGACCTCGATGGAGCTCCCCTCGACGTCGCCCCGGACCCCGCCTTCGACGAGCTCCGGGGCCGCTGCGTGCGGCAGTACGATGCCGCGCCGCATCGCCTCTTCGAAGATCGCACGTCCGAGCGGATGCTCGCTCTCGGTCTCGAGCGCGGCGGCGAGCCGAAGCAGCTCGCGGTCGTCGACTCCGTCTGCATCGGCCACGATCCGCCCCGGTCGCGCCCGGCCCTCGGTGAGGGTCCCGGTCTTGTCGAAGGCGAACGTTCGCACGTCGGCCAGTCGCTCGAACGCCGAGGGCCGCGCGATGAGGATGCCGGCGCGCAGTCCCGTCCCGAGCGCCGCCGCGATGGCCGTCGGCGTCGCGAGTCCGAGCGCGCAGGGGCAGGCGACGACGAGCACGACCACCGCACGACGGATCGCCTCGAGGGGCTCCTCGCCCGCCGCAAGGAGCGTGATCAGGGTCCCGAGGGCGATCAGCATCACGGCCGGCACCACCCGAGCGCTCCAGCGCTCGGCCGCCTCCACCATCGGCGAGCGCTCCGCCGCGGCGCGCCGTACCAGGCTGCGGATCTGCGCCACGCGGGTGGCCTCGCCGCTCGCCGTCACGCGCATCCGAAGCGCGCGCGCGGCGTTCACCGCGCCGGCGAAGACCGGCTCGCCGGGGCCGCGCTCGATCGGCCGCGCCTCGCCGGTCAGGTGACCTTCGTCGAGCCACGCCGTCGTCTCTTCGACCGTGCCGTCGGCCGGGACGAGCCCATGCGGCGGCACGACCACGATGTCGCCTGGGCGCAATTCGTCGGCCCTCAGCTCGCCTTCGAGGCCGTGCCGCACGACCCGGAGCGCGTCGGTGGGGTGCACGTCGAGGCGATCGAGGGCGGCACGGACCCGCGCCCGGGCGTGGGCCTCGAGGCCGCGACCGAGCAGCACGAACGCGACGATGAGCGCCGCGCTCCCGGCCTCGCTGTGCAGGGCGGCGTGGGTGTGGTGGCTCCCGACGCCGGCGAGGAGCGCCCACGCGTGCAGCGCCAGGGAGGCCAGCGCGCCCGCCGCGACGAGCGTGCTCATCCCCGGCGCGCGCCCGCGGAACTCGCGCGCCGCCTGACGGAGAAGACCGCTGCCGAGACCGAGCGTCACGACGAGCCCTGCGCCGAGCTCCGCGAGCGCGCGCGGCCCGGACGGCGGCAGCGTCGCGGGAAGGGCGTTGGCCACCGCGGCGAGGGTGAGCGCCGCGGCCGTGCGGCTCCAGGTTGTCCGCGGCCGCTCGGGCGGAGTGGCCGGCTGCCGCGCGCGGACGCGGTAGCCGGCCTGCTCGGCCGCGACGGCGAGGGTCGCGGTCGGCACGTTCCGTCCGCGCACGAGGGCCCGCTCGCGCACGAGATCGACCGCGACGGACTCCACGCCCTCGACGCGGCCGAGCGCCTTCTCGACGCGGCGCGCGCAGGCCGCGCAGGTCATGCCCTCGACCGTCAGCTCGAGTTCCGTCGGCTCCGCACTCGGCGCAGGAGAGGACATCGCCCTTGGTCCTTGCGGCCTCACGGCGCTGAACGCAACAGCAGGAGCCCGCACGAAATTGGCGCGCGGCCACGCTGCCGCGGGACGCTTCTCCCATGCCGCTCGCAGCCGCTCCTTCCTTCGCCGCCCTCGGGTGGGCCGCCCTGCGCCACCTCGGCTCGGTGACGACCTCCCACGGAGAGACCCGCACCACGATCCAGCGGGACAAGGACCACGAGACCACCTTGTCCACGTGGCCGTCCGGCGTGCGCTCGGAGGTGCACGGCCACGACGCGAGCGAGACCTGGACCTACGTGGTGAGCGGAGAGGTCGAAGAGGAGCGGTGGACCAAGAGCGACCTCGGCGAGTGGAGCTACGAGTCGCGCCTGCTGCGGGCCGGCGAACGCTCGCACCTGCCTGCGGGCGCCCTGCACCGGGTCAAGGCCGTCTCGGACGCGAGCGTCATGTCGGTCTACAGCCCTGCGCCGAGCGGCGCGAACGAGCGCGTGCCGTGGTCGCTCATGCCGAGCCTGCGGGCAGCGCGGTGGCGGGCGGGCGTCGTCGACCTCGACGAGGAATGACTCAGCCCGGCGCCGCAGCCTTCTGGGCGGTGCGGCGGCGGTACAGCCACGCCGCGGCCAGGCCCCCCAAGATCATCACCGAGACACCGAGCGCGATGGGAACGAGTAGCGCGAGGGCGGCGAGCGCGAAGGCCGCGACGTCTTCGAGCAAGCTCAGGACGGGGTTCGCGAGGCCCAGCGTGAAGCTGCTCGAGAGACCGCGGGTGGCCGCCTTCGCGGCGTGCGGCACCGCGGCGGTGGGGGCGCCGACGAGCAGGCCGATGCCCAGTGCCCAGAGCGGGTCTTCGATCTGGTAGAGCACCGAGGCGCTCACGAGCGCGCCCGCGACCGGCCGCAGCACGGTGCCCGCGGCGTCGAGCACGTGGTCGATGGCGGGGAACTTGTCCCCGACGATCTCCACGACGCTCGCTACACCGAAGGTGACGAGGGCCGGGGTCGAGGAGAGGAAGCGGAAGCCCTCGCCGAACTCGACGAGGCCGGTGAAGCGCGCCGCGAGGCCGGCGGCGAGGAGGGGCAGCCACGCGCGGAGGCCGGCGCAGGCGGCGAGCGAGAATCCCAGGGCCAAAGTGAGCACCCAGGTGACGAGCTCGTCCGTGCCATCCATGCGGGGAACCTACCGTGCGCCGCCTCCCGGCGCCCGCGGCCGAGGAGGGCCCGCGTGGGGCGGTGAAGCGCGGGGCGGCTGGGCCTGCAGCGTCGGGCGCGTTGCCTCACGGCTCGCCCTGGGAGCCCGTGGCAGCGTCCTCGTCCGATGACCGACGCGCGCACGCCGACGACGTACTGGGACTACATCCGCGTGGAGGAGCTCGTGTCGCTCCAGGCGGGCATCGCGCCGAGCGACGCCGCCCTCGAGAACGACGAAGTGCTCTTCATCGTGGTGCACCAGATCGACGAGCTGTGGATGAAGCTCGCGCTGCGCGAGCTGGTCTCGGTCCGCAACCTCTTCGCCCGGGAGCGCGTGCCCGAGGAGGCGCTCGCCTCGGCGGTGCGCGGCCTGCGCCGCATGGCGCTCCTGTTCCAGCACATCGCCGAGCACTTCTCGGTGATGGAGACGATGACGACCCGCGACTACCTCGCGTTCCGCGACAAGCTCTCCCCGGCGAGCGGCTTTCAGTCGGCGCAGCTGCGCGAGATCGAGATGCTGATGGGGCTCTCCGACGCCCAGCGCATCCCACTCGGCCACGAGGGGAGTTACCTGTCCGCCCTCCGCGATCCGAACGGCGGCGAGTCCCCCGCGTACCGCCGCGTCGTCGCCCGGCAGCAGGACCTGCCGACGCTGAAGACTGCCATCCAGGCCTGGCTCGGTCGCACCCCGATCGGCGGCCGGGACCCCGCGCCCGAGGCGGTCGATCGCTTCGTCGAGCGCTACCTCGCGGCGCACGCGATGGAGGTCGACCACGCCCGCGAGCTGGCCACCTTCGACGCGCTCACGCCGGCCGATCGCGAGCGCCTCGCGGGCCGCTACGAGCGCGAGAAGGCCTCGGCGAGGGCGTTCCTCGAGGCGGCGGACGTGCCCGAGGCGGAGCGTCCCATGCGGCGGCGCATCCGCGCCGCGCTGGTCTTCATCGAGAGCTACCGCGAGTTGCCGCTCCTCGCCTGGCCCCGCGAGGTCGTCGACGCGCTCGTCGCGCTCGAGCAAGCCTTCGTCATCTTCCGGCAGCGGCACGCACGCATGGTCGAGCGCGTGATCGGCCGCCGCACCGGCACCGGCGGCTCGGCTGGGGTCGACTACCTCGATCAGACCGCGCTGAAGTACCGCATCTTCGACGACGTGTGGGCGGTGCGCACGCTGCTCATCCGCAAGGAGGCGCTGCCGCCGCTCGAGGACCTCGACGCGTTCGGGCTCGCGCCCGGCGCCTGAACGGTCGCGCCTTTTCGGAGTCGCCTTCCGAGGTCGCGCTCCGTGTACTAAGCCTCCCGCGTGCGCTCGCGGCTCTGGCTCCTCTCGTTCTGCGCGCTGGTCTTCCTCACCGGGTCGGGCGGGTCCTGCTCGGAGGGCAGCCGCGAGCCGACCACGCCCGCGCCGCCGGCCGTCGTGGCCCCGACGCTCGGTGCTCCGGACCTGCGCCTCGTCGTCGTCACCGACCTCATGGGGATGCTGGAGCCCTGCGGCTGCACGAGCCGTCCGCTCGGCGGCATCGACGGGCTCTCTGCCGCCCTGAGCGCGGCGCGCTCCGAGGTCCCGCGCACCCTCTTCGTCGCTGCGGGCGACGTCTTCTACGGCGCGACGCACCCCTCCGATCTGCCGGGCGCGCTCACCCAGGACACCTGGCGCGCCGACCTCGTCGCCGACCTCCTGTCCGACTTCGACCTCGCCGCTGCGGTCCCCGGCAACCACGACCTCGGGCACGGCGTGGGCCGCTTCGCGGAGCTTCGGGCCCGGACGCGGGTGCCGCTGCTCGGCGCGGGCGTGTCGTTCGACGCGCCGCCGCCGGTCGAGGGCGCGGTCCCTGCCGCTGCGCCCGAGCCCCTCGCGGGCCACCGCATCGTCGAGGTCGGAGGCCTGCAGGTCGCGCTCGTCGGGATCGGCGGCCTGACGGCGCCGGGCGTGCGCGGACCGGACGACCTGGTTGCACGGGCCGAGTCCGAGGCCCGCGCCGCCCGGTCCGGTGGGGCCCAGCTCGTCGTCGCGCTCGTCACCGCCGATCGACGCACGGCGCGGCGCATCGCGACGTCGAGCGAGATCGACCTCGTCGTCGAAGGAGGCCGTGACGAGGCCGAGGTGCGCCCACCCTCGAGCGACGAGAGCGCCCCGATCGTGCACGCGGGCCGGCACGGCCAGGGCCTCGTCGTCATCGATCTCTTCGGCCCCTTCTCGGCGGGCAGCCGGCTCGCCGACGTCTCGGTCTGGACCCGCACCGCCGAGCGCGATCACCTCGTGGCCGATGCGGCGGAGCTCCGGTCGCGCCTTCGGGAATGGGAGCGCGAGGGCCGCGCGGAGGCCGAGCTCGCGGACATCCGGGCGCGGGTCCGCGACGCCGACGCGCGCATCGCCGCCGTCGTCGCGGCTCCCAGCAGCTCCGGCCCTCGGCTGTCTGCGCGCCTCGTCGAGCTGCCGCCCGAGGCCCCCCGCGACGCTGCGGTGCGCGGCCGGATGGACGATTACTTCCGCCGCGTGAACGACCACAACCGCGAGGCATTCGCCTCCCACCTGCCCGCGCCCGTGCCCGAGGGCGGCGCGCGCTACGTCGGCAGCGATACCTGCGGCAACTGCCACGCCGAGGAGCACGCGTGGTGGCGCACGACGCTCCATGGCCGCGCCTACCAGACGCTCGTCGACCGGCACAAGGAGTACAACCTCGACTGCGTGGGCTGCCATGTCACCGGCTACGAGCGGCCGGGGGGCAGCACCGTGTCGCACGTCGGTGCCCTCGCCGACGTCGGCTGCGAGAACTGCCACGGGCCAGGCTCCCTCCACGTCGAGAACCCGAGCGCCGCTCTGGTGAACGTGCACCGCGACGTCACCGAGGAGACCTGCCTGCACTGCCACACGCCCGAGCACAGCGACCGCTTCGTGTACGACGTGTACCGCCGCATGATGATCACCCCGGAACACGGCGGGACCGAGTGAGGGCGGCGTACCTCCTCGTCGGCGCGCTGGCGCTCGGCCAGTTCGCGGCGGGCTGCGGTGCGTCGGCGCCTCGCTCGACTGCGCGGATCACCCGCGCAGGGCGCGCCGAGGCTGCGGCGCCGACCTCGGCGGGCGGCGAGACGGCCTCGGTGACGGCACCGGCGGAGGTCGCGGCAGCGCCGCCCTCCACCGACACCCGGCCCGCCCTCGAGGTGCTCGAAGGGCGCGCGAGCTACTACGCCGATCGCTTCGAGGGCCGCTCGACCGCCTCGGGCGAGCCCTACCGCGCCCGCGAGCTCACCGCGGCGAGCCGCGACCTGCCCTTCGGCACGGTCGTGCGCGTCGTCCGCGTCGACACCGGCGCGTCGGTCGTCGTCCGGGTGAACGACCGCGGTCCCTTCGGCGACGAGCGCCGCATCCTCGACCTCAGCCGCGCCGCTGCCGAGGCGCTCGACATGATCCGCGCCGGGGTGATCGAGATCCGCGCCGAGGTCCTCGAGCGGGGTGCCGGCCGGCGCCGCCGCTGAGCCTTGGCTCCGGGCGGGCCCGCTGGTATGACGCTCCGCGCATGACGAGCCCGGGCCCCGACGATCCCACCCTCGGCCTCTTTTCCGTGCTGCGGGAGGATGGCTCGACCGATCCCGCGCAGGACCCGCTGCTCGCGCCCGAGCTGCTCCGCGCGATGTTCCGCCAGATGCTGCGCATCCGCCGCATCGACGAGCGCATGCTCGGCAAGCAGCGCCAGGGGAAGGTCGGCTTCTACGGCACCATCACCGGGCAGGAGGCGACGCCCATCGCCACCGCGTTCGCGCTCCGCGAGGGCGACTGGGTCTTTCCCGCGCTCCGCGAGAGTTCGATCATGCTCTGCCGCGGCTTCTCGCTCGTGACCTGGCTCGCGCAGGTCTACGGCAACGCCGCCGACGTGCAGAAGGGCCGCCAGATGCCCAGCCACCAGGCCGGCCGCGCGGTGAACCAGGTCGGCTGGAGCTCGTGCATCGGGCCGCAGGTGCCGCAGGCGGTCGGTGCGGCGATGGCCGAGAAGCGCCTCGCGAGGAAGGAAGGCCGCCCGCCGAACGTGATGATCGCCTTCCTCGGCGACGGCGCGACGAGCCAGCCGGACTTCCACGCCGCGATGACGTTCGCGGCGATCGAGAAGCCGCCCGTCGTCATCGTCTGCCAGAACAACCACTGGTCGATCAGCGTGCCGACGCACAAGCAGACCGCGAGCAAGACCCTCGCGGTGAAGGCCCACGCCTACGGCATCGCGGGCGCGCGTGTGGACGGCAACGACGTCATCGCGGTCCACCGCGTCGTCGGCGAGGCGGTCGACCGCGCCCGCCGCGGCGAGGGGCCGACCTTCGTGGAGTGCCTCACCTACCGCATGGGTCCGCACAGCTCGAGCGACGACCCGACCCGCTACCGCAGCCAGGACGAGGTCGAGGCGTGGGGCAAGAAAGATCCGCTCGCCCGCTTCGAGCGGCACCTGCGCCGCGCGGGCCTGCTCGACGACGCGCAGCTCGCGTCGCTCGAGGCCGAGCTGCACGAGGAGTTCGAGCGCGCCGTCGCCGAGGTCGAGTCCCACGGCCCGCCGAGCCGCGGCAGCCTCTTCGAGGACACCTTCGGCGGCGCGCTGCCGCCCCACCTGAAGGAGCAGCAGGCCGAGCTCCTCGCCGGCCCCGAAGCTCCGGCCCATCACTGACGCAGCGACCGCCGCCCTCCGCGCGGCCCCTCACCCCGAGAGAAAGAGAACATGTCGAACAAGGTCTATGACGCGATCGTGATCGGCGGCGGCCCCGGCGGCTACGTCGCAGCCATCCGCCTCGGCCAGCTCAAGCAGAAGACGCTGGTGGTGGAGAAGGAGTACATGGGCGGCGTGTGCCTCAACTGGGGCTGCATCCCCAGCAAGGCGCTCATCGCCGCGGCGAACTTCGTCGAGAAGGCGAAGCACTCGGCCTCGAACATGGGCATCACGGTGAGCGGCGTGAGCGTCGACTCGAACAAGATGCAGGACTGGAAGGACGGCATCGTCAAGAAGCTCACCGGCGGCGTGGCCTCGCTCGTCAAGGGCGCCGGCGGCGACATCCTCATGGGCACCGCGAAGTTCGTCGGCCCCAAGAAGCTCGAGGTCACCAAGGCCGACGGCACGAAGGAGATCGTCGAGGCCACCAAGGGCATCATCGTGGCCACCGGCGCGACGCCCATCGAGCTGCCCACCATCCCGGTCGACGGCGAGGTGGTCATCACCGCGCGCCACGCGGTGTCCCTCCGCAGCGTCCCGAAGACCCTCGTCCTGATCGGCGGCGGCGTGATCGGGATGGAGCTCGGGATGGTCTACCAGAAGCTCGGCAGCAAGGTCATCGTCGTCGAGCTCATGGACCAGCTCCTCGGCCAGACCGACGTCGACCTCGTGAAGGTCGTGGAGAAGGCCTTCACGAAGAACGGCGGCGAGGTGCTGCTCAAGCACAAGGTGCAGAAGGTCGAGCGCACCGGCGCGACCGCGAAGGTCCACGTCGAGACGCCGGACGGCAAGGTCAGCGTCATCGAGGCCGACAAGGTGCTCTGCGCCATCGGCTTCCGCCCGAACGCGAAGGGGATCGGCCTCGAGGAGGTCGGCGTGAAGCTCGACCAGCGCGGCCACGTCACCGTGAACGACCAGTTCCAGACGAACGTGCCCGGCATCTACGCCATCGGCGACGTCTGCGGCGGCCCTTACCTCGCGCACAAAGCGAGCAAGGAGGGCGAGATCACCGCCGAGATCATCGCCGGCCACAAGGCCGGTCGCGACTGGCGCGCGATGCCCGCGGCGATCTTCACCGAGCCGGAGGTCGCGACCGTCGGCATGAGCGAGCGGGAGGCCAAGGAGAAGGGCCGCAAGGTCCGCATCGGCAAGTTCCCCTTCGCCGCCTCCGGGCGCGCGATGGCGGTGAGCCAGACCGAGGGCTTCATCAAGTCGATCGTCGACGCCGACACCCACGAGGTCCTCGGCGTCGGCATCGTCGGCCCCGAGGCCTCGGACCTCATCAGCGAGGCGGCGCTCGCGCTCGAGATGTGCGCCTACGCCGAAGACGTGCACCTCACCATCCACCCGCACCCCACGCTGGGCGAGGCGATGATGGAGAGCTTCAAGCACGCCCTCGGTGAGGCGATCCACATCGCCAACCGCTGAGCGGCTCGCACCCTCCGGGCGCCCCGGCGCCTCGAAGAGAGCTCGAGAGACCTCGGCCGCGACGTTGCGCGCAGCCGGGGTCTTCTTCTACCGTCACCCTCCGCGCGCTGGGCGCGCACGGAGGGTGACGAGCATGGGCGGGACGCGGCGTGAGGGACGGTCTGGGTTCGCAGTCGCCGCGTGGGTCGTGGCGGTGCTGCCCTCGGTCGCCGCGGGATGCGGCGGAGGAGCGGACACGCCCGACGCAGGAGGGCCCAGCATCGATGCGCCCCTGGTCCGGGATGCTTCGCCGAGGTTCGACGTGCCCGCCATCCTCGACACCGCGCCGTCGCCCGATTCGCCGGCCGCAGCGGACGCGGGGCCGGCGTGCGTGTCCGATGCCGACTGTACCGCCGACGAGCTCTGTGAAGCAGGTGAGTGCGTCGAGCGCGCGTGCGTTCCCGGCGTGACCTCGTGCGCCGACGCACGCACGACGAGCGTGTGCAACGAGCGCGGTGATGGGGCGACCGTGACGCCTTGTGCCGAGGGCCTCTGGTGCATCGACGGCGCCTGTCGCTTCGAGTGCCCCGCGGGCCTCACGGACTGCGGCGGATCGTGCCGCGATCTGACGAGCGACCGAGCGAACTGCGGCGCCTGCGGAACGTCCTGCGAGGCAGGCGAGGTGTGCTCGATGGGCTCCTGCGAGCTCTCGTGCGGAGCGGGGCTCACCGACTGCGGCGGCTCCTGCGTCGATGTGGCCACGAGCGAGTCGCACTGTGGCGCGTGCGCGGCGGCCTGCCCGGGCGCCGCCGGGGCGTTCCCTGCGTGCGCCATGTCGCGCTGCGGCTACCTCTGCCTCGCCGGGCGCGGCGACTGCGACGGAATCGCAGGCAACGGCTGCGAGATCGACCTCGCGGCCTCGCGGCTGCACTGCGGCGCCTGCGGGAGCCCCTGCGCGGCCGAAGAGAGCTGCCTCGCCGGGACCTGCGTCGTGCGCTGCGGAGATGGGCGTCTCGCGTCCTCCGAGCAGTGCGACGATGGCAACACCACGAGCGGCGATGGATGCAGCAGCGTCTGCATGATCGAGCGCGCGGACGCAGGCGTGGCACCGGACGCTGGCACCGACGGTGGCAGCCCCCGCCTCTGCGCGTCGATCACCTGCACCTCGGACGCCGACTGCGCTGCGATGTGTCCGGCCAACCCGATGGGGGCGAACTGCTGCGACCGCGCCGTGGGTCGCTGCTACGCCTCGACCCTGGCCGCATGTCCCGCGCCGGTCGGGGACGCGGGGACGCCGATGTACTGAGACGTCGACGCGGGGCGTTGGGCCCCGTGCGACTTCACGCCGCCGTCGACGCGGCAGAAGGGGCCTGCATGCGCGCGGCCCAGCTCGCCGCAGCGAGCACGAAGAGAAGCGTCGCCAAACCCTGGTAGTAGGTCAGCCCGAGGGCGACCTCGGGGTTGGCGCGCAGCTCCTCGAGGCCGAAGCGCACGGCTGCCAGGCACGCGACGTAGCCGGGAAAGAGCGTGCCCGCGTTCTTGCCTCGCCGGCTCAGCACGAGCAGCACGACCGCGGCGCCCGCGTGGAAATAGGCCTCGAGGAGCGTCGCGGGGAAGCGCGGCGGATCGGAGAACGGCGACAGACGCGCCCACGGGGAGGTCGGAGCGACCGGCGCGCCCGGACAGCACCCCGCGAACACGCAACCGAGGCGTCCGATCGCCAGCGACATCGCGAGCGGGGCGGCGAACCGGTCGCCGGTCGGTCCGGTGAATCCCGCGCGCCACTTCGCCAGTTCGACGCCGAGCCACCCCCCGAGGATCCCGCCGAGCACGGTGCGTCCGAGCCACGGGCTGCCGCCGTGGTCCGGCGCGGCCGTCCAGCCCAGCAGGTCGGCCGGGAACTCGAGGAGGTGCGCTCCGAGCACGGCCCCGACGAGCGCGGCGACCCGCACTGTTCGCCGCACCGCAGGCGGCACCGGATCCGGCGGCCCGCGCTGGCTCGCGAGCAACCCGATCACGATCGCGAGCGCCACGAACGCGGGGTAGGCCATCGTGCCTCACGCCGTCGGTCGCGCGCGGCCGAGCGGTACGAGCCCGCGGAGCGGCGCGAGCACCTCGCGCTCGAGCCCGTCGCGGTACAGCACGTTGTACGTGTCGAAGGGCATCACCCGCTTGCCGTCGGGGTGCGCGATGTGCACGCAGCTCTTCCGCACCGAGCGCAGGTCCATCGAGTGCCGATCGAGGAACTGCATGATGATCACCCGGAAGACCCGGTCGTAGCCGAGCGAGGGGAGGGCCTCGACGCGCGGCAGACAGCACAGGAGATCGCGCAGCGCTCCTGCCGCCGACTCCGGCCCGTGCGCGGTCGAGAAGGCGCCGAAGATCGCCTCCGTGAGCCCACGGTCGCCCTCGTAGACGATGGTGTTGCGTCCGCCCTCGAGGAGCAGCTTCGGATCGACGAAGCGGGTCAGCGGCCGCACCGCGCCGTCCTCGCCCTTCACCGCGTAGGCCATCGCGAGGCACTCCGGATGGCAGGGCACCGGGATGAGGTCCGCGGGGGCGAAGAGATCGCTCTGCTCGAGGATCCGCCGCCGCACCTCGCTGAGCGTCAGGCGGTGCCGCGTCGCGAGGAAGCCGTCGTTGCGTCCCGCGTCCTGCACCGGCTGGAAGGTCACGCCGCGCACCGCTCTTCGACCCGTCGCAAAGCGCAGGATCTCCCCGAGCTCGTCGTCGTTCACGCCCCGCTTCACCGTGCACACCAGGGTCGTGGACAGGTTCAGCGCGTCGAGCTTCTCGAGCGCCTCGAGCCGGATCGAGCGCAGGTCGGCGCCGCGCAGGTCCTTCAGCGCGTCGGCGCGCAGCGAGTCGAACTGCAGGTAGATCTCGAAGCGCGGCAGGTAGCCCGCGAGCCGCTCGGCGAAGCCCGGCTCCTTGGCGATGCGAATCCCGTTCGTGTTGAGCATCAGGTGGCGGATCGGCCGCCGCTTGCAGGCGTCGAGGACGGCGAAGAAGTCGGGGTGCAGCGTCGGCTCGCCGCCCGAGATCTGCAGCACGTCCGGCTCGCGTTCGTTGAGCACGATGCGGTCGAGCATCCGCTCGATCGTCTCGAGCGAACGGTGCGTGACCCGCTCCGGGCCGCTGCCCGCGTAGCAGGTCGGGCAGCGCAGGTTGCAGTGGTCGGTGATCTCGAGGATCGACACGCAGCCGTGCTGCTCGTGATCGGGGCAGATGCCGCAGTCGTAGGGGCAACCGTGCTCGAACGGCGTGTTGTACTTCTCCACCTGCTCGGGGGACTTCAGGAAGGCCTCCCGTCCGAGCCGGTAGTACGCGGCGTCGTCGGAGAGCAGCACCTCGTCGACGCCGTGCGTGGGGCATCGCTTCCAGAGCAGCACGCGGTTGCCCCGGATGATCTCCTTGGCATCCACCACCCGGAGGCACGTCCCGCACAGCGCCCGCGTGGCCGAGTAGAAGAGGTAGTCCCGGGTCCGCTGCGTCACAGCGATCCGCCGCAGGTCACCGCA
>Ga0209985_10002758_pt1 | contig 15578 bp, 12 predicted proteins | sample NOAtaG_FD_187305 | JGI IMG/M metagenome (GOLD analysis project Ga0209985, IMG submission 187305) | Freshwater lake microbial communities from Lake Erie, under a cyanobacterial bloom - NOAA_Erie_Diel6S_1000h metaG (SPAdes) (version 2) | ecosystem: Environmental > Aquatic > Freshwater > Lake ...
AATATGATATATCCTACAAAACACCTGCAATACTTGAGTCGGCCGGTATCCTGTATTGTAACAGCATGAATAATTTCTGGCAAGACCGTAACCTGCCCTTTAATGCATCACAACCTGTACCTTATGGGCTGGATAAGGAGTTAGCGCTTAAATCAGTTACCTATAATGCCGCTAAAATATTAGGCATAGCCGATCGAGCCGGTACGCTGGAAACCGGAAAAGATGCAACAATCATCATTTCTGAGGGGGACGTTTTTGACATGCGCACCAACAAAATCACGCACGCTTTTATACAAGGCCGTCAGATTGATCTAAACAATAAGCAAAAAGATTTATATCAGATCTATTTGAAGAAATATGGCTTAGGCAATAAATAATATCGATAGTGAATTACCTCGGTCACTTTATTCTGTCACATCCTAATCAAGAATTAGTAACCGGGAATTTTATTGGCGACTTTGTTAAAGGAAACGATTATTTAAACTACCCTGAAGGCATCAGCCGCAGTATTAAGATGCATCGTTTTATTGATGAATATACCGATACGCATGAATCATCCATGCACTGCAAATCATTGCTGCGCCCCATAGTGGGCAAGCTATCCGGTGTGGCGCTTGATATTCTGTACGATCATATCCTTGCTAATAATTTTTCAAACCATGCCACGTACTCCTTGACTGATTTTGCGGGTAGCTGTTACACCATCATCAGTGAACGCAAATCCTATCTGCCCTTAAAAGGTCGTTATGTATTTTACCACATGAAAAAGAATAATTGGCTTTGCCGCTACGATAGTGCCGAAGGCATTCAAACAACACTGCGTAACATGAGCCGAAGAATTCAGTTTGAAAATAATCTACTTCACAGTTACAACATCTATCTGGAGCATAAAGACTTTATTAACTTGCAGTTTGAGCGTTTCTTTGCATCATTGCGTACCGAAGTGCACAACCGATTTTATCCCGGCCTATGACTCAACGATTACTTAAAAATATTATTCCTTCTGAATGGAGGAGAGAACTTGCGGTTTTATTAAATACGTTTAAAAATGAACGTTTAAAAAAGCAGATATTAAACCATTATAAAGATTATCAAGGTGAGGATAACTATTTACAAGAAGCACTACGATATTTAGAGTCCAATAATTTGAAAGTATTTCCCTATCCTTTCCAGGATAAATACGAACACATTCCCTGCGAGGTGCTATTTGACTCATCTTGCGGGTTACATTATGTATTATGGATGGGAAAGCGCCTATACTTTAAACGAAGCTGGAGTAAGCGAAGAATAGTTGCTTACCATCGTTCGATTTTTTGCGAGCAGGATACCGCCTCGGCACATTGCTATCTGCCTGCCAACTTTACATTTAACGCGAACGATGTCATTGCAGATATAGGTTGTGCCGAAGCAAATTTCACACTTACTCATATTGACACTATTCAAAAAGCCATTTTGGTTGAGCGTGACCACGAATGGATAGAAGCCTTAGAGCAGACATTTAAACCGTATTTACATAAGATAAAAATTATTAATAAGTACGCCGGCAGTCACGAGAACGAACATACCACCACGCTTGATGCCATACATAAGAACAATCCGTTTAATTTCCTGAAAATGGATCTTGATGGTAGCGAGCGGCCTGTTTTTGATGGAGGCCATTTATTATGGAACAGCACTAGTCCCATTTATGTGGTTGTGTGCACCTATCATCAGGCACAGGATGCCGAGGAGTTTAAGCAGTTTTTTGAATCAAAGCATTTTGCCTGTCGCTTTACAGAAGGTTATATGCTTTTCATTTTTCAGAAACAACATCAGGCCCCCTTTTTCAGGAAAGGCGTTCTGAGGGCAATTCGCCTCTAAGATTATGGATTTTCATTAAACAATACCGTGAGCAGGGTTTGTCCTACTGCCTTCAGATTAGTCTGATCAATAATTTTAATATGATCATCTGTAGTATGCCAATGTGGGGCAAAACCGGTTTGTGTTGTATGGTCCAGCCAAATAATATCAATACTCGGAATGCCTGCAATTGAATTAACGTAGTAATGGTCATCAACAATGGCTTGTGCTCTTTCATTAATAAACAGATTACCATACCCTAAAGCAGATGCCGTTTTCCAAACAAGCTGAACCACACTCGGTGCGTATTGCATACTATGCCCCTCGAGCTTAAATCGGGCGCCATAAGCTGAACACATGTCTAATAGAATACCGTAGTAGGCATGATAGTTATTGATGTGCGGGTTCCTGCACCAATATTGTGTGCCTAAAGCATAGGTGTCTTTTTCGTTGTGCGTATTGTCATCCTTGTGCGCGCCATAATCCTCAACATCAAAGAGGGCAAGATCAATTCCGATTTCGGGTTTTTGAGCAGATAACACCCGGGCTATCTCGAGGAGAATGGCGACCGATGCCGCACCGTCATCAGCACCATCGAACTTAGCTTTGTTGTTTTGTTTATCATGATCGGCATATGGTCTCGTATCCCAGTGAGCAAATAATAATATGCGCTTACTCGCCTTTGGATTATACGATGCGATAATATTCCTCATCGGCACCACTGAACCATCATATATTTTAACTGAATTTTTCTGAATAAATACGGTATCTGCTCTGCTAACAAGGAAACGCTCCAGCCAGTCGCCACAGGCTATGTGTTCTTTAGTACCGGGTATGCGCGGGCCAAAATCAACTTGTTTTTTAGTATAGTAATAAGCGGAGTCGGCATTAAACACCGGCGCCGGCTTCAGCACGGCACGATCGTTCTGATTCACCTGGCCAGCGTCCTTTTGATTATTATCTACGTTGTTCTTACTGAAGTTGCTGATGATTAAAAATAAAATAAGGACCAGGCCTCCAATCAGAATGACAATGCGGGCAATTTTATTTTTCATGGGCTATGCTTTATAGAAAATCCATTTACCTAACTCCTTTAGGGTAACTTTTTTTCCGTACATCAATATACCAACACGATAGATGCGCCCTGCAAGCCACGTGGTAAATATAAAACCTCCTGTAAGCGACAACATCGATAGTATCAGTTGCCAAAGTGGAGGATGAAAAGGTAACCGGGCGCACATTACTATTGGCGCTGTAAACGGTATCATGGAGGACACTATAGCCAGCGTCCCGTTAGGCTGTTCAAGCGTATTGATCATAATCATGATCGAAATAATTACGGGGAGTGTAACAATAAAGGTAAGCGACTGATCGCCCTCTTCACCGGTTGCTGAACCAACCGCGGCAAATAGCGCCGCATAAAGAAGATAGCCACCAAGGAAGAAAAATAAAAAAGAGGATACGATATATACCCATGGTAATTGTGCAATATCGCCAAATGCTTTTGCTAATGCGGTTATGTTCTGAGGTTGCTCCATCCCCACGCCGGGCTGCATCGTTTGCAATTGTGCCATCTGCTCACCGTAAAATAATCCCACCCCCATTTGAATAGAAACAACGATAATAATCCAAATAATAAATTGGGTTAGACCCACCATGCCTATTCCTACAATTTTACCAAGCATCAACTGAAAAGGCTTTACCGATGATACCATAACTTCCGCTATGCGATTCGTCTTCTCCTCCATAACACCTCGCATAACCATAGTACCATACATCAGCATAACAATGTAAATAACAAATCCCATAATAGAACCTATCATTGTTGCGATGGCCGTGTTCCCCTCCTGAGTACCCTGCTCATTACTCACAATCGATTTTATACGCACATCTTTACTCAACTGATCGATAATCTCGGGTGTAATTTCAATCTTGGCCAGTTTAAGTTCGCGTGTAATCTGAGACATTTGTTTTTCGATATTCGACTGAGACTTCAACCCCAATTGCTCTTTAGAGTAATATTCTACTCCGGTTCCTTCATACATATTAAATTCGGGTGAAATGTATAGTATGCCATTAAGTCCGGATGATGTGTATTCGTTTTTCGCCTGCTCATAGGAATTAGTCAGGTATATAAATTCGAGGCTGTTATCGTTTTGAAATTTTTCAAAAAATAATCCTGTACTGTCAATCTTACTGTCATCAATTACGCCTATAACCGTTTTCTCTGTAGATACGGTGCTCATCAGCACGGGTAGCACACTAATTAGAGCAATACCTAATGGCGCTAAAATGGTTGTAACCAGAAACAGCTTTTTTCTGACCCGGGTTATATACTCCCTTTTGATGATAATCCACGTTTTATTCATGAGTTCCTTCAGTTACTTGTTTGATAAATATTTCATTCAATGAAGGCAACACCTCCCTGAATGATAAAACATCTGCATCCTGTTCTACTAGTGTTTTGAGCAGATCTTTTGAGGTTGCGCCATTTGCAAGCTTTATCTTGAATTGATTTGCATCACGTGAAACCACATTGAAGTAATCATTTCGAAATTGAATACCGGGGTCGAGCAATTCTACCGAATATAAATTTTGCTTGAATTGTTGTTTGATATCCTTAACACGTCCGTTGAGAATAATTTTTCCTTTATTAATCAGCGCAATCTGTTCGCAGATTTCTTCTACCTGCTCCATACGATGAGTAGAAAAAAGTATGGTAGCCCCTTTTAGTCTGAGCTCTTCAATTTCATTTTGGATAAGAACTGAGTTAACAGGATCCAACCCGGAAAATGGTTCGTCAAGTATGATCAGCCGCGGTTCATGAACTACCGTAGAGATGAACTGTATTTTCTGACTCATCCCTTTGGAGAGCTCTTCAATTTTTTTATTCCACCAGTCTTTGATGTCCATCTTCTCCATCCACGCATATACACGATCTTTAGCGTCTTTGGCTGATAATCCTTTTAATTGAGCCAGATATACTAATTGCTCCCAGACTTTCATCTTTTTATAAAGTCCACGTTCTTCGGGCATATAGCCGATTTCCTCAACATGATGCTCCTGAAATGGTTTGTCATTAAAAACAACATCACCCTTATCTGCGGCGGTTATACCGGTTATGATCCGTATCATTGTTGTTTTACCGGCCCCATTGGGACCTAGCAATCCAAATATGCTTTGCGGTTCGATACTCAGACTCACATCACGCAGGGCATGATATTTATCGTAGTATTTATTCACTTGCTTTAGTTCGAGTATAGCCATAATCAATTAGGTGAGCGAATTTAATCATTATCACATGACTTTCAATCTATTTACATAAACGAAGACTATTGATGCCGGATGCCGCCACAGTATATCAATATGCCGGGACAGTTGGACAATGGATTAATTCCCTGATTTTTTCTGCTTCATAATGAAACAGGAAATGAAGTATGCTTAGATTAACCAATTCATTATTCACATCCGGCGCTTTATATCCATCTGCTATACTGAATTGCGTATAAACTAATGCTATGCCTTGATCCGTAAATTGTTGTTCGTTATTATATTTTTTTGCTCCGGTGCCGGATAAATATTTAGTTGCTCCAAGTTGTTTACAGATTTCAAATACCAGATCGCTTTTTTGAGCTCCGGCAATGGGTATCGAACTGGATAACACTAAAGGTTTATTAAGTTGCAGGTATTGAATCACATAATATATTAATTCAATATTTAAAGATGCTAAATGAGGATGATGCATTAAAATGATATCAGCAATATCTTGAAATATTTTTTTGAAAAATGGTGATTTCTGATAAGCATCACGAATGGCATTTATGGCCGCATCGGGCCAGCGAGGGCCAATGTCGAGTTCAACTTCATTATAATTTTGAAATGCTTTTTTTGATAACCGTACCGGAGCGGTCAAATAAGCCGCAACGCCATCTTTGCGAAGAATATGCACTCTGTTACCAACTGAGTTTTTTGAAAACTGCACATCATCGAGAAACACAAAAACATCAGATCGTAACATCTTATGAAAATAGCCAAGCCAGGGCAAAAAATTAGGTTGATGTATTCCTGCTATTTTTTGATTCGTCATTGCGCTGAAAAGTACTATAAAAAATGTGAGCCTATAAATATGGCCAGATCTCTCGGATGCGCTCGGTCATTAAAGCGAACAATGCCGCTTTGAGCCATTTTACGTTTAGACTCGCGAATCATTTCTTTTACCCTTGGATGCTCCAGCCATTTATCGGAGGGTACATGATAACCCAGTTTATTAATACGCCACGTGATCGAGGATGGGAGCTGTTTATCCATCATCATACGCAATATGAATTTTGTCCATCCATCGTGCAGTTTAAATTCGAGGGGCAGCGTAAAAATAAATTCAACCAGTTTATGATTCAGAAAAGGGAAACGCACTTCTATGCCGTGAGCCATGCTGTTACGATCAGCATAACGTAATAGTTTATGCAACCCATATCGTGCCGTTCGGTAATGTAATAATTGATTAACATCATTAAACACAGGAAACGGTGTATCGTTGTGTTTATAGGTATGAAGAAAATCACGATTGAGAAAGGAAAAATATACCGGTGATAAATAGCGTCGCTTAAGTCGACCCAGCTGATTAAGAATTCCCGGAAAATAGATATCGCCGGCCATACGCATTCGTATCGGATAGTATTTACCTTGTTTTTCAAAAAAAGCACGATTGGCCATCATCATCTTTCGCCACGATTGAGCTCCGAGTTGCTTCAGCAGAACTTCATAAAAATAATTGTATCCTGCAAGTGTTTCGTCTGCCCCCTGACCATCCAATAATACATTAACTTTTTTCTCACTCACTTTTTCCATAAGCATCCATTGCGCTAATACCGTAAGATCAGATATAGGTTCCTCCTGATGATATAAAATCAGTGGAAGCTTTTGCAGTATTAAATCTTCATTAACCCATACCTCATGGTGATTAGCCGAGTAATGATTAAGTAACGTGTTAACATAAGGCCCCTCATCAAATTTATTTTCATGAACGCGCACCGTAAACGTATTCGGCAAGGCGTCGTTTTGCCAATACTTCAGCGCTTGTGTATAAACCGCAGATGAATCAAGGCCACCGGAAACACTAAATCCAATCGTCTTATCTGCCTTTAACATTGATGCTACACTGTAATCAAATAGCCCGGAAAATGTTTTTACAGCTTCTTCGAGTTTGCCGCCATAGGTGACAGCATTATTTAATGTCCAATATTCCCCCTCACGAATTGCCCCGTCTTTAAGTAAGAGCCAATGAGCCGGCGGAAGGCGGAAGATTTTATTATAAAAGGTCTTATGCGCATCCTGAGCGTCCTCTACCACATTGTAAACAAGGTAATCAAACAACATGCTCCCATTCCACTCTTTTGTAAGCCCTCCTGCAATAATGGATTTCATTTCTGAGGCAAACACAAATTCATTTTTATCCAAAGCATAATAAAACGGTTTTTCGCCAAACCGATCTCTAACGGCAAATAGTGTTTTATTTTCTATATCCCATATGGCGATTGCGAACATGCCCTCCATATGCTCTGCCATGGATGTACCATATAACTGATATAACGGCGGTATTACTTCAACATCAGATTTCGTTTGAAATCTGAATCCCTTCGGTTCTAATTGCTTTCTTAGTTCCTGATGATTGTATATCTCGCCATTAAATAATACCACATATTTATTTTGCCATATAAATGGATTTTGATTAAACGCCTCTTTATCCATGATAGCCAAACGCCGGTATGCTAACCCTGCACGCAGATCATCCTGATACCACTCCCATTTGCCATCGGGGCCGCGGTGCTTTATTGACTCTGACATAGCCAATATACGCTTTGGATCTATTTGGTATGTACGCGATATAATTCCGGCTATGCCACACATAGTTTTATGCGCCTGTTAGTTGTTGTTTTATAAATGACAAATAGGTCGCTTCATTGGCATCAAACGTATAGGTGTTCGATATGCGACTATATGCCGCCTCTCCGATTTGAGCAAACTGACTCCGCGAACGGATTACCATATCCAAAACTTCAACCCACTTCGTTTCATCTTCTACAAGGTATCCATTTGCGCCATCCTCTATAATATCGGTATTGATTGTTACGGCACTCGCCACCGACACGATTCCAAGCGACATATATTGAATTAATTTAAAAGCAGCTTTTCCTCTTGCTGTATCATTACGAAACAAGGGCATCAGGCCAATGTCGATTTGAAGTAAATTCTCAACTTCTGCATCCTCCGACCATTTAATAAAACGTAACGGAAAGGTTGTATGTATTGTAGTAACCTTGTCGCAGATCAGAATAAATTCAAAAGCAGTTCGCTCATAAAGCGTTTCAAGTTGGCTGAAGACAGCTTCTATGTTTCGTAAATTATAGGAAGAACCAACCCAACCAATTCGGATTACATTATCCCCTTTATATTGTTTCAATGGCTTAGCATAATCACGAACACAGGTTGGCAATATTAAATGACGGGTTGCGCTAACGGCGCGTGGCGAGAACTGTTGGTATAAATATTCGGTACCGTAAATGCAAGCATCATAATATGCAAGCGAGGATGTAAACTTCGTATGACTCTCGAGCATAAGCCTAGAAAATAAGGTTCTTCGTTTCTGGCCTTCATGTTTTGCGGCGGCAATATCATCATCGAAGTCAATAATCAGGGATTTATGCATACACCTCATCCATTTCTCCAAAAATAAATTACCATAGTCGTTATACATCAAAAGCTCTCTGCGCACAATAATCAACGCGGCATCGCGGGTAATCCAGCATTGTTTCACACGCTTCCATAGTGTTTTAATCTGAAACAATAGTAAGCCATGCCGTTTCGACATGAACTGCTTATACTGCTCATAGGTTATTACCCAATACACATCGGATTCATAACCTTTGGCACGTAAAAGATCGGACCAATACCTGGATCGTGCCGTATATCCGGCCATTGGCGGGCCGAATAACTCGAGATAGATTATTTTATTGCTTACTTTTTTAGATTTAAAAAAGCTAAACGAAATCGTTAACAACTTGACCAAAAGATATAGAAGATAAAAGTAAACTGTATAAAAAAGCAGTAAAACTCTATACATAGCTGTAATTAAACTTATTACATACTAAGGTGCTTTTCTCGGGATCAACCGTGTTTTTTATTTCACGATATCTGCCAAATCCGGGTTGCCATGCCGGAATTTTTTTTATAGATGTATAACACGTTTCCTCAAGTTTTACTTCAAGAAATTCGATAAGGCGGTCAAATATTTTTTCTGACGAACACAACTCCTCTATTTTAACAACCATAAAGTTAGAGCCAAGTAATTCATTGCCTATACGTATGCTCCTTGAATATGCCCGATCATAAAACTCTAGCATCAACGCGCGCTCGTTTCGTTTATTAGGCTTGGGTAATTTGAATAAGTGATGCCAGTTATATAGTTGGTTAAAATTATGTCCATACACCAAATCGAGTGGATGTCGCATCACTAATATGTATTTCAAATTAGGATATTGCTTGTGCAGTGTATTAATGAACAAATGGGTATTAGGCTCTTTCCATCCCCATCGGGCGTGCGACGAATGATAGTGATGATGGGTAATAGACGCTACGGCGTTCAGCGGGAACCGATAACGCGATCGCTTAACATAATTACGCATCATAAACTCTGCGGCCAATTCGTACAACTGGGTTCTAGCTTTAAAGCTTTTACCCCAGTATGACTTCATTACGGAATCGAATAGCTTGAGCGCACGTTCAATTTCCGGAGAATCGAATGATCTTATACTGGCAGGGCGACGCAATAAAAAAGTAAACCATAAATTATCTAGCTGAGGATTCAGATACGACCCGATGTAAAAATCGAGCTCATTTAAAATAGCCGCTACAGCTCGTGTTCCACTGCCACCCAATCCACCGACAACAACAGGACTGCTTGCCGAATCCACATCATTCCGCCACATAACCCAAATCGATAAATGTTTTATTTCGAACCGCCATGGTCTTTAATTCCTCAACTTCCGATTCCATATCCTTCTTCCCTCGATCCTTATCAGCAATTATTCGCAACGAATCCCTTACGGAGACACCGAGAAACTGATTTAGTTTTTTGATGATGTCATCATTCTGCGTAATCAAATCCTCATAACGAACCTCACAGTATCTATCCTGAAGCCGGATACTCCATTGCTTAGCCTGTAAAACATATTCCTCCCAGAGCTGAAAACAAGAACTCAGCGAACTCAGTCGCTCGCTGTGCCATTTCGTTTTAGGCTGAAGCATCATGTTTCGTTCATATAAACTTAGTGAGGTATCAATCCCATTACGCACGATATGAACGACTTTGAGATTAGGAAAAAATTCAAGCCAACTTCCTAAGGTATAGGTGTTCCGGGGATCTTTCCACCCCCATCTTTTTTGCAGGAATAGGGATACGAAATATTGGGGCCTCCGGTAAAGCGACAGGTATTCGGCAAGAAATGCCTGTTTATTAAGTTGTGGTAGCTGACCGGTCTGTACGGGTTTATCCCAGGATCCGCGTTGACCCTTTAATAATTGCTCATTTAGCTTTTGAAAATAATTTGATTCATAATACGCCTTAAAATCACTGCCCATAAAAATGCCGGAACGATGCATAATTTGCGATAACATACTCGTGCCGGAACGATGCATTCCTATGATTACAATTGGACTACGAATCAGATTAAACAACATAAACCGTATTATATTAAAGATCAGAATATTTCATTTTATCGCTGAGCTTTCCTTGCTCAATACTGTAAATCTCATCACAATAGCGTAGTGTCTGTAACCGGTGAGCCACTACAATGGTGGTCATTCGGCGAGTATTTAATACCCGCAGCGACTCTGTTATCATCTCTTCTGTTTCCACATCTAAAGCCGAAGTGGCCTCATCAAAAATTAATAATTGTGCATCGTGATACAACGCCCGGGCTATACCAACACGTTGTCTCTGTCCACCGGATATTTTGAGTCCGCCCTCTCCAATCGCAGTACGATAGTTGTCGGGTTGTTTCTCAATGAACTCGTTTAGCTGCGCAAGCTCGGCAACACGTTTAACGCGCTCCATATCAATATCAGCCGCAGCAACACCAAAAGCAATATTCTCGGCAAAGTCGCCATCTATGAGGTTAATATTTTGCGGTACATATCCGATTAGCGAATACCATGATAATTTATTAGCGTGGTCTAATTGTACATTATCTACATATATGCCTCCCGAGTCTTCCCGGAGTAGGCGAAGTAATATATGCAACAAGGTTGTTTTGCCACTGCCCGAAGGACCAATAATACCTATGCTACTGCCCTTTCTGATGGTCATATTTAGTCTGGTAAAGAGTGGCTTTTGATGTTCCTCGTAGCTGAACGTCAGATCTTTTATAGTAATGCGTTCCTCAAAAATAATTGGAGCCGTCTTTACTTCTTGTTCATCTTTTTTGGCAATAAATGGAATCAAGTCTTTCAGATAATCAAACACATATTCGTTTGAACGTATTGTAGACGATTGAAGAAGGATACGATTGGCAGAAGGAAGCAGGCGACTGATTAGTAAGGTAAATAATATGAGGAACTGAATAAATTCCACATTGCTATTAATAATAACCAAAGATATAATAAATACCACAACAATACCCCCAACAGCGATGAGCTCCGTCATTTTAGGTGAAAATTCATTAATCGTGGTTATACGTGCATTGAGCTCCGCCAACTCGATTGCGCCCTGTCTGAACTTCGATTCGAAGAAATCTTCCTTGTTGTGCAACATAATTTCCCTGTATAGACTCATTGATTGCGAGCTGTGTTTAAATAAATGTTTTCCTGTTGCATCTTTCCTTACAGAAATATCGTTCAGATAATGTTTAAGTCGCTTTTGATAATAATAGATAACAGGGGTCATGATTACAGCAAGTGCAAGAAACATGATAGGTTTATATATGATGATTACGGTAAGTAATAATATCAGAAGCAATAATTCATTTGCTAATTGTATGAATGGAATGATAATGCGTTGACCATATTCAAAAGGAATAATTAAAAAATTACGCATGAGCACGCCACTGTTATTTTGTAAATAAAACACATAAGGCATGCTGAGGTAGGAATGAAAGCGTTCGCGGGCAATATATTCAGCTATTCCATAAGCTGTACGCGACTGAAAACGTGCCAGAAAAAAAGTAACTACCGTTTTAAACAGAAAAAAAACAAACGCATACATCATCAGCCAAAATGCAAACTCCCAGTGGTCGGCATACTGACCATACTCATAAAAAGACAACAGATAGGCATTCTGTTTTATGGATTCCGGTGTTAACAATATCTGAAGAATAGGGAACAGCAGTGCAAGTCCCGTAAGATCAAGCAGAGAACGTACCATGCCGGCTAACAGCGACAGTCGAAATACAAACAGTTTGTCAGAAGGCATCGTTTGCCTGATGTTTCTGTATGTCTTAAAAATGGATATGCGTTGAAACAATGCAGCGATTTACAATACGAAAATACTTGTATTAGCCTATCATGAATAGTTCATTCACCCAACTACATAAGCAATTTATACCAATTTCTACTCCTTGTGCATAAATAATATCCTTTTGCTGATGTCAGCAGAATTTACAACCCACATCAGAATCACAACCAATTGATTGCTACACATTACTGACAGGTTATATGCCTATTAGCTAATAGCGTTTACAATTGCATACAATCTTGTGCATTGTATGATTCATTAAATGAGACGAAGTCGATATAACTTAGGCTATCCTTAGATAACAATAACTCAACCGATTATGTCAGAAACAACCCCTGTATTGATGGAAATCAAGAATATTGAAACATACAGCTACAATGAGGTTTTAATGGCTTCTACTGCTTACTTTGAAGGCGACGAATTAGCCGCAACCACCTGGATCAGTAAATATTGCATGCGCGATGCGAAAGGGAATTATCTGGAAAAAACTCCTGATGCAATGCACAGAAGAATGTCGCGCGAATTTGCCCGTATTGAACTAAAATATTCTCGAAAAAAGAAACAGGGTTCATCTTATGACTTTCTTTCGGAGTATGGAAAGCACAGAGACCTGTTGGATGAAGAAAAAATATTCGGACTCTTTTCACGATTCCGTTACGTAATTCCTCAGGGCTCCGTTATGTCATCACTCGGAAATCCATTCATCATTGCCTCATTATCTAATTGTGTGGTATTGCCCGAGGTACACGATTCCTATGGTGGAATATTTTATACCGATCAGCAACTGGCTCAGCTTTTTAAACGCCGTTGCGGTGTAGGTATTGATTTGTCTACCCTCAGACCGGATGGCACGGCCGTATCAAACGCCGCCGGCACAACAACAGGGCCGGTTTCATTTATGGAACGATTCAGCAATACCACCAGAGAGGTGTCTCAAAAAGGTCGCCGCGGCGCACTGATGATGACAATGGATATCGCACACCCAGATATTGAATCATTCATTACCATTAAGCAGGATCTGTCCAGAATAACGGGAGCGAATATATCAGTCCGCCTGAGTGATGAATTCATGGCCGCAGTACAAAATGATACAGATTACACCCACCGTTGGCCTATAGATTCGGTTAATCCTAAGCTAACAAAAACGATACGGGCAAAATCATTATGGAATAAAATAATTAAATGCGCACATCATACCGCAGAACCGGGACTAATTTTTTGGGACAGGCAGCATAAATATTCCACATCATCTATTTATCCCGGATTTAAAAATGTAAGTACAAATCCCTGCTCAGAAATTGCTATGCAGGGCGGCGATTCTTGTCGGCTCATTGCATTGAATCTTTACAATTTTGTCGATCATCCCTTCACAGATAACGCCACATTCAACTTTAACCGATTTTATGAGGCTACTTATGAATCACAACGCCTGATGGATGACCTTGTTGATCTTGAGCTCGAAGCTATTGAACGAATTATTAAAAAGGTAAAAAGCGACCCTGAGCCGGAAGAAATTAAAATGGTTGAGCTCAACACTTGGAAATTACTTTACGATGCCGGTAAAAAAGGGCGCCGAACCGGACTGGGATTCACCGCACTTGCCGACACCATTGCGGCATTAAATTTTTCTTTTGACTCAGCTGATGCAATCAAAATAACGGAGAAGATCATGAGAACAAAATGTGAGGCCGAATTTGAATCCAGTATCGACTTGTCTATTGAGCGTGGCTCATTTGAGGGATTCAACGGAGAAACCGAACAGCAAAGTGAGTTTATTCAAATGATGCGTCTGGAATTCCCACGAGTTTATGAGCGTATGATGAAATTTGGCAGAAGAAACATTTCGATTTCTACCGTAGCACCGACAGGAACCTTAAGCATTCTGGCACAATCGTCTTCCGGCATAGAACCTGTATTTATGTTGTCATATAAGCGGCGCAGAAAAGTAAATCCAAACGACGCAAATGTGCGGGTTGATTATGTGGATCATATGGGCGACTCCTGGATGGAATTTGATGTTTATCATCATAAACTCCTGCAGTGGATGGATATTACCGGAAATAAAAATCAGGAGCAAAGCCCATATTTTAAATCCACGGCGCCTGATATTGACTGGAAAAAACGAATCACATTACAAGCAATCGTACAGAAATACACCACGCATTCCATTAGTTCAACCGTTAATCTGCCCGGCAATGTGTCAGTTGAACTGGTTGGGCAGATATATCTAGAAGCTTGGCATCAGGGACTAAAGGGAATAACCGTATATCGCGATGGCTCCCGCAGTGGCGTTCTGCTTGCCGGTGATAAGGAACAAAAAAAAGAATCACCATTTCCAACTCCATCACAACAGGAGGCTGAAAGACCTCAAATCCTTGAAGCTTCAGTATTGCGCTTTATGAATGGTGAAGAAAAATGGATAGCCTATATAGGTATTTTGAATCAAAAGCCCTACGAGATATTTACCGGTAAAGCCGAAGATGCCTTCAGTATTCCGGCCTGGGTTAGCTCCGGTTGGATAATTAAAAACGAAACAGCCTCGGGTAAGTCGCGATATGATTTCCGTTATGTCGACAAGGAGGGCTATAAGGTAACCATTGAAGGATTGTCGCGGTCATTTAATCAGGAATACTGGAACTATGCAAAACTCATCAGTGGCGTGCTGAGACACAACATGCCCTTACCACAGGTCGTGCATCTTATTGAAAACTTAAACTTATATAGCGACAATATAAATACCTGGAAAGCCGGAGTGGAAAGAGCTTTAAAGAAATTTATACCTGATGGCACATTGGCTGTTGACCGAAAATGCAATGCCTGTGGTGATCCGGATGGCCTTATCTATGAGGAGGGCTGTCTGAAATGTAAAAGCTGTGCAAATACGAAATGTGGCTAAATATCGTTTTTAGATGTCCAAAAAATCAGCTAACCGAGAACTATAACAAACAATCAACGTAGATAAGAACATTTTCAATTTAAATAAACAAATTATTTAGCCTTATATGTCAGATAAGTTCATTCAAATCCAAAGAATAATCATCACATTGTTCTTTTGCCTCCTGTGTAAAGCCATCTCAGCACAAACAGTTAATTCGTGCGAGTCCCCTCATCTTCATAAAGGAACACAGTTATATTACCTCTTCCAGGAGCCGGATGAAAGTAAATATCAGGATCAAAGTTTTTTTAGTAAATCTTTTGCCGAACAGAAAGCGTTATCTGAACAATACTTAAA